>Ga0265780_10006162_pt1 | contig 14955 bp, 13 predicted proteins | sample P1T30metagenome_FD_192432 | JGI IMG/M metagenome (GOLD analysis project Ga0265780, IMG submission 192432) | Plant litter microbial communities from East Loma Ridge, Irvine, California - P1 T30 | ecosystem: Environmental > Terrestrial > Plant litter > Unclassified | place: USA: California... | reverse complement strand
ACCTGGGACGGCATCGCGTACTGGCCCTGCGCGTAGCCGTTGCCGTTGCCGCCGCCGCCGGCCATGCCGCCGGCGAAGTTGTTGGCCTCCCTGATCGAGATGAAGACGTTGTCCAGGCGGCGCTGCAGGATCTCGCGCGGGAAGGCCAGGTCCTTGTCCATCGACGCGAACAGCATCTGCTGCGAGTCGTCGACCAGCAGGGTGGCATTGCGCAGCGCCAGCTCCAGATACTGCTGGCCGTCCTTGCCCTTGACCTTGACGGCACGTTCGACCGTGATCTTCGGCTCGGTGCTGACCAGGTCCATTACCGAGCGCTGCAGGCGGATTTCGGCCAGGCGTGCGTCGGCGCGCTTCTGCTCGATGTCGGTCTTGCTGACGATGCCGCGTTCGGCCAGCGGCTCGTACTGCTGCAGCTTGGCGCGCGTGAGCTGGACCTGCACCAGGTTCTCGCGGATCGTGAGCAGGCTGGTCTGGTCCTGCAGGCCGTTGGCGCGGCTGTCCGGTGGCAGGCCGGGCACGAGCACGGCGAGCGCCAGCGCCAGGGCGGCGAACGTGGATTTAGCTGACTTCATAATTGAGGAACACCCGATATCCGGTTAAACAGAAGGCCAGCAGGTAGAGCAGCAGCACCGTGATGTCCGGCGCCAGGCGGCCCATGTCGTCCATCAGGCTGGCGATGGGGGCGCGGAACTCCGGCAAGCCGTCCAGGTCGAGACTGCTCGGCACGGCCTGGTCCTTGCCCTCCAGCTGGTCGCGCCGCTCCGCCATCATCTTTTCGCCGACGAAACCCTGGAAGACGTTGCGGTACTGCTTGACCTCGCCGATGAAGCGTTCCTGGCGCGCCAGGTCGGTGGCGGTCAGCACCAGCACGATGTTCTCGAAGGCGGCCGACGGCGACAGCCGCGACATCCAGGTGATCATCTGGTTGCGGTGCTGGACCTGGGCGGCGTAGGTCTCGTCGATGCGCGCCTTCTTCTTCTTGACCTCGTTCTGCAGTTCGCCCACCAGTTTGCTCTGCACGTCCATCGGCACGTCGGCGGTGCCCGGGTGCTCCTGCAGCCAGCGCTGCTGCACCGCGATCGAATCCTTGTAGCGCTGGCGGTCGATTTCCCACTTCTGGCCTTCGATGGTGTGGGCCGACGGCAGGTCGGTGGCCAGTGTCGCGCCGTACAGGCTCAGGCTCGGCACCACCCAGATGAACACCAGCCAGAACAGCACCGAGACCAGCAGGGCGTTCGACGGTTTCGAGACCAGGCACGAGACCATCACGCCGAGCGCGCTGAAGATGGCGAGGTAGAGGATGCTGGAGCCGACGATCAGCGCGAGGCGCAGCCAGTCGTCGTTACGCCAGTGGAAATTCCCGGTCATGACGATCGCCAGGATCCCGATCAGCATCGGCAGCAGCAGCGGCAGCAGCAGGGTCGCCATCGAGCCGGCCAGCTTGGCCAGGATCAGCTGGGCACGCGGCACCGGGTGCGACAACAGCAGCTTCAGGGTGCCGACTTCCTTCTCGCTGTTGATGACGTCGAAGGTCAGCATCATCGCGAACAGGGCGACCACCACCCGCACCACGAAATTGAAGTCGAAGGCGCTGAACTGCGCATACACGGGTTCGACGCTGAGCAGCGAATCCTGCAGCTTGGGTTCCTGCACGATCGACACGGTGGCGTTGGTGCCGACCGATTCGTCCACGCCCTTGGCGAAGGCCATCAGCGACGACGGCGGGCGGTACACCTTGTACAGGCCCCAGATGCCGAGGGCCTGGTAGGACACCTGCTGGCGGGTGGTCTCGTGCATCTGGGCCACCGAATCCTCGTACTGCTTCTGCGCCAGGTTGAAATCGTGGGTGCCGATGACGAGGCTCAGCAGCACCAGCACGCTGCACATCAGGAAAATGATGACGAACCGCGCCGACTGCAGGTTGTCCAGTAATTCACGCAACATCAATATCCGGAACATTCGCGAACTCCATCAGTAGAGTGACACATTGCGCAGGTCGAAGGCGAAGGGCATGACCCCGCCGCTGACGTGCAGGCCGATGCCGTTGACCATCTTCGAATCCCATTTCACGCGGCGCCCGAAGCCGAGCTGGGTCAGCTTCGAGAACGGGATCTCGAACTCTTTCCATTCGCGGGTGGCGACGAATTCGGCGCCGTATTCGTCGTGGTCGCGCACCGACTTGAGCAGCACGTTCAGGCGGTACACCTTGCCGTCGCCGCGCGCCATGAAGCGCAGGCCCTTGTGGCCGCTCCAGTCCATCAGCGATGCGCCGATCGGCGCCTGGGTCTGGAAGCCCATGAACGGGAACATGAAACCGGTCTTCAGCTTCCCCTGCACGTGCAGGAAATCGATACCGCTCTCGTTGCGGCGCTGGAGCACGCCGTCGGATTGACCGGCGCCGGTCATGGCGTCGGTGTATTTCATCCACTGCAACCCCGGCTGGCCGGGTGCGGTCGCGCGCGACAGGAACTGGTCCGAGGGCGACGCTGCCTGTGCCGGTCCGGCCAGCGCCCCCAGCCCCACCAGCGCCAGGCCGATCGTCAAGCTTCGAATCTGTAACATCGGGATCTCCTACAAAAATTTGAGAAATTGTCCAGCGCGGTGCTGGTGGTCCGGTGCCGCCTGCGCCGGGCTCTGTCCGAGCCGGTCGCAGGCGTCGATGAAGGAGAACAGCGCCGCCTCGTCCAGCTGGCGCCGCATCAGCCAGGCGCCGACTGCCGCCTTGCTCAGGAGCTGCTTGTTTTTCTGCCACTGGCGCAGCAGGTCGCGTGCGGCCGGCGTGGACCGGGCGGGCGCGCCGTCCGCGCAGGCGGCGAGGGCGTGCGCCAGCAGCGCGCGCGGGTCCTGCGCCGGTCCCGGCGCCGTACCGCCCTTCTGCAGCCGTTGCAGGAAGGCCGTGTGCTCCAGCCCTGCCGTTCCGTCCGCCGCGGCGCGCTGCGGCGCCGGACGGGCGGCCGCCGCCAGCGCCGCCAGCGCGTCGAGGCGTTTGACCTGCGACTGCGGCGCATGCAGGTGGGCCAGCGCGCTGCGCGCCGTGGCGGGTTGGTCCGCCAGGGCATGCGCCAGCACGTCGATGCGGGCGGCCGTGCGTTCGCGGTAGAACACCGGCCGCAATGCCTCGATCAGGCCGGCCAGCAGCGCCGCCGCCGGGCCGCCGGGTGCGGCGCTGGCCGCCGCGTAGCGCAGCTGTACCAGCGGCATCGACAGGTTGACGTAGCCGCTGTCGGCGTCGCCGTGCACCAGCGCCACCTCGTCGTCCTGCTCCAGGCCGTCGCGGTACTGCGCATACACCCAGCCGATGCCTTCCATGCCGAAGCGGTCCAGTTCCGCCGCCCGCAGCGCGCCCATGCTGGACGCGCCGATCACGCGCACGCCGCGCGCCAGGGCCAGCAGGATCTCCTTGTGCCAGATCGCCGGCACCTGCTCGAACACGCCGTCGACGATGACGATCGTGCCGAACCCTTCCTGCAGGGCGCGGGCGACGTCGCCGAAGCGCACCGGCGGGCGGAAGGCGACGGCAGGGAAGGCCGCCCGGGCCTCGGCCAGCCCGATGCTGGGGCCGATAAAGGCGAGTGTCGGTCCGTTCATGCCGCCCTCCGGTGCTGGCAGTAATACAGCTGGTCCATGCCGAGCTGCTGCATCCCGGGCACCAGAGCGCGCACGACGGCGAACGGGACGTCGTGCCGGCCCAGGTCGCGCCAGTACACCGGCTGGCCGGTGGCGCGCTCGATGCGGGCGGCGACCGCATGCGCATCGGCTTGCACCAGTGCCGCATCCGCCGGGCCGTCCAGCGGCGCGCTGCCGCAGTGCCGATCCCACATCGCGCGGGCGAAGACGGCGTCGCGGCAGCGCTCGAACTCTTCCGGGAACAAATCGTCGCGCGCGCCGCTGATCATGGTCAGGCGGCTCTGCACGGCCTCCAGCACGGCCGCCTGCAGCGCGGCACGCGGATCCGGGCTGCAGCCGAATCCGGAAAAAGCGCCGACGTCGCGTGCCGCGCGCGCATCGGGAGAACCCAGCAGCATGACGGCGTGGCAGTGCAGGCCGGCGGCGGCCTCGATGTCCCAGGCCAGCAGCAGCTGGCCGGCCGCGGCGCAGCGTTCCAGCAGTGGCGCCAGGGGCGAGTCCGGCCCGGCCGTCACCCGGCGCGCGGGGCGCTGGAAGGCGTCGCCCTGCATCCAGCGCTGGACGGCGTCGCGCTCGACCACCTCGCACAGCGCGTGCAGCAGCGCCGCATCGCGGGTCTGGCCGGCGGCCAGGCCGTTCGAGCTGCGCATGAAGACCGGCGGCGCGTCGATGTCGTAGCAGAAGTCGGTGCTCAGGCAATCGAGCGGCACCCAGGCCGATGCGCCGCCCAGCAGGCGCTCGACCTCGACGAACTGGGTCGGTACCGCTTCCAGCGGCAGGCGCGTCGGCCGGTGGGCGAAACCGTGCAGGTCGGCCAGCGCCAGGCCGTCGGCGCGTGCGCGTGCCGCCGTACCGTGGTAGAGCGGGCCGTCGATGCGTTCGGCGTGCCAGGTCTCGATGCTTTCCATGACGGCCGAGATCCTGGCCTGGGCACCGCTCAAGCCCTTGCCCTGGCTGACCGACAGCGCGCGCGAAGCGGGGCGGATCGCCACGCAGGTCGGCAGTCCAAGGTCGTCCAGGCCGGTAATGTCGGCCACGCGGGTAATGCCGAAGGTGCGGCACAACGGCTGCAGCCGGGCCCAGAATGCGTCCGGGGTGAGGGTGGCCATGGTCAGCTCCATTCGTGGCGTACGGGGCTGCGCTCGAACACCCGCACGGTCAGCCACAGCAGGGCCGGCGAGGCCGCCGCCAGCAGCAGCGGCAGCCAGGGCAGCACGGCGGGCAGGCCGGGCAGGCGGGCGGCGATGCGGTTCCAGTTGACGGCCAGGTTGATGCCCACCACCAGCAGCGGAAACGGCAGCCAGATCGCCCGCGACGAATTGAACAGGATCGCGCAGCTCAGGTAAAAGCTGCTGCTGAGCAGCTGCAGCAGCACGAAGGTGGCGATGCTGTGCACGTCCGGCATCTCGCCGCCGTCGCGCGCCACGCAGTACAGCAGCACGCTGCCCCACACCACCAGGAAATTCGTCAGCGACAGCAGCCAGGTGGCGGCGAACTTCGCCACCACGATCTCGCGCCGCGTGACCGGCAGGCTCAACAGGAACGCCATCCCGGTGGCGCCGTCTTCCGAGGCCACCATGCGGAAGCTGAACACGAAGCCGGCGATGAAGCTGATCCCGAACGCCAGCGTCAGCAGCACCTGGGGATTCAGGTTGTCCATCTGGACGCCCAGCGACAGCACCAGGCCCAGTTCGCAGGCCATCACGAACAGCAGTTCGCCGACGTGGTGGCGCAGGTCTTTCTTCAAGAGGAAGGCATTCATGCGGCACGCTCCAGCGGCTGGCGGCCCATGTCGAACACGCCGCCGGCGATGGTCCAGCGGCGCCCGGCGGCGGCGGTCAGCGGATCGTCGTCGTGGCTGCAGATGACCAGGGCGTCGCGCGCCGCCAGCCGGCCGAGGAAGAAGTTGCCGATCACTTCCTTGGACTCGGCATCGACCGGCGCCAGCAATTCGTCCAGCAGGAAGATGCGGGCGCCGCTGCAGGCCGCCAGCAGGAAGTTCAGCTTGGCGTTCATGCCCTGCGACAGGTGCTTGACCCTGAGCTCGAGCGGGAGCTTGAGCTGGGCGGCCAGTTCAAGCTCCAGTCCGCGGCGCCAGCCGCGGTAGAACTGGCGCGCAAAGGCCAGCACCTCGGCCCCGGTCAGGTGGCCATAAGCGCGGCGCAGGCTGCCGACGTAGACCACGTCCTGCTTGTAGTCGACCGCGGCGCTCGCCAGGGGCTTGCCGTAGGCGCTGAGTTCGGCGTGACCGGCCATGAAGATGCCGGCCAGGCTTTTCAGCAGCGTCGACTTGCCGGCGCCGTTCGCGCCCTGCAGCCAGACCGATTCGCCGGGCGCCAGGCGCAGCGCGTCGGCCTGCAGGCAGAACGCGGGCAGGCTCAGGTGGAGATGGGTTGCGATCAACACGATGTTGCTCCTGTCAGGAATGATTGGGTACCAGGTACTTCTGCTTGATGGTGCGCAGGTAGGCCACCAGCGACAGCGCCAGCATGGCCGCCAGCAGGCCGATCAGGGCCATTGCCAGCAGCGGATGCAGGCTGTCCATCAGCTTGAGCAGCACGCGCCGCGACTGGTCGACGAAGAAGGCGATGACGGCGACCGAGAAACCGGAAAACAGCCAGTAGATGGCGCCGTGGCGCGGCTTGAAGTTCAGGCGCATGGCGCGGCGCACCATGGGCAGCCGGGACATCACGTAGGCCGTGGAGCGCTGGCGCAGGTTGGGCTCGCCGATCAGGTCGCTCAACACCCAGTAGCCGTCCAGGCGCAGCGTCGGGATGGCGTTCAGCGCCATGCGGGTGAGCAGGATGATGAAGAACAGGAAGGCGGCCTGGCTGACGTAGGAATACGGTTCGGCCCAGATCAGGACCTGCGCGGTGAGGATCGCCAGGTAGCTTTCCACGTACAGGCCGGCCAGGGCGATCTCGATGCGCTGCCGCTTGCGCGGCAACATCCAGGCATCGGAGACGTTGACGTACACGCCGATCTGCAGGAAGTACAGCACCACCTGGAATTCGCGCACCCGCGCGCCGTGGCGGCGGCAGGCGAAGGCGTGGCCCAGCTCGTGCATCAGCGAGGACACGATCAGCAGCACGTAGACCAGAATCCAGTTGGGGAAGTGGGCAAAGGCGGCAAACTGGGGCCAGGCGAACACGTTTTCCCGGACACACTGGTAGCCGGTGACGGCCAGCGCCACCAGCCACAGCACCAGCGCGGTCCGGCCGAAGAAGGGCCGGTACAGCACCGAGACCAGGTCGAGCACGCGATTCGGGTCGCAGTGGAACAGGCGCAGCAGCAGGATGTTGCCGCGGCCCTGGGCCGGCACGGCCGCGGGGGTGCTGCCGGACGCTTGCAGCAGGCCGGCATCGGCGGCGTGGCGCAGCATGGCCAGCGCCGCCGCGCGCTGGGCCGCCGGCAGGGCGGCGGCAAAGGCGCCTGCCATGCCGGGCGCCTCGATGCGCCGCAGCAGCTGCAGCGCCGCCAGCGGCATGCGGAAATGGCGGCCGTCGGGGCGCTGCAGGATCGCGAGCGGTTTGCCGTCCTGTTCGTGCGTGGCGATGGTCAGCAGCGGCGAAAGGGGACCGATCGGGAAATCGGCGGACCCGGTGTGCGGTTGGTTGTTCATGTCAGGCGAACGGATGGGGATGCGGGTTGAGATCGGCAAGCCGGTGCGGCGTGCTGCGGTAGCCCAGCCGCACCGGCACCTCGAAGATGCGGCGGTGGCCCAGGCTCGGGTAGCGGTGGTCGGCGGTCAGCGGCACCAGCTCGGGCACCAGCACCTTGACCACCTTGACCCCGAGGCTGGCCACGTCGCCCGGGGCCAGGTCGACGGCGACGGCTTCGCCGGCGACCGCACGCAGTCGGCGCAGCGCATCCAGCAGCTGGGCGCCGGCGTCGGCGCCGTCCAGGCCGTCGCCCGTGGCGCGCACGGCGGCCTGCGCCGAACTGTCCAGGAAATGCAGGTGCGGACGCAGGGCGGGCGAGGTGTAGGCCAGGTCGCGCTGCTCCAGGCTGGTGAAGTCGCCATGGCCTTCCTTGGGCTGCCACACGGCGCGGCTGTTCTGGTCGAGGTGGTAGCGGATCCGCTCGGCGCTGGATGACGCTTCGTGGAAGGCCTTCAGCGCCGCCGTGGCATGGTCCGGTTTTGCCGACAGGCCCAGCGTGGTGCAGGCCTGGCCGTAGATCCGCTGGTGCATGACCGCCATCACGGTCGGGATGCCGTGGTCCATGGTCAGATCGACCAGCGCGCAGGTGGCGCCGCTGCGGTCCAGGCGCTCGGCGATCAGCGCGCTCGCCACGCTGCCGGCCGGCAGGCGCAGCTGCGGCATCGACAGGCGGTTCAGCCACATGATCATGAAGGCGTCGCGTTCGACCGTCTCCAGCAGCCCGCTCAGCAGGGCTTCGTCGCGGGTCCAGCCGGCCGCCATCCCGGTCGACGTCGACAGGCCGAGGTTGTCGGCGCGCGAGGCCGGCCGGTAGGGCACGTACACCATGGCCGCCGGCACGAAGCGCCGTTCCAGGTCGAACAGCGAGGTGCCGCCGAGCCAGAACACTTCGCTGCCGTCATCCAGCGGCGCGAACGGGAAGCCCGGCTGCGCGTGCTGCCACGGTGCGAAGATCGGGAAGCGTTCGCTGTGCAGGAACTGCGCCGAGGTCGGCTTCGACCACACCAGGCGCTCATGGTCGATGTGGGCGCCGGAATAGCGTTCCAGCCCTTCGAAGATCGACTTCACGATCGCATCGCGCTCGGTCAGCCCGAGCGCGCCCGCGGTCTGGATGTTGTGCCCATGCGGCAGGCGGCCGTAGTCGGGCGTCATGTTGATGCAGTTGAAGAAGCCGGCCGAGCGCGCCTGGCCGGGCAGGAACAGCAGGCTCTTGATCAACCCGGTGCGCGGCGACAGCACGCGCTCGGCGAGGGCGGCAATGTCGCGCATCAGATCGCCGCCGGCAGGGCGTGCAGGTTGCCGGCCGGCGCCGGGCGGCCGCCGACCAGGAAGCCCAGCAGCACCGGTTCGTCGAGCGGATTCACGTCCAGTACCTTGGCCATGCGGTCGTCGAACAGGCCGCCGAGGGCGCAGGCGCCCAGCTCGAGGGCGGTGGCGTTCAGGTACAGGTTCTGCAGCAGCGTGCCGGCGTCGTGCATCAGGAAGCGGTAGCCGCGCTGGCGGTACTTCGACAGCGTGCGCTTCCAGACGCCGGTGAGCACGAACAGCACCGAGGCGTTCTTCAGCAGGTCGTGGTAGGTCGTGCACTCGAACAGCTCGTCCAGCATGTCGCCGGTGCGCAGGCGCTGCAGCGCGTGCTGCGGCACGTCGTAGTGGTAGACGCCGCGTTCCAGTCCCTCGACGTTGAGCACGATCGGATAGATCTCCATCGGGTACAGGCCGCCGGACGAGGCCACCGGTCGTCCGAAGCCGCCATCCTCGAACTTGCCCTTCCAGGGCTGCGGCCGGGTGGCGCCGTAGGAGTGCAGCAGCAGGGCGCTCAGCGCATCGAGGCGCAGGGCCTCGGGCCGGAAGCTGGCGGCGTAGGTGCTGAGCGAAGCACGGCGCTTGAGGGCGTCGGCCAGCGTCATCGTGCCCAGCGGGGCGTTCTTGTCGAGCGGGACCGACACCGCGGCCGGGTAGTTCTTCCAGGCGCGCTGCATCATCGCCAGGATGTTCGGGTCCGACTTGATCTCGCCGACCCGGCGCCCGATCTCGCGCGTCGAATTCGGCGTCAGTTTGGTGTGTTCGTGGAAGGTTTCGACGATCTCGTTGTCGTCCTTCTGGAAAATGTCGATGAACGAGTAGGAAACGAAATCGATGTCTTTCTTGAGCATGTCGAACTCCGTGCGGGCCGCTGGCTAGGGAAATGGATGGGGGATGCTGTTGAACGAGCCTTCCGGCAGCGCCTTGCGCGACAGCTTGCGCGGCACCTGATCCAGCCTGGGGCAGCCGAGCGTGGGCAGGCCGTGGGTGGCATACAGCGTGGCCAGTCCGGGGATGAAAACCTTGGGCACCACGAAGCCGAGGTCGCGGATCTCGCTGGTGGTCAGGTCGACGGCGCAGGCTTCGTAGCCGGCCGCCTCGACCGCCCGCACGCAGGCGGCCAGGTCCTGCGCGGCGCTGCCGTGGCAGCCGGCGTCGAAGTCCGGGGCCACGCTCAGCGCGGTATCGAGCAGGAAGCCGGCGTGGGCGCGCATCTCCGGTTCGCAGTACAGCCGGACGTGGTCCTCGAAGTCCCTGACGTTCATGAAGTCGGGATCCGGGCGCCAGTCGGCGCGCCGCTGCATCAGCGAATTGGCCCAGGTCAGCGTCTGCGACGCTTCCAGCCAGGCCTTGATCACGGCCTGGCGGTAGTTCGGCCGGGTCGAGGCGCCGACGCACAGGTAGGGGCCGCGCGCGCTGGTGCCCTCGGCGATGCACAGCACGGTCGGGATGCCGATGTCCAGGGTCAGGTCGAACAGGTGGAACTCGATGCCGCGGCACTTGAAATGGCGCTCGTACAGCGCGGCCAGCTGGGCGTCGTGGCGCCATTCCAGGCGCGGCGCCTCGAGCTGCTTGAGCCAGGTGATGATGAAGGCGTCGCGCTCCACCACTTCGCACAGCCCGCTCAGCATGGCCGCGTCCGGGTCGGTGTGGCAGGCCTGCCCGCTCGACACCGAGTACGCCAGCAGGTCGTTCGGACGCGCCGCGCCGGTATGCGCGACGTAGGGGATGAAGGAGAGGCAGGCCGGAACGTAGCGCGCCTCGCCGCTGCCGAGCACTTTGGCGCCGACCCAGTGGATCGGCAGGTCGGGACTGGCGGCTGCGAACGGATAGTCCGGATGGCTCTGCTGGCGCTGCGAATAGATGGCGAACCGCTCCATGCCGATCGCCGCCGCGCCCAGCTGGCGCTGGGTCGCATGGACCAGCTCCTCGTGGTCGTACACGGCGCAGCAATAGCGCTCGATGCATTCGCCGACCGCGCCCATGGCCGCGTCGTTCCAGGTCAGTCCCGCCGCGCCGGTGTCGCCGATCAGCTCCGAGCGGTTATAGGCGCTGATCGAGCTGACCACCGACGATGCGTTGTGGGTGCGCGGAAAGCCGGACTGGTTCAGGATGCGCTGCACGTGGCGCACCAGGGCGAGCGGTCCCTGCACGGTCGCGTTGCTGTGCGCCAGGACCCGGTCCAGGGTGTCGTTCGCGGCCATCATGCCCAGACTCTCTCGGGGACGCGGCCGGCATGCGCATTGCAGTGCGGGCAGCGCGGCACGCGCAGCACCGGGTGGCGTTCGGCGGACAGGTCCTCGACGTTCACGGTCAGCAGCTTGCCGGCGCAGATCGGGGTCATGTCCGGCGCCAGCATGCGCACCGCTTCCACGGTGGCGTAGTTGGCGGCGATTTCCGCGAACGGCGGCAGCACGCCGAAGTTTTCGGTTTCCTTCATCGCATTCACTGTGTCGGCAAAGGCCTTGTAGCTGTCGACGTGGCCGACATTGCTCTGGAAGCGGTACTCGTAGCACTTGTAGCAGGCGGTTTCGTTCGGAATGACCGCCGGTCCCATCTGGATCTCGGTGTTGTCGACCACCGCCAGCGGCAGCCACATCACGTTGGCGGCCAGGACCGCCTTGTTCAGCGATTCGTAGGCGGCGTTGAAGATGACGGGCTTGCTGCAGGCGCTGATCACGAGCGAACACTCGCGCAGCAACTGTTGCCATTCGAGCACCGAGGACGGATCGGCGCCGACGGCGGTGACGCTGGCCGGCTGGCCGGCGCCGGCCAGTTGCGTGGCGATCACGTCCGCCGGGTGGCGGCCCAGGTCGGCAGCGCTCAGGTGGCGGCTGCGCCCGATGTCGCGCCGGGTGACCGGCTCGGCCAGGACCAGCATGCGGCCGGTGCCGACCGAGGCCAGGTTCAACGCCAGCGGAATGACCAGCTCGGCGGCGCCGTACAGCAGGACGCAGCTCGCATGCATGGCGAGCACGGGCTGCCAGCTGTTGCTGCCGGCATCGCTGTAGCGGCTGACCGTGCGGCGGAAATGTTTATTCAACGATTCGAGTTTATCGCGATCGTGGTTTTTCAATTCGTTCGGAATTGGATCGACTTTTTCGATCATATTCCTGTCATATAAAGCCTTGAATACCTGGCGGCATTGATCGGGATTATCGAAGGAGGAAATTTGCGAATGCAATTCGGCTTCGCTGTAATTTCCGTCGAGCAGGCCGAGGACTTTCATTACCGCAGTCCGGACAATTGCGCCCTTCAATACGATACTTTTTCCTTCGGTGCGGATTTGCAGACTTTCCTGGGATTGCCATACCAGATGCTGGTCTACAAGTTTAATTTTGCGGTGATCATCCATAGTTTGGGCAGGTATTATCAAGAAAGTATCGAAGGATATCTACGCCTGTGAAGGTGGCATCCGGAGTAAATGGGAAAATGTCGTTGCGGATGAAACCCCCGCCGAAAACCAAGCGGTTTCCGGCTGGGGTACAGCTGTGGCTATCAGTAGATGACGCAGCTGGTCGAGGTGCATTCGCACGAGCTGCTGGTGGCGCAGGCTGCGCTCAGCATGGCGGTGCGGTCCTCGAGTTCTTCGATCGTGAAGTCGGCGATTTCGAGTTCGGTGGCGTTGATTTCTGCGACTTCGTTTTTGATTTCCATGGTCAAACCTCAAATAAGAGAGTGAAAGAAGCAAGAATTGCCGATCGATTCCGGATCAAAAGCCGGGAATGCACGGTAATTGAAGCTGGTACCGGAAATATTCGAGCGCCTTGAATGCAACGCCCGGATCATTCAGATAACGGCATTACCAATTCATTCGTCAGCCATTGCCCGATAATCGGGCGGCGGTTTTTAAAACATCACTGCGGAAAATCGAAGCTGTTATTCGCGAAGTGATGATTCATTGTAGATACGCAAAAAATTTCCTGTCAATACGATTTTTCCGGGAAAAAATTTTTACGCGATTGGGGAAGTTGTCGTGTTCCGGTTTTATGGATGAGTTACTGCGGATGAATAATCACCATTTCTCACATATTTTTTGCGATTCAGGAACGAAATGGTCATTTGATTATTTTTGATATCACTGCAATATTGCAAATTGAATAATCATGGTGCATGAACTCCATTGACCAAGAATTACAGAAAATTCATTTGCATATTCGCCGGGGGTATATGCATATCTTCTAATTTCGCTGGATGACGCGATATACATATTTTGTAGCTTGACTGCATTACTAAACGGCAACGCGAAATTGGATATGTTCCAGTAGGAATAGGGTGATGCAGATAGGAAATTGAGCCAATATGTCTGATGTGAAAATTCACCAGACATGGATGGATTTGATATCGCTTAAACACAACAGCGACGTGTGTAGACGTGTGTCAATACGCAACAGAATCGCCTGGCGGCTGTTGCGTATAAGTTGCAGGAAGGGGAGAAAGCCGCCGCCGAAAAAACTGCGAGGGCAGGCGTGACGGCCGGGCGCGCGAAGCGCCTGGCCGTCACGTGGCGAGGAAGGCTGGAATCAGAAGTCGACGGTGGCGGACAGGCTCACCGTGCGCGGGGCGCCCAGCACGAGGTAGCCGGAACCCGGATACCCGCCGGCCGACGCCCAGTAATTGCGGTCGGTCAGGTTGTCGACACGCGCACGCAGCGTCACGTCGCGGTCCATGAAGCGGGCCAGGTAATTGGCGCCGATGTCCAGGCGCGTCCACGACGGCAGCTGCTGGGTATTGCCTGCATCCGCATACTGCTTTGCTGTATACAGTGCGCGTGCGTTCAGCGACAGACCCGGCACCCGGGCGATATCCCATTCGCCACCGAGGTTCAGCTGGGTATCCGGCACGCCGATCGCATCCTTGCCCTCGTTCGTGCCGTCGGCGCTCTTGCGCTGCTTGGCGTCGAGCAGGGTCAGGCCGCCCAGCACGCGCAGGCCTTTGGCCGGCATGCCGAACACCGACAGTTCCAGGCCCTGGTTGCGCTGTTCGCCGAAGATGCCGAAGGTGCCGAACAGGTCGGTCGGCGCCGCCTTCCTGACGCCTGCCAGCGGCTGCGCCGTGCTGAACAGCGCTGCGCTCATGCCCAGCTTGCCGCTGTCGTACTTGACGCCGATTTCCTTCTGGCGCGAGACGTAGGGTGCGAACACCTGGCCGAGCTGCTCGCGCGCGACGTCGGACCCGCTCGCGGTCGCGCCCTGCTGCAGCGCCTCGATGTAATTGGCATACACCGACAGGTTCTTCATCGGCTTGTAGACGATGCCGGCCACCGGCGTCACCTTGCTCTTGTCGTAGCCCGGCGTGTCCGAATTCGCCAGGCCGGTATTGTAGTCGTAGCTGAAGCTCTTGATGCGCTGGTGGCGCGCACCCACCGTCAGCAGCACGCGCTCGTCGAGGAAGGCCATGGTGTCGGCCACGGCGTAGCTGCCCAGGATGGTCTTGCCGGTGATGTGCGGCGCGTCCATCGAGCCGCCGGTGAAGAAGGTCGGTGCCGGCGCCGGGACGTCGACCGGGCGGTACAGGTTGGTAGCCCAGCCGGCGAAGTCGCCCATCGCGTAGGCGTTGCGCGACTTCAGTTCGAAGGCCGAGGCGGTGGCGCTGATGGTGTGCCTGACGCTGCCGGTGTGCAGGGTGCCGCGCACGCCGATCTCGCCGGTGCGCACCTGGTCGTAGCGGTAATTGTCGAAGCGGCTCATGTTCAGGCCGCCGACGTTGTCGGTGGTGCGGGTCGTGGTGAGCGCGTTGAATTCGCTGCTGTTGCGCACGCCGAATGCGGCCCAGCCCACCACGCCCGGCGCCAGGTCGACTTCGCCGCGCAGGGTGCCGAAGGCATCGCGCTCGTTGGAATGGGTCCAGGGCTGGGCCCAGTTGCTGTCGGCGTCGGGCGCGCGCGGGATGGCCAGTCCGGCGCCGGGCGTTACGCTCGGCCGTGCGTTGTCCAGCATGTGCTCCTGGAAGCCGAGGTCGGCCGACAGGCGGTAGTTGTCGCCGCGGTAGTCGAGGCCGACGGAGAACACGTTCAGCTCGCGCGATTCGCGGTCGACCGCGGTATCGCCGTCGCGGCGCGCGGCATTGATGCGGATGCCGGCGCGGTTGTTGTCGAAGCGGCGCGCCACGTCGACCGCGGCATAGCCCTGGCCGCCGCTTTCGACGCCGACCGTCACCCGGTTCAGGTCGGCGTTCGGCGCACGTTTCGGCACCACGTTGACCAGGCCGCCGATGCCGCCGCCACCCGGCGCCGCACCGTTGACGAAGCTGTTGGCACCGCGGAATACCTCGACGCGCTCGAGCAGTTCGGAGGCGACGAACTGGCGCGGCAGCAGGCCGTACAGGCCGTTGTAAGCCATGTCGTCGGAATTCACGGCGA
>Ga0265780_10006161_pt1 | contig 14956 bp, 16 predicted proteins | sample P1T30metagenome_FD_192432 | JGI IMG/M metagenome (GOLD analysis project Ga0265780, IMG submission 192432) | Plant litter microbial communities from East Loma Ridge, Irvine, California - P1 T30 | ecosystem: Environmental > Terrestrial > Plant litter > Unclassified | place: USA: California... | reverse complement strand
TCGTCTTATCTCATGGTCACAACCGTGCTTGAGCAGGCTGGCTTTCCGCTATCTGTTGCCACATCTTGAGAGACACATGTTCTTTCTGCTGGTACCATCTACTCCTGGTGATGCGGTACGGCACAGGAAGATCCACATTCTCTGCGTCACCCGTGATGACCATGGAAGCAATGGCTTTTGCACAGAAGAAGATCTGCGGCATACCGTGCCCGCTGAACCCTGCACACATATACTGGCCGGGCTTTCCGCACACCGGCCCAACATAAGGGAACCCGTCGTTTGAATAGCCCATAACTAACACGGAAGAAGATGAGTCAGTTCTGAAACATTCAATCGTGCGCGCTGGTGCAGACATGGCACTTACTACCGGTCCAGAGCTCTTCGGTATGTGCACCGCTGTTCTCCCACCCCCGGAAATGCCGTTGCATGTACCCGTCAAAGTAATGTCGCGCGCCATCCATCAGTCTGCTGTCGTCGGACACATCAAACCATTCGTCCAAGTTTTTGTAGTAGTCGCGCCTTCCGCCCCCGACGATGATACTACCGTCCGGCCGAGGAATCATGTAGTCGTACTCATAGTCGGAAAATCGCATCATGTAGCTATCAGTCATTCTTGGTGCATTCTCGCCCGCCAAGCGCGCTACTATGCCTCTCACTGGGACGACTTTGTCCTTCATCTCCGGTACGAGGGCAGATGTGTAACCGTTCGTAGCATAAATGAGATTGTCGGTATTGACGGAGCCGCGCGGTGTATGCACGACCCAAGGATGATCTTTTGTGCACCCATCGGCTGCCGAGACGGATGTCACTGAGGTATGTGTTTGCAAGTTGACACCCATAGATACCGCTTTCTCTAGCAAGTGCGCAACGAGTCGGTAGGGCCACAGACGAGCGGCACTATATGTATGGCAAGACTTTGCACCCCAAACGCCGGAAACCTATAGGCTTAGTCAGACCTCTCCAAAGAAACAATTCAACGAATCATATCAAGACGTTCATCTCCAAACATCACATACCTCTTCTGCTTCGCTGCCTGAAGTAAAATCTATCCCTTTCGCAGTTGAAATACCCGCTTTAGCGATTTTCGCGATGTCAGCTTTGATCTTATCGCGACCGGCTTCGTAAAAGCAGACATCTGTGACCCTGGTCTCTTCGAAGTCGCAGTCACAATTTTCACGACGAACAAGCTCTTTGATTGCGTCGACCTGGCGGGCCTCGAATGTAGTCACGTGCTCCGCGACCGCTTTGCCGTGAGTCTCCAGTACGCTGGCCGCTCTTGACAAAGGGTCTGGTTTTAAATGACCGCCTGTTATCTGGAATTAGTACGTGCGAGATTGAACTAGGAACTCAAGGGCATATGATATGTACCATTACGTCCGGTAGCGCCAGAGCAGGCCTCACGTGCCTCAAGGATAAGTATCGATGGAATTGGGCGGTCGCGACGCACACACTCTTCGACTATGTGATGCACGATCGATGCCCCAGCATACCCCGCGCCAACGATCACAACATCGACCTGCGTTGGAAGATGTTCAGTGCTGCGATGGTCGTCGATGGGCCCAACTTGTTTTCTCCAATAGGAGGGGACAGCATCCGCCACCGGGAAAGGTTTGACGCTGGGGCCAGGAAAAGACATTTTGGAGATGTAGTGTGTAAACCGTATGCATGTATTGGTGGTAGTTCTACGGAATTGTCCTAAGTGCAAGGAGGGCTATGTAGGTACTCACGCTTAGTCATTCAGAGGGCAGGTTCGCTTCTACTGTACCCAACCCGGGAACTTGCGTACTTTAGTTAGACAGATAGGATGCGTAAGCCCAGAATGTTGGTCCTTGGCTTCAAGTGGCTGCGCAAGGCGGTGATCATTAGGCAATTGCGACCGGGCCGGTCACCGGGCCGGTCACCGATAAGGACCCAGTTGACCTTGCCGCCCAGCAAGCAAACACCCGTTCAGAGCAGCACAATCCGGGTTAGAAGCTTTCTTTCCGTGTGGTAGCATTGGCAGTGTTGGAAAAGCCCTCCGGTCTTATCTTTCGCCAACAGCGCTGCATCAGATGCGAGATGATCGAGCAATTCTACTGGACAATATCTATCAGCAATGGCTGCTCGCGTGCTAGAAAGGGTGTCATGCGAACAGGTATTGGAGAACAGTTCGATTAGCAGAACACAACTTTAGTGTGAGGGCACAACTTGTATCATGATAGATGTTTTGAACGACTTGACAATTGCTATCGACGGCGGGGTCCTGAAGAAAGACGCTTTCCCAAATTCCAACTCGTGCCACATGCATCTGCCATCCTTCTGTTGAAAGCCGTTGCGCACAACACAAACCTCATTCAGTGGTGACGTTACTCAACGGCCTCCTTGGCATCCTAGTGATCAACATGACCATGCTAGGCACGGTAAGAACCAGCAAGCCACAGTTCACATAGATCGGGACCACAGGAGCGATGCCACTCGCAGAGCTCAGACCATAGGAAACTGCCTGGCCCGCCGTCTCAAACGCGCGAAACAAGCCTGCCACCCGAGAAGAATCACCCATGTCGTTGGAGAACGTGCCGAGAATCCAGTATAGTGTCAATTGCGTCCAGTAGCCGCTCGTGAAGATGATGAGGTACGGCACGTATGCCCTTGCCCATCTACCAGTTTCTCTATTGTTGTGATCAGTCTCAGTCGCACTGGGGCTTGCCTCTCTGCGGGATAACTCACGATCCGTAATCCAGCGCCGTTTTATTGCCGAGGTAGTGGTACTCGAAAGCGACCCAGATGAAACAACCAGTTTGTGGCAGGATCCACAGCGAGAATGCAACCCATGCCTTGGGCCGCTGGGCCCACCGCTGGCTGTCTAGAAGTTTGCCGAATATGACGACCGACGGAATGGTAATGGCGGCTGTACTAGTCAGCATGTAGTCGGCAGTTCCCGAGATCCATACTTACGGAGAAGAAAAGATGAAAGAGCGCGTGCGCGGACCGAGAAATGTAGCGAGAGATAGGTACCCATCGTCCCTCCGTAGAAGAACGAATAGAACGCGGGCAGAAAGATCAACCAGACCTTGCTGCTTTGTAGATAACTCCACAGAGCAACGAATTCTTGCGTCCAAGTGACCCTTCCCGACATGGGGACTTTGCTGCCATCGCGACGACGCACTCGGGGTGTGGGGGACAATGACAGTGCCCAAAGAACTCCAGTGCATTCTGCTATTGGTCAATAACTGTACACTCAGAGCAGATGCCTGGGTACCCGTCACGTACCGAATCCAACAAAGACCAGATATGTCGACCATGCAATGCCGCCAGCAGAGGCTCGGTCTGAATTCGTCGAAAAGTTTATCGCTCCACCGATCAAGCTTCCGGAGCTTCGCATAGCCGACCAAATGCCTGCCAGAGGTTAGTGAAATGATCATACTTCAGGTCGCACGCAGATGCTTACCAAGGTATAATCCCTTCTCTTCTGGCCTTGGGTAGCATAACATGGCTGTCGTTTCACTGACGTAAAGAAGCCCACCCGCTAGACCGTTGATAACCTGGCCCCATCAGTATGTTTCCTTTGTATGGATGAGTTATGATCGTACATTGGATGCTAGGAGGTACCAGTCGACGCCGAATCGAGCGTTTACATAGTACGCAGATCCTTGGAGGGGCATTGTAAGAGCCGCAATGAAACACGCCCATTTGATCCCGATCCTGTTGATGATGGGGCCCCCAAAGATAGTACTGATGAAGCTCATGGCGTAACTCAACGAATTTGCAAGATTCGCTAGCCATGGCGTAGACAGACCGCCTCCTCCCAGGTTGGATATAGCATCACCCATGGCTGGGCCAACCAACGAAAGCCTTAATCATGTTCAGCATCTGGATGGTAGTCTCTGAGAGGGTTACTTACGCTCCGAACATCACCATCTGGAACAGCACGCTCCGGTATAAAGTCGACCATTTCCAAGATCGCAGAAAGTCGTAATCGGTAACTTCTTCCTGCGATCCGATCGCGATGTCCTCACCGCCGTCATTCTCCGTGTCCTTCACTTTGGCGTCTTTGGTGTCTTTAGTCTGCGAGTAATCCATCACAGAACTCTTGCTGAACACCGTTGATGATACGCTTCTATTTTATGTAGAACTCTTGCATGCTAGAGACTATCGGCCGGCAAGGTGATTAGGAAATGGTGCCCCTTGTTTGCTCCAGATAAGCATTGCACCGGCCCGGTCTGTAGCCCGACTGATTAGACATGGTGTTATACGGGCGACTCGTAGAGTACGTGCTTATCGAGCATGGATGAGCATGGGGTGTTAGCCGTGCTTGGCTATCGCGTTCTTCTCAAGTTGCCCTGGGCCTTTACAGCAATCGCTATTAGCATGTGGATGCTACGCACGGGTGCGAACATTACACCGGTGCTTGTGAGCTCTAAGAAAGCTAGTCGACGTCTTCAAAAGAACGACCGGAAGGCAGCTACGCGCAGTATCAGCGTTGTCGGGAGTGACGAGAAGCGCCGGTGTTGGAGTTGCGGGGTGTGGAGATATCTCCACTTTTGTAAACACGCGCACCAATCAAGCCACTGGTATTACTGTACAACGCTTCCAAGGTTTCTTCCGATGGGCGGGAAGGGGAGGCATTCAAATTCCTCACCCACGACCGCGAACATGCGCACATCCAGGCGGCAGCTCTTAAGAGTACAAATGGCCGTTGACAGTTATTTGTGGCCATAGTGGCGGGATGCCAAAGTGACAGAGTTGCGTTTCCGGAAACAGTAAATTGACTTCGGAACGGCACCGCAGCTTCTGACGGATGCGGCGCATTGCGTTCACGACATGTGTTGCTTGAGATTGTCAGCTCCTCGGCATAGTCTACCAATGTTTCTGAGCCACGAACGATAGCAACACTCCTCTAAGAACCCCCTGCTCATGACTTGTACATTCGAGATTAAAAGCTGGCCCCCAAATATGCATTGGGGCACCTGAGTTGAAGCTCACGTCAGCAAGGCTCTGAGTCGCTTACCTACCGGTATTCCTGAGCGGGAGCTCATTTTCTCCGCACCTTTCACGCATCGTTGTAAATCCTTATTTGATCCAAATGGTGAACTCCAAGAATGGCATATACACCTGGGTTCTGCAACTTCTGCTACTTGAACGTTTTTGGGGCGAAGAACTCCTGGGGTTACCACCACCCAAGCGCATCGTCCCTTACGAGCTCTTCTGACCGAGGCTGCACCTTCTGCAGTCTTCTGCATGGAGACTTTCGCACGTATCGCTCACTCCTGTACGGACATGAGCATCAGGATACCAACTTGAAGCGCTTCCTGCATGAGGACGTGGCAAGAGTCGACAAACTACAGCCAGGCCAGGGCTCGGTCGTATCTTTACACCGATGGAGTATCCGCAGCTTGGGAGGTACCCGAGAGATGAAACAGGAAGTAGTGATCACTTTTCGGGTTGTACCAAGGCAACTCAACGATAAGAACAACAAGCATCACGAGGGGAAGCCACAGATCTTCGAGATACCGGAACGAGTTTTCTACTGTTTCCTCGAAGAAGAGGTCGAGGGTTTACTGTCTGCGGCTGAGCTCGGCACGAGCACAAATCCTGCGTTTAATGGTGGCCAGAAGATCAAAGATTGGATCAGGGCCTGTGGTATTGGACACAAACACTGTCCTAAGCGCGCTGGCTCGGCGAGCAAGTTCATCCCCACACGACTACTACACATCGGCGGCCACCGTACAGGGGATCGCCTACGGGTTGTCAATACCAAGCTCAATAACGTCAAAGGACCTTACGTCACCCTGAGTCACTGTTGGGGAAAAGATCCGTTGGTGACTCTGAACTCTAGTACTCTTGAAGAGTTTATGCTCGTTGGTCTGCCGTGGCATGCATTGTCCAACAATTTCAAGCAGGCCATCGAGGTGGCGTGGTTCCTCGAAGTTGACTACATTTGGATTGATTCTCGTAAGCTTCCATTATAAGACCGAAGAGATAGTGGAAACTGACATGGCCCTGTTTCATTCAGTCTGCATCATGGTAATACTACCACCGTACCTGCTCGATCGTGCTGATGACTGTGTAGCAAGGAGACCGCGATGACTGGAAGCGCGAAAGTTCTCGCATGGAACAAGTGTACAGAAGCTCCTTCTGCAACATCGCTGGTGCCGATTCAGAAAATGGTGCTGGAGGTCTCTTTCGCCGAAGAGAGGCGCGAGACGTCTTGCCAGCTAGTTTGGACCCCGATGGCGTGTCTCATGTCCTGGGTAAGCGACGGTGGGTAGTTGTACGTGGCGATCTGTGGGATCAAGGACTTCTCGAACGGCCGTTGTACAAACGCGGTTGGGTTTATCAAGGTCAGTGCCTATGAGAAACTCTGTACGCTTGCCTAACAGTCTTCAGAGCGTATGCTTGCACCCAGGATCTTACATTTCAGCAAACATCAGATCTTCTGGGATTGTACCGAGATGAGCGCTTGCGAAACTCTTCCAGCAGGGTTGCCTTTACCTTTAGACCAGCAGTCGGCAATAGATCGTCATTGGCGCGGGCGTCTACAGGAGAGTGCAAGGGGTACGACACTGCTTTCTGGGGTCAACGACGACTCGCTCGATGACTTATGGAGATCGACAGTCAGAGACTATACGAGCCTTAACCTCACCAACCAGACCGATAAACGTATGGCAATTTGGGGAGTGGTGAAACGGCTTCGAGAGATACAAAGCGAAGAGTACGTTGCTGGAATGTGGGAGGGGGCTCTTGAAGAGCAGTTGGCTTGGAGAGTCGCAGACTGCACAGCCAGCAAACGGCCTTCGGAGCTGAACATAAACCCAACCTGGTCTTGGACCTCTATGGAAGGGACGATATTGAGCCCAAGTAGATCGGCTCGGTGGGAAAGAAGCTACATTGTTCAAGGTCACCGTGAGGATAGGATCTGGTTTAACATTGGTGAAGAAGGCATTCGACCAAGGCTGCCGACAAGACGTTCGGAAAACGCTAGCGATATGACAAGAGAGTTGGACGCGTTAAGCGAGAGGCGGCGTCTTTCAGGTACGACAACACGTACGGGCTCGCAGCAAGACGTGCATGAATCTTTAGAAGCCGATCAAACTCCTCGGCCCCTGCTCAGGTCAAGGACTTCATCGTCGTCACGAATGGAACACACGCCCCGTATACCTATTTCAAGACAAGAAACGCAGCATTCCAACGCACAGAAAAAGTCGCAGACGTCACCCGATGAACGACGTGAACACGAACCAACCTTGAAATGTAAGGAAATTGCGATGCAAGGCTTTCTACACGTAGGCCATCTGAGCCAGCATCGACCCCGTTCATGGTCTTTGGAGATTCCCCACGCTTTCGACAAGACCGATGAGATAGACGCGCTACCCGATCTTGTCCCAAATCTGGACGACGTGGAAACGATATTTGTTGTGCTTGCATTAACGAAACGCTCCAACAAGACTGAAACAAATACCATGGCGGAAGAAGCTTGGTATGAAGGTCATGGTCTCTTACTACAAGAGGCCCCAACCAGGACCAGACCGCAGTCTGAGTCAACGACGCACTCTATTCTTTCTGAAAAAGAGGCAAAGGAGTCTTGGTGTTTTCGGCGGACCGGTGCCCTTGACATTCGCCATATGAGCTACAAGACTTGGCAACTCCTTCAGACGACGAGCAGCAGCTTCTCGGGCTCGATATTGGAGACAGACACACGGCCTTGCAAGAACTTTTACGTAGTGTGAGACAGATAATTACATGTCACGATTGTCACCTTATTAACGTGTCTGATCTGGAGTAGCTCACAATAACGTCTAATCTACACAACCTTGAATAACTCTACTCTGTCTACTGGAAGTCCAGACCCGTCTCTTCCGGTGGTGAAATCATTGGCAACGTATACGACCTAGGGACCTTGGACGTCGGCAGTTGCGCATATGCCCAAATCAAGTCTTCGTTGTATTCGTCGTTCACGAACAACCAGAAGAGGCGGTGACACGCTGCAATGGTGGATTCCTGACCGCGATGTGGCGAGGCAATCATCGTAAGGTAGCCATTCGCGGACTCCAGCACATCTTCTACACTGCGAGGTGGCATTGTGCTCACGCGTGGATTGCGAGTTCGCTCTCGAAGTAGATTGGCAAGACGGGATAGGGGCAAGCCTGGGGCCCGATTTCCTTTCCGACCCACTGCTGCGATAGTCTTGAGAGCTACCGAAGAGCTGTTGGCCGATTGTTGCTTGATCGTTTCGATCGCGGTATTGAAATGATCCTGGATATTTCTCGGTATACGCTTTGGCTTGAGATCAAGAGCGTCGGGGGAAGGCAGGATGTGGATTCTGTCAACGGCAAGTTTCGCTTGCAGGATGCTTCCTTGCACATAATGTGCGATCTCTTGTATCCATCCATGTCCTTTGTTCCCGTGCATGCTATCTCTAAACGCGAGTCCGAACGACGTCAACGGAGGCAGTTCCGATGGATCCTCTAAGGTCTTGAAGCCTAGATCGCCGTGCTCCCTTTCGAGATCCCATTTTAGGTACTCGGCAATGGCCTTGATGGACATGCCATCGAGCGTCATAGTGTAATACTCTGGGGACTTCCAAGTGCCTACCGAACCGCTGGTTTTGGAGTTAGATTGTGTTATCGTGATGGGCCGTGTCTCATCTGGGTATTTTCCACGCCGAATGTACTTACCACTGCTGACAAGGGGGATCTTCCTTCTTGCAAGTAATACAAATGTCCTGTTCCTGGCATTTAGAGCAGTTCCAAAACACCGTAAGGGGTGCGCCTCGCGGGTGATAATCACACCGTATGGTGATTGCTGGTTCTTGCCTGGGTAATCGTGACGTGATAAGTATCTTCAGTCCCTTATCTTGCAAGATATTGAACTGCTGCTGCACCAGTTCCCGCAGCGCTGGACTGCACTGGTCCAGATGATCGATGATAAGTACCGCGCCTCCCTTTCTGACCAGTTCTGCAGTCCTTAGACGGAGTGCTTGTGCGATGGAATCAATCCGTTTCGAAGCTCTCTTCCCCGTGCGCAGCAATTCTTTATATACGCCGTACGCTAGATTTGTCGCAGGATCGACGTCGCAGCTGGGAGGCGACATTTGGTTGTATATGGTATCCAAGAGATCCTCTAAAAAGGCAAGTTCATTCTCGATTCTGCGATGGTTGATGAATATACTGGCAAGCTGCAAGGTCTGCTCTTCTCTCAAGCGTTTGGCTACTAGTGATGCGAACGTTGTCTGGTTATACGCATGAGCATCTTGTCCAGCGCTCTAGACAAACACTGACCTTTCCTGCCCCCGGTCCGCCAACAACATGGAGTTGCCAATGGTCTTTACAGTTTCGCCATTCTGTAAAGAGCTCGCTGCCAAGTATACCATCAAATAGTCTTTCGTAGATGTCGGACGCGATAGGGAGGGACTCTTGGATCGCTGTGTGAACGTCCATGTCTCTTGCAAAGACGTCGCCATCATCTCTAACTGTGATCTTCCAGATAGCGAACATGCTGCTTCGACGAATGAAGCTCCACTGGCCGGGCTGTATTGACCTCGAGAAGGCTGCGCTTCGAGAACCTACCTAGGTAAAATCTATTGTGTAAATGCACGTGTTCCTGACGCAAGAAGGGCGATCGAGTCGTGATAGGTCAAGCGATGTACAGCCTCAGCCAGGCTGACTGCGCAATATCGTTTTCCAATAGGTGGCGTATAAGCGGGAAGGTCAGCGTTGCGGTACCCCTGCCGGAACCAACTTCGGGGCCAAGTTCGGGGGCCGATTCTGGGGGCCAACTTCATCTTTAGACGCCAGCATCGAGCTGACTGCGAACATTGACCGGTCATGTAAGGGTCTTGGAGCAAATTTGCACACACCGATAAGCTTGTATTACCGAATTTCGCATTACCCTCGTGGATGCTGCATGCCGATCTGGGTGATGATTGGTACCTAGGCCCCGTCACGAAGCGACCCTCAGGCAGTGCGCTCAGCTGCCTTCGCGCTCCTCATCGCCCCAAATATAATTATTCCCTAACATGGTCTCCTGCAGGTGGCTTTTCCAATATGCCGCGGTAAGACTGCTGAGAAATTGACCTACTCGGGTGAGCCTCCAGCCTTACTATGACCCCTTTCCCGCTCACGGCGGGCTCATTCAGAGTCTGAATATCCCCCTGTCACGCTTCCGGTGGATATTGGTGAAGTCGAACTACCAGACTCAACTGCTTCATTATACCCATATTTCCTTCTTTCTCAATCATGACCCATTCCCCTCAACGAACTTGACGATTTCGTTCAATACAACTTGCGACCATCACCTTCGAAATGCTGTTCCAGATATCATTCCTCATGGTAACGGTGTTGAACAGTGTATGTCTCGCAGATTCGCTATCGATATCGACGCCCGACAATCCCTACAATAAGATCGGTATACGCCAAACAGACGCCGAAAAGCCAGACTCGAGTGATTGCGGCTACATCATCGACAACGTCAATGCTGGATACGCTTATCACTATGCATACGATGCATACGCTTGCCTGACCAGTGTACCCTTCAACACTGATGTTGCCACTCGCTTCGTTACGTACATCAACGACACCGTGCAGTTTCAAAGCACTCTTGCATATCTTCGGGAACCTCCAGCTGGATATCAGCAGCCCGCTGTGGATATCCTATCGGAATTGACACAGATTCAGAACAATATCACGGCGCAAGTCTACAAGAACCAATATCAATTCGAGGTTGACGTACAGCATTTGCTGGACAGAGCTCATGATGGCCACATGTATCTGAGAGGCGGTATCATGGCGGCTTTCTCCTTCCTCGCGCCGTATTCCATCACCGCTGCCTCGCCGGACGGTGCAAGTCTACCGAAGATTTACATCACAGACGACCTGGTCAAAAGCCGAGATGAAGGTGGGACGCCTTCCGCAATCTCTACAATTAACGGAATGGATGCTGTGGAGTACTTCACAAGATTGGCAAGCATCAATGCCGTTGGTGGTGTAGAACCAAATGCCGACTGGAACCAAATGTTCTACACACCTGCCTCGGCTATCCAGGGGTTGGGTGGTATTTGGGACAGTGGCGTACGCTTCTATCCAGGAGACGAGATTGCGCTGGTCATGGAGGACGGTACCGAGTACCTTGATTACTGGCTTGCGCTCTGGAAGGAGCCGTACGAGACGGGCCCACTCACCACTGGTGGAGATCTCTACAACTACTTCGTTTTGAACTTCTTGCCCGCCTCATATGACCCAAGCGGGAACTTTTACAACCCAGCATATGCTCCTCCTGCAGATCCCGTGAGCACGACTGAACCTGTTGTTACGCCTACACCAGATCCGCAGTCTTGGAGTATCATATCTAGCGGAGCATACCCCGACCCTGATGTGAGACAAGAGGGTCTTACAGTTCGCACCGATGGCGTTGTTTCCGGCTATTTCCTACCACAGGTCAATGCTGCGACACTCAGCATCCCTTCGTTTGCACAATACTCTGACTCCATCGGGGAATTTAGCAGTGCTGTATCAGACTTCATCAGCAACACAACCAAACAAGGCTTGAAGAGAGTTGTGATAGACCTTCAGCAGAACACTGGTGGCACCGTGGAGCTTGCCTTTAGCACCTTCAAGAGATTCTTCCCGAACGTAGATCCCTACGCAGGAAGCAGGCGCCGAAATCATCACCTCGGAGGCATTATCGGCGAAGCATACACATCGCACTTCAACGGTCTTGATCCTAGCGATGCTGAATATAACGACTTTGTGGCTGCTGAATGGGTGATCACGTCCAAACTCAACGTTGCAACAGGCCAAAACTTCACTAGCTGGGCTGAATACACTGGACCTGTGTTAGCAAAGGGCGATTCTTTCTCGCTCACAGTATGTTGTCAGCCAGATCTCGCGCAATAGTTAAATCTAACAGAGGTCAGGAGCGCTACAATCTTTCGAACTCCGCGTTCACTTCGGCTTTGTTCGAAGGCTGGGTGCCATCGGGCTATGCTCCTGAGTATCCCCTGGACTACACGACTCCACCATTCGCGGCTGAGAATATTGCTATAGTAAGTGTTACGACTCATGGTCAACTACTAGGGCTGACAAGTATTAGTTGACGGATGGAGCTTGTTCGTCTACATGCGCTCTTCTGGTCGAGATGTTTAAGCAGGTTGGCGTTCGAACCATTGCAGTAGGCGGACGTCCAGCCACTGGCCCCATGCAAGCTGTAGGAGGTATGTGCAAGAGTGTTGAAATACGCCAGGGTATCACCACTGACAAGAATTGCTCCAGGAAATCGCGGTGCCGCAATTTACTCCGCCGATCGAATTGACTATGACCTCGGCCTCATCTCATCTCCCGCGTTCAATGTCGACAACGCAACATTGGCCACGGTTCCTCAGCTCACTGCTAGTGGCAACCGCTACCGAGATTCCGGTGTCTTCACAGCAGCCTTTGGCATCAACCTCAGGGACCAGGTCCGACCCAACGATACAGAGCCGCTTCAGTTCAAATACGAACCTGCCGATTGCCGTATCTTCTACACCCTGGCAAATGTATTCAACTACACCCGCTTGTGGTCTGATGCTGTCACCGCCATCTTTGACGACACCTCAAACTGCGTCTCAGGCTCCACAGGCTTCTCGAACTCGAACAAGACTGCGCCTAAGCCTGCTCCAGCCGCACCAGCTCCACTCAGTCTCGATATCGTCCAGTCTGATGCTTTACTAGACGGTGAGAACCTCAATGAGTCAGGCGGTCCACAGAACGCAAGAGAGCCTGCACAGAGCTACACCATCGACGATTGTTTGCCTGATGAACGTTGTGCGTTTCCCCATAATCAGATATGCGAAACCATATCAGTAACTGTCTGCGGCAAGAAACGTGACAAAGCTTTGTGCCTCCCACAGACAGAAGACTCAAGCAACTGTGACCCTGTGAATGCCAAATGGGAGGAAGTCGACTTGTCCGATGCACGGCGTAATAATCTCAAGCGAAGACTGGTGCTACCTCATTTGCCGCCGAGGAGACTTCCTCCTCCCACGAGCGACCCAGTGGGCGGAGCGCCTGCGTCAGGCGCCCGGACTGGTGTGCCGAGAGGCAATGAACTGCAGCCGCCAGACAAGAAGTATGGACGGTGTAGGCCGAAGAATACCAGCGCTCGGCAATGTTCTGGTTAATAAGCACTTGAGACGATGTAATCTATCTGGGCCAGGCTTAGCTCGGTGGTCAAAGCCTGTGGACATTGCTGCATAGAACGTAATATCTTTAGAAGTATACTATATACACATCACCTCGACTCTCCTTACGTCCTCGCAATGTACCTCTAGGGCACATGTGGAGTGATTTAACCGACATTTGCGAATCTTGCGTACTTTAGGGTTGTTCCTTTGTGTAGTCGTAATAAGCAGAACGCGTGGGATGATGCGCTGTGAATCCCACCCACTATTGAGGTTTCCGAGATTGTTGTTCCAAGCAGGTTATGTGCCTGTAGTAGGAGAGACTGGACTGATACGCTTATTGAGTTGCGAAATTTCTGTACGCATCTCGGGTGAACGGGCGCAAGGTGAAGCTCCCAATTGCAACATCAGTAGCAGGGAATTCTGGTGATACTTCTTTCTTTAGAAACGACTGATGGAGGTAAGGTCGACTAGTGCTGCTGTAGGTACTAACCTAGCACTCGTTCGTCTTATGAGGGATTTCCTGAAAGCCGCTGACAGATCCATGCGCGTTTCCACTGACTCGTCGATGTTCGATGGTAGTAGTCAGTAGAAGCCTGCAAAGCTAGAATACCAGAAGAGGCTCTATGAAGAAGAAGCCAGAAGGGCATTCAAGATTAGATCAACCATATCATCATTTGCATTCCCCGACCCCACGGCTACACCACCCCCTCACTTCAACGTATCAACCAACTCCCTATAAATCTTCTTCAAATCCCTCACATCGCCCTCCAACTCCTCGACCCTCTCCGTCTTCTCGCCCAACATCTCCAACGCCGTCATCTCCCTATTCTCCATCTCGCCCAACCTCTTTTCCAAATCCCCCACCTTCTCCCCCTGTTTCCTTGTCTCATCAACCTCACGCATGAGCTTAACAACTTCTTCACGCGCTTCGTCGCGCTGAGCAGTCAGACGAGCGAGTTCCTCTTTGTGAGTCGCTTTTTCGGATTCCAGACGCCGGACTGCGGCGCTCATGCGCTCGACGAGTTGGACGGAGGGGCCTGCGCCGGCGGTGGAGACGCTGATCATGTCGTTTATTGTGCGGGGGGGGGAAGATGTGTTCTCGAAAGGGTCGTTGTCGTGGTCAATCGTATGGATAGACGGCGTTTCCAGGCCGCCGTTGAGGTTGGACATGCTTGATGGAATGGAGTCTTGTCGTTGAGGGGTACCGAGTTCGGGGGTGCGCACTTTGGTTGCATTGCTGGATTTGTTGTGGCGGGAGGAGGAGGGTCGGCGCGAGGCTTCGTCGAACATGCGGTCCATGGGGGACATCATGGGCATGTCCATGCCGCTGGAGATGGAGCGTGGGTTGGGTCGCCGGCTGTATATGCCTAGTGGGTCGGGCGAATGCCGGCGTTGGGCTATTGAAGGTGAGTCTGTTCGTAGATGATGTGAATCGCCTAGTAGAGATGGCGTCTGTAATTCCACCTTCCACTTGTTCTTCTCGTCCTCTAGCCGTTGTTGAAGCTCGATCTCCCATAACTTCTTCTCCCGCTCAAGGTCGGCTCGCGCATCTTGTGCTGCCGTCTCTGCTTGTGTGAGCCTAGCTTGTAGCTTCTGAGCTGCGGCACGCTGTTCGGTCAGATCATGTTCGAACGTCCTGGCTCGCTCGTTGATGCTCTCCAGCTCGTCTTCCAGTCGGCGTGCTTTCGAGTTGACCTCTCTTGCCTTTCGTCGGACGTCAGACTCGCGCTTTGCTGTCTCATCACGGTCTTTCTCAAGAGCTGCCATACGAGACGTCAAAGTGGTCTCGATACCTTGCCAGTTCTCGGAAGCCAGCGAGTA
>Ga0265780_10006159_pt1 | contig 14959 bp, 12 predicted proteins | sample P1T30metagenome_FD_192432 | JGI IMG/M metagenome (GOLD analysis project Ga0265780, IMG submission 192432) | Plant litter microbial communities from East Loma Ridge, Irvine, California - P1 T30 | ecosystem: Environmental > Terrestrial > Plant litter > Unclassified | place: USA: California... | reverse complement strand
GAAATCGTGCAGACGGCGCGCCGCGTCGGCTACCCGGTCATCATCAAGGCCGCCGGCGGCGGTGGCGGGCGCGGCATGCGCGTGGTGCATACCGAAGCGGCCCTGCTCAACGCCGTGGCGATGACCAAGACCGAGGCCGGCACCGCGTTCGGCAATCCGGAAGTCTATATGGAGAAGTACCTGTAGAATCCGCGTCACGTGGAAATCCAGATCCTCGCCGATGAACACAAGAACGCCGTCTGGCTGGGCGAACGCGACTGCTCGATGCAGCGCCGCCACCAGAAGGTGATCGAGGAAGCGCCGGCGCCGGGCATCCCGCGCAAGCTGATCGAAAAGATCGGCGACCGCTGCGCCGAAGCCTGCCGCAAGATCGGCTACCGCGGCGCCGGCACCTTCGAGTTCCTGTACGAGAACGGCGAGTTCTACTTCATCGAGATGAATACCCGCGTCCAGGTCGAGCATCCGGTCACCGAGATGATCACCGGGATCGACATCGTGCAGGAGCAGATCCGCATCGCCTGCGGCGAGAAGCTGCGTTTCCGCCAGCGCGACATCATGCTGTCGGGTCACTCGATCGAGTGCCGCATCAATGCCGAAGATCCGTTCAAGTTCACGCCTTCGCCGGGCCGCATCACCAGCTGGCACCCGCCGGGCGGCCCCGGCATCCGTGTCGATTCGCACTCGTATGCCGGCTACTATGTGCCACCGCATTACGACTCGATGATCGGCAAGGTAATTTCGTACGGTGCGACCCGCGAGCAGGCGATCCGCCGCATGCAAATCGCGCTCTCCGAAATGGTGGTCGAAGGTATCCTCACCAATATTCCGCTGCATCGCGAACTGATGGTCGACGCCCGCTTCATCGAAGGCGGCACCAATATTCACTACCTCGAGCAGAAACTGGCCGCCAAGCCGGGCCTGACCAAGGAAACGGCGCTCGGCGCCAAATCGGAAGCCAAGGTACAAGAATGAGCTGGACTGAAGTCGTCATCGAAATCGCCCGCGACCACGCCGAAGCGTTGTCCGACGCCCTGATGGAAGCCGGCGCGCTGTCGGTGTCCGTCGAGGACGCCGACGAGGGCACCGAGGACGAAAAACCGCTGTTCGGCGAGCCGGGCATGGAGCCGACCGAGGCGGCGTGGGACCACAGCCGCGTCGTCGCGCTCACCGACTCCGACGCCGACCAGCTGGCCATCGTGACCGAGGCCGCGCAGGCGATCGCGCTCGACATCGTGCCGGCCTTCACCACCCGCAAGGTGGAAGACGCCGACTGGGTGCGCCTGACCCAGTCGCAGTTCGAGCCCATCCACATCGGCAAGAACATCTGGGTCGTGCCGAGCTGGCACGAGGCGCCCGATCCATCGGGCCTGATCCTCGAGCTCGATCCCGGCCTGGCGTTCGGCACCGGCAGCCATCCGACCACCCGCCTGTGCATGGAGTGGCTCGAGGTGCACCCGGCGCCCGGCAAGTCGGTGCTCGACTACGGCTGCGGTTCGGGCATCCTGGCGATGGTCGCCAAGAAGCTCGGCGCGCAAGACGTGGCCGGCGTCGACATCGATCCGCAGGCGATCGAGTCGGCGCGCGCCAACGCCGAACGCAATGGCGTCGCGATCGACTACTACCTGCCCGACACCTTCGCCGCCTCAGGCAACGAGCGTCATGCGGGCGGCAAGTTCGACATCGTGGTGGCCAACATCCTGTCGAGCCCACTGAAGCTGATGGCGCCGATGCTCTCCGGCCGCGTGGCGCCGGGTGGTTCGCTGATCCTGTCCGGCGTGCTGGCGCGCCAGGCCGACGAAGTGGCCGCCGCCTACGCGCCTTTCATCAAGCTGGGCGTCTGGGCCGAGCAGGACGGCTGGGTTGCCCTTCACGGGACGCTCGGCCAGGACAGCGCGCCGCCGCCCCGTACCCAGGACTGAACCGGCATGGCGCTCGCCACCCAATGCCCCCACTGCGGCACGCAGTTCCGCGTTGCCGCAGACCAGCTCAAGCTGCGGGGGGGCATCGTGCGCTGCGGCGCCTGCCAGCAGATCTTCGACGGTAACCGTTCGCTGGTCGACCTGGCCGCTTCCGCGCCCACGCCGCAGCCAGCACCTGCCGCGCCTCCCGTGGCGCCATTTGCACCGCCTGCGGTTTCCTCCGCACCACCTGCTGCTTCCGTAGCGCCTGCGGCTTCCGTAGCGCCTGCGGCTTCCGCGCTGCCTGCGGCTTCCGCGCCGCCTGCACCGTCCGCCGACGAGGTGCCGGTCTACATGCTCGACTTCGACCACACGTTTGCTTCGCCAGGCATCCTGCCGCGCGAGGAGAGTGCGCCGTTGCAGCCCGAAACAGACGCGCCGCCGGCGCCAGCCACACCCGCGCCAGCGGTCGACTTCTCGGAATTCGATCCGCAACCCGACTTCGACAGCCCGCCACGTCCGGCGGACTGGTATGCGATCCCCGGCTCGATCAAGACCGGCTGGTCGAAGCCGGTCAGGCGCCCCGAACCCGCTCCCTTCCCGGAACTGGTCAGGGACCCGCAGCCGGAACCCGTCGTTGCGCCAGTGCCAGAGCCGGAGCCGGAGCCCGTTCCAGCGCCAGCGCCGAAGCCAGTGCCGGTTCCAGAGCCGGCTCCAGAGCCGGAGCCGGTGCCGGTGCAGGTAGCGGAATCCGTTGCCGAGCCGGAGCCTGTTCCCGAGCCGGAGCCTGTCGCGGTGCCTGAACCGGTTCCCGAACCTGACCCGGAACCGGAACCGGAACCTGTTGCCGAACCTGTTCCCGAACCAGTGCCGGAGCCGGAGCCGGAGCCTGAGCCAGAGCCAGAGCCAGAGCCAGAACCCGAGCCTGAGCCAGAACCCGAGCCGGAGCCGGAATCAGTGCCTGAACCCGAGCCCGAGCCGGAACCGGAACCGGAGCCGGAACCAGTGCCCGAACTTGAACCGGAAACCACGTACGTCTCCGCGCCCGTCTTCAGCCTGGACGGGCCCACCACCTTGCTGCTGCGCGAATCCGCCGGCGGCTCGCCGCCGCTGGTGTCGTCCGCTGCGCCGCCAGCGGCCAATTCCGCGCGCAACCGCGCCGCCGAGGCGCGCGCCCGCCGCTCGAAGCTGACCCCGACCCGGATCGAGGACACGCCCAAGCTGCGCGTGCCCGAGATCGACGAACCCGAGTTCGTGCGGCGCGGCCGCCAGCGCGAGCAGTCCGGCAAGACCATGCGCACCGCGCTCGTTGCCGGCAGCGTGCTGCTGTTCCTGGCGCTGGTGCTGCAATCGATGGTGGGCTGGCGCGACGTGCTGGCGGCGCGCTACCCCGAGCTGCGTCCGCTCCTGGTGTCCACCTGTTCCCTGTTCGGCTGCAGCGTCGACCTGCCCGCGCGACCGGACGCGCTGGTGATCGAGACCGGTGAACTGATCACGCTGGGCGGCAACGCCTATACGCTGAGCACGGTGCTGCGCAACCAGGACGACATGGCGCTGGCCTGGCCCAGCATCGAACTGACCCTGAACGATAGCGACGACAAGCCGCTGGTGCGGCGCGTGTTCGGTCCGCGCGACTATGCGCCGCAGGCGGCCGGCGCCCTCACCGGTTTCGGCGCGCGCGCCGAGCAGCCGGTCAAGATCCATTTCAGGCTGGAGGGCGTCACGCCGTCCGGCTACCACATTGCCGTTTTCTACCCCTGAAGGCTTCCTCATGACCAAAACCGCCCTGATCTGCGGCTCGCTCGCATTCGACAAGATCATGCAGTACCACGGCCGCTTCGGCGACACGCTGCTGGCAGACCAGCTGCACCGTGTGAACGTCTCGTTCCTGGTGCCGACCCTGCGCACCGAATACGGCGGCTGCGCGGCCAATATCGCGTACAACCTCAAGCTGCTGGGCGGCGAGCCGCTGATGATGGGCACCCTGGGCATGGACGGCGGCGACTACCTGAAGCGCATGGAACAGCAAGGGCTTGCGACCCGCGGCATCCGCACGATCGAGGACGCCTACACCGCCCAGTGCTTCGTCACCGCCGACCAGGACAATAACCAGATCAACGCCTTCCACCCTGGCGCGATGCAGTACTCGCACGAGAACAACGTGGCCGACCAGGGCGCCCTGGCAGTGGCGATCATTTCGCCGGACGGCCGCGACGGCATGATCAAGCACGCGCGCGACTGCGCCGAACAGAAGGTGCCGTTCATGTTCGACCCGGGCCAGCAACTGCCGATGTTCTCGGGCCAGGAGCTGATCACCTTCATCGGCCAGGCCAGCTACCTGGCGTGCAACGACTATGAATTCGAGATGGTGATGGACCGCACCGGCCTGACCCAGGCCGACATCGCGGCGCGCCTGGACGCCCTGATCATTACCCGCGGCGCCGAAGGCTCGGACATCCTTGCCGGCGGCGAGCACCACCGCATCCCGGCGGTGCCGGCGGCCAATGTGGTCGACCCGACCGGCTGCGGCGACGCCTACCGCGCCGGCCTGCTGTTCGGGATCACCAATGGCCTGGACTGGCCTACCAGCGGCCGTATCGCCAGCCTGCTGGGCGCGATCAAGATCGCCTCGCAAGGTGGCCAGAACCACCGCTTCACGCCACAGGAGTTCGACCAGCAGTTCGAGTCAGCGTTCGGATTCACGTTCCGCTGACCGGGCGCCGGGCGGACGCCCGCCGACAGGATCGCGCCCGCGGCTGCCGCCGGCCCGACAAAAAAAAAGGCCCTGCTCGTGCAGGGCCGTTTTTCATTCAGCGGCGCGGGCGGCGCTCAGGTACATCCGAACATCAGGCACACCCGGACATCAGGCACACCCGGACATCAGGCCCCTGGACATCAGGCAAACCCGAACACCTGCCGCAGCACGAACAGCAAAATCTGGATCAATACCAGCGCCACCAGCACCGACAGGTCGATCCCGCCGATCGGCTTCACCACGCGCCGGATCGGGCGCAGCAGCGGCTGGTTCAGTGCGTGCACGAAGGGCGCCAGCGGCGCGTTCGGGTTCACCCAGCTGAAGATCGCTTCGATGATGAGCAGCGCCATGAAGCCGTACAGGATCCAGGTCAGGAAGCGGTGCAGCGCATACAGCAGCACGATCTCGCCGCTCGCCCCGCTCACCAAGAGGAGCAGGCTGGCCAGCAGCACGATCAGGAAGGCGCCGATCAGGCTTGCCCAGTCATAGCCGCGGGTGCCCGGCACCATGCGCCGCAGCGGCATCACCAGCCAGTCGGTGATCGTGTGGACGAACTGCCGGATCTGGTCGGGAAGACGCACGCGGATGGCATTCGTCCAGAAGCGCAGCAGCAGCACCCCGCCCAGCAGGCCCGCAACGATATCGACGATAAACTGAAGAATGGACAGCACGTACTCTCCTTACAAAAAAAAAGCCGCTGTGCGAACAATCACACAGCGGCATTGTGCCTGAACCAGGCCCGGCTTGCCATGTGCACACAGCGCACGGCAGGCCGGAAGTCGTCCGGTATTAAGGACGGCTGCTGGTCGGGAACGGCCATGCGGTCGGGGCCAGCACGGTCTTGGCGGCAGGAGCAGCAGCTGGCGCGGCCGGAGCGGCGGCAGGAGCGGCGGCCGGCTCGGCAGGCTTGGCAGCGGCTTTCTTGGCCGCTGGCTTGGTCGCTGCAGGCTTGGCGTCGACCTTGGCGTCGGCCTTCACTTCTGGCTTGGCGTCGGCCTTGGTGTCGACTTTCGCTTCCGGCTTCACGGCGGCCGGCTTGGCGGCTGGCTTGGTCGCGGCTGGCTTGGTCGCGGCTGGCTTGGCGGCTGGCTTGGCAGCAACAGTCTTGGTCGCAGCAGCTTTTACTGGCGCAGCTTTTTGGGCGGCTGGAGCCGCCTTTTTGGCGGCTGGCTTGGCAGTTGCGGTCTTTTTCGCGGCTGGTTTGGCAGCGGTTTTGGTTGCGCTCGCCTTTTTAGCAGCAGGTTTTGCAGCGGCCTTGGTGGCAGTTTTAGTAGCGGTCGCCTTTTTGGCTGCCGGTTTAGCGGCGGCTTTGGTGGTGGTCGCTTTTTTAGCTGCCGGTTTAGCCGCGGTTTTGGTCGCGGTCGCTTTCTTGGCGGCTGGTTTGGCGGCTGCCTTGCTTGCGGTCGCTTTCTTCGCTACTGGCTTGGCTGCGGTCGCTTTCTTGGCTGCCGGTTTAGCAGCGGCCTTGCTTGCCGATTTAGCGGCTGGCTTGGCTGCGGCTTTCTTGGCTGCCGGTTTAGCGGCGGCTTTCTTGGCGGCCGGTTTAGCCGCGGCTTTCTTGGCCGCTGGTTTAGCAGCAGCTTTCTTGGCGGCCGGCTTGGTTGCCGATTTGGCGACCGATTTAGCGGCCGGCTTGGCGGCCGGTTTAGCGGCGGCTTTCTTTGCTGCCGGCTTTGCTGCGGCTTTCTTGGCTGCTGGTTTGGCTGCTGGCTTGGCAGCGGCTTTCTTAGCGGCTGGCTTGGCTGCCGGTTTAGCAGCGGCTTTCTTCGCGGCTGGCTTGGCTGCCGGTTTGGCGGCGGTTTTCTTCGCTGCCGGCTTGGCTGCCGATTTAGCTGCCGATTTCACTGCCGGTTTAGCGGCGGCTTTCTTCACTGCAGGTTTTGCAGCCGATTTGGTCGCGGATTTAGCCGTTGCCTTGGTGGCGCTGGTCTTGGTCGCAGTTGCTTTCTTTGCAGCAGGTTTTGCCGCGGTTTTCGCTGCTGGCTTGCTCACTGCCTTGGCTGCCGGCTTGGCGGCGGCCTTGGTGGTAGTCTTGGCCGCGGCTTTCTTCGCGACTGGCTTCTCTGCTGCTGCCTTGGTGCCCGACTTCGTCGTGGACGAAGGCGCGCTCTTCACTGCTGCCTTTGCTGCTGGTTTCTTAGCGGTTGCCATTTTATGTTCTCCTTCATCTGCGATGAGAAATACGCTCAAGGTTTAAAACCCGCCCGATCATTTACTACCAGGCGAGTTATTCATCGACCAATCTGCGCATCGATTCGGGTCAATGAATCCGGCACCGGCTGAACTGCTGCAACTCCTCACAGTTGCAGCGCTTCAGCCAACGTCGACAGGTCACCGTTCCAGCGTTTTCACATCGCTACCCTTGCGGGCGCGAAAAGAAAAAGCCGCCTTGCCTGAGCAATTGGTCAGACAAGCCGGCTTGTTCTTTTCGCTTCGCTTACGTGCATACTGTTTGGTTCAGCGTCCTATTATTCGATCGATTTTGCCCGATGCCCGCGACAATATCACATCTTCTCGGTTTGACAAATTCAATCACGTAAAGTACGCGCATTCTTTGTGAGCGCGCAACCGTGAATGGCAAAAAAAGTCGCGTGATTTGGACAATGAATAGCGCTGCGTGCGCGCCATTCGCGCCTAGCCGGCATCGAAGCGCGCCTTTACCTATCGGCTTTCACGCAATCGATTAACCATCGGCCCGCCGCTGCGGCGACTGGTGTTTCATGAAAATCGCGTGCATCGAAAATCCGATCCCGGGAAAGCGTGGTTTTCGCGTTTCAATTGCGTCAACACGCCATTTTCCGGCTCCCGTCCGACCATATGGCGCAGCATCTGTTCCGGTCCTGGATTGGACAGCGCGTGGCCGAGCACCGCTCGCGCGCGCCGCAAGTTGCGGCCGGCGGCGCGACGGCGGCGTTCAACGCCGGGGCGCCTGGCAGGTCACAGGGCGTATGGCCCGTACCAGTAGGTGACGTCGATGACGCCGCCACGCTGCGACACGCAGGCCTGGCGCGTCGCACAGTCGACGAACAGTCTGCGCCGGGTGCCATCCATCAGCAGCACCGCTTCGCTCGCAGCACGGCTGCCAACGGGGACCAGCGTAGTCTGCGCCGATGCCGGTGGCCTCGGCGCGCCCGGCCTGGCGACAATATTCGTGTTCAGCATGCCGGCCCGGGTGAAGCCGCGCTGCGCGTCGCGTTGCACGGCCTGCGCGATCAGGGCGACGCAGGCGGCGTCGCGCGGCGCATCCCTCACCAGGCCCGCCAGGACGATTGGCGGCAGCGATGGCGGCTCTGGCGCGGCGCAGGCGCCCAGCAGAGAACAGCACGACAAGACCAGCCAGGTGGAGCGTTTCATGGTGACTCCGGATCGCAATGAAAAATGACGGTATCGGGCGCGGGCGCGCCCCACGCATGCCGCCAGCGGTCGAGCAGCGCGACCCGTGGCGCACGGTTTCGCCCGGCAGGCCGCGCTCTTCTGCGAGCCATGCTAGCGCAGGCGCGCCGCAGGGGCTAGCGTTTCGGCGCGATGCGCCACACGGCGCCGCCGGCGTCGTCCACCACCAGCAGCGCGCCATCCTGCGCCACCTCGACCGCGGCCGGACGGCCCCAGACATCGCGGTCGCTTGCCACCATGCCGCTCATGAAGTCCTGGTAGCGGCCGGTCGGCACGCCATCCTTCATGAACACCCGCACCACCTTGTAGCCGGTGCGCACGCCGCGGTTCCAGGAGCCGTGCAGGGCGACGAAGATATCGCCCTCGTACTCTTTCGGAAACGCGTTCTGCGCGCCCTTCGGGGCGTGGTAGACCACCATGCCGAGCGGCGCCGAGTGCGCTTGCAGCAGCACGTCCGGCGTGATCGTCTTGCCCTTCAGGTCAGGGCGCACGCCCTTCATGCGCGGATCTTCGTTGTCGCCGATGTAGTACCACGGCCAGCCATAGAAGCCGCCCTGGCGCACCCGCGTCAGGTAGTCGGGCGGCAGGTTGTCGCCCAGCGCGTCGCGCTCGTTCACATTGCACATCACGTCGCCGGTGGCTGGATAGACCAGCATGCCGACGCAGTTGCGCAGGCCGGTCGCGTAGGTGCGGCGGTTCTTGCCGTCCGGGTCGAAGGCCATCACGGTGGCGCGGTCGGTCTCGACGCCCCAGGCGGCGCCGACGCCATGGCGCTGTTCCCATTGCGCGAGCGGCGCCGGTGGATTGGGGCCGATATCGGCGGCGACGTTGGTGGCCGAGCCGATCGACAGCAGCATGGTCCGGTCGTCCTTCGAGAACGCCAGCGTGCGCGTGGTGTGGCCGCCGCTGGTCTCGGACAGTTCGGGAATCACCACCTCGGCCGCGCCGCGCGCCTTCAGGTCGCCGTTGCGGTAGGGGATGCGCACCACCGAGTTGACGTTGGCGACGTACAGGTACTGCGGATTGCCTCCGGACGGCCAGAACGCCATGCCGTAGGGGCGCGACAGGCCGCTGGCGAAGACCTCGACGCTGTCGGCCTTCTCGCCGTTCTTCGAGCGCAGCACCTTGACCTGCCCGGCGCCGGTGGTGGCCAGGAACACGTCGCCATTGGGCGCGCGCAGCGCCACGCGCGGCTTGTCATCGACCTGCGCGAACACGCTGACGGCAAACCCCGGCATCACGGTCGGCAGCGAGCCGTTGGGGCGCGCCTGCACGCGCGGGCCGTTGCCGGCGCTCGCGGTGGCGTAGGGCGCGGCCAGGTCGGCCGGCTTGAAGTGATAGACGCGTCCAGGCTGGTTATCGTCCCACGAGCCGGCGCGGCTCGCCGGCTCGCCGGCGCCGGGCGCCGGGCTTGCGGCCACGGCGCTCGCACCCTGCAGGCTGGCCAGGTAGTCGATCAGCGCGCCGCGCGTCTTCTGGTCCGGCACGCCGACCGGCATGGTGGTGCCGGGCACGCGCTTGCCCGGATCGAGCAGGAACGCATCGAGCTCGGCGCGGGTCCAGGTCAGGCCGCCAGCGCCGGCCTTGGCGAGCGCCGCCGAATAATTGAAACCCGGGACCGCGGCGGCCTTGCGGCCGACGACGCCGAACATGCCCGGACCGGCCAGCGGCGACAGTGCCGCATCCACCGTGTGGCAGCTGGCGCAGTTGTTCTGGAAGATGCTGCGACCGGCGGTCACTTGTGGCGCGGCGTGTGCGACGGATACCGTCGCCAGGCTGGCGAGCATGAGGGCATGCAGCGTCAGAGGTTTGGCAAGCAAGGCTGTCTCCTGATGGCTTGAAAAATCGCCATCATAGTGCAAGCCCGGGGTGCGCACGCGCGTTTGTTCGGCCAGGTCGCGGGATCGGCTTACCCGGCCCAATCCAGCCTGGCGCGGTAGGCGCGCAACAGCGCCGCGCGGCGCGGCCTGAAGCTGGCGCCGGTCGCTTGCACCCACTGGATGCGGTCGGCGCGAAACATGCGAAAGTCCTCGCGCAGGCAGCAGCGCGCCAGCACCACCAGCATGCGGTCGAGGTAGACGATGGCGAGCGGCCAGATCGTGCGCTCGCTGGCGACGCCGTCGCGGTCAAGGTAGCCGATGGACAGCGCTTCCTCGCGCCAGCAGCAGGCGCGCACCACGGCCATGTCGGGCAGGCTGGCGTAGCGCTCCTGGAAGCGATGCACGCCCGACACCGCATGCAGCAGATGCTGCTGGCCCAGCGAAGGCAGCGTGGAGGCGACCTTGCCCAGCACCGCCTGCGCCGCCGCGACCAGGGCCGGATCGCCCATGCCCTGCACCTCGGCCATGCCGAGCGTCAGCGCCTCGATCTCGATGCGGCTGAACGTCTGCGGCCGCAGCATGCCGTCTTCGACCAGGGTGTAGCCGACTCCGCGCTCGCCGCCGATCTCGGCGCCGCCCGTGCGCAAGGTCTCGATGTCGCGGTAGACCGAGCGCACCGACACGCCGGTCTCTGCCGCCAGATGGGCCGCCGTCACGGGCGGCTCCAGGCGGCGCAGGGCATCGAGCAGGCGAAACAGGCGGTCGGTACGGGGCATTTCGCTACTGACAAGAACTGACAGGACGGATGCCTATAGTAGCACCTGCAGCACCTGTCCTTTCACCCACCACCAAGGAGTCTTCGATGTCGGTCCAGGCAGTCACCCACCTCAATTTCCAGGGCCAGGCGCGCGCCGCGCTGGCCTTCTATCAGCATGTGTTCGGCGGCCAGATCACGCAATTCACGTACCGGGATTTTGGCCAGGTCGCCGATCCCGCCGACGCCGAGCGCATCGTGTGGGGCCAGGTCGCCGCAGCCAGCGGCTTTCGCATCATGGCGTTCGACGTCGCGACCGGCACGCCCTGGCGGCAGGGAGAAAATGCCTTCTATGTGGCGCTGGGCGGCGCCGACGAGACCGAGATCCGGGCGCTGTGGGACAAGCTCGCCGACGGCGTCAGCGTAACGCATGCGCTGGCGCCAGCCGCGTGGTCGCCCTTGTACGGCATGCTGAAAGACCGCTTCGGCGTGGTGTGGGCGGTCAACGTCGCCGCCGGCGGCCAGGCCGGCTGACGACCGGCCGCAGTCAAGGCAGCGCAGCGCAGCAGGCGTCGGTCATGGCGCTCGCCGTGTGGGCGGCGGACCGCACATGGGGCGCCGCGCCGCAGCGGCCGGGCACCGCTTGACGCCTTCGGGACGGCGCACGGCGCGCGCCGCCGTCGCCGTTCAGCGCGGCTCGGGCTGTGCGGCGCGCATCAGGTCGCGCAGCCGTTCGAGCACTTCGTAATCGGTGAAGTTGATATGGTCGCGCCAGACCAGCACCCACCTGCCGACATGCACGACGGCCTGGTCGTCATCGGCCACGGCGGCGCTCGACAGCAGGGTCAGGACCCCGATGATGCGCCGGTCCATGCCGCGCAGGGCGTCCTGGAGCGCATTCATCTGCGCGTCGATGAATTCGGCCAGCAACTGGTCGGCCGCGCCGTCCATCGATGCGCGCGCCTGCGTCGGCAGTGCCGGCCCTGGGGCGGACCACCTGACCAGCGCCGAAGCGTCGAGGACGACGAGCCCCCGGCTCTTCGCCCGCTGGCGGCCATCGAGCGCCGTGACCAGCCGCGCGCAGGCGGTCCTGATGCTGTCCTGGATGCCGGCATCCGGCCGCAGCCGCTCGGCGGCGATGTAGAACTGATGGCGTCCGTGGGCAAAGGTGGCGCTGCCGTCGGCCGCCAGCGGAACCCGTCCTTCGTGCGCGACCTGCTGGACGTAGGCCGCGGCGCGGGCATGGAACAGGGCGTCGCGCGCCGGAAGGCCAGCGGCGGCGGCAGGATCGATGATGCGTATCGGGCCGCGGGTCGCGGCGCTCAACTGGGCGGCCAGGCCGGCCAGCTCCGCGGGCGGGCAGGCGCCGAACGACCGGTGGATCTGGATCAAGGCCGGCGCCTCGTAGGCGAAGGTCGCCATGATGGGGTGCAGTTCGCGCATGCCGAGCTTGCCGCGTCCGGCGACGAAGTCGTCCCATTTTTCCAGCATCTTGCGGTAGGCGGCATGCCGCTCCGGGTCGATCTCGACGCCCAATGACCTCATCCAGGTGAGCGCGCCCTCGAGATCGGCTAACAGTTGCGCGGTTCGGCTGCTTTGCATACTGGCCATGCACCATCTTTCAATAGAAGTTCATCGGACTACAGCGGGGGAAAATGCAAAAAACCCGGCGCTCGTCGAGACGCCGGGTTTTGCATTGCCTGTCTAGCGGACTGCGCGTAACGCCACCGATCAATCCCAGCTCAGCGTGCCGCCAGTCTGGTACTCGGTCACACGCGTCTCGAAGAAGTTACGTTCCTTCTTCAGGTCGATCATCTCGCTCATCCACGGGAATGGATTTTCTTCGTTCGGGAACAGCGGCTCCAGGCCGATCTGCACCGCGCGGCGGTTGGCGATGAAGCGCAGGTAGCCCTTGAACATCGGGGCGTTCAGGCCCAGCACGCCGCGTGGCATGGTGTCCTCGGCGTAGCGGTATTCCAGGTCGACCGCCTGCAGGAACAGGGCCTTGATCTCTTCGCGGAATTCCGGGGTCCACAGCTGCGGGTTTTCCATCTTGATCGTGTTGATCAGGTCGATGCCGAAGTTCACGTGCATCGACTCGTCGCGCAGGATGTACTGGTACTGCTCGGCGGCGCCGGTCATCTTGTTCTGGCGGCCCAGCGCCAGGATCTGGGTGAAGCCGACGTAGAAGAACAGGCCTTCCATCAGGCAGGCGAAGACGATGATCGACTTCAGCAGCTGCTGGTCGGTTTCCAGGGTGCCGGTCTTGAACTCGGGGTTGGTCAGCACGTCGATGAACGGGATCAGGAACTGGTCCTTGTCGTGGATCGATTCGATCTCGTTGTAGGCGTTGAACACTTCGCCCTCGTCCAGGCCGAGCGACTCGACGATGTACTGGTAGGCGTGGGTGTGGATCGCCTCTTCGAAGGCCTGGCGCAGCAGGTACTGGCGGCACTCGGGGGCCGTGATGTGGCGGTAGGTGCCCAGCACGATATTGTTCGCGGCCAGCGAGTCGGCGGTCACGAAGAAGCCCAGGTTGCGGGTCACCAGCCGGCGCTCGTCGTCGGTCAGGCCGTTCGGGTTCTTCCACAGCTCGATGTCGCGCTGCATGTTCACTTCTTGCGGCATCCAGTGGTTCGCGCAGCCGGCCAGGTATTTGTCCCAAGCCCACTTGTACTTGAACGGCACCAGCTGGTTGACGTCGGTCTCGCCGTTGATGATGCGCTTGTCGTCGGCGTTGACGCGCTTGGCCACTTCGGCGGCCGGGGCAGCGTCAGGCGTGGTGTGCGGGGTGCGCTGGGCGCTGGTTGGTTCGTCGTCCCAAGAGAGCATGGTGATTTCCTTCTGGTGTGGGTCTGTCGCGGGTAGTCGCGTCACAGGTCACACATAGTGTTGTTGGTTGTCGTCCGCCGGCGGGAACCCTGGGTGTTTGCGCGATACGGGCAAACTTGGGTTCCCGCCTGCGCGGGAACGACGGTCGTGAGGTCGGTGGTGCAAGCCAGCCACGTGGCCGGCTTGCACCTGGTGCTAACTTACTGGCAGGCTTCGCATTCCTCGAAACCGTCGTCGCCCGGACGCAGGTAGCAGGCTTCGCCTTCGGCTTCGGGAGCGGCCGGCGCCGCTGCCGCTGCCGCCGCGATCGGCGATGCCGCCGCCGGTGCCGGCGCGCTGGCCGGCGCCGCATGGCCGCCGGTCAGGCCGCCCGATACCGACACCGCGTTCAGGGCGCCGGTGCGGGTGGTCGACTTTTCCAGGTGGGTCGCGGCGATGGTGCGCAGGTAGTAGGTGGTCTTGAGGCCACGCAGCCATGCCAGTTTATAGGTCTCGTCCAGTTTCTTGCCCGATGCGCCGGCCATGTAGATGTTCAGCGACTGCGCCTGGTCGATCCACTTCTGGCGGCGCGATGCGGCTTCCACCAGCCACTTCGGCTCGATTTCGAAGGCGGTCGCATAGATGTCGCGCAGGTCTTGCGGCACGCGGTCGATCTTGGTCAGCGAACCGTCGAAGTACTTCAGGTCGGCGATCATGACCTCGTCCCACAGGTCGCGCGCCTTCAGGTCGCGCACCAGGCAGGCGTTGATCTCGGTGAATTCGCCCGACAGGTTCGACTTCACGTACAGGTTCTGGAAGGTCGGCTCGATGCACGCCGACACGCCGATGATGTTCGAGATGGTGGCCGTTGGCGCGATCGCCACGCAGTTCGAGTTACGCATGCCGAACTGCTTGATGCGCTCGCGCACCGGGGTCCAATCCATCGATTCGCTGGTGTCCTGTTCCAGGTAGCCGCCGCGCTCTTCGAGCAGCAGCTTGATCGAATCCTGCGGCAGGATGCCGCGGTCCCACAGCGAACCTTCGTAGGTCTCGTAGCGGCCGCGTTCTTCGGCCAGCTCGGTCGAGGCCAGGTAGGCGTAGTAGCAGACCGCTTCCATCGAGGTGTCGGCGAACTTGACCGCCTGTTCCGACGCGAACGGGATGCGCATCATGTGCAGGCAGTCCTGGTGACCCATGACGCCCATGCCCACCGGACGGTGGCGCAGGTTCGAGTTGCGCGCCTTCTCGACCGCGTAGTAGTTGATGTCGATGACGTTGTCGAGCATGCGCATCGCGGTGCGGATCGTCTTTTGCAGCTTGACGTGGTCCAGGCCATCGCCCTTCATGTGCTGCGGCAGGTTCACCGAGCCCAGGTTGCAGACGGCGATTTCGTCGGCGCTGGTGTTGAGGGTAATCTCGGTGCACAGGTTCGACGAGTGCACCACGCCCACGTGCTGCTGCGGCGAGCGGATATTGCATGGGTCCTTGAAGGTGATCCATGGGTGGCCGGTCTCGAACAGCATCGACA
>Ga0265780_10006158_pt1 | contig 14960 bp, 16 predicted proteins | sample P1T30metagenome_FD_192432 | JGI IMG/M metagenome (GOLD analysis project Ga0265780, IMG submission 192432) | Plant litter microbial communities from East Loma Ridge, Irvine, California - P1 T30 | ecosystem: Environmental > Terrestrial > Plant litter > Unclassified | place: USA: California... | reverse complement strand
CGATCAGCTTCAGTACAACTTTTTTTGGCCATCCCGAATTCTCAGTACCTTTGCTGCTTGCAGTCCGTACGATGTTGGAGGCGAGATCACTGCGGCCGTCCTATTATGAGATTGGCTCAGGCGGGCTGTCTGGGATCAAAGATGCCTTGATCCGCTTGGAGTTGGGTCAAATAGGATCGTTGAAAAAATTGATTGTTGACGTCAGAGGCCGACACCAAAAAGAAAAAGGAATCCGGAAGAAGGGGCGGGCGGATGGCACGATTTCCGTTAAGCAGATTTCTGGGGTGAAGCGTAAAGCGAAAGACGATGGGGAGGAGCAGAGAGCAATTAAAGCCGTGTACGCATAGGATGAAGGCACATAAATACATGCGCATGTACGGATCTGTTATCTGCTTGGCTTGAGCCGCTTGCTTCTCCTTTCGTTGTGTGATCCGCTTCCACTGATTCCCAACTCAGCTTTTGGCGGATAATTGTCAAAGCTTGGCCAGGAATCTGCGTCCCCGTTGGCGATCGCCTCTTCCTCGTATCTTCTCACCAAGGGCATGACTTGTTCACCAAAAACGGCTATGTCGTCCTGAAAGTGTAGGAAAGCGGTCTGCGATGCTCAGCAATTTAGACGACCGATGATATATTTTCTCACAAGAACCAGGTCGGCACCGAAGCTCTTCAACTGTATGATGCGTCGAGCGACTTCTTCTGCCGTCCCAATCAATCCAGTCCGGAACCCCTCGTTATATTGGACCAGATCCTTGACGCCTGCCGATGCCCACATGCCCTGGCCTTCTTTGCTTGACTGACCAGCCTCCTTGACTGCATTCGCAAATTTGGCGAGAGCATCGGTGTTGGCACCGTTGACGATCTCGTCTAGCACAGCGTAAGCTTCCTCCTTGGTATCCCGTATGATGACAAAACCACTGAATGTCAGCCTACATTGTTGGCAGCATCTCACTTGATAGCCGTTCTGACCTGTCTTCCAAGAGCATGACTCCGTTTTCGCACATCGTCAATGTAGAGCTTGAACGTTTCGTCCGTATTGCCATTCATGAAGAACCAATCACAATGCTTGGCGGCCATTTCTCGAGCTGCTACCGAATTACCGCCCATGAATATTGGTATGGACGATACTTCCTCTGCTTTCCGTTGCGATGCTGCTTCAGCAGCAGGTTGAGTGAGCGGCTTTGGGGAGAGGTTGAACTCGTCATACTTGTAGAACCGGCCATTGAAGTTGAAGGGACTTTGCGACCAGATACCGCGAAGACACTGTATAAATTCCGACGATCGTTGGTATCGCTCGTCATGCTGCACTTTAGCTCTTGCTTTGCGGAGAGACTTACCTCAAGCCATGGCTCGCCAATCGATATGAATTCCTGCTTGAACCAGCCAGACACGACGTTGACCGCTATCCGCCCGTTAGTGTACAAACTGATGCCAGCTAGGGTCTTGGCAGCGATTGTCGGATTCCATGGCCCCGGCAGAATCGCTGCAATGACCTGCAGACTTTCTGTTTTGCCGAGGATGGCATGGGAGAAGGATACGCTCTGGTACGCTCAGCTCCGTCGGATCAGAAGTTTACCTCATGCTGCTCTTCGGCGCCGTAGCCAGCCAGAAACCGGATTTGTGTGAGAGCGAACTCAAACCCATTCTTCTCGGCAATCTGAGCTAAGCGTACGTTGTATTCCAGCGAATGGGATGTTCGTTGGGGTATTTTCGAGACCACCAATCCTCCCGATACGTTGGGCACCCTACTTTTAGCGAACTGCTCTCGACGATAATCACTCACCAGTACGCGAATTTCAGAGGAGCCATCAGGTTCAGCTGCACAATGCATGACGGGCGCATAAACTCGTTCAACGAGATATATACTTGGAAAGCGGAAGATGGTGCCTGATGGTGCAATCCTGTTAAGTCTCTCGGGTATTTGATCACGCATCTTTAGCGTGCTATGATGTGCTATGCCACAACAACAAGATAGTCGACCCGATCCGCGATGAGCCTTCCTCTCCTTGACTGAGGACTCTACTCCAGAAAGGGATCGAGCCGTGCAGTTTGAGTCCGATTTAGAAGATTCAGGCCCAAGCGTTATGATCACGGCTGACTGAGTGCGTAGGCCGGATTCGTCCTTCTGGCATTTCCTCGAGAATCCGATTCGTCCGATCATGTCATGACCCGTTAGGCGTCAGTAAGCTCAAGCAGGCTGTAACACGGTCATCACAGATGAGCCTAAGTCATAGATATCTCGATTTCGATGGGTCTCGATTAAATATTGGCTCCGGAGTTGCTCATGACTCTTTCCTTTTTCGGCATGTAGTCAGTGGATCCTTTCAGCCGCTGTGCATTTTGAGTCTGCTTTTGTACTTCGCGTTATCCTCGACCACATTCACATGATTCGCCTATCACAGAGGGCTACGTGATAGTCCGGGGTAAACGGGAGTCGAGATGCGAATTTCATGCATGCATTCAGTGATTATAGCTTGTTCACATTCAGCAGGTCTACTGAAAACTAGAGACAGAACTGCTGATGTAGCTTTTCAAAGAAGACCTGGCTGTTCTCATGAACCGGACCCGATTCTTTGCTCGGAAGTTGGAAATTGTCATACGTTGACCCCTGCTTTGCAAACAAGCCTTGTTCGTCATCTTGAACAACGTCGAAAAGGAATCCACCGATTGATGATCTGTGCGGTCACCACTGTGACCATTGGCTGTATGATCCGCTCGGTCTATGTTCTTATTCTAATTGGCCAGGCCTAAAGTCTGTAATCTGCTGTCCGCAGATGTATCGCTGGATGGCACCAATTTACAGATCAACAAGGCGTAAAGAAGCTCGGTAGCTCAGGCGATCGCCATTGACCTTTGACTGAAGAAAGGTTTGCATTAAATCGCGAACTATCCCAAAGCGCTAGCGACTCCAGTGTGGCTGGTGCAGCGAACTGAGTCTGGTAAGGAGCAGGCGGTCATTCCCCGTTTGTCGAATATTCCACAACTCGGCTATAGCTGCCGCTACCCACAACTTCTTCTGCCCCACCCAATCGTACTACAGCTTCAGTGTTGGGAGGAACTTCGAATTCGACATTCAATCGGTCGGAGGATAACGACCATGATACTGCCGCCTTATTGTATGGGGTAATCGTGTAGGCGGTAGCTTGGGTGATTGTGCCTCCTGACTGAGGTTGGATGAGGAAGCGTTTATACCCGGGCTCGATAGGTTCGAGGCTAGCACCTGTGCTGTGTAGAAAGCTGGCTACGGCGCCAAGAGCGTAGTGATCGAACGATGTCATCTCTCCAGGCTAAGGTTAGTACGGAAGTGCAAGACGCAGCAAAAAGCGACTGACGTTGATCGAGTCGTCGGACAAGAGACTATCCCATCTTTCCCAGATAGTGATTGCGCCCATAGTTGCTGGATACAGCCAGCTCGGGCATCCCTTCTCCTGCAGCATTCTATATGCGACTTGTAGATGCCCAGCCTCGACCAGGGCACTCAAAATGCCTGGGGTGCCTGCAAATCCGGTAGCTATTCGAAAGCTGCCTTTCCTTGCCAGCCGTAGAAGCCTCTCTGCGGCAGACTGTACCTGGTGATCATCCAATAGCTTGAACTGGAACGCTAAACAATATGCAGTCTGTGTATCGCTCGAAAGCCGACCGGAGGGAGCGAGGTGTTCGTGCTGGAACATTTTTCGTAATTAATTATGTTCCTCTGCGTACCTTTCGTGTTCGGGCGATTTGCCCAGAACTTTCGCCACATCCGAAGCAATGCCAACAATGGCAACGAGGTACGCGTCGGCAACGCGGAATTGGTTGGTTAGACCTGCTCTTGGACCATCAGGGGGTGCTCGGGGTTCAAGCCTTGATGTCAGCATTCGCCTCTCCAAGCAGCAAATCACATGGTCCCACCAGTCTGAAAGTTGGAATCCATCTCGAAGGTTGTGCCACAAGCCATTATCCCCCCATTTGATTCCTCTGTCCAGCCAAGTAGTGATACTAGTCCACATCTCCTCAAGGATGGACTTAGGTCCGTAGGCGAGGTATAAATCTTCTGGGGCGATGACAGCAACGTCACCCTGATACAGTCAGCCTAGCTCTTTGTGCTTCTTGGGACGTACCCAAACAGCTTGAGCAATAGGATCCCCTCCCATTGCGCTAAGGGTTAGAGCACCGAAAGAGGAACGATACCATCCGAATCTGTGAGCTGTTCCTCGAAAGGCCGTGCAGCCTGTCTGCCAGGAGACCGGAGGTATCGTGCTGTAGAGGAAGGATACGGTCGGTGGAAACGCTTGCAAATCTCCTGTTCACCTGAGACTGATGCTAGCATAGCATACGTAGTAGTAGCAGAAGCCTACCTTTTGCCTGGTTGAGGACAATCTATCGGGAGTCTTACAGAATTGCCACGAAGTCCCCACAGCATGTCCCAATGCACTTTGTTGATCCCGTTATGTGAGCAAGAAAACGCCGATCCGTTCGATATAACCGCCTTAACGATCGCCAATATTGTTGCGGCTGATCTTGGCTTCGTACACTCCCAGCGCTGTTGCGTAGATACGGTTTCGCCCGGACCCCACGTCTAGGGAGAAAGTGCTACCAGTGTAGAATGGACTTTTGGGTGGGTGCATTGGCGGGAGGAGTAATATTGGAGCTATGACCGACGCTGACCAATCTTTGCGTTTGTGAAGAGTGGTTTCCAAAGTCGCGGTAAAATGATGCGTTGGTGCGAAATGACCCTTGGCTCGGACGCTAACTTGGACTACCTCCCTAGACTTCAAAGGCTGCGGGTCCTCTGGCCGCGGGACTTCGACATCGTTTGTTGTGTCTTCGTTGTATATGGTGATCTCGTCGCCTCGTCTCATAGTGCTTTCGAAAGCGGTCTGGTGCCACCCTTGTGCAGCTTATGGTCTTGCTCGTATGTCCTGTCCTATACCAATGAGGCTGGCACTACGACTCATGTCAATTTGCTGATACTCGGTGCCTCCATCGTCGAGCAATGAATTTCATTGGTTCTCAAGGCAAATTGAAAAGCAGCTCGATTGGTCAGTAGAAGTTGTCATTGTCGACACCATCAACAAACCATGATTGCTTCGCAACATCATTGCTCCAAGTGATTACACCGATCACGTAAGATTCGAAGATTGCGAGAGCCCGCAGCCAGTGGCCCTAATGAAAAAGGTTCGGGGCTTCCTTCGCGGCCAAGAGGGGCAGTCCATGCGGGGTAACCTCGGTATAATAAATTACCTGTATATCGCCAATTACCCGTCTATTGCCAATTATCTGACAACCCGCTACTTCGTATTCTTCGCGATCTCCGCCATGGAAAGATTCCATCAACCGCTCTCAACGTCCACCGCAATGTCAATTCGCCGCAATGTCAAGTCACCGCAATGCCTATTCACCGCAATGTCAACTCACCGCAATGTCAACTCACCGCAACGTCAACTCACCGCAACGTCAACTCACCGCAACGTCAACTCACCGCTAAGACCAATGACAAGCTCCCGTCCAGTCACCTCGGGCTATCACTAGCGGCAAGGACGGGGCAAAGCCTTGTCCCGCAACCCTTCGCGGGGTGGGGCATTGTTTTCACATGTGGGGACAATCGAGCTGGCGAGTATGAATGTATGGGGTCCCTCGGCCGTATCATTTCGGTCACAGCTAAGCCCCACTCAATCTCGCTCAGTAACACGGTACAATGGTCGTCCGGTGGCTTGACACCTCGCGATCAGAGCCGGCATACATAAGCTGCATGCGAGGTAATATTTGCCCTTCATTCGCTTCTTTAACAATGTCGCAGATAGCTGAACAGCATATTGACCAGAATGATGAGAAGATGGACGAGATCGACCACAAGGAGTTGGCCGAGACGCATTACGACTTGAGGAAATCCCGCTTCGATGATCTATCGATTCTTCGAACTTTGTGGGTCTTCAGGAAGACCGTTCTGGTTGTATTATCAGTCTACACCGGTGTGTCTGTCGCCAATATCATTCGTTCACTTTCAGACAGTAGCTGACTTCATCAGGGTATCTATGCGAAGGTTTCGAAGTAAGTCATCATGATCCGACTCAGCGTGATCAATTGACAACCTTTAGCTGGGAGCTGGAGGTAGCATCGTAGCCAATGCAGGTTTCATCAAGGAGTTTGGAACAGGCGGGGAAGGTGTTCGAGCTTTGGATCCTACTTGGCGCAAGTCTTTCAACAATGAATGATTTAAAGTGGGCTGACATTCAGTCTCATCATGGAGTGCTCTACTTGTCAGTCTATCTCTTGTACCTATTTGTCAAATACCTGACACTTCCAGAACGTCGGACAGATCCTCACTTTCACGTACATCGGTTGGTGAGGTCATTGGCGTATGGCGCTTGAAAACGAGCTCATCTGACCAGGTTTGCCGAAAGGTTCGGTCGAAAGATGTCATTCTATCTCGCCTGGATCTGGCTAGTAGTTTTGAGTGCTCGTTCCTCATGTTTTGCGGCAAATGCTGAAGCTGCAGGGCTGCCTCTTTCTCAACCTCGCCAAGTCACCCTCTACCTGGGTATGTAGCATTCAACCTGCTTGCACAGCTCTTGTGGGGCTCGATGTATCTGACTGCCATAGGCGCTCGCCAAGCTTTGTAGCGGTGCGAGGATCGGTATTCTCCAAATTGTCTGCCAGATCTACGTAATGGAGATCGCCCCCAACCGTATCCGAGGAGGTTTGCTTGTGTTTCTCGGCGTCTGGTACGTCAGCGGATAGTCTTGGTGGCTGAGAGCTGACTGCCTGCCAGGTCAAACATCGGCGGCATCGTTGTGGCTCTCATGATGCAGCAGCTCAACAAGACCCGACCGAACGACTACCTGTTGGCGATGCGGCTTCTTTGGGTCCCCATCGGATTAATGATCTTGGTAGTTCCCCTCAGCGTTCCGTAGCTGCAGGACACTTATCTGACACTCAGTTCTACATTTGGATCCCCGAGTCCCCGTGGTTTCACGTACGAAAGGGAGACAAGGAAAGCGCCATGACCTCACTACGAAAGCTCTACGGCAACGTCGAGGGATACGATTTTGAAGAAGAGTACTCCATCATTGAGCGAACCATCAAACATGAGTGTGATGTATTGGTCCACAAACCGACTTACCTGGACTGTTTCCGAGGTACCAACCGGGTAGGTCGTGTCTCTGCAGGTCATTTCGATATAGAGCTGACCTGTAGAAACGAACTCTGACTATCATGCTACTCTCTACTTGTAGTCAGCTGGGCGGACTTTCGATTATCAGCACATACTCAACTTGTGCGTTCATCATATTTGACCGGTAGGTAGTTCGTCGCTGATGGTCGAGACTTTTTCTCACTAGCTGGACTCGACGATCCTTTCCTTGGAAGTTTGATCTTATCGTGCGTAAATTCCTGTTCAACACAAAAGGCTGTTCTTACATCTTTCAGCTGTGTCAACCTGTTGGCGGTGCTTCTCTGGACTCTGAGTGCGGACAAGCTTGGCCGACGAACAGTCCTATTACCTTGTCAAACTCTGTTGGTTGTCATCCTCTTCGTGGTCGGAGGTCTCCACTTCTCCGGGGCCACAGCTACCGACCCCGCTCTCGCGAATACCGCCGCTGGTACTGGCTTGGTAAGAATCGGTCGCGGCAGTTGAGGACACACAACACTGACAAGCTCAGTTAGCCATTTGTTGCTTTTGGACGTTCTCCTACCAAATCATTGCAATGTCTGGGTATGTATACTCGGCTGAACTTCCCTCCGCCTTATTGAGAAGTGAGTCGTCTCCGACTTAGATCTGGGACTTATTCGCTTACGTCCGCAGTAAGGACTGGACCAATAACTTTCCTCGTCAACTCGATTCTTGGTATTGCAACCGGGTAAGACGAGATTCCGGGGAAACGCATGATGCCGGGCTGATTATCCAGTTACGCTACCCCGCCAATGCTACTTAATCTCTCACTCATGACCGGTTTCGTTTATGGCGCATTTTCTCTGCCTATCTGTATCTGCATGTGGCTATTCATTCCCGAAACCAAAGGGTACGTTCCGCCTCACCGCTTCGCGAGTCTAGGCTGAGCCGACCTTACAGTCGAGCCACGGCTGAGATTGACGAACTTTACGAGCGCAAGATCCCTGCTTGGCGATGGGGCAAGACAGTGACTGTCGTCGAAGAGCAGATGCGGATTGCTGTCCGTGCTCGACCAATCGGCGAGTAGGATGGGATCAGGCGTGATTTTTCAATTGGTGAAAATGCGGGGCTTAGTGATCACGGCGAGCTAGGATAGTTCTGGTGCGATTGGGAGATGCCTCTATGTAGTTGACGACTGAAAGATGTGATAAGTCTCTGTTGCTGCTAAGGCTCTTGATCATTCGTCAGAAAGCTTAGCTATATATCAAGACAGCGCAATATTTCTTCCCGCCATCACCTGTTGACTTTACCCACAAGGCGTTTGTTACTGCCATACTGGGCACTGAATACAAAAATCTCGGGCAAGATTGTTATCCCTCTGTCCCGGTTTCTATCTGTAGCATGTGTTTTGAAAGGCTGATCAGTGCTGCGGCAGTCTGTGCGGTCATGAAGGGCGGCATGCTGACCTCACTGTCGAGAATACATTCCGGCTCCCTCGGCCAGCAGACCGTCCACGTGATAGATTCGATCTTCCGATAGGCAGACGAGCCCTCTTGGAACAAAGCAAAAGTTGGCACAACCGACGTCCTTGTTCCCTTCCGCAAGACCTAAAAGACTTGAGAATCAGCACCAGCTCGGCCACATGTACGCACATTCTGCCGATCAACAGCCCAGCAGAGCCTGCGGATCAGCGGCAGATGGATCTAGAGGATACTGGAACTCACTCCAGACGTGAATGCCATCTCCACATCCCGCATATACCCTCCCTTCTTCATCGCATTTGACTGAGATCAGCGAGATGTCGGGATTCCCTTGAGACATACTTCCATCAGGAACACCACAGTCCGCGAAAGCGAACAAACGTCTATTCCGAAGGGACGGGACGTTCAGGCTATCTAACGGTCGAAACACGTCGAAAGCATATCTATTATCAGCGCCCAACCAGCTATTTGGACTTTCGACTTACATGGTACTCTGAAGACTTGGATCTAATATGCCGGATCCATGTATATGGCTGGTATCTGTCACGTAGCAAGTCATCCCATCGGGTGAAAAAGCGATTCCATTCGGATGATGAAACCCGTCCGCGAGCATCCTGACGTGGCCCTCTGTAGGGTCGAAAGCGTAAACTGCCGGGGGAAGTTGACATGCCGGTCGAAAACCTTGTTCCTTGCCGTAAGGCGGATCGGTGAAGCAGATCAAGTCCCCAGAAGAGTGTTCAAGTACCACTACATCATTCAGCGAGTTGAATTGACGACCGTTGAAATTGTTCAATATAGGGCGGGCATTTGCTGGATCGTTGAGGTCGCAGTAGACGAGCTGTGATGGTGTCTGAACTGTGCCCTGATCACAGAATATAATTCCGTCCCTGTACTTGCATCCACCATTACCCAGGCGGACTCGATCGACCTCCACTATCTCGACGTTCCCAGTGCCCAGGCTGACTCGACTGATCTCGACACGTGCCTTGCCGTCTTTGCGCAAGAGGTTGGACGTGAACCATACTTCGTTCTCGCGTGACGAATAGACTCCGGCCTCATGAGCAAACGGGTAGTCTTTCTTGGCCAAAACTTTGACCGAAGCGTCAGGTCGGAATATGGTCTCGAAAAACTTATGAACGGCGAGGAAAGGCCCCTGTACGCCATCGATCAATGCCTTTCCGGTAGCTCGATCGGACGTGGAGACAAATGAGTCAGAAAATGCGTTTCTAGTGAAGCGCTCTGGGAGCACAGCATGATCGAGCGGGGAAAGCTGCTACACGTCAACCCTGCACTCCACGCAAGACGCACCTGAATACCAGTTGATTGCCTCATTTCTTCCATTCAACTCGGGGAGCCGTGTCGTTTCAAGGATTGCTGTCCACCATCTCCGCCTTACCATCATGGATGACATCCACAGCGGTACTGGTGCATAGGGTCGGTCCGTGAGCTCCGTGAGCGACACCGCTGATAGCCGTAATCTGGCCATTTTCGGCGACGGCAATCGTGACATCCCGAGTCCCGGTGACTCTAAGGCCATCATCGCTCGGAAAAGGACCCGTGAAAGCCGGGCTGATCAGGTACGTGACCCAGATCTAGTATCTCGGTTGCCGCGTCTCGTGCTAAAATAGCCCGCGTGCCTGAGGACCTGGATCTAAAGTACACTCCCACATCCTAATTAGATCTGCGTGGAATATGGATCGCGAACCGGGGACATCGTGAACCGGACCGTACCCCGCTTGGTCCCCCATGTGTAAAGACAGTCATGATCGGACCGTACCCCGGCTGGCCCCCGCATATAAGGTCGACGCGATTCCGAGGAAATCATTTTTTCACACAACACTCTACATCATGTTTGGCGGGAAATCCCAATTGTACACCACCACCGCCCTCACTGCCATTGGCTTCATGCTAATTGGGTACGACAATGTATGTGCCGTCACACCTGTGATACTCGGCGCTAACAAAAATAGGGAGTCATGGGTGGTATCATCAACAATGCGCCCTTCAAGGAGACATTTCACGATCCATCCGCTACGCTGCTCGGCACAATCGTCGCCATCTATGAGATCGGATGCTTCGTCGGATCACTTATTACAGCCCTAGTCGGCGAGCGATTGGGTAGACGAATGTCGATCTTAACTGGAGCAATCATTATGCTCGGCGGTGCAGGTATGCAGGCCGGAGTCAGCGCGGCTGGGCCTATGATCGCTGCCCGGGTGATCTCTGGTCTGGGCATGGTGAGTCAAACATCGTTTGTGTAGCTGAGATTAGGGCTTCATTAACTCTACCGTTCCAGTCCTCCAAGCGGAAGTCTCGCCGAAAGCCGCTCGAGGCCGTTTTGTTTGCTTCCAGCTTACGCTCCTCAACTTTGGAATTTTCATCGCCTACTGGACCGGTTACGGATTCACTCCGATGACTGGCAGCAAGGCTTGGCGAATTCCGGTCGCCATGCAAGCGATCTTTATTATCCCAATCATCGTGCTCGTCTTTATCATCCCTGAATCCCCTCGATGGTTGGCGTCTCACGGCCGAGCCGAAGAATCACTTGCTGTACTAGGCCGACTTCAAGGCAAACCCATCACTCACCAGGATGTTCTGCTTCAGCACCAAGAAATCCAGGATGCTGTCGCTCAGGAGGTAGCCATCGGATCCGGTTCCTGGTCGGATCTACTCAAAGGAGACAAGATCAAATCCCGACGCCGTGTTCTTATTGCCTGCTCGATTCAATTCTTCCAACAAGTCGGTGGTATCAATGCGATCATCTTTTACGCCGGAAACTTCTTCGCCCTCGTCAGCGACAAAGGATCTCTACTTGCAGGAGCACTTTTCACTTGGTTCTTTATCGCCTCATTTATCCCATGGTTCATGATTGACTCTGCGGGTCGACGTAAACTCCTTTTGGTCTGTATATCAGGTATGGCCATTGCCTTTGCGGTCGAAAGTGCCCTTGTCTGGAAGACAAAGACAGCATCGACCGGCAATAAGGCGGCGGGTGGGGCTGCCATTGCAGTCTTATTCGTTTACATGGGATTGTTCACCGTATGTCATTTTCATGCTCGATCAGACGTATCCTGATGATCTAGACGGGCTTCCAAGCGGTCGTCTGGTGTTATTCGTCCGAAATCATCCCTCTTCGCTTGAGGCAAAAAGGGGCATCGATCTCCACCGCTTGTAACTGGCTTACCAACTATGCTATCGTGCAAGTGGCTCCAATCGCTGTGAAAAAGATTGGTTATAAATTCTACATCGTAAGTCATTGGTATGGTCGTCCAAGTCCGCGCTGACGAGATACAGATTTTCGCAATCATCAACGCCTCTTTCCTTCCTGTGATCTACTTCTTCTATCCCGAGACCGCCGGGCATTCCCTCGAGTCCATCGACCAGCTATTCTCCGGCGAGTCACAGCGTGGGGAGTTTCAGGAAGAACCCAAGACCGATATTCAGTTCGAGGAAGATGTTGCGGTTGAAAAGGGAGTTGAGTTGGATGATTATCATCGGTTGAACAAGGTCTAGCACAAAGATCAGTATTCGAGAGCAGGCGATCAGAAGCCTCTGTAGTTCGTACAGTGTTGTTATCAAAGTATGCAAGTACCCAGATGAAGTAAGAGACAAGTGCATGTATAGCAGTAATAGTGATTGAAGAAGATTTCGACGCGGCACTCGATGATTGAATTTACAACATCATACTATACATATATATATTCATGTCCATCACTCAAACATGCATGCGTGGTCGACATCCCCTCTCATCGTGCAGGGATAGGGATGTAAGCGCTGCAGTCGGGAAAGCATGTAAGATCAAGTCAATGACGCGTTCCTTCAGTAGGTCGTTGTTGACTGATCACATAGACATAAAATCATGTCCTTCTTCCAACGACCAGTACGTCTTAGTCCTGAAAGCTGGACCTGCCTAGATCGACATTGTCTGCGATACCTTGAGCAGTATCCAATACCATGTGCTAGACTGTGCTAGAGAAATGGCGGAGTGTGGATGGGCGGCACCATGTTCTTGTTTCTGTTGAAGATTAGACAAACCGCGGATACGTGAGTACGGCCTCTCCAATAAGCAAGACGGGCAGGACGCTGATGTCAGCGCTTTCTCAACGGCTGAAAATACCGGCCACTCAACCTCGCTCTTCCTACATACCCAATACACCCATGAACCCCCAGCTCGATATCCCATCCCACTTGACGCTCATGCGATCAAAATGACCCGAGATTACCGCCATCCCAGACTAGCCTATACTACCAGGAAGATATCATGCTATCAGAAATCGGAACTAGTCACAGGACTCAGGGAATGATACGTACTGTCTAAGGGTAAGTCCAGCCTCAACCATTCAATTTCAAGCTTACATGTCAGTCAAAGTCTCGTCGAAAATACATCCACGCGGTACACGCCATCATGGATTTACTACATCTTGTACAGTTGACGACTGCGTTCGACAAGATGAAGTTAGATTTGGAGATTTGATGAGAATCAGAAGAGAGGTCTCGGACGGCAGAGGGCTGGACGAGCGATATGACCGCTTGCGCGACGACGATGTAAGCGTTGATGTCTTGAATTAAATATGGACGGAAGCTGACAAATAGGACACCTCAACATGTGGACTATCCTCTATATCAACGAGCTTAATCCCCTTGCAATGGATGGAGAGTCGCGTCACTCGGTCTTGGCGATTCTACGGTGAGTCAATTATTGCGAGATATCAAGGCTCATGACCAGGATCGTCGACTCGTCGTGCGCTCGAAAGTCCCGACCATCTTCGAATGGACTCTGCCTCTCGATACTACCCCCTTCTACCATGACCATAACATTCATCACCGATATCACTCATCTCGGCCTCGGGTCTGGCATCATGACACCGATAATGTCCCCTCAGGAGAGGAATGGCGGAGATCTTGTCCTGATGTGGCTTGGAGAGGGTGCGCAGTATCGAGCGGAGGGGGAGGGAAGCTTAAAGGTGGAAAGGGGGACGTGTTCTGCGTTCTTTGCGAGATTGGTGATCGACTTCGGTTCTTTTTCGGCCATCTTGTTCGTCCGTCGATTACCTTCCAACGTCTAATACCGCATCGTTTCAAGGCAGTCGACTATGGGGATATAAATCGACAAACTTCCTTTTGCTTCGCAAGGTCGCTGATCTAGGCCAATGTCAAGCCTGTCAATCTGTTTCAAGAACTTCGTCACGAACTGCATTCTCGGGTTCCGTTGTACGATCCGATCTTCCACAAGTCCCGTCTTTTGATCTATGATGCTATTCAGGGTCATATTTGACCAAGAGTATTTCGGGCAGCTTTCACCACATGTACTTTCGATGACCCTGACATACCTCAAGCCAGGTCCTCCGCGATTCCGAAAACATCTTGCAGGGAAGGCCAAGACTCTGCAAGCGAGAGCAACGTGTGTTATCAGGAGAGTATTCTTCCTTGATCTAAATGCAGCAAGTATTGCTATCAGGATTGGGCGACACAAAGGAAACGCGTCTAGGAGTGTGCCAAGCTTTTGCCTATCTTGGTCTTGGCAGACTTGGCAACGAATTTCAATTTAAAAGAACCCATGAATCCGGAAGTAGGGTTCGGTTTTAAAAAGAAGTGGTATCATCTGCACAGAATTTTACTCCGCCCTCTTCATACATATCTTTTCTTCAAACACACTGCTCCGCTACACGGCATAGCCTTCATATACTATCAAGGCGAGTTCCATCAATAATACTCTATGCTGAAGTCCGAATCGACTCTACCAATTCACCACGCACTCGCTCTTCACCTTAAAGGCACGAGCGACTCCACATTCATCTCTTAGATCACTCTCATCGATTCCTCGTCCTCGTATCAACAACATGTCCGAGTCAGAAGCGCCGAAAGCCAGGCCTGGCGATCTGCCAGCACCAGCTCATGTTCTTCCCGCAGACAAAGTAATTGCGGCTTTCCAATCTGACGTCGAAAACGGTTTGACCGAGACACAAGTACGACAAAACGCCGAGAAATACGGCCCCAACAAGTTGAAGGAGACCCCGCCACCCTCTTTCTTCTCGATCCTTTTACGGAACGCGCTCAATGCCATGACGTTGGTTCTTATCGCTGCTATGGCGGTCAGCTTCGGTACCCAGGACTTTATCGCCGGAGGTGTCATTGCTGCATTGGTAGTCGTCAACGTGGGAGTAGGAACGGTCAACGAGCACCAAGCTGAGAAGACCGTAGCTGCTCTCGAAGCGATAGGATCACCCACCGCTGTAGTTGTCCGAAGGAGTTCCGAAAGCTCTGCTGGGGATATTTCGACCATCAAAACCGATCAAGTCGTACCCGGAGATATATTGCTCATCAAGATCGGTGATATTGTTCCTGCCGATTGTCGAATCATTCCCGGACACCTGGCCGGTCTCGAATGCGAC
>Ga0265780_10006157_pt1 | contig 14961 bp, 14 predicted proteins | sample P1T30metagenome_FD_192432 | JGI IMG/M metagenome (GOLD analysis project Ga0265780, IMG submission 192432) | Plant litter microbial communities from East Loma Ridge, Irvine, California - P1 T30 | ecosystem: Environmental > Terrestrial > Plant litter > Unclassified | place: USA: California... | reverse complement strand
TGTCAAATGCGCAAACATAGAGACCCAGCTAAGCCTTCCTACCTCATTTCCAAGAATGCCCATCTCGTATTCGCCTTCCCGGTTCTCAATATCATCGCGTAGTCATTGGCCGGCTAAATCCCACCCATCCCATATGACTCCTTCCGACTTCATATACTGCTTAAATCTCCGATTCGCATCACAAGCGCGCGCACTATATCACATCGATAAGGTCCAGATATTGCATTCGGCGACGTGGATGAATGCAGAGGACTGGGGCCGGGGTCCAAGGCGGAGTTGAGCATCACAGGGCGATATCACACTCGAAGTCCGTGATCAAGTATTGCTCAGGTCGTGATCGGTGGTCAGCTCCGAAGGAGCGTGAGGCTAGATCATTACGAGTTGGTAAGCAAAATCAGGAATATCTCGACTGGTCAGTCGTACTGCTGCACGTGCAAGTGATGTTCGGAACAATGCGGTGACGTGGGGATGATCATATTGCATTATGATAAACGTTCGGTGTAAGCAGACCTTGTGATCGGTACGTGAAGTTTCACGACAATGAAACGACAAAACAGGGGGCATGCAAGGGCGATATGTACGATGTTCTATGCATGCTGACTAGGGTAGGATGATGTACATATTCTCGCTTGTGCTGAAATGTCCTCTACTCTATGAGTAACACAAGAGATCTCTACTTGTGGCCTCAAGACAAAACTCACATGACTGATATGCTCAAAATGACTTCGATAATACGTCCAAAATGACGGCTACAGTGCTCATCGCATCGGAAGCTCGCTGCTCTTAGACTCAAAGCTGTATCGCAACCATTCACCGACAGCCCTCAAGCTTTCCCACCGCACGGTCTCGTCCGCCTCTTGCATCAGTTCCATGACTCTGCCCTTCAAGCCCAACTTTTCGAGTTGTTGTCTCTTCTCCGGTACCTCCTTGACGAGACATGCCACATCGTTGCAACCAATAGCTAGGACCTGCTTGTCGTTCTCCCAATTCTTCGAAAGGATCTCAGCAAGCTTGCGTGGAAGCTCGCCTTTATTGTCTTCAAGTATGCGTCGTGCGTTCTCGCTCCAGAAGGTGGGGTTGCGGTGTGGTGGGGACCAGCGAAGGTGACCTGACTTGAGCTCGGCAGCGTATTCGTCAAAGGTAGTTTGTGTCTTGGTGTACTCTTCCAATAAATCGTTCAGAGACTGAAGGTCCTCGAGAGCATCTTCATCAGTGAGATGTCGCGATTTCAGGCTGTTGAGCAACGCTGGTAGGCGGGCGAGGACGGCCGTGGGCAGCAGTGACTGGCGGTTGGTGGTGAGGAGGTTTACGAGGGTGGACAGCAAGAGGCGGGTAGTCTTCTCCTTGGGCGATACGCGAAGAAGCTGTGCGTACAAGACTACGATGTCATGGTCGCTGTAGACAGTCAGTAAGATGATTTCTCTACTTCAACAACACACTTACTCCTGGAGTCCGTCTCCAACAAGCTCGCCCTCGAAGCTAAGCTGCCAGATGACAAGAAGCACATGGTATAGTAGCTGCAGTCCCACTCCACCAGCAAGTCCACCGTCGTTGCTACGGATGCTGTTGCTGCCGTAGAGCGTCAAATCCGTGTCCTTCGCGGCGCCTCCTGCTGTGCGAAGAATATCAAAGAGGGGGTTCAGAGTCTCTTCCCTCTGCTTCCAGAAGGTCCGCCTGGCCTTGCTGCTGCGGAGAACCGCCGAGTAAAATCGGACTGCGATGTCTTGCAGAGCAGCATCTGACGACTTTGCGAGCGTGGAGAGGTAGCTGAAGAGCTGGGGTAGGGCTTCGTCAACTTGCGGCGTGTTCTTCGAGGACTGCATGACAGCATGTGATAGAAGCCCAGTGAGGACGTTGGAAGTCAGCAGAGGGACGGGGTCATCGCTGTTCTTCAAGAGTGGCAGGAACGGCTTGTAGGGCGCAGGATGCTGGACGAGAGCTGTTGTGAGAGCGGGTATGTCTGCTCATGGGTTAGATAGGTTTCCTTCTCCAAGATCCCGTGACCTCTCCATACCATCAATCATGTCCGCAAGCAACACCAACATGTAGTGGATGATGTCCTGGCGTTTCGCTGCCGCCTCGAATATACTCTGCGACCCGTTGCCGCCAAGCAGCAGGGTCACGAAGCTATCCACATCGCTCTCTATCGTCTGCTTTCTTTGCTCCTTCCGCACTTTATCAATTGATTTGATCTGCTTGAGGTCTGCATCCGTGATGGTCTTAGCCCGCACTGCGCCTTCCCATGATATTGGCCGGCCGCGGATGTTGTTCTGGATCGAAGCGAGGAACGACTGCTCTCCGGATGCCATGGCGGGATGGTGTGTATTATAATGAGGCTATACACGCGGACAGAGGGGGTATCGAGGGCGCAAAGGCGATGTTGGAGCTGTGATGTTGTGGTTGCGATGCTCTCACGGCCCACCAGAGCTGCAACCTCCGTCATCTGGCTCAAGCTCCATGCGGCGCTAACCATCTTCGCTCTAGCCTCCCGTGTCTTGGCATCAAAGCCCTTCTAGGGCAACCTCCAAACTGCGCAACACCCAACACCAACATCAGCTTTGAGACGCAATCAAGGCGATATGGAATACTTCAGTCTGAAGAGGTCGACTGCGGCCGATCGCGGTCAGTCGAACTTGTCGAGCAAAGTCTATGTGCGATCGACCAAAAGTGGCAAGGTCCAGAAAATTGTCCGAGAGCTTTACCTACGACAAGATATCCCTTGCTCGTCACGTTTATGCAAAGCGTGCTTAGACATTGCACCAACAGACTACTCAAAAAAGGGTGAGATCAATCAGAGTAAATGTAAAGGCCTCGGCTAATTGAAATAGTCGCGCCATTTGTACTTTCAGATACACCAGCAGGAACAAGCAACTACCCCAATGGCCTGTATCTACTTCCAGATACCAATGCGCTCTTGAATGGAATGGATCTGTTCGAAGTGGAGACAGCGTTCCACGATGTGATCATTCTCCAGACCGTGCTTGAAGAGGTCAAGAACCGCTCATTGCCGCTCTACCATCGCCTGATTGCTTTGACGAAGAACGAGGGAAAGCGCTTCTATGTGTTCTTCAATGAGTTCCGCAAAGAGACGCATGTAGCTCGAGATCCCGGCGAGAGCATCAATGACAGGAATGATCGAGCGGTACGCAAAGCTGTAGAGTGGTATAATCAGCACATTACAGAAGCCGTCACTGCACGCAGCAAGATGCAACAGCGCATCCCTACTGTCATTATGATCACGGACGACAAGGACAATTTGCGCAAAGCAGAGAAGGAGGACATACCCGCAGTGAGCCGTAAGTACGACTAATATCGAGATCTGTGTTCTACTGACATGTTATAGTATCTGGCTTCGTCAACGGACTGGAAAATGCAGACGAATTGTTGGACATGATGAGCGCCGCACAAGAGCAAAGAGACGTCAGATCAAAGAAGACCGAAGTCTTCTACTCCGATCACATCTCAACATCGAAAATGATGACCGGTGTTAAGGCTGGAACTATGCATCAAGGTATATTTAATGTCTCGACATACAACTATCTTGAAGGATCAGTGCATGTACCCGCTTTCGACAAGTCGCTCCTGATTCTCGGACGAGAGAACAGCAATCGAGCAGTGTCTGGCGATGTCGTGGTCGTGGAAGTGTTACCTAAAGACCAATGGAAAGCACCCTCGACGAAGATCATCGAAGAAGAGACTCTCAACAAGAACGACAACGCAGAAGCTGAAGATGGCGAGAATGTCGTATCAGAAAAGGAGCGAAAAGCGTTACAAGAGGAGGTCAAACGAGTGCATGGTCAGACTGCGGAAGGCAAGCCCCAGCCAACCGCACGGATCGTGGGTATCGCTAAGCGTAACTGGCGACAATATGTTGGCCACATCGACCGAGACTCCGTCCGGTCAAGCTCGAAGACCAGCAGAGCCCAACAGACAGTATTTCTTGTGCCTATGGATAAGCGCATCCCAAAGATTCGCATAAGAACACGGCAGGCTGGAGAGCTTCTTGGACAGCGCATTTTGGCAACAATCGATTCCTGGGACAAGGACTCGCGATACCCTGTTGGTCACTTTGTGAGATCGCTCGGAGAACTTGAGTCGAAGGGCGCAGAAACTGAGGCGCTTTTGTTGGAGTATGATGTCCAGTATAAGCCTTTCCCAAAAACTGTACTGGATTGCCTGCCCGCCGAAGGCCACGACTGGAAAGTGCCGGCCGATCTGGAGGATCCAGGCTGGAAGGGCCGGAAAGACTTGCGAGATTTGCTGGTCTGCAGTATCGATCCAGTGGGTTGCGTTGACATAGATGACGCTCTTCACGCGACCAAGCTGCCAAATGGCAACTTTGCGGTCGGTGTTCACATTGCAGATGTGTCCCACTTCGTCAAACCAAACAACGCCATGGACAAGGAGGCCAGCCAACGCGGAACGACTGTCTACCTCGTTGATAAGCGCATCGACATGTTGCCCATGCTGCTCGGAACGGACCTTTGCTCACTCAAGCCCTACGTAGAGCGCTACGCTTTCTCGGTCTTGTGGGAAATTACACCAGATGCGGATATCGTCAAGTCAGAGTTCACAAAATCAGTCATCCGTTCAAGAGAGGCTTTTAGCTACGAACAAGCTCAGATCCGCATCGATGACAAGTCGCAACAAGACGATTTGACCAACGGCATGCGAACGCTCCTGATGCTATCGAAGAAGCTGAAGCAAAAGCGTATGGATGCAGGAGCACTCAATCTCGCATCACCTGAGGTCAAAGTCCGTACCGAATCTGAGACATCCGATCCCGTCGATGTCGAGACCAAGAAACTTCTCGACACCAACTCCCTCGTTGAGGAGTTCATGTTGCTCGCCAACATCAGCGTTGCAGCCCGCAACTACGAAGCATTCCCTCAAACTGCTCTTCTACGCCGGCACGCTGCGCCACCGAAGACCAACTTTGAAGAGCTCGGCAATCAACTCAAAATCAAGAAGGGTCTTGAGCTCAAGACCGACAGCTCGAAAGCCCTCGCCGACTCTCTCGATACCTGTGTCGACCCCAACAATCCTTTTTTCAACACCCTCGTCCGCATTATGGCGACGCGCTGCATGATGTCCGCAGAGTACTTTTGCGCAGGCACACAGGCGTACCCAGAGTTAAGGCATTATGGTCTAGCGAGCGAAATCTACACGCACTTCACCAGTCCCATTCGACGATATGCGGATTTGGAGGCGCATCGTCAACTCGCTGCGGCTATTGAGTACGAGCAGTTGGATCCGAGCCTGCAGTCGAAAGCAAAGCTGGAAGCTGTGTGCAAGAACATCAACGTCAGGCATCGCAATGCGCAGAACGCTGGCCGCGCATCGATCGAGTACTACGTTGGCCAGGCACTCAAGGGCAAGGACATCACGGAGGATGGATTCGTCATGAAGATCTTCTCAAACGGATTCGTCGTCTTCGTACCGCGCTTTGGTATCGAGAGTCTCATTCGCTTGAGAGAGCTGGCAACACCGGAGCCAGAGGCGGACTTCGATGCGGAGAACTATGTGCTCAGCATCAAGGGCGATGTCAAGAGGCAGGTCGAGTTGTTTGAGAAGGTGCAGGTCAGGATAACGGATGAGATGGAGGAGAGTACAGGAAAGAGGAAGGTTAGGTTGACACTGGTGTGAGAGTCATGATACGCATAGTGATGGGTGAACTGGTGGTGTCGGGTTCGTAGCATAGCGCAAAAGTAATGAGATCAGAGTAAAGGAATGCATTTATATCTACTGACATCTCTATCATGTCGACCAAGGCTGTTTGTTGCAAGTTTCACAAGTTGTTCACCGGATGCGACGGTTCACATATTCCTTGCCGAGCATAAACTCTCTGCTTGAAGATGATGTTGAGTCAGGCAATTCACAGTCCGTCCGCGTCCTTGTCTGGAAGGACTTTTTCAACATCTGGCTTTTCCTGGAGTGGAAACGCTGATACCTTGGCTCACCCCTGCACCATTTGTTTCCTTTGAGACGGAGTTGTAGGCTTATGGTATCACGCAACGCAAGACACGATGGCTTTGCAGATACATGCGGTTTCGAGCATCAAGCCCTGACGATCCAATAACTCGCTTTGCAGCTCCCTGGCCACTGCGTCAGAGCACTTCCATAGGAGACATCACCTGGCACGGCAAGCTGCCTATGTCAACGAACCATCGAACCGTCCATTCGGACCTTGAACCATTGCAAAGGCCCTTCATCGAGACGACACAGCGACATATTATTGCCAAGCCATCTTCTCATCTCCCGCCGATATTGATCGGAGGAAAAGGCGGCCTTCCTCAAGATGCTAAATCTCCGACAAGAGTGACATGGAAAGAAAAGTCCCCGCAATGTCATCGCTTGCGTCTACCCGTGCCGCTCCAGCATCTTCATCGCGCTCGACCTGCCTTTGCACCGTTCGCGCCGAAGAACAGCCTCGTGGGCGATCATGACACGATAACGAGCCCGTCGAACGTTGGAGTCTTGGCGCGGTTCATGCAATGTTGCACGGATTAGGTGGCTCGACCGAGACGGTTCAGCAACGGCTGCGCGTGGTCGCGTTTACTTTTGTTCGCCCCTGAGTCTGAGTGAGGAGGTGGGGCGAACTGCAACCACCAGCGAAAGTGTCAGGCGTCATGACTGTTGAAAGTCCATGTGTGCATGTGTTGGTCGAATAGACTGCGTGCAAGTAATGTCTGGTAGACACACGACAAGCTTTCACCACTCTTGTATTGCCTCGACGAAAGCAGCACATAGCACCGAAGACTCCGATATCGATTTTCCGCTCGGCAGACCTACCATTGACAATTGAATGTGTCGATTGAAAAGGCCCGGAGGCCCTCCGCCACCGCGAGTAAACCTGCTGCACAGTACCTGCGCCTGATCAAGAGTTCGTGTGGTACAGATGGCAGGCTAGCTGCATAGCGCGGAGTTTATCTGCGCCTAGACAAATGAGCGCGGTTCAGCTCGACGGGAAGAAGCGATGCTGATCTGCAAGTCGTACGGAGAAGGCGAAGGTTCTGGCGGGCGTCGATGCGGTGTGACTGTAACTCTAAGACAAGCGGGGAATTGAATGCGCTAAGAGCTGATGGTTGGAACTGCAAAACGACGCTTCGTAGCAAACTACATTCCAGGAGGTGGTGAGAAATGATGGGGGGTTGATAAAGCACGTTAATTGTCCCTATGTGGCTGTGATGTAACGACAATTCAGAGTAAATTAAGGCACCACACCTCCGTGCCGTATCTGCGCAGAAGCGAGATCATTTGCCAACGATAAGCTATATGAATCTATACTCTGGGCGCTCACCTTGCAGCAAGCGGTTCGGTCTATTTGCATTCCCCTGGCACATCGTGATGGAAGCGCTGCGCAAATTGTGGGGTGTTGCTGGAGTCTCTCCGCAGTATTGCTTCACATACCTTTCGATATCTGGGCGAGCGCATCACAACGTCGTCGATTGGATCTGTTTGTACGCAACGCGAACCGTGGATTTGGTTATCGATAGCAGCTGCAGCAGTCAATGAACAGAACCATGGGTCGATCGCACGTCCAGCACGGGATCCAACGCAAGTGTACCGTTCAGCGCACACACACCTGCTGACCTTTGGCTCCGGCCTGATCCGAGGTCATGCCCAGGAATGCCATGGGATTTCTGACAGGCGCACTCGACGCAGTGGTCATCGATAATTGCGCTCATATGCGTCGGGATCGGTATATGGCCACGCCATCATACGGCAGTCCGGACAAATCTTGGTTAATAGCAACGGTCGAGCCGGGAGTCGGGTCTTGTTAAGAGCGCGGACGGTATATGAAAACAAAATGAGCAAGTTTCCCGTGGGGGTTTCGAAATAAACAGGTGTTTGGAGTTCGGGTGGAGTGGTTCCCGCTGTCCACATGCTATGCGCTTCAAGTCTTGATAGGTGGGCCGAGTCACTGGCCTTGCTCTGGGTGAAATGTTATGCTGTTAGCTGAGTCGTCATCGGTTCCAATTCCCGCCAAACGGCCATAAATGGGCGAATGGGTAAGATGATTTGTGCTCAGCCCTTTCATTACACTTTCGGAGCAGAGCATCAACTGAGTAAAGAGGGTGTCGAGGTTTCCCTGATTTTACTGGAACCACGATATGTAGTGAAGCTGATGACGGATTTCGACTCTGGCCTTGACATGGCACTTTGAGCCTCTGGTTGGCTAGGAGAATATGTCCCTCGATGCATGTTGCTTGCAGGCTTTCTTAACACCTACTGCATCGGTACATAGGAGAGCCTAGCTATCGGATTTTAGCTGAACGACCTATTTACTGCGTCGTCTTCACATGAGAGCATCGCGCGCCTGTGACCTTCAACACGGCATGGTCGTATTCGAGCCGCCAGCAAGCTGACCCTGCGCCAAGTGGGTTTATATGGGGCAGTCTCGCTTGCGGGCGTCGAAGATCAAGGCCCACGTGCCGTTGCGTTCTTTAGCTGGTGAGACTTGAGGTTGGGATTTCCAGGATGGACCTCACGGATCTAGCGGTAAAGGCGCATCGCAATCGTTGTCGGAATTCCAATTGAAGGGTTCATCGACGAAGAATACTTCTGGCGGAGGATACCTAGTGGCCTTGCGGTGGGAGGCCTGGGAATGGTAATGTGTGCAAGCGATGTGCGGCTATGTACATGTCAAGGGCAGACATCACTGCCGTTTCTGTCGTGCTGCAGCGAGCTCTCATTTCGGTTAAGGGAAGATGCGTAGATCGTGATGCGCGGACAGAAATTCTCCTCGACGTAAGGCCTTCATAAAGCAGATTTAGCATTAGGTAGTTGGCAGCTTGAGTCAGGAAAGCTCTGATGTTCTGCTTCTGCAGATTTTGATTAGGATCGATGATTTGATCGACGAGTTTTTGCTTTTCCATGTGTACAGCATTTGCCTACGAAGGTAAGCGCGCTTCGGAGGTTCTCCGGCATGTGGCTGAAGATGGAGGTCCAAGCGAACTATCCCAGCACGACTAAACGCTTTGAAGAACTAAGAACGAAGAGAAGCGACGGTTCCATGCCACTGAGTCGGAGTGCCGTGGCGAAGGCGCCATCGTGCTTGTGGTGGCCCGTGCTGGAGCGTTTCACGTCGACATGCTGTCAAGCTACGAACCGCGTGCGTGCCGTCGCAATTGGCTATGATGGAATTTGGCCCCATGATGAAGCATATCAGGCATTCAGCGCTGAATACCTGGCAGGCTGGTGTCCAAGCAACCGCTCACAACTGGGAACATGTCGATGCATCGCAAATCTATCGTCCGGTGTCCTGCAGCTTAGCCAGGAACATCCGGCAATGGTACCGCATCGCTCGTTGGAGGTGGGCTCTAGATCTCGGTTTCGCACCCTCCTCGCTGTATACGTCGGCTGCAGAATTAGTCTGGATGGTGTTGTAAAGATGATGCGCAGCAGGATTCGATTGCGCGCCATTCCGCACTTTGGAGTGCTCCGACGGGCTGGTCTAAGATAGGGAAGCTATCTGGCGGGACGCACCTAGAGCCCGCTATTCGAGGGCTCGGATTGGTCAGTGCAGCAGTGAAGGCTATCTCCAGAACGGCTAGCGTCGTTTGGTAGATCGACGTCGTGTCAGTGCTGCGCTCGAAGCGAAGAAAGCTGCCAGGCACACGCCCCTATCCGCAGTCCATGCGCATACTTGTCTCATCCTGTCCGACGCCTCTGGGGGAGTAAGGTCTCGTTCAGAAGAAGCAGACCGGGATGCGCAAACCGGTGTGTTGTCCAACTCATCTAATCGATCTCGCGATGCTGCTGTGCCCCTGAGTCTGGCCCTAGGCACTCATGTGCTGTCACAGCCGACTTGTTGCTGACCCTCACAACGCCACGTCGCTCAGTGCCTGGCAGCGTGGAACTGCGGAGCGGACTGGACGGGAGTGATAATGCCCCTGCAGAGGTACGGCAGATGCCACGGCGCAGATTGCCTTTCGAGGACATGAACCATGTTCGATTTCAACGGCGTTCCAAGGTTGTCGAAATTAGCACCATCATGGGTGTCGTCTAGTGCACTGCTCACCGATATTTCAGCGCCTCTTCGTACTAACAGACTTTGCTGCCCACCCTCAGGTCTGGTTTGTACCTGCATGTTGCGTCTAGCCAAGCCAGTCCGTCTCTATAAGCCGCAAGAGTCCTCTTTCTCGGTGCGCCTCCACTGTGTTTAACCGAACAACTACGCTTTGTTCTGTCTGTTTCCGGTCCGCTAGTCACATACCATTGCTACTATCCTAGGTAGCTGTGGAGCAAGGCGATACACGCACGCATGACCAGGTTTCCGTCCTCTGAACCCCTCCGCCCAGTCCCACTGTACATTATTACCCGTACCTGCCCTCCGAGTGCATATCAGCTTTAGGCTCAGACATACATTGTCTCCTCACCCGGGTCCTGCTCGTCGCTGCAACTCCGATCCACCATGATCATGCTTGGTTAAGCACCCTCGCTCCTTCTTACCGCATCTTGGAGCCTTGTCAACTACCGTCTCCCAACAGTTGCACTTTCCTGCCTGAAGGGAAGGTCCTCTGATCACTCAGTCAAAACACAATCACTCTGCCGGCCCGTTAATCCACATCCAACATGGAGCAAGAAACCAAGGTCTGGATCATACTCGGTGCCGTCGTAGGCACTCTTATCCTTCTCGCAGTTACCGTTGCCGTCCTGTTCTGCTGGAGGCGGAACAAGAGACGGGTACGAGGCTTCTCGCTACGAGCCGTAACGCCACTGGACGACGCCGAATTCGAATCGTGGCGGCGGCCCAGTCAATATACACAACGTCCAGAGAAGTACGAAATCCGGCCTGTAGTCACGCGGGATCGCATCTCACCAACAATGTTCGAGAAAGAGCTTCGCACATACGAGCCGCCCCGAACACCGTCACCACAAGATGGCTTAAGATCGCCGTCAAGCTCAATACAAAAACCAGAACGAGTACGGAGGAAGTCTAGTGTTGCATCATCTATTGCCGACCGGCCTCCAACACCCTACTCGCCCACCTCACCAAGCAGTGAATTCAACCGAGCCTCCACTTCTTCTCGCAAATCGCAACCTTTAATACACTACCCTTCCGTTTCCGAAGCGTCGGCTTTCAAGTTCGACCTCAAATCCGAGTATGGCACCCACCAACAACACACTGGCCGCTGGATCTGAGCTTCTTTCACCGCCTCTTGAACGTCTACCAACGAGTGCTCAGATTGAAGTGACATAACAAGACACCTGCATCAGGAATGAGTGGATCACAACATCTGGAGGCCCTAACAATGTCTCAGACACCATGAGTCACATCCGATTGACAGCCGTTTGCGAGACATCGCACCATCTCCTGTTGTACGACTTGGTCTTTTACCAGAATACTCCACCCATGTCATCGCTTGACATGTCGGTTCTTTACCCTTCTCTTTGCTGGGTCCACGATCAAACACGAACCTTTTTTTGCTTTTGGCGTTTAGCGGATCTTCGCACTTGTGATACCAGACATCAGTCACCTACACAGGCTTTAGCCTCTTTTTCTTTACTGTCATACCATACCCCTAGCGCACCACAGATTTGCAGGACGCAGTGAGAGGGCACGCGATGCGAGGAAAGCAACATGTATCTTAGTTGTACAGCGGACACTGCCAGAGGCTAGCCTCAAGTGTAAGAATGAATGAGCAATTACACGTCTTGACCAACCACTTGTCTTCTCGTGTATCTGCCGTGCCACCGTCTTGTACACATGCCATGCTCATGCGACTCTGCAACATTCTCCGCTCGCTCTACCTGCAACATTCCCATGTCTCATGTCCCATGTCCAGCGGCAATCGCGCAATCCCAAATCCATGTCTCCATCCAAGAGCCTCAGTTAGCACCCGCAATACCCGTGCAGCATCCACCTGCCGTCCCCAAGGTAATTGCGATTACCGGATAATCCCACCACAAAATTCCGTGGCGTCTCTCACCGCCCATCTGCAATCCCCACTCAAGGACAGCATCTGAAACCTTAAGCCCACAGCCCGCCATGCATCCCCACATGGTCCTATTGACGCATGAGTCGCGGCTGTGATTGCGACGGCCACTTGCACCGCATGGTGCGTGCATTCCGGTATATCCAGGGACGCCCCGCGATTCTCGCCATCGTGCAGTTTGGGTGACACCGCGTGGTATGGGCGCAGGGGAGTGGGGTGACTATGGTTTGGCAGGATGACTAAGGCGGATGACGTGCAGCTGGGATGTTGAGAGCTAACGTGGGTCCACAAACAACTTGCTGTCACTGCATGCACACCGCGTAGTGTTTCTTTATGCTAGCAAAACACCAAACCAATCCCCGAAACACTTTTATTTGCACATTTCTCCTCTACTTTTCGCGCGATTGAAATTCACCTGCGTGCGCCAACCATTAACTTTCACACTTGCCTGCAAACGCGTAGAGCGCGAATCGCACAGAACATCAGACGACTTCACACATATCAGACATCATGGATTTCATACACGGCACGTGCTCACTTGCTTTCACCGCAACCTCCATCCCCGCGATCAATGGCTAACACCACCCAGACTACGCCTCACTCCTCCCGCGCCTCCTCCCCATGTCCCTCGCCAACCCGCTCCTAACCCTCCTCTCCACCGGCCTCGGCATAACCCGCACTCTGCAAACACATCTCAACCCGCTTATCACGCGGCTCGTCACCCAGCCCGATGTCGCCAGCATCCTCGCGCTGATCGTCATACTCTTCCTCTCGCTCAAGATCCTCGACATGATGTATCGCGCAGTCATGTTTTGGATCAACATGTTCATACGCCTGGCATTCTGGGGCTCGATATTAGTGGTAGGACTGTGGGTGTATAATCGCGGCCCGGAGGGGTTCGTTGAGGACGTTAGCGGGTTGGCAGAGTTTTGGATGGGCGAGGTGCAGAAGTACACTGGTGAGGTGAAGGAGTATAGGGAGAGCGAGAAGAGCCAGATTAAGATGAAGGCGGAGCAGAGGAAGAGGGGATGGCGGTAGATATGTTGTAGGGAAGGGGAAGGAGAAAAAGTGGAGTTGGATGTACATTGGGCTGGTGTCTGGGATTGGAGAAAGGATGGGAATTGCTCCTCAGTAATCAGGCAGGGTATAGGTCTATCACTGGTGCATGATGTTACTATGATACGCATTGTTACGGCGCAGGTTTTAGGTTTTGGTACGAGCACAGGAAATTGTTGTATATGAGGGTACGACCAACCATAGAGGATCAAATTTCATCTTTCCAAAAGCGGATGGCTTCAAAGCTCTAATCCAGACGATTTTTTCGTGCACTATATCAAAGAGTCTATGGTAAGCAGAAGTACTGGGTCCAGCATGTGGTGCATCTGACGTTTCCCTCGCTTCCACGCGATATGGGGGCCGGATGCGCGGGTACAGGTCATGTACATAGTGAGAACCTACGCAACAGTTCGATCATACTCTCATCCTCGCGGTTTTAACAAGCTCCATACTGACCAAATTGAACAATGATGAGTCGCACTCTGAGCAACGAGGTAGAAGATGAGGAAAGGAGCGATGACAAGACGGAATACCAGATAAAAAAGCGACGCATAGAGAGACTTGAAGCAGAGATGCGAGAACAGGAACCGGACGCTCGACTGAGACGAGAACTTGAATCGCTACTATTGGTACTAGAAAGGCGGAACATCCCAGCCTTTGGTGCACAAATACTACGAAAAGCAGTCCAGATGGACATACCAGGGTCGGACAATATTGTGGAACTGCTCCTCCAGTACAAGACACACGCCATTGATACGCATACCATTGGATTGGCTGCAAGTAACACGGCCTATGGAGGAGATTTTGTGCGAATGTTTCGACACCATGATAAAAGCCTTGTCATTGACGATGGACTATCATTCAACAATCGATCAATGAGTCTTCGCTCTAGTCTTACTACCGATAAACGGCCTTCAAGTCTTACCCCTAGTCCGACTATCAACAATGGCGATCACTCTAGAATGACATGGAGTGTCGACAAGGCCACAGAGGAATATGCGCCAAACTGGGACCCGCAAGCATGTTCAACTCGCTCACCGAACACTAACTTTGTAATTTAGTAGTACTCTTAGAATTATCTAATTCTCTAATTAAATCTATTAAATTCTTTATTCTAAGTTTATTATAGCTCTTAAATCTGCTTTAGCACTCTCTCTAGTAAGAGAATAGCTAATATAAATATACTAAAGCATAAACTGCTACTCTCTTAGTAGCAGTATACGTGCCTAGAACTACTAGCTTTACTTAGCTATAAGAACCTACGCACTTTAAAGAGATAAAAAGAAGCTACTATATAGCTTATTCTAATTAACTTTAGTAAAGGTACTAATATTAACTTAAATCTAGTAACTAGTATAGTTACTTAGTAAATTTTAGTAGCTTAAAAAGTAGCCTTAGCTTACTATAATATAATTACAGCTATTATAGCTGCAGTAGATAAGTATATAGAAGGCTATATAAGCTTAACTAAGTACTCTATTACTTAGAAACTCTAGCAGCGTATAGTGCTAGCTCTAATATTATCTTTTAAAAGTATACTCTTTAGTATATCTTTAATAAGCAAATCTAGTACTTTATTTTTCTAACTCTACGCAGATATAGCTAGAACTCTAAAAAATTAGATCTCTTAAGCTAGAGGCAGCGCTATTTTAAAATAAGTAACGCTAACTTAAAATAGATAGGCCTTAGCTTAAGCTAAGCTTTTTTTAGATAACTATATTTTTATTTTAGTACCTACTAAGAAGCGTATTAAGTAAGCTTTACTCTTTGTAGTATAAAAGACTATTAGTAAAGCAGTTTAAGAAATTACTCTTAATAATATACTTAAGGTTATAATAATTTCTACTAGCTAGATACTAACTCTAGTAAATAATAAGATTAAAGCTATACTGCTAAGCTAACTAAACGCAGAATTAATACTATATAGTCTAAACGCTACTAACTACTATATCTCTAAATAATA
>Ga0265780_10006153_pt1 | contig 14965 bp, 11 predicted proteins | sample P1T30metagenome_FD_192432 | JGI IMG/M metagenome (GOLD analysis project Ga0265780, IMG submission 192432) | Plant litter microbial communities from East Loma Ridge, Irvine, California - P1 T30 | ecosystem: Environmental > Terrestrial > Plant litter > Unclassified | place: USA: California... | reverse complement strand
TTTCCCGAACGCGAGTAGGATGTCTCTCATGCCACGATGGATGCTGAAGGAGAGTGAGCTCCAAGGCAGGCAGTCGAGGGCCATCATGACCTTTTTCTGACTGTCATCTGGCAGTAACATGCAGACCTGCATCTGCGGGTCCTTGCTGGGAAGATGCAGCACGATGTGACTTTGCGACCCATCTTTTTCCGTCACTGATTCGGCGAACATGATCATGGAGTGCCTTTTAGTGACAGCATTGCCAGATCGCTTCAATACGCGATGGACCCACAACTCCTTATCAGAATATTGCTGGACGCGTTTTTAGCGCAACATTCGTTGGTCGATGCGTCATGTAGCCAGGACGCAGGATGTAGGTTGTCTCGTAGAAGTACCTGGTACTTGTGACGCGCGCTGAAATGGGAACTCAGCCGTCGTTCTGATGAACCACTCTCCTTTACCAGCCCGCCAACGACGAATCCGTCGCATCGAACGACTCCGACGCATCCAGTGAAGACTACCACGACAGCGACGACGATGTTGTGAAGTGTGATGCCGTTCTCGGATGCACTGGCCCAGTGGATCGCGAAGGAGATGCTTGCAAGGACCACGCTTGCTATGAACCAGGCTGCAATCTGCCCGCTTGGTGGGTGCATTACGAAGAGGCAAGAGGTGCTTGTCCGGAACACAGCTGCTCTGTCGAAAATTGCTACAAATGGCCCCTGAGGGCCCTCGGAGACGACAGGTGCGCGGAGCATTCATGCACTACGCCCACACTAGTATGCAGATACTGTGGTGACGACGTGGAATCCGTCTTAATGCCGGATATGTGTGGAGACTGTCTGGAAGATTATCTCGAGGAGAGGAATGAGTGAGTAGCTGTGGACGATGCAGAACAGCTGCCACCATTATTGTTTATGATGGCGTTGATCGAGCCGGAGCCGAAGAAGATTAGAATCGCGATACCAACAGCGTGTTGACTCATTCGTTCATCGTTGGAATTGTTCGGCAAGATTCAAATGAATTTCTGCGAGTCTTTTCATTCTGTTACAGCTGGCGGGAGATCCCTCATCATGATTTGTCCTTGGCCTTGCTTCGTTTGCCTGCGTGCTTGCTTCTGTGCACTGTGTCGATAGTGATATCAAGACGCTGTCTCGACTCCTGTGTGGGGTCGTCGTATGTGTCATTTGCAGGAACAAGACCATTCCAATGACTCTATTCTCTGCAAACATTTGATAATCGATCGACCTGGATTTGTATCACTTGTTCCATCTTTTACCCTGCCCACTCGTCACCTATGTCCAAAAATCTCCAACCGATCCTCCAAATCCTCCTCTTCCCCACCATCGTCAGCACCATCATCATCATCATCCGAATCGTCATCATCGTCATCATCATCCTCTTCTTCCTCTTCCTCGCTCCCACTCCCCGCCATCTCCTCCCCCTCATCAGAAACCACCGCCGCCCCATCATCCCCCCAAAACCTCGAACCAGAACCAGCGCTCAGATCCACACTAGTCCGTGGCCGCTTCTCCTCAGGCGATTCATCCGGACTCCCGGCGGGAACCTCAGAATACGACCGGCGGGCCAAAGGCGGTCGCGGGGCGACGCCGCCCATCCGCTCGATGTCAGACACGTCCAGGCCTTCCATGTAGTAGCGCATAGGGCTCAGGCTGCGGGAGAGGGCCTGGACCATTTCGTAAGGGTTGAAGCGGGGGAGTTCGAGGTTTTGCAGGTTGGGCATGTTGGGGAGGTTAGGCATGTTCGGCATGGCGGGTAGATTGGGCATGTTAGGCATGTTGGGAAGATTCGGCATGTTGGGGAGGTTGTTGCGCATATTTGGCAGGGAGGGCAGGTCCGGGATGCGCGGCAGGTTCATGTTGGACATGTTGGGCATGCTGGGGGTTGAGATGCGTGAGGTGGTGAAGGAGGCGCGGCGCGGTTCTTCGGCTTGCACAAAGTAGCGGCGCGGAGAGTGGGCGCCGCTGGCTCTACGTTCGGGGTTGTAGCTTGGAGAGCCGCCTAGGGCGGCGGCGGTAGAGGGATGGAGGGTTGAGGGAGAAGATGGCATGCCTGTTGCACTGTCGGCTCTGTGCCCATCGTCTGAAGAAGTTAGATCCACCCCAATGCCAGCGTCCAGGAGGACGGAGTTTCCGGTAAAATCATGCTGGCGTGGTTGTAGCTGTTGTTGGCGGATAAGACGTTCGGCCTCTGTCTCTCGTCCGACCATTGGAGGCATCTGGTTAGTATTGTAACCACCGCAATAATGGCATTTCAGACCCAGCCAGTGGAAGGGAGTCCAACAGCGCGCATTACAGTCGTTGCAGCTGATCCAAGCTCTTCTTGGACGGCGAAGTGGTGTTGCAATTTCAGTAGCTTCTTCGATCTCATCGGTCGTAACGCCTTCGAGGTGTGGAAGCAAATCCTCCAGCTCGCCATCTTCTTCCGGCATGGGCTGCAATGCAATCTCATCGTCCAGCTTCCGCCACTGCAATTCCATATTGACTGCACTTTTGCTACATACGGGACACTTGTATGTCACGCACATAAGATCTTTGTAGCACGACCCATGCATGTAGTGGCCGCAGGGTAAGCTCACCACCGGTGTGGGAGATTCGAAGAGATATGACAGGCAGAGCGGACAGTCCGAATCCGTAGCCCTCTCAATACAAGGATGGGAGGCTGACGTCGAAATCGAGATGCAAACATTGCAGCGCCGACAATGTACAAAATCCTTGCCCAATCCCTCTCCTAGCCGACAAAGCCCGCAGTCGTCGCAGTGATATATGCGCTTGTTGCTGTCATTATCCCATAGCTTGCACTTGTCGCAGTAATACCACGCGGTATACTCGCCGCATTGCATGCAGGTCTCACCCGCGGGCTGGGGAGTATTGCATAACATACAAAGCATATTCTGTGTCTTCTTGCGGTTCAAGTTGTGTGGGAAGGGCAGATCGTGCGCAGCGTCGTGGCAGTGCCGGCACGCGTACCATTGTCGACAGTCAAAGCATTGTACTTTGACATTACGTTTGTAATGCATACATCCTAGATCCGGCAAAGGGTCCTCCTCTTCCTCTGCGCCATCCACATCTCCGTTGGCGTCGGTGCGAACAACAGGAAGTGGACTGAAGCCCACTTCGAGGTCACCAGGCCGGATATTGTACGGGTTTCCTGGGTCCATAGGCGGCGCGAGACTGTTGACTTCAGTGTCTTGGGGCGTCTGAGGTGGGCTCGTACTAGTAGGAGCGAGCGGTTTGAAAGTAGCGATGTGTGAATGGTAGTCGCGGGTCATGATCTCGTGCATGCGTCTAGCTTTCTCTTCCGTCGACAAAGCAAGCTCTTTTATCTGGAGCAGCTGCTGGCGCAGCGACTGCATGCCGTCGTTCTCGGGGATAACCTCCATTATCGGTATTTGTTCGATGGTGTTGTCGGAGCTGTTGTCTGTCTCTTTCTCGCTGGCGTGTCTGCTATAGTCGTGACCACTCCGAGTGATAGTCTGACAGCCGATAGTATCCGCAATCCAGTCTGCCGTGATCCAGACACAGTTTATGCTCGCGTGCTCGTTTTGCAGGGTTAAGATCCTTCGTAGATGTGTAGTCCAGTCACCCGTTGCAGCCTAAAGCTGAAGTCGATCGATGGGGAGTGTCGACACTTTATATCCTGTCTAGCAGCCCTAGCTCTTGACAGACAGTCTCTCAGTGGCGTATAGCGGTCCAGGAAATAACAAGGCGATGGACTGGACGAAAGGAGGTGTGAGGGCGAAAAGTACAGACCGACAAGTCACACGAATGGCATGTGACAGTGACGCACGTCCCCACCGACCACCGACATGCCGAGGCGCTAGAAGCACCTTGCAGGCGATCATACTAGACAAGCGAGACGAAACCTCGCTAAACCATGTCGATTCTCGTTGCTGGTGGTACGAAAACTAAGAATGGGATGTGGGAACGCAGTAACACGACAGGGAACGTTTCCACTTTCACATGATAGGTAGTATACAACTCGCACCGCTAATATTTACAATTTCTCCCAGTTCCCGCAACCCAATCCAACCTCTTCCAAGTCTCCAACCATCTCTGGGAAAGAAAAAGAAATCCTACTCATACTTGCATCTGCGTGACCGTGTGCAAAACAAAAAAAGAAGTCGTGCCTCTCCGAAGGGAAAAGCTTCCCGCAATATGGGGTATCATCGTTAAGGGCGAGAAAAGACAAGAAAAGGGACAAAAACAGAAAAGCGAGTAGGTGTTGTGGATGAGAGCGCCCGCCACGTTTTGCTATTCGATCAGGGCATAACTTATCCGGCGTGAGTATTGACATCTGTTCGTCCGCCGAAAGCAGCCTTCAAACCAAATGTATTGTGTTTCCAGAAGAGGTCCATCCGCGAGTGATCTTTGACCACTGGCTCGGGCTTGTCTTCTTCGTGTGCGGTCTTCGGTCGCTCGATCGGAGTCACCGGCTCACTTATTGTCGTGAGAGGCGCAAGGTTACTCGTCGGGATAGACGGCCTGTGCTCCCTAGGCTCAAGCACGTGGCTGCGGCGGTGGAAGGTCCCGGACATGTCGGCCGTAGACTCCCGCATACGGTGCAAGTACGCTTCAAGCCATGACTGCAACTCCGGGACGGCGGTGAAACGGTAAGGGACCTGGAAGCGCTGAATCTGGCCGACCACTTTGGCCATGCGGGCGTATTTGTCGAAGTTGATGACAGAGATGGCTTGAGCGCTACCCGTTACAGACGAGCCCGGGATCTGGCGCTGCGAAGGGTTTCCGTCGGCGATGAAAGTCAAGTCGGTGAGATATATGCCTAGGAAAGGCAGGCATGGCGCACTGGCTTCGTCTACATGGTGTCTGAGGGAGGTCCAGTTGCCATCTGGTTCGACGATGGTCTTAAGCTCTTCGAACTTAGCTTTGGACTTCTTGTGGACCAGTTCCCATGTCCGTTTCAGTCGCTGAATGGTCGATGTTCGCAATGATACCACGATTGCCATAAGGCACTCGTAGTTTCGCATCTCTAAACAGCAAGCAGCTATCCTGATCCAATGTTTGATGACAAGGGCGCGCTTCTTGGCCTCTTGGGGCGCTAAGATCGTGTCACTGACAGTGTACACAAGATCTGTGTTGAACTTCTGAGAGTTCAAGACATTGCTGGGCTTTGACGAACTTTTCTTGCTAGATCCCAACCTCAGCAGCTCCTCGGGCTTGATCTCACAGTAGACCTGTGAAGTCATGAGGCATAGCTGTCGTGCAATTTCCAGCGCGTCAATATCAACGATATTCAATTCGCAGGGATTGTCCGGGCGGTTCCTTAGGGCGTTGAGTGATGCCTTTGAGATAATCGGGGTGGGAGCTGCCAGATCGGCGTCGCGTTTCGTGTCGACCAACATGCTTGTCTTGCCAACTCCGGACACTAAAGGCTCGACCACCGTGCCGTTTTCATACGCAGCAGTGATCCTTGTCGTGAGTGCCAGTAAGCGTTCTGCCGCTGAGGGCAGGTGGGGTCTGACCTTGTGCTCCGCGAAGCTCTTGATGTCCTCCAGAGCATCCTTGTCGGCCTCGGCATTCCAGTGTGTCTCGAGCCAACCTTTGAAGCATTGGCAGATGCGCAGCCTGACGGGCTTACCCACAGTCGGACTGTCGCCGACATATTCGAAGCGGTATATGAGTGCGCGCGTCAAGTCGCGTGCTGTTGTAAAGAACCTGAACGTCAGATAGAATGTCGTCGCAAAGTTCAAATCAGGTGTAGTGTCGTGTGTTGTGAGTTGCTCCACCATGGCGTTCAAGCTCCCCCCGGTCACCTGGCCTTGTGAGTTCATGATCAACTCGTGCGCGTAGGTCTTCTGCAGCAGGGCAGCATCGGCGTCGTTACTTTCTTCGGTAGCGGCAGACTGAATGCTGGAAATGCTACCAAAGCTTGTCAGGAGTCTGGGGTTGAGACTGTCATTCTGACCACCATCCGGAGTGGAGGCCCGTGTTGAGGCCTCGGAGACGGTAGTCATCTCCGAGTCTTTGCTTATACTGGCTTGTGTACTGAAGGATTCGGTCACACAGGTACTGACACTGTCCTTCCGCTCAGAGAGGAATATGTCAGACCGGAAGGGGACCGGTCCCTTGGAAGGGCCGGACTCGGCCACCTGTCGGGAGAATGTCCGGCCGTGGTTTTGTTCAACCGCAGACCCCGTAAGAGGGCTATCCGTTGAGATGGTGATAGCGGGAGACGGCATACCCATGTCGTTCATCAGTGGGTTGATATGGGACATACGGGTGTCCACGAAAGGTAGAGGCGGTAAGCTTTTGCGTTTGCGCATCTCCTCAATCGTTTCTTCCTTGCGAATGATAGTCACAGGAGGTCGGGATGTTGGCGAGACCTCATGATCCTCAACAGCCGCACCAGGCTTCGCATCGACGGTGAGAGGCTCGGACAGATCAAAGTCACCCATCTGTTCCAGACGTCGTCGCGTCATTGCAACGCATTCGCCTATAGCGCGTATCAAGTTAGTACTAACAGCGGCTAGGCGATTGGCTTGATCGGGCATGATGACTGCATCGTCCTCTGGCATGTCTGAGAAGGTGAAGACCTCCTTGGTAGCATGAACGAGGTCTTTCAGAACTTCGAGCAGAGCCTCTTTGGCGTAGATGATCGCCGAGGATGGCTCTGCCTTGCCGCCGTTGACCTGGTCCATCACCCTCAGCATCCTTTGGCAACCTGATGTCAGACGCTGAGTTGTCTCGATCAACTCCGCATGCGATCGAGACTGGAGATGGTGACCCAAGAACTTTCCAATCTGGCTAATACAAAGGTCATGGGCCTGAGAAAGTTGCTCCGACGCCGCATTGCCTGATCGTCGCTCTTCGCGTACGAGTGAAAGGCGATGCGATGTCCCACTGACGCGAGGCGTGTGGACAGCTGTGCTTGTACGCTTCGCCGATTTCGGTGAAGTTATACTGGGTGAACGTTGGTCCTTGTAACGCTCATCGTCCGAAAGTATTTCGGCGGTGCTTGGCCGATGGCCGTCTTGAGTGGGCGATTGAACAGAACTGGACGCGTCGTTTCCAAGATACAGGTCCAGTGGTGACATGAGAGCACCGTCCGATCTCGTGCTGCTGCGGCTTCTAGTGGGTCCGGTCATGGCTTCTTGGGTCCATGCGTCGACGAATCGCACGGCGCGTGTCACTACTCGGAACGCTTTGGTGATGAGCTCATCGAGTACGATATGTATGATTTCTCCGGCATATGGTTGACTAGCCTCTTCTTGTAGTTCCTTGGCTTTCGAAACCATGGAGGATAGATCTGCAAGAAGACCCTTGCGCATGCGTCGAATGCCCACGTTTTGCTGCACCAGCAGCGCATCCCTGTGTAGACAACTGGCATGCTCCAGTAGATATCTCACACCTGCGATCAACCCTCTGATGTAGTCCTGTCGCATGAATGTTTTAAAGCTCGCTTCCTCGCTGTCCTCCAGCAAATCCCAGAACTGCGTCATCGCGTTCAACAAGTTGCGAATGTAGGGGTGATCATAGGCTTCGCAGTAGTTGGTCGGCACCCAGCCTCTGTTCCCCGACGAGAAGAGCGTGCCGTCGGCCCATCCGTTCTCGTGAATAGAGTGAACTAGGATAAGATCGCCCTGCTTGATTGAGACTGTAATGGAATTCTCGTCTGTGTTCGTCGAAGGGTCGGTGGAAGGGTCGAAGGCATGTAGGACGCGCAGGTAGTGGTGGAATAGTTGTTGAGGCGTGGCCGATCGTACGGTCTCGTCGTCTGGGCTGATTGGGGTTTGAGGTGGTGTTATTTGTTGTCGGCCGTCGTGGGGTCGACTTTGCAGTGTTGTGAGGGGTGCTGGTCGGTGGGAACCGTCTCGCGAAGCAGACATGCCTCTGCTGCTGTTCGATTGGGGCCGAGGCCATATGGTGTCGCCGTAGTCGTCGCCGTCGTCCATGGTGATGGCAGTGAACTGTGCGGACAATTGGTACTTTAACTAGCAGAATGGTCCATGTGGGATGGCGTGAGGTGACGGGGAGGAACTCGGTTCGGTGTTCCTTTCACGTCGCAATCGCGGTCTGCGGAAGGCTGGACCGACGGCGTGTTATTCCTGTGTGGCGTCCCAGTTTGTCGGAGGAATGTACTAGAATGGGGCGCAAGGGCAGGGCTGGCGTCGTCAAGGTCGTGATGCGCCAGTATCGTTGGGTGCGACGACAAGCTGTATGCGAGAGTGGATGGAGTGAGCAGATTGTGGGTTGGAGGTGCCGCAGATAGTTAGATGGTCCAGTCCAGTGAAGAGGGCTCGAGATAGGTAGCGAGTAGGTGAGGTCAGAATTGAAGTTTGAAGGTGGAGTTGTAGGTTGTCAAGCAAGCCGGGCTTCCAGACAGGCAGGAACAGGCTGGCAAGCAAGGGTCGCGTTCCTCTGTTGGCGTGCGGTCGGTTATTGAGTGTGCACGCCGTTGCAGTCGACAAGGTCAAGGTGGGAGCCGGCGCGCGTGTAAGCTTTGCAAGGTTTCGGGCCAGCAGTGAGGGCAAGGCAAGATTCCTCTGCGAAGGCCGATCTCTTTGCGCGAGAGTGAGATGTTTCGGGGCAGCTCTCCCCTTGCTCAGACAGACAGCTCGGTCGAAGAAGAACGGAGGGTGAACGGGCAGACGGGCGAGCCTTGGACGTTAGACGGTAAAACGCGACAGGTGTGTTGGGGGATGGTACAATAGACGGTACACGGTCAATGGCGATGTTACACGTCGTCGGCGTAACAAGACACCTGGAAGACAAAAACAGACCTTGGACCACCGCCGTTCCGCTCCGCTCCATTATAGGGAGGCGCACACCAAATAATAATACAGTAGTAGCATGTCCAAGACGTACCTAGCACACAGACTCCCTCGCAGACACACACAGACGATGGCAATGACTATACATCGACTAGGCCATTACTACAGTCCACGCAGACTCCTTTTCCACGTGCCGTCTCGCTCGTCATTCACCAGGATCGAAGGGTCTGTCCCATACCAACATGAGCAGGCTCTTCCCTGCTAGCATGCCGGCTGTTGTTCATCTCTTTCCATGCTCCTTCCCTTGGTCCTATCGCCCACGACACTGACACGCAGCGGCGGGATGACGGGATGCATGTGATGTCTATGAGACTATGAGCAAGACGGCCGCGAGCATGCACGAGCATTATTTGTGAACTGCCGCCGCGATCGACAGGGCCGCACCCCTGGTTGCATTTGCTGCCGCCGTCCGAACGCCTCTACTCCACCACCCCCACCAACATAGCAATGAATACGCCCCTTGCTTTTTGAGAACAGCTCTGTAGGTAGTAGTAGCGTGTATGTCACCTAATAACTCCGATGGCTAGGAGACTTGACGTTGATGTGACCGCAGGGCTGGCGACTCCTGTTCTATATGATCGACGCTCTACTTGGGTACATACCATAACATAACATAATAGCACGCCACAACTCGACCTTTCAGACCACCAGTTCATGCACCCCATAGCGGTCAGCACCTACCTCACTGACTGACAGACTGGTGATATACGAATTCACACCCCGAGCTAAAGCCGTCTGTACACTCTGACTTGCAGCATTGCTATTCGCATCCAGGCCTCCCAAGGATAATCCTTGCAATCTCTGGTAGACTTTCGGGGCCTCAAATGCTGAATTGCCGGCTGCATCGTAGGAACCGCCGGTTGGCAACACTACCAAAACCTACGGGTAATTATTGTCGTTCTCAGCCTCTCGCGGCGCACACGCACGCCGCATTGGCCAGCTGCCCGCCATCCTCTCCACCGGGCTTGTCCTGTTCCATGGACTTGGAATCTCGCCTTATGTGTTCCTGGCGTTTCAATAACACCGCTCTCACAAGTCTTACCACTTTCCCTGGACCTGCAAGACATGCATTTCTTTAAGATGGTGACCGCCTCCCATCTTTGAACTTACATCTCATCTCTTTCACCGCTTTGGCGTGGTCTGAGGTCGACGCCCATGTCTCCCCGGCGCATCCCCCGAGCCATCCTCCGTCAAATGGACCGACTACTGACGGTGCGAGCCAAAGCCCGGTCCAAGCATTTGTTCAATGGCGGCTCTCGTCGCTCGAGCCACGCCATCTCCCCCGCTGATGAATTGGCCGTGCTGGTGTCCACAAGGCAGAAATCCGGAGCAAGTAGTGCAAACCACCCTGAAGACGCCGTCCACCGTGTCACCAGCCGTCTGCAACTACCGCCGCCCGTCGTGTCGTCGTGTCGTCGTTACTCACGAGTCCCAACGGTGACATCTAGATCTCACGCGACTCTCCTTACTACGATCACAGCAGTCACTCGATTTATCTGATCATCGACCAGCTTCTGAAAGTCATCACAGTATGTTATCGCTTTCGAGCCACCGATCGACGCAGCCATCATGCTGTTAAATTGCTTTCTCGCGGAGGTGGGTCTTTCTTCCTTCGATCTCTTCTTATCTCCCCATCTGGCATACACTTTCGACCATGTGGCCGACCGCGCGTCGGTTGCAATCAATACCTCGGTATCGCTTCATCAACATTATCATGTTGGGGTGGTCTCGCAATCTACACGTTACATTGCGATGCGGGCTACGCGAAATGCTGCGCACTCAAAACCAATCTCGGCAAAGCCAACTCAACGCGACGGATTCTCGACACCGCTGTAAATCTGCCGCACGTGGTTCTTCAAGCGGCGGCGTCCCGAGCGTTTCCATGTAATCCTGCGCCGATCGCGTAGAGGCTCGATCATATCCCTACCAGTGCTGCCGTTTGATGGTATCATCATTAGTTCACTCGGATTCGATGCCACCTCACACCAAAGCCTTAGGGGAGAGTCTCCGAGAGGGACCAGAAGTTCACGCAGCACAGCCTACTGTCCGCCGTGTTCGCATTCGGGTTGAACATCGATGCACACTCTGCAACGCAATCAAGGTTGTGCTGAATTGCAGTAGTAGAGTAGCCGCCCACTCGTCTCGAGACGTTCGTGAAGGCAAAGCGAACATAGGTTTCCCCGGCCAAAATCACCCTCCAATGCTGATTGTGCGCATTCCCATTCAAGCATTCTGCAATGAACTTTGCCTTTTCTACCAAGATCTCTCCAAGAGAAAGAAGAGTATGTATTTCCGTCCGCCGTTGCATCTACTCTCCAAATACCCAATCCATCTCACCAATCGGATCACCGCCTCTCTCTCCAGTCAAAGTCTCGAGTGTTGGGTGATGGTTCGTTCATGCAGCGCGCGTGGTTGACGAGTCACGGCCACACAACGCAGCACCGCAATAATCCAGGCCCGGAAGCCACTTGCGAGGTAGGAGCTTGACTTCGAGTCCGCGGTCCACCCGAAGAACTCCTCCTTGGTCCTCACGCTCCCTTGACCTTCACCTATCATCAACATGAAGCCCACGGCCCTGCCATCCATCGCACGAACTCGTTGTCCACGAGGTCCCCGACAGAAGCCAATTTCTACACGCGAACCCGGCACTCACTCCAGGGCTGGGCGAGCTGGGCGCGTGGCTGAAAGTGCCTCGAGCAGGTCGCGGCCTCGTGGTGACTTTCCATCATCTGCCATGTTTGACATAGCAACAACCTCTCTCAAGGTTGCACTTTGGCCTCTCCCTTACTCTTTTTCTAGACTAACGGTCGATGCCAGTAGTAGCGCGCTGTTCGTAGCAGAATCGAAGAACAGGCCATAACGGCGCACGCTTCGAGGCTTTCGAGTCTACGAGTCGGGGGAGCATTTGGAATGCTTGCTTGGAACGCGTTTCTCCGCGCACATTCGATGTTGATGTTGTTGTCAATGTTGTTGCCGTCGTCGTCGGCTTGCTGTTGATGTTTGCAGCGTCACTCGTTCAAGACAATGAATCGCTAGTCTTTGTTTGCCATGTGTTTCCTCGTGGTAAAGGTGAGTCTAGGCTTTTCGATGTGGATGTTGTCGAGTCTTCGAGGATCACTCCTCCATCAGTCAATCTTCATGTCTGGGTGTGCGACACGGCTTGGTCTTCACGGTCTCGGAACCCAGTACAAACATGTTTTTCAACGACAACACGAGCTCTTGATCATTGCATCCGACTAGCCCTTTCATTCGATGCTCGTGGCCCATTACTTATTCCTTGGTTGGGTTCACTTGCAGCTATCAGCTTCCTGTACTAGGGTTAGGGTTGGGGTAAGATCAAGATCCTCGGGTCTTGTCTCTCCCGGTCGATGTGGTACATAGCAGGAACATACTACTGTTGTGCGTATGAGTATGGCAGTACTAGTCAGTATGCTCGGCGCATAACATCCATCTTGGAGTGGACTCCGATACATGGATGATGTAATGGTGGGTAGCGGATTGCATCACCTATAAGAGCCATGTACAAGTTCGTAGCTCTGTGTACAAGTACATGTATGTAAGCATCGGCATACACCTATATTATCTTGCCGCAGCGATGACGAAAGTGTTGTGTCGGGTTTCACAGCACAGCCTTGCCTTGAACAACAAAAACATGCCACAAGACTCACGTCACCCTTTTCCTATGTGGTGGAGATGCTGACGCGATGTGGCTTGAGCCCGCGGCACAGCGCGAACCGCGATTCACAACAACATGTCCGATTCGCGGCTCGGCGTCCGTGAAAATCCAAGCAACGTAGGCTTTCTAATCGGTGAGTTCTGCACCGTACGCCTTGGAGGCACGAAGGACATGGGCGTCAATGACGAGAACGATAATAAACGAGTAGCCTGGCTACGAGAACGCACGATATGACGATGCTACGTCACCTCACCTGCCAGCAACACAGACTCTTCCCACATACCGATGGGATTTATTGACAGACCTTGCCATTTGTAGTCGCCTAGCCGAACTGACCCTTTAGTCGTCAACTGATCACGATGCCCTGGAACTGGCCGCGAAGCTCACTACATGAACACCAAGCGGGCGGCGACCCGCTGTCGCTCGACGTCGTCGGCGTGCAACATGCAAAGGACGGAGAGAACGTTGAGCTTGTCCACGTGCAGTTCGCCCAAAACACCATCTCGGAGCCGCCGCAGATGACCGTGCTGCACCACGGCAAGGTCCCCGTACCACAGGACCTCAAGCAGAACATAGCGACGCTGCAAAGCGACGGCCCAACCTCGCTGAAGCAAGTCGAGTCCATCAACAAACAAGTGGGCGACTGCACCGCAAAAGCGATATACAAATTCGCAAAAGAAAACCACTTCAGCGTCGACGACGACATTGACCTGATCGGATCTTCCGGATGCCTAATAGACGAACAGCCACAAGACCAGGACGCCCCCGATAGCAGCCCGGATCCGACAGAACTCGACGACCTGTCAATCGTCGCCGCGAAAACAAACAAAACAACCGTCGGCGATTTCCACAGCTCCGCTGTCGCCTCAGGACTCCCTCATGACTCTCTATCAAATACCTTCGACAACCTGCTCGAAGGCCAAGCGGATAATTCCGGAGTCGTCGAGAGCGCCAAGGGGCCTCTGAACGTTGCCTTTGCCTCGTTCGAAGGCTGCGTCGGAAGACCGCTGAGCGCGCACGACGAGGACGAGAATGAGAAGACGGGGCTCGTGGGCCACGTTCAGTCTGGAGACAATTACTTCGAGCTGAGACGTAAAGTCGTCAAGTTCTGGGGCGAGTGCCCGTCAAATCTGGTCGCGCCGACGCAGCAGCTGATTGTAGAGTCGGAGTGTTGAAAGTAGGCAAGCATGCAAGCGAGCGAGCGCAGCTCCTCAGGCATGCGTACATGCATTGGTGCGAAGAATATACCCGAGACGTAAAGAGACGGTCTCCTTGGAGCATGATGGGAGCGTGATCTTGGGAATTTTATTTGGCGTTTTGATGTGGCGAAATCTTCAGGGCGCGGATCAGAAGCCGGCACCTACTTGATGCACACTTATAAAATAGAGACAGGAATCACCCTGATGTTTCCTTGAAGTCAGATGAGGGATCAAGAGAAGTAAAGAGCCGGGTTGTTTACCGCCTTATTGACGTGCCTAACTCGGATTTATTCGCATTGCCTTACAGACTTGCCGTCTCGACCACCCAAGACACTAGTTGGAGGCTCACCAACGTTGTCTCGCCTTCTCTGCCACCGCCCACATGGACACAAGGAATGTGTAAGAACAACTGCACGCACATGTTCCGTCAAGGATTCAGACGAATCACAGCATTCTTTATTTGTCTTCCCCTCGCCAATAAGCCCCCGCACCTCCAAAGTCAATGTTTCCGTCTCACTTACCCGTTGTGCTATCCCCGCTCTTGATCGGTCTTGGGACGAACTACGATCTATAGATGCATACAGTTCAGGCAGGATCCGCGGTATGATTGGCTTGGAAATTCGAGAGTGAGATGCTCCTAACCATTGACGAAGTCCCAAGAAAACATCACTTGTCCAGAACCTTTGCTCTCCCGCTGATATTATTCGTCGGCAACTATAACGGCATCCATCTAGCCGCGTCTATATAGCTGCAATCACTACCGAACACCAAAAGACAGCTTCTCTTCAGAATGTAAAATCAGTGGTCCAGTCTTGATTCCTTCACAGCCCCGAGAACATTACAACATCACGATGATCCAGTGGGAGTTGTCTGCTGCTGTGGCAGCTTTGCTCGTCGTCTATGGCATTGCCCGTCTACTCTCGATTGGACAGCGACCCAAAGACTACCCACCTGGGCCACCCACGCTACCGCTATTGGGCAATATCCATCAGGCAAGTCAACCATCGCCGTCGACTCTGCTTCAAAGCATCTCGAACACCGTACTGACGACTTGCAGATGCCCGCGAGAGATGCACACCTGCAATTCGAGAAATGGGCACGCGAGTATGGTAAGTCGCCGATTCATTCCCATTTACTCCTCATGGGTGACCGATGGGTACTGAACGTGATTCTAGGCGATGTGTACAGTCTCATGCTCGGGTCGAAGACCTTGATAGTGCTCTCTAGCGACGTTGCGGTCAAGGAACTGCTCGATCGCAGAAGTGCTACCTACTCGGACAGGCCTGAGCTGTACATCGG
>Ga0265780_10006151_pt1 | contig 14967 bp, 11 predicted proteins | sample P1T30metagenome_FD_192432 | JGI IMG/M metagenome (GOLD analysis project Ga0265780, IMG submission 192432) | Plant litter microbial communities from East Loma Ridge, Irvine, California - P1 T30 | ecosystem: Environmental > Terrestrial > Plant litter > Unclassified | place: USA: California... | reverse complement strand
AGACGCCAATGGTGTAGATGCGTAGAGGTCCTGGAGGAGGGTTCTGCCGAGTGATATGACGGGCACTGTCGCGTAAACGGGGACGCGCGAGAACAGCGGGAAGTTCTTGCAGCAGTGGACATATGCTCCAAGATGCGCCGTGGTTGCGTGGGTGAGCAGTACGAAGGAGAGGGTAGAGACATGTCTGCAGAATAGAACATCAGCTTTGTATTCTACATACTGTGAAGCCTATGTAGCCGCGATAGAATATAGTCCGACAAGGGATCCACTGCTTGCTCTCCGTGAAGACTGTCCACGGCGTGCGCGCATTTCGTTCTACATGACCTCAGCACCTACCTTTCAATTTCTTTCAGCTTTGCGACATCAAAACTCTCGTCCCAGCCTACGTCGATGAGGATCTTGATACCTCCATCGAATTCCAGCAGCGACTGCGACGCTGCTGAGGACGATTGCGCGCCTAGTAAAGGAGTAAAGTTGAACATGACGCTGGATCTTGGGCGTTGAGTTCGACGCGATCAAGGATTCAGTGGCGCATTATCATGGGCCCGCGGCTTTCATGGGATGTGCTCTGTGCAATAAGTTGGCGTATGTTCTGAGGTACAAAGGGCAGCAACGTCCGAGCTCCATGTCCGGATTATGTAATCCACAGCGGCTTATCACGTGCCTGGACCCGGCTCAACCTTCACATGCACCCTTGCAGCAATCGATGCACATATCCCCTAAAGTTCGACTGCAGATGCACGCTACAGATGGCTCAGACAACGCACATATATTAGGTACTGGCGACCAACACCGACTTGGCGAAAATGATGAAATAAGGTTCCTACCTACATTACCCACCTATCAGCGACGCGAGGACGCCGTATCATAAAACACGCAAACCCGCAGAAAATCCTTCTTGCTGACCATTCTGTACCTAGGCAGACAACCCGAGAACGCCGACGACAAAACCGCAGTGCGAGGCACCAAGACGGGGCTGCGGTACCTACGCTGCAGATCATATCCACGCCACATGCAGGCAGCTGTACTGCCACACATAAAGCGAAACACGGCAATATTCCACACCGTAGCAATACGTTGACCAAGTACCACATGCTGCATGCGTGTCGGTGATTGCGCACGAAGCTCGTCTCGCTCGACAATAATACTACCACATTCAGCTCGCAAGCTCTCTGACCAGGAGCCCAGACTTACACCTAGTCACTCAACAGTGCTCCCGCTATTGAGGTGGCTGCAGCTGTCGACTGCATGGGTTTGCCACGAGCGAATGCCATGTCTCAAACCTCCCAAGCAACCCCGCAGTAACAGCCTGCCGCTAAAATATGCAAGTCACACTTCGCACCGCTCGTATCCACATCTTCGGCTGCAGGCGTCCGATCCGATTTCATACAGTACACGATAACGGGCTATTGCGGACCTTTTATCACTGACGCGCCGTCCCAGAGCGAAGGAATACCTTTCTACATTACTCCACGATCAATGTGGACCTTTTCGTCTAGCTTACCTTACAGTGTGAATTCTACAGTTAAGATCTGTTAAGAACCTTCATACCAGATCACTCGTTTGTCAGCTTTGAACAACACCGTCGGACCAATCTCGGCCTTATTAAATCCACAGGGCAGGGAGGCCGAGAGCTCTCCACTAGTCGATTCATGTTAGATCGCAGATGCTGATGGCCTGACGATGGCATTCGATCTTTGTCAAGGAAGATGGCTCCACAGCATTCAGCACGCGGTTGATGACATAACGTCATGGAACACACGCTGGCTCCGATAAGACCTCCTAGGAACTCCACTCTCACAAGGGAATGGCCATGAATGAGTTACAGAATAGCTCGTTCATGTCTAATTAGAGCTGACGCTGGATGTCATCGCATAACACAGGTATATGTGCAAGTTGAATCCAATCTCCGTAGTCTGGTTTTATCAGAAGCGCTCGGTGCAAGCCGAGGGCTAGGGAGTTTTGGCGCTCGGCATGGCGGCCTTGAGCCACGTCGAGGAGCGTGCGTTTTTGAGTTCAACCTTCCCGTTTCCCGCCCGCAATGTACCGAACCATGAGCTCTGATCAAACAACTACATTGAAACCCTCATGAACCGAGGCAATGTTCACGTACGACAAGCAAAGACATGGCGTAGAAACTGCTGTCAACGTTGTTGGGCTATGCCTTACTGACATCTACGCCCCGTCCAGTCATAGATTACGGTAACGACTATATTGCTTTTGATGCTGACGGGCGCAAGCGAGCTTGTGGGGAGTGGACATGGGTGCTTGCTGTGGTATGACCTCTCAAAACAAACTCATGTCTGTCGTTGCTTCACTGAGCGAGATCTGCATGCAGCGGTTTGTATCCCTTGCTTTGTGGCGTAAAGCTCGATACGCTCAAGACACCGGTCTTCGTCATCCACCTTCGTGTCACACAATTATTGAGAACTAATGTTCAAGGCTACCCCGAACAGGCTCGTGTGCGGCAAGTGAAGCACCCTGTTCTACTTGACTGTGTGTTTTATACCGGGATCGTGTCTTTAGGACTCGCAGAATATGGAGAAGATATGTAACACAGCCTGCTGGAGCGGCGTTCCCATGTGGGGCCGCTTCACGACCCATCGATAATGGAGTTGCGACTCACTAGACCGATTGTGCGCGTGGCCCGGCGCATGGTGAAGCCAATTTTTTTCCTACTGACGGTAGTAAGCAGCAACAATCAAGGGACCAACGAGGCGCGCCGGACTTTGCTTGATGCTTACTGGCTAATCAGACCAAGCTTGATCCTGCAGAGTGGTGCCCAGCCTTCACACAGCATTTCAGTCTTGCCCCCGCGGGCACATCCTGGACCATGGCTTTCCGCTCCTTGCTAGCCAGTAAAACCCATGAAGCCGGCTGGATAGACACATTGCCAGGATAAGCCACTAGGGAGCACTTCATGCACACGACGACCCTCTCAACGCTAAGGACAAGTCGTAATCGTCTTGGGAGGTTCGCAGCGTCTGGGTCCTCTAGCGCTCACGCCGGCAACTCTTTCCAAGGCCATCTGCAGCTCCCGATGCCTTTCCAAAGTTGCTGACACAGTTCCGCGCGCGCTCAGTGCGTTTCTGCAAGCTTCGGTCTGCTCCCTGCTTTAAGTAGACGGCGGCCCGTCACAGTGGTCCACTTCCAGGGTCAAGTCTCCATACACTTTTAGAGACGAATCGACTGTCGTTACTGCGACGCTACTTTAACTCACTATATCACTCGTCTCTACCGTGCTGTGCAACCTGGCTCCCACACACTGGCCCTCTTTTGCAGCACCCTGTCACTTTAATACCTGGTACCCTAGTCGTTAATTTCGTCTTACGTCCCCGCTCAGTAGATCATCCTCGCGCACCCGTCTATTCCTCTTCCTCTTCGCACGGTCGCGCTGCTCATATCCTCCTTCCGTCTGCTGCTGTGGACAAGTACTGCGGCTATCCGTGAAGACCTTACACCAATTCGACTCGTCCTCCCTTGCCCTTGTTCACCGGCTCATTGATTGCACTACGGAACGTCGTTGTTCTGCCGTCGCGTCCCTAATTATTATTGGTTGTCAGTCCGCGCCCACGACTCGCCTAATACCCAATCCCCCGCTCTCACGCAACCTGCCGTGCGATCGCTCGCGGCGTCAGAACGATCCCGCCCGGTGGTTCACCAGTGGCCACCAAAGGTTCGACGATAAAGTAGTGCCCCAAATTCGACATTTACTGTATCGGATGTCCTCTTGGAGTGCGGTACTGTACAAATCGACTCCTGGGGTCAAAACTACTGCGATTGCGTCCAAGATTGAGATCTCGTCGTTGTTTGCTACTGTACGCCTCGCACGGATGCAACGTCAGATGTCTACCACGCCCGACTTGTAACCATTGACACTCTTCCTTCCGGACCGAATGAACTCGATCCTCACCTTCGGCCATCCGCCGCCCGGTGCGCACGCTCGTCTGAGCACCAGTTCCTCACCACAACCCTCCATGTCGTCCGCCAGCGACTCCCCGATGACCACACCCAACTTCGACTCCACCATCTTCAGCACTTCAGATACACAGTCAGAGTCGCGGTTAGACACACGGACAAGTTCTGTGGATGTCGTCCCCAAGTTGGAAGAGACGGAACTACAGTTAGCGGATGTTAAAGAGGAATCTTTCGCAGATGACACAGCGATATCCCCCACAGAGCCTGTCCGGATAAGGCGTGCTCGTGGTCGACCACGCATACATCCACCACGATCTCCCACAGCTTTATCAAAGCAGGCAAAGGCACGATCAAAGACAGGCTGCACAACGTGCCGTAAACGCAAAAAGAAGTGCGACGAAACGAAGCCCTTTTGTTAGTGTTGCCTTGCGTTGTGTGTGATGTGGTTATACTGACTTCATACAGGCTTATCATGCCAGAAGAACAACATACACTGCGAAGGGTACAAGCCCGTAGAAATATGGAAGAGCGGAAAAGAGAGGGCGGCTGAAGGTGCGACTCAGTTCGAGCGGAGCCAAGTGGAAGCTGACAACTTTTCAGCCCGAAAGCAAAGTGTGGAAGTCAAGTTCGAACTACCACCGCTGATGGAAGGCGTGGAGAATGACCTCGACCGAGACCTCCTACAACACTTCGTCAGCCGAGCTAGTGCTGTGCTCAGCTTACATGGAGATCAGTCGACAAACCCCTTCACAAGAATCCTCTTACCGATGGCTTTGCAGCATGAAGGTCTAATGCATTCTGTGCTGTGCTTGTCGGCCTCGCACATGTACTCAGTGAACCCCTCACAAGAGTATGAAGACAGGCAGGCGCACCATCGGGGCAAGGCTCTGCAACTGTTGAAGCAGGACCTGGAGCGACAAAAGGCCGGTGAAGGCGGGGTCATGATCTTTGAAGACTGCAATGTCGCTCAAATCCTGTTGCATCTTTTGCACTCGATATGTGACGGTAACACGTCCGGAGAATACCGGATGCACATGGTCGCCGCAAAGCAAATTGCAATGACTCAAAAGTCTAGTAACCCCGAGTTCCAGTCTCTCTTTGACGAGTTCTTTTACTACCACTGGATTGCTAGTCAGATCACCTCCCTTGACGGCAATGAGGTGCCGATGATGGAAAACTTTAGCCTTCCTTTCGAGATCAACCCTGAGACCGCTGCGCTTATTGGTGTATCGGATGGTCTTTTCGGCTTCATCTCCAAGATTAGCAACCTACGACGGAGGCTGCGCACTCGCATCGACGAGAAGACCGAGCCGACTATGGACTACGAGGCCTTGCTTGCAGCCCACGCGATCGACAGTGGCTTGCGTACTTGGGTCTGCCCACAGACACCGGGCACTCCACGTTACACTATATCCATGCTGTACCGCCAGGCGACCTGGGTGTACCTCTATCGTACAACTAAAGTGTCACGCCCACATCCATACATCAAGAATGCCGTCGACGATGGCATTCGGTACATTAATGAACTGCCTGCAGAAGGCTGGATTCAGAGCAACGTCTTGCTGCCACTATTTTTAATTGGCTGTGCCGCATTTGAGGAGCAACAACGAGCAGAGGTCAATCGGGCATTCACTGGCCTCATCGCATGCACAGGTCTCGGTAATATTGGCTTCGCGAAAGAGGTGGTGGATGACATATGGAAGCTTATGGACGCTGGTGATGAGGAATCATGGGACTGGGAAAAGATCATCAATGCGAAGGGTTGGGATTTTTTGGCTACTTGAACAGATGGGTTCGGTCACTATTGCGCAACACTCATCGCTTTACGTTCTTGGTTTTGGTATTACAGCGACTCTTTCTGGGTGCAAAAGGAGTTTGGTGTGCAGGAGACTACATTCAAGCATCGGTCGGCACGTCCTGAGCGTCTCACAGGCGACATGCTACGACCGATGAATGAGTTGCATTGGGTAGGCTTATTTCGCATACAACGGCCGGTTCAGGTACAAGCCGATTGGCAAAATGGGCTCTGTTTGTGTATCGTTTGCGCCGCTTCGGCGATTATTTCTCCTTGGGTTGTTTTTTTCCAGCTCGTTGCCCAGGTTGCGACAGGGTGTTCGGTCTTGGTCGGCAATGTCTCTGCGCGCACATACATCTTGCATTTGGTTGGGCACTGTTGTACACATGGCGCGGACATATTCGTTGCGGGTTTTGCACTTAGTGCATGGTTGACGACGCAGGAGGCAGAACAGGTTCCTTGATTCGCGACAGCATGAAGTGCCAGCTTCTACTGCCGCTGAAAAATGCAAGATACCCACTATTCGTCTCCATATTCAGCTCACCAAAAAATGCATTAAGTGTTAGCGATCTGCCTCGGCGACAAGACAAAGGATCGATTGTTCTGCACTGGCCAGCAAGGACGAATTGGAACGCATCCACAGCGCTCTACCTTGTCGGCGGTGCATTTGTCCTCCAACCAAACCGGCGCCTTCTCATGCGGCCCCATGAGAAGAATTCCAAAGCCATGCAATACTAGCTTCGTCTCGAGTCTGACATGCAGCCATGTCTGAATTGGTTTGCTGTGCATTTACCCGCCATCGATCGGGTGCAGCTAGAGCGCTCCACACCTTGGATAGCTTGGACATCAACCAGGCAGTAAGGGAGCCACTGTGCCGTTGAACGATCGGCCCAAGGTTCTCTCTCCGAGTTTTCGTAGAAGCGTGGGATGCTCCGAGTTCCATTGCTGGACAAGCGGCGCAAAGCACATAGGAATGAGCCACAATAACGTTGTTGAAGTTCCTGCAACGTGCTCCACCCCGCAACAACTTCGAGGAGCATAGCAGCAGCAGCAGTTTGCCAGTAGATGCCGTCGCGCGGCATTACGACGTCACTGCGTCGTGGCATCATCACTTTCGGCCCTTCTCTAGCTCAGAGGTCTTGTGTTACCCCCACGCATGATGAAAGTTGACGGGCCACATGGAGGTAGGCCAAACAGCCTAAAAGAGGAGTTTGCGCGGCGTACTGTATTGGTACCTGGCTGTACCTTTGCACCGGTACATAATTGACCACGATACTGATTCATCACCCGAGTCTTTATCGCAGGCATCGTTCTGTTATCACGCGTTCTTGCCTCGCTTACGACGAGGTTGACGCGAGCCCTTGCATGTTGAATCATGAACAGAGTGAGGCGCATGTGCACACGTTGGAAGTCGGAAAAGCGATCCACAAGCAAGCCATCGGCCGTTCTATTACTGGCCTCTGCTCAATGATCTACGGTGAGTCCAAATGACCCGATAAGCAGGCTTGCGGCAGCCGTTGCAGGTTCATGAAGTTACGCCTCTCTCGCCTCCCATCACACCGTTCACATACACCGGTACAAATGGCGTCTTTAGGGCGGGAATGAGGCATACCAGCCAGGTGATGTACTAACATGAATCTGGCTACCTGACACTTCCCAAATTAGTATACCGTATGTCTCTAGCATCCAAATGCAGGTATGTGCCCGACCAACTGGGCACTCAACCACATGGCAAGTTGCAGTATACACTCGCACGGTGCCTGCATAGTGCAAGATACCGATGTAGCTTCAGGTCAGGCACGATTACGCAGCTTTCAAGACACCAGCAACCAGTGCACGGTGTAGCCATGTCGCGTGGTATGGAGAGTCCGAAAACTCAGCGCAGTTCTGAGTTCACGGCTGCTAGCTCACCACCGGTCAGAATCTCAGCCAGAACGGGCCAATTAGCAAGCATAGCGAACGGACAAGCACGCTTCTCCTCGACGGACAAACACGCTTTCGCTTCTCAGCATCGGCCAGCCCCGATATCATGGCAAACGTGATCGAAAAGTCATGCGAACTGGGATACTCGCCTCGCGCGCGTGAACGTGCTGCAAGCCAAGGCGATGGCTAGGCTGACAGAATCAATGGACCTGCAGCTGACACGAGGCAGTTAACCAGCGTCAGCTTCTACATCTCAGGTGGCTTCGGCTTAAGCAACCGAGATTGGGAAGTATGTCACAATTTTGTAGGGCTGGTGAGTCGCTGCATCGATGAGCGGATCTCTGGCGTCTGGTGTTGCGGTGTAACATATCGCCCTTTGCAAAAGCTGGATATCCAGACTAGGTGTCAATGGGAGCCGGTTTTTCGATGGGAGCTGCGAGACACTGGTAAGGCGGGATCGTGCAGAGACGGCTGTTGCGATGCGATGGACGGGATGTCTGCACGAGTAGAAGAGTAATCCTTGAAGCTACATACGACCTCCACTACCGGCCCACATTACAGACGAACCACACTCTTCCCACAGTGTTTGCATGCTGTATGTAACACTTGCATCGTGAAGGATTCATTGAGATCTGTTACACCTAGACAGATCTTCCGCCTCCACTGTTCGGCATAAGGAACGGTTATGCCCGGTGGGTCGATTCCCTTCAATGCACGATGCACAGATTGCGTGTCGCCAGCCGCCCCATTGCCAAAAGGGTTCCAGAACCAACGTAATAGATTCCGTTCCGCGACGGCTCGGGGCTCTGAAAGGCTGGAGCCCGTCCCGGAAGTCACATCATGTCGTCAGCTCAATGTCGAGGATTCGGGCCTTTAGAAAGAGACACGGCTTCGAATGCCTGGGCCAATGAGAAAATCAAGAATACACATTTTGGTACATCACATGCAGGGAAATATGTCAAGCTGTCAGGATCGCGTGGGTTGTGGGTTACATCGTGGCCCGTCGACATGACATTCTTGATTTCCGACCTTGGATTTCGATCGGGTGAAACTCCGATTTGTTGCGGATAGATGTTGTCGCATGTTCTTTGATGCCTGTACCCTACTAGGTAGCGGTGATGCCGATATCTCGAAGTCTGGATGGGAAAGTGGGTAGTCACACGCGAGGCTTGGATCGTGATGAAAATGTAAGCAAGCGCCTAATTTAGGTCTCCCTTATCTGGAGATTACCTGGGCATTGCTAAAGAAAGCGACGCACTTGGAGGCGGTTACGATTGACCGTTGATCCTGAAGTTAGTGGTAAGCCGGATTATATGCACATGTGACATGTGTGCAAGCGTAGTAGATCTTACTACGAAGATTGAATCTAGGTACATGCATTAGTACTTCGTGTCGAGGTACCCAATTCTTCCCAGCACCAGCAGTGCAAAGACTAGCGCAGAGTAATGTAGCTAACTGCACGTTGCATTAATAAGTTCTGGCCAAGCCTCCGAGAGCAGACTGCCATGTGTGCAGTTTTCGGACACACACCCCGTATAGACGGGAGAGTTCATATTAGCGACGGTCCGTCTCCAAGATTCGGTGCTACCTTCGGCCTTATTCAAAAACATGAAGAGGTCGCTTACGGGGGACCTCGGCTGCCGGCAGAGTTGTTACGCGAACCAGGACAGCTGAGCATTGTCGAGGTCGACTGCGATCTACGGTAAAAGTGAAAACCTGCCCGATTAGGCAGTTTGCGTGATGCAATCTACCGACGGCGAATACTGTATCATGGCAAGAGATGGGACGAAAATCAAATCATCAGCGGGAAGAGCATTGGAACATGACTGACACCGACCAGCACAACATGTGTTATGCTAAACCCAATACACCAGACCCATCTTCAAACCTTAACGCTCATAGTCTGGTTGGAGAGGCATCAGCGCCTTTGTTGTCGTACAAGATGCAGAAGGTGCGACAATACGAAGCGGTGCGAGGTCCTTTATTCCGCAATCTTCGGACCGCGATTTGATAGCGCCTGCAATGCAGCCCGTAGCCGAGCCCTGCAAACACCTTCGGTTAGCAAGCGAGAGGGGTCTGCAACCAAACATCGTGTCCGCGTGAACGAGAGTCTCGCCTGCGCCGCCTTCCTCTTCTCTCAGCTTCTGTTTCGTTATGTGCTTGTTCTGTCTACTGATACCGCCATGGAGTCTCGACCGAAGAGTATCGCAGAGTCGGAAGTAGTCGAAGAGCGGGACCATGATATACAAACGACCGGAGATGGCCCGCTAAAGCTGAAAGACGGCCCGCCACCATCAGCGTCCGTTCGCCGGGTTGCCTCTACCACCGCATCCCACCACGACAATGTTATATCCTTGCACGAAGTTGAGCCAGTATCCGTCAGGCTTGAACATCTTACTGTATCCGTCGATGAATCACCAAACGCCATAGCTAGGCTATTTGCGAAGAAGAAGACGCCGCCAAGCCACAGCCATGCCAAAACAATACTCGACGATATATCGGCGGAAATGCCAAGTGGGACGCTTACTGCCATAATCGGAGGCAGTGGCAGCGGAAAAACTTCTCTGCTGAATCAGATGAGTGGGCGCATGCAGGGCAAGCGGCTATCATGCTCTGGCCGAACGTATTTCAATAAGAGCGATGACCCTTCCCGGATACGGAGCGCATATGTCATCCAACAAGACATTTTACTCCCGACACTGACGGTGCGTGAGACGTTGATGTATGCTGCGCAGCTGCGACTGCCATCGTCTGTCAGCCAAGGAGAGAGAAAGAAGCTTGTGGAGGAGGTCATCCTCGAGTTGAGCTTGAAGGAAGCAGCCGATACCCGGATTGGTAACCATGCACATAAAGGCTGTAGTGGCGGGGAGAAAAGGAGAACAAGTATCGGCGTTCAACTCTTGTCAAATCCAAGTTTGCTATGGCTCGATGAGCCTACCACGGGCTTAGACTCCACGAGCGCTTACCAGGTTATCAAAACTCTGCAAAATCTTGCTCGAAGGGGACGAACGATTATTGTCACCATCCATCAGCCGCGTTCCGAAATCTTTGGCCTCTTCGACAATGTCATTCTCTTGACCAGAGGCAGCCCAGCATACGCTGGTAGTGCGAAAGACTGTCTCCCCTATTTTGCAGAGCTTGGACATGAGATGCCGCCTTTTACGAACCCAGCAGAGTACTTGATAGACCTTGTGAGCATCGACAGTAGGAATGAGGAGGCAGAGGCAGCAGCAGAGCACCGCGTCAACCACATCAAGAACGCGTGGAGAGAACACTTGAGCAAAACCGCCAACGAGAAGGATGAATTAGGCTCAGATGCTGCGACCGGCTCTGTGTCGCAGTCGCACGCGAAACGAGTACAAAAAACTTCGCTTGTGCAGCAAATCCGCGTCTTGACCGCACGAACATGGATCGTCACAATCCGAGATCCCATGGGAATGTTTGGTAGTCTCCTAGAAGCAGTTGCGATGGCTATCATTACAGGTTGGATCTTCCTCAACGTTGATGGATCTTTGTCTGGCATCCGTTCTCGCCAAGGTGCGCTCTATAATGCAGCGGCTCTTCAAGGCTACCTCATCTTGCTGTACGAAACATACCGACTCACTACTGACATTCAACTTTTCGACGAGGAAAGACGCCAAGGTGTGGTCAGCATACCCGCATTCCTCGTCTCAAGAAGACTGGCACGCCTCTTCATCGAAGATATCCCAGTTCCGCTCATATTCTCCATCATTTACTACTTCATGTGTGGTTTCCGAGCAGATGGAGAGCAGTTCCTCACCTTCTTCGGTGTTGTGCTATTGTTGCAATACATCTCGGTCTGCTTTGCGATGACCTGTATCGCAGTCTCGAGGAACTTCGCCGGGGCTAGTCTGGTTGCGAATTTGGCGTATACACTGCAATCAATGGGCTGTGGCTTCTTCATCCAGTCTAATACGATTCCTATCTATGTTCGCTGGACCAAATGGACGTGCTACTTGGTAAGTTTGGCTCCTACATTGTCGTCAGCATAGGCTAATTCGATGATCAGTTTTACGCGTTCGGTGCCCTTGCTTCAAACGAGTTTACCGGGCGTTTTTACGACTGTCCGCTTGAAGGCGGCGAATCGGATCCAGCATGCAAAGAGTACACTGGAGATTTCATCCTGGATTCTCTTGGTTTCCCCGATGACTGGGTCTGGAGACCTATACTTGCTCTTGTGGGCTATGTTATCGCTTTCTACATTGGAGCAGGCGTGATCCTGAAGTTCTGGAGCGCAGAAATAGTCATGGCACGAGCAAGACCGTCGGACATGGACGCATCTGCTGGCAAAGAGAAGATGGCCGAGCCTGCTCCGGGTGATGTTAGGACGGTCACGATTCGCCTTGACGATTTCGCCTTGGACATCGAGAAGCGCGCGCTTCGCAAAAGCTTCAACAAAACTATTCTCAAGCCTCTCACTGCTGACTTCCGCCCTGGTTCGCTCAACGTCATTATGGGTCCATCGGGTTCTGGGAAAACTTCACTGCTGAACGGTATGGCTGGTCGACTTAAGGACAACTTGTCGACAAGATACAAGAAGTTTGGAGCAATGACCTTCAATGGGGCAGAACCATCTCAGGACGTCATCCACTCGATCTGCTCCTTCGTCACACAAGATGACGACGCTCTTCTAGCGTCACTGACAGTGCGCGAGACCCTTCGATATGCAGCGGGTCTGCGTCTGCCTAAGTGGATGTCAAAACAGCAGAAGATGCAAAGAGCTGAAGAAATCCTGTTGAAGATGGGACTCAAAGATTGCGCTGATAACTTGATTGGAAACGACCTCATCAAGGGTATCAGTGGTGGTGAGAAGCGCCGAGTCACCATTGCTGTCCAAATCCTCACTGAGCCACGAGTGCTGTTGCTTGACGAGCCTTTGTCGGGGTTGGACGCCTTCACAGCCCTTTCTATCGTCGACGTACTCCGCGGTCTAGCTCACGAAGGCCGCACGCTCGTTGTGACCATCCATCAGCCCAGGTCAGATTTATTCACGAACTTTGGCAACGTTCTACTCCTCGCTCGTGGTGGCCATCCGATATATGCGGGCCCTGCAGGCGACATGTTACCTCACTTCGCTGCTCAAGGCTACGAATGTCCCCGTCACATCAACCCCGCGGACTTTGCACTCGATCTCATCACCGTCGATCTGCAGCATGAAGCTCGCGAGGCAGCCAGTCGTGCTAAAGTGCGGAAGCTTATCGAATCTTGGAACTCAGACATGTTCCGTGCTGCACGCGTGGGCTCAATCGCAACCCCAGCGGAACTAGGGAGTCTAGCACGCGAGCCATCCTCCTTCATGTCGGCATACTCTATTCTCATCAGGCGCATGGCGAGAAACATGTTCCGCCAACCCGACATCATGATCGCGAGAGTTATGCAAGTGGTCGGAATGGGAATTGTCCTTGCGTTATTTTTTGCGCCGCTCAAGAACGACTACTTTGCTGTCCAAAACAGGATGGGTTTCCTCATCGAGATTTCCCCGTTGTACTTCGTCGGCATGCTCAACAATATTGCCGTATATCCCGTCGAGAGGGACGTGTTCTATCGCGATTTCGATGACCGCATCTATGGTGTGGAAGCTTTCTTCGCGACCTACATTTCGCTCACGACTCCCTTCGAGATCATCAGCTGCATCATTTTCTCCCTTTTCACGGTTCTTGCTTGTGGTCTAGAACGCAACGCGTCGACGTTCTTCATCATCACCTACAACGCATTCTGCATTGTCAGCTGCGGTGAAAGCCTTGGTATCGCTTTCAACACGCTCTTCACGCATACTGGCTTCTCGGTCAACTGCATGTCGATCTTCCTTAGTGTCGCACAAGTCATGGGTAAGCACATTGGTAGTGTCTCTTCATTCGGCAAATACTGACGCACAAGACAGGTGGCGTTATCTCTCTCAATATCCCGAGTTTCCTGCAGGCCTTCAATCATTTGTCTCCTATCAAGTGGGCGGTTGGTAACATGGCAGTGTACACAATGCGCAGTGTTGAGTTTACATGCGAAGACTGGCAACGCATCAACGGTCAATGCCCAATAACCACCGGCCAGCAAGTTCTCGACCTGTACAAGCTCAATGTCAAGCCTGAGGGGTATATCATGGCATTAGGTATATGCGCGATCGCGTACCGCTTTCTCGCATATGTAGTGCTGAAGGTGGTGAAAGAGAGGTGGGTAGGCAGAGTCTGGAAGAAACTTGGGGGAGGAAAGAAGGAGAGTGTAGTGCAGCCCTCGACCCAAACCTCGGAGTCGACTGTATGAATCAATGACACTAAGAAGTAGATATGGGATGGTCACTTGTCTTCTTTCATATCACTAGCGGGTAAGGTTTGCATTGCGCGCATAACGATGTTACGAATTTGGAATATAGATTCATTGATAACAAAAGCTCGAACTCAGCATCCAGCTTTGATGTACATGTGCAGGCAAAAGCAGACTTGAGTGGCATGATACTCATACGCAAGATGCAAAGTACTGAAACCCCAATACAGAACCACTCAAACAACATGCGCGCCAACTTGCCTTGTCCAGCCTCAAATACGATGACACCAGAGATGCAAACTCTGCCCATTCTCCCGATTCCTCGTATTATCCCATCCAGCATCCCCCATCGTCAAGACCCTGCTAACAGCATCATTAAACTTGAAAGTCTGGCCCTTCTCCCACATACCATTCCCAAGCTCGATGCACTCTGTAATCGCGGTATTCTCGCACTCTTCCTCGGACTTGTTGCCGCCCAAGACGGCAATGAGGCGGTTCAAGCCAGTCGAGCTGGAAAACGCGAGCGCCTCGACCTGGAACTGCGCGCCGGGACTGAGCCACGGACATACATTGCCTTTGATGTGGATGACAATAGAGTGCTCAGCGGGCTCGATCAATGTGACGCCCGGGGGGATACCGCCAGCGACCTGCGTCGGCTCCTGTTGTTCGGGCTGCGCAGGGAAGCCCATGTTGCCGTCGTGAGCCATGGGCGCGGGTCGAGTGTGCATCGTGTTGCCACCCATGATTCCCATTCCCATGCCCATTCCCATGCCCATTCCCATCATCCCCGGCATACCCATCCCCATCGCCGGCACATTCCCAAACGCCAGCCCCCCACCATTCCACAGCGGCTGCGCCGCCATGAACGGCGGTAACACGCCCGCCATCGCGCCCGGCGGCGGCGGCGGAAACGCCACGCCTCCCGCGTGCAACCCAAAGCCTATGCCACCCTCAGCGCCTGGCATGAAGTTCCCCGCGCGGATGGGAGCAAGCGGACCCTGCATGCCGTGCGCCATGCCAAACATGGCGGGATCCATGGCGCCGCAGGGGTG
>Ga0265780_10006150_pt1 | contig 14969 bp, 13 predicted proteins | sample P1T30metagenome_FD_192432 | JGI IMG/M metagenome (GOLD analysis project Ga0265780, IMG submission 192432) | Plant litter microbial communities from East Loma Ridge, Irvine, California - P1 T30 | ecosystem: Environmental > Terrestrial > Plant litter > Unclassified | place: USA: California... | reverse complement strand
TATAGTTATGCCATCCCGAGACGTCGTTTTCGCGGCGTCTCAAATCCAGTCGGGGTGTAGCTTAGCCCGGTAGAGCGCTACGTTCGGGACGTAGAGGCCGGAGGTTCGAATCCTCTCACCCCGACCACAGAATTCAAAAGCCAGACCAGGCGCATGCCGGTTTGGCTTTTTTCATATTGGTGGCCATGAATGCGTGACATTGCCAGGCGTACGAAATCCCTCCTCTTCTTCATTGCCACACTTGCCCTGGTCGGCGCTACCGCCATCACCGTCGACGGCTTGCGCGACAATGCCCAGGCCAGCGATGTCGGCGTGGTCCTCGGCTCGAAGGTCGAGCTGGACGGTACGCCCTCCAAACGCCTGCGCGCACGGCTCGACAAGGCCGCCGAACTCTACCGGCAAGGCATGTTCAGGCACATCATCGTCAGCGGAGGAACCGGGATCGAGGGTTTCAGTGAGGCACAGGTCATGGCTGATTACCTGGCTGAGCGGCAGGCAATCCCGCGCACAGCGATCCTGCTCGACGAGCATGGCAATACGACCGAGGCAACTGCGCGCAACAGTGCCGCGATCATGCGGGCACAGGGTTTCAGGAGCGCGGTCGTTGTCACCCAATTCTTCCACCTGACCCGCAGCCGCTACGCATTGCAGCACGCTGGCGTCGCAACGGTGTATACGGCGCATGCCAACTACTTTGAAGCGCGCGACGCGTATTCGCTGGCAAGGGAGCTCGCCGCGCTGCCAGTCTACTGGTTCGAGGTTCGCTAATCAGGCCCCACAGAATGTAAAAAGGCAGACCGAACCTCAGTCGATCTGCCTTTTTCATTTTTACATGCCTGGGTCAGCGATAAAAACCGGAGCCGCCAGGATGTCTTGACGCTTACGCCAGCTCGGTAACGAACTGCGAAATCGGACGGCGCACCTTCTTCAGATTGACGAGCCAGTCGCCTTCATCCGCACGATAGCCAACCGGCAGCAGGATCACCGAACGCAGACCACGCTCGCGCAGCTTCAGGATCTCGTCGACCTTGGCCGGATCAAACCCTTCCATCGGCGTGGCATCCACCTTTTCCTCGGCGGCGGCAATCAGCGCGCTGCCGAGGCCGATGTAGGCCTGGCGTGCGGCGTGCTCGAAATTGGTCTCGGCGTCGCGCTGCGGGTAGGTCGACAGCAATTGCTGGCGGTAGGCTTCCCAACCTTCATTCTTGAAGCCGCGCTCGTCGTTCACCAGGTCGAACATGGCATTGATGCGCTCGGGCGTGTAGTTATCCCACGCGGCAAACACCAGCAGGTGCGAAGCGTCCGTCACCTGCGCCTGGTTCCAGGCATGCGCCTTGATCTGCTCACGCAGAGCGGGATTGGTCACCACGAACATCTCGTACTGTTGCAAGCCACTGGAGCTGGCCGTCAGGCGCACCGCTTCGAGAATGCGGTCGAGCTTCTCTTGGGCGACCTTCTTGGCCGGATCCATTTTTTTAGTGGCATAACGCCACTGCAAGGTTTGCAGGAGATCGGACATGCAAATTTCTTTCTAATGAAGTGAATGACGCGCCATGATGCCCGACTCGGCAAATTCTTGCCGAGCAGGGCTTCATTTTCCGGCAGCCCTGCCTCACTTCACGATCTGATGCGCCACCTTACCGCGCCTTCGGCCGGCGCAGGCCGTACCAGCCAGCCACCGCCACCACCACACCCAGCGACACGGCGGACACCGCATCCCAGACGCCATCGCCCAGCAATGCGCTCACGAGACCGATAACGGTCAGCACGCCGAGTACGATCGGCGCGGTCCAGATGGGGCCAAAGATGCGCGTCATACCGCCGCCTCCTCTGCCCGTACTTCGGCCGGCTTGGCCGCCGCTGCCTTGCCGCGCTTGAGCCACAAATACAGGCCGGTGATGAGCACGACGATGGTGGCGATGTCCAGCAAGGCCCACAGCAGCTTCAGGGCCTGGCCGCCGTAGTCGCCGAAGTGCAGCGGCTGCGACACGCGCAGCGCGACCATGTACCAGGGCAGGTCGGGGCTGGCCGTCACGGCGCCAGTCTGGGCGTCGATCAGGACCGGCTTTTGCAGGCGCGAGGTCAAAGGCGTGGTGCCCTGCATGAAAGCGATGTAGTGGTGCGGGGTCGCGAACTTGGTGCCGGGGAAGGCCACATACTTCACCTGCATGCCGGGCGCGGCGCTCTCGGCCGCGGCGATCATCTGCGACATCGACCCCAGCTTCGTCACCGGCGGCAGGCCGGCATACGGCGCCGTTATCTCGGCCAACTCCGTCTTTTGCCAGGCCTTGAGCAGCAAATCGGCCCAGGTATTGATGACGCCGGTCGTGCCCACCACCAGCAGCCACACCAGCGTGACGATGCCGAGCACGTTGTGCAGGTCGAGCCAGCGCACGCGGCGGCTGCGCTCGTGGCGTACCGTCCCAAAGGCCAGCTTGCGTGTGAACGGGGCGTACAGCACCACGCCGGACACCACCGCGACGATCAGCAACATACCCATGAAGCCAAGGAAAAGCTTGCCCCACAGGCCGGCATACAGATCCACATGCAGGTGGAACATCAGCGACATGAAGGGACCGCCCTCGACCGGCGGCTCGGGCAGCAGCTGGGCGGTACGCGCATCCACCAGCAGGGGCTTGTAGTTCTTGTCGCGCGGCGTGTCGCCCAGGGTCATGGCCCACATGTCGGGCTCTTCCCTGTCCTGGGACAGGTACATCATGACCTTGCCGGGATACGCAGCCATGCCGGCAGCGACGACGCGGTCGATGTCGGCACGCGGCGTGTTTGCCGGCATCTCGGGCGCCTCGACCTCGTTGCCGAGGGCATGGATGATCTCGTGGTGATAAATCAGCGGTAAGCCGGTGATACAGAGCAGCAGCATGAACACCGTGCAGACGAGACTGCTCCACTTGTGAATCCAGGACCAGCGGCGCACGTTCTTGGGTGTCATGGGGTGTGAATATTCGGTAGGGGGTCAGATCATAATGGTTCGCATTTACCCCGGCAACCCATTCCGCATATAATGCGAACCATTCTCATCTAGCCCAACCCACCACCTGATGACTCCTGCCCGTTTTGCGCTGACTCCGCTGGCCCTCGCCGCCCTCCTGATGACCTCTGCCAGCGCCACCGCGCAAAGCACCCCTGCCGACAGCGACACCGCCGCCGAGCCGATCGCAACCGTCGTCGTCACCGCCTCGGCCGATGCATCCGCCCAGGGATTGCCGGCGGCGTATGCCGGCGGCCAGGTGGCACGCGGCGGCCGCCTCGGCCTGCTCGGCAACGTGGACATGATGGACACGCCGTTCAACACCACCAACTACACCCTCGGCGTGATCCAGGACCAGCAGGCACGCAGCGTCGCCGACGTGGTGCAGAACGATCCATCGGTGCGCGTGGCGCGCGGCTCGGGTAACTTCCAGGAGCTGTACGTGATCCGCGGCTTCGCCGTCAATTCGGACGACTTGGCGTATAACGGCCTGTTTGGCCTGCTGCCGCGCCAGTTCGTCTCGGCCGAACTGCTGGAGCGCGTGGAAGTGTTCCGTGGCGCCAGCGCCTTTGTCAACGGCGCAGCGCCGGGCGGCGGCGGCATCGGCGGCACCATCAATCTGCTGCCGAAGCGTGCGGCCACGAAACCGCTGACGCAAGTGACGGTGGGCGTCGAATCGGGCGGCCAGGGGTATGTGGCCGCCGATGTATCGCGCCGTTTCGGCGAAGGCGAGCGCCTCGGCCTGCGTCTGAATGCCGCGCACCGCGAAGGCGACACCGCCGTCGACCGCGAATCGCGCAAGCTCGACGTGCTGGCGGTCGGCATGGACTACCGCGGCGACGGCTACCGGCTGTCGGCGGACGTCGGCTACCAGGAGCACTCGCTGCACAACCCGCGTCCGGCCGTGACCCTGCTGGCGACCGTGCCGATGATCGCGCCGCCCTCCTCGACCAGCAACTTCGGCCAGCCGTGGACCGTTTCCAGCGAACGCGACACCTTCGGCACCGTGCGCGGCGAAGTCGATCTGGCGCAGGACGTCGTGGCCTGGGCCGCCTTTGGCGCGCGCAGCGGCGACGAACACAATGAACTCGCTTCGCCCCGGGTCAGCAATGCCAACGGCACGACCAGCATGTCCCGCTTCGACAACGTGCGCCACGACACGGTGCGTACCGGCGAAGTCGGCGTGCGCGGCATGCTGCGCACCGGCGCCGTCAAGCACACGCTCAGCGCGACGGCTTCGGCGTTCTCGCTCTCCTCGCGCAACGGCTATGCCACCGGCCCGGCCCAGGCCACGAACATCTACCGTCCGGTCGACTCCCCCTCCGTCACGCCGGTGCCGACGGTGGGCGGCAGCATGACCGACCCTCAGGTGACGATGACCAGCGACCTGGCCAGCTACGCCGTGGCCGACACCCTGGCCATGCTGGACGACAGCGTGCTGCTGACGGTGGGCGTGCGCCACCAGCGCATCCGCTCGGGCAGCTTCAGCTACATCACCGGCGCGCGCACCGCGCGTTACGACGAGACGGCGAATACCCCGGTGGTCGGCCTGGTCTACAAGCCGGTCAAGGGCGTGTCGCTGTACGCCAATTACATCGAGGCGCTGCAGCCAGGCCCGGTCGCGGCGGGCACGGATATCGACAACGTGGGCGAGGCCTTCGCGCCCTACCGCTCGAAGCAGAAGGAAATCGGCGTCAAATACGACGCCGGCAAGCTTGGCATGAGCGCGGCGCTGTTCACGGTTGCGCAACCGTCGGCCTTCGTCGTGAATCGCCATTTCGACGTGTTCGGCGAACAGCGTAACCGCGGCCTGGAGCTGTCCGTGTTCGGCGTGCCGATGCGCGGCGTGCGCGTGCTGGGCGGCCTGACACTGCTCGACACCGAGCAGGTCACCACCGCCGGTGGCCTCAACCAGGGCAAGGATGCGATCGGCGTGCCGAAGACCCAGCTCAACCTGGGCGGCGAGTGGGATGTTCCCTACGTCGACGGCCTGAGCGTGAATGCGCGTGCGCTGTACACGTCGACCCAGTTCGCCGACGGCGCGAATACGAAAGAAGTGCCGTCGTGGACCCGCTTCGACCTGGGCGCCAGTTACGCGCTGCGCGTCATGGAGCGCGATGTCACGCTGCGTGCGCGCGTGAACAACGTGGCGGACAAGAACTACTGGGCGTCGGTAGGCGGCTTCCCGGGCAGCGGCTATCTGGTGGTTGGGGCGCCGCGGACGTTCTCGCTGACCGGCACGGTCGACTTCTGAGTCAGCCAGCGGAGCGCAAGCCGGCCTCGATCATCGACCGGATCCGCTCCGCCATCGTATCCATCGAAAACGGCTTGGTGAGCACCGCCATGCCCGGCTCCAGGTAGCCGTTATTCAGCACGGCGTTCTCGGCATAGCCCGTGATGAACAGTACCTGTAACCCGGGCCGCTTGACGCGCCCGGCGTCGGCCATCTGGCGGCCGTTCATGCCGCCGGGCAGGCCGACATCCGAGATCAGCATGTCGACCCGCGCATCGGATTGCAGGATCTTGAGGCCGGTCGCGCTGTCGGCCGCTTCGATCCAGGCGAAGCCGAGGTCTTGCAGGGTATCGATGACGAGCATCCGCACCGTCGGCTCGTCGTCCACGATCAGCACGGTGGCAACCTGCCCGGACTGCCTGAACTCCGTCACTGCGGCCGTGACTTCGCTGTCGTCCTCGATGCTGTCGCCATAGTGGCGCGGCAGGTAGATGCACACGGTCGTGCCCTGCCCCACTTCGGAATAGATGCGCACCTGCCCGCCGGACTGCTGGGCGAATCCATAGATCATCGACAGCCCGAGCCCGGTCCCCTGGCCGATGGGCTTGGTGGTGAAGAAGGGTTCGAACGCCCGCGCGATGACCTCCGGCGACATGCCGGTGCCGGTATCGCTCACGCACAGCGACAGGTACTGGCCCTGCTCCATGTTCTGCTTGCGCGCGGCGCGTTCGTCGATCCACTTGTTGGCGGTTTCGACAGTGATGCGGCCGCCATCGGGCATCGCGTCGCGTGCATTGATACACAGGTTCAGCAGCGCATTTTCCAGCTGCGAGGCGTCGACCAGGGCGGTCCAGGCGTTCGCCACGCACACGACTTCGATCGGAATCGCCGGCCCCACGGTACGCTGGATCAGCTCCTGCATATCGGCCACCAGCCGGTTCACATTCGTGGCCTTCGGCGTCAGCGTCTGCTGGCGCGAGAAGGCCAGCAAACGGTGCGTCAGGGCTGCCGCCCTTCTCGACGCGCCCAGCGCCGTCGTGATGTAGCGCTCGAAGTCGTTGAAGCGTCCTTGCTGCATGCGCATCTGCATCAGTTGCAGGGCGCCGGAAATACCGGCCAGCAGGTTGTTGAAGTCATGCGCCAGGCCCCCGGTGAGCTGGCCCACGGCTTCCATTTTCTGGCTCTGGCGCAGGGCGTTTTGCATCGTCTCGAGTTCGGCCATCTGCTCTTTGTCGCGCGTGATGTCGCGGCCTACGGCGTTGATCAGGCCATCGTGCGAACGCGTGGACCACGAGATCCAGCGATAACTGCCGTCGCGGTGGCGATAGCGGTTGTCGAAGCGCTGGTGGCTGATACCGCCTGACAGTTCCTGCGCGCCGGCGGCGGTATGCGCCATGTCGTCGGGATGGATCAATGCGAACAGGTTGGAACCGACCAGCTCCTGCTCGCGCCAGCCGAGCACGACGCTCCAGGCCGGGTTGGTGGCGGTGATGACGCCATCGAAGGTACAGCGCAACATGATGTCGGACGACAGCGTCCAGAGCGCATTGCGGTCCTGGGACCGCTCCGCGACCTGCCGTTCGAGGTCGATCAGGATGCGCTTGCGCTGGTTGATGTCGTCGAGCACCAGGATGATGCCGGCCTGGCCGCCATCGCTGTCGGCTAGCGGCACCGCGCTGATCGCGACCCATACCTCGGTCCCATCGTCCTTGGCCAGCAGGAATTCGTCGCCGGGCACGACCAGCTCGCCGCGCAGGGCCCGTGCGCTCGGGTAGCGCTCGGGCGTGAGCAGGCGTCCCTGGGCGTCGTAACCGCGCCAGTGCTCCTGCCCGGTGCCCGCACCGCGGGCAGGACGGGGATAATCGGGCAGGAATTTGCGGAACACCGGGTTGCTCAACACGGGCTGGCCATCCCCGTCGAGCAGGCATACGCCGACCGGCAAGTGTTCGATCAGCGTGGAGAAGCGGTTGGCCGCTTCGCGGCGCTTGACGACTTCCTGCTCGAGCGCGATGTTGCGTGCGCGTAGCTCGATTTCCGCCGCATCGCGCTGGCGTGCCGCGATGACCCCGGCGGTGCTTTCGTTCGCGATGTTGAGGATGCCCATGATCCGCCTGCCGTCACGCAGCGGACTGTAGGCAAAGGACCACCAGGTATCCTCGTCGTAGCCATTGCGCGTCATGACCAGGTGCATGTCGACAAAACTCACCGCCTCGCCGCCGAGCACGCGCTCGATGAGCGGACCAATGTCGCGCCATATTTCCGACCACACGACGGAAATCGGCTGCCCGAGCGCCGCCGGATGGCGCTTGGCCAGGAACGGCACATAGGCGGCGTTGTAGAGCAGCGTTTGCTCGGGGCCCCAGGTCGCGCACATGGCGCGCGGCGTCCCCAGCATCATGGCGAAGATCGCCTCGAGCGCAGCAGGCCACTGCGCACGCGGCCCGAGTGGGGTCGTGCTCCAGTCAAAGTTCTCCAGGTCGGAGAGAACCGGATTCACGCGCCCACCTGGCGCTGGCCGAAGCGCACGCGGCGCGTTAAAAGCTGATGCATGGAAGCCATGAGACAGGAATGAATGAGCAAGCATAATTCTTGCATACATTCGCTCATCGTCTCGCACCGGAAGTCACACGTGGCCGCCGTGCCGGCCCGGCTTCACGCCCACTCAGAACGCGTGGCGTATCCCCAGGTTGTATGCCTTGTCGCCCGTGCCGGCATTCGAATTGTTGCCAACGGTATAACCCGCGCCGTTCTTGTTGATGATCCGCCCGTACGAGGCATACACGCCGGTACGCTTCGACAGGCTGTGCAGGTAACCCACGGCAAGCTGCGACGCATCCTGGTTCAGCAGCGTCTTGTCGTTCTTGCGGATGTACGAGGTCATGACCGTGCCGGCCGCGCCGACCGGGATGCTGGCCCCGACCAGCGTGTCGTTGCCCTTCAGGCTGGGCTGGAAATCGCGACCGTAGGGGCGCGGCGTGGAATTGTTGAGCGGCGCGCTGTTCAGGCCTTCGTCGTCGCTGTACGCGAAGTACATCTTGACGATGCGAAAATCGTAGTTCGCCACGAACATGATGTTGCGCCCGCTCGGATTGTCGACGCTGGCCGTGTCGTTGTTGCGGTTGTTATAGGTAAGGCGCGCGTTCAGCGGGCCGCTGGTGTAGTTCAGACCCAGGTTGATCTGGCGCTCGGCCTTGCTGTTGCCGGAGACTTCGCCGAGCGAATACAGGACGTTCGCATTGAAACCGTTCCAGTTCGGGCTGGTATAGAGAACTGCATTATCGGCACGCAAATTGCGGCCGGCGACCGGGAACAAATTCTTGGCGCTGCCCGAGTAACCGCTGCCGAAGGGATCGCCTACCTGCCCGAGTGCGTTGTAGGTCGGCGTGTACTGGCGGCCGAGCGTGATCGTACCGAGTTGCTTGCTCTCCAAGCCAACGAAGGCCTGGCGGTTGAAGGCCTTGCCGGCCGCGTCCTGGGCGCCGGTATCGATCAGGATGCCCGCCTCCAACGTGAACACGGCCGCCAGGCCGCCGCCCAGGTCTTCCTTGCCCTTGAAGCCCAGGCGCGAGGCGGTGCCCACGCCGCTGCTCAACTTGGTCGAGCTGCCGGCGGCGCCGCCGCTTTCGTGCACGAGGCCTGCGTCCATCAGGCCGTAGATCGTGACGTTCGACTGCGCCAGGGCGCCGTTCGCGAGCGTGCCGAGGACCAGGGCGGGAACGAATAGGGATGGTTTCATGTTGTCTCCTTGTTTTTATGGGAAAAGCGGCCGGCGCAGCGTGTGGCGGCGCCGCGCGGCCAAGGGGCGGCCTGCCCCGGGGATGGGCAAGCGCCAAATGCGGTGGGATGAAAAGCCGGACTTACTCGATTTCCATGTCGAGCAGGGCGGAACTCAGGGATTTGCCGTGGGCGTCCAGCGCCAGCGAGCGGGTCACGCCGCCACCGAGGGCGGCATGCATCACGAAATTCATCGCGCCCAGCTGCGGCAACAGATAACGCTGCACCTCGCCGTGCACGACGCCCTCGAAATGCGCCCTCACCCGCTCGGCCGTCACCTGCTTTTCCAGCAGCGGGTAATCATCGAGGCGGTAGGCGATCAGCGACAGGTTCGAGATGTCGCCCTTGTCGCCGGCGCGGGAGTGGGCAATGTCACGTAGCTTCATGTTCAGATCTCCTCGAAGTGGATCGCAGGCTGCACCTGCACCGCATCCAGCAGGGTGGAGCGGATCGCCACCACCTCGCGGCTAGCCTTCGTGACCCCGCCCCCGCCGGCCGGGCCGCAGGTGTACAGGGTCTCGACTTCGTTGCCGACCCGGACAGCCTCGCGCATGCTGTCGGCGCGGCCGGCAACCCGCAGGCGCACTTCGTAGGGTTCCGCCGACTGCGCAGCCAGCCCGGGGCCATGGATGGCGTTCACGCCGATCAGTTCGGAGCGCACCTCGGTCAGCACCGCGCCGATGATCTCCAGGCGCTCGGCGACGATCTCCTGCGCCAGCCGGGCACGCGCGAGGGCGCCGGAGCCGGCATACGAAATCTGGCCTTCGCCGACGTAACTGTCGATGTAGCCGACCGATACCTTCAGCATGCCGCTGGGCGGATGCCCGGTGGCGCCGCTGACGGCAACGCGGTCGGGGCCGACCTGGGTCATCGTGACCTGCGAAAAATCGGCCACGACGTCCGGCGTCAGGTAGGCAGCCGGGTCGTGGATCTCGTAGAGCAGCTGTTCGGTGCAGGTCGCGGTGGTGATGCTGCCGCCGGAACCGGCCACCTTGGTGATCTCGATGCTGCCGTCCTCGCCGACCACGGCGATCGGAAAGCCCAGGCGCGCCAGCCCGGCCACATCCTTGCAGCCGGGGTCGGCGAAGTAGCCGCCCGAAACCTGGCCCGCGCATTCCAGCAGGTGGCCGGCCAGGGTGCCCTGCCCCAGCCGCTCCCAGTCGTCCATGGCCCAGCCAAACGTGTGGATCAGGGGCGCCAGCACCAGGGCCGGGTCGGCCACGCGGCCGGTGACGACCACGTCCGCGCCGGCGGCCAGCGCATCGACCAGCGGCTGGGCGCCAAGATAGGCATTCGCCGATAGCAGCCGGGCGCCCAGTTCAGCCACCGGCTCACCGGTGTCGTCGCGGTAGTCGCCGGCTTGCAGCTGCGCGAGCACGTCGTCGCCGACCACGGCCGCGACCTTCAGCTTGCGCAGGCCGAGCGAGACGGCGATCTCGCGGATCTTCGCCGCCGCCGCCAGCGGATTCGCGGCGCCCATGTTGGTGACGATGCGGATGCCTTTGTCAGCGCAGGTCTTCAGCACCGCCAGCATGCGCGCTTCCAGCAGCGGATCGTAGCCGAGCGCCGGGTCCTTCATCTTGGCTTGCTGGGCCAGGGCGATGGTGCGCTCGGCCAGGCACTCGAAGATCAGGTAATCGATCTCGCCGTGCTCGGCCAGTTCGACGGCCGGCTCGATACGGTCGCCCGAGTAACCGGCGCCGCCGCCGATGCGCAGGGTTTTCATGCGTGCACTCCTTGATTTCGTCACAGTGGGAACAGGCCGAACAGCACGCTCACGCAGGCCATGAAGACCGAGGCGGCGAACAGGAACGGAATCGTGAAGCGCTGGTGTTCGGCGAGGTCGATGCCGACCAGGCCAACCAGCAGGAAGGTGGCCGGGGTCAGGGGGCTGACCGGGAAGCCAGTGGTCATCTGGCCCATCAGCGCCGCCTGCCCCATCTGCACCGCCGGCACGCCGAGCGCGGTGCCGGCTTCGGCCAGCACCGGCAGCACGCCGAAATAGAAAGAATCCGGGTCGAACAGCAGGCTCAAAGGCATCGACACCAGGCCGGTGACGAAGGGCAGATGGGTCGCCAGGCCGACCGGGATGCTGGCGGCGACCAGCTTGGCCATGGCGGCCAGCATGCCGGTGCCTTTCATGATGCCGGTAAAGGCGCCCGCCGCGAACAGGATGCTGGCCATCATCAGCGCCGCCTTGGCATGGGCGTCGACGCGGGCGCGCTGCTCGGCGACGTTCGGATAGTTCAGCAGCAGGGCGAGCACGGTGCCGATCATGAAGCAGACCACCGGATCGAGCACGTTCGAGATCATGGTGCCGAGCACCAGCAGCACGAGCAGCACGTTCGGAATGAAGCGTCCCGGACGGCGCAGCTTCTGCTCTTCGTCGTTCAGTTCGCGCACATGGTGGGTGGCTGCACTGGCGCCGGCGCCAGCTGCAACGGCGTTGACGAGGCCGAGGCGGCGCTGCTCGCGGCGGCCCAGCATCCAGGCGCAGCCAAACACGAACAGCATGCCGCAGATCTGCACCGGCACCATCGGCAGGTACAGCTCGGAAATGGGAATGTGCAGCGCCGCCGAGGCGCGCAAGGTCGGGCCGCCCCAGGGCAAGGCGTTCGCCACGCCGGCCGCCATCGCCACGATGCAGGCGAGGATGCGCTTGTCCATGTTCAGCTTGATGTACAGGGGCAGCATGGCCGGCACCGTCACCAGGAAGGTCACCGCGCCGGAACCGTCGAGGTGGACGATGGCCGCCAGCATAGCGGTGCCGAGGGTGATCCGCACCGGATTGGTGCCGACGACCTTCAGGATGCGGTTGACGATCGGGTCGAGCATGCCGGCATCGGTGAGGATGCCGAAGAAGAGGATGGCGAACAGCAGCATGCCGGCGATCGGTGCGATCGCCTTGATGCCGGTGGTGATGAAGCCGCCGATTTCGGCGCCGAATCCCGCGAGCAGCGCGGTCAGCACCGGAATCGCGATCAGGGCGACCAGTGCGGACATTTTCTTGCCGAGGATGACGACAAGCAGCGCAAAAATGGTAATGAAGCCGAGCAAGGCCAGCATATTGTCTCCAGATGTTGTTTTGTGTACTGATCGATGCAGCACTTGCAAGCATTCTGGAGCGCGAAAATTCTCTTGTAAAATGGATTCTTGCGATGGATTATGCTGTTTTCCAGATAAATTCACACCAGCGATGCTGCCCAACATCTCCACCAAACAGCTGCAAGCCTTCCTGGCGCTGGACGAATGCCGCCATTTCACCCATGCCGCCGAGCGCTGCCACCTGTCTCAATCGGCCTTCAGCGCCGTGATCCAGAAACTGGAAGCGGCGGTCGGCGCAAAGCTGGTCAAGCGCGACACGCGCAACGTGACGCTGACCACCGAAGGCGAGCTGTTCGTGGAAGTGGCGCGCGCCCTGCTCGCCGACCTGGACGCCGCCTTTACCGACATGGGCGATTTCATCGCGCGGCGCAAGGGCCGCGTCGCGCTGGCCGTGCTGCCCTCGCTGGCAGCGAATGGCCTGCCCGCCGTGATCGCGGAATACCGGACCCTGTATCCGGGCATCGTCGTGAGCCTGTTCGACGCCCTCTCGGACCAGTGCCTGCACATGCTCAGGCAGGGCAAGGTCGACCTGGCGCTGACCGCGCCGGGTGCGAACCTGTCCGAATTCCATACCAGTACCCTGTGCAGCGATCCTTTTTATCTTGTCTGCCGGCGCGATCATCCACTCGCGAACAAGCGCAAGATCCGGGTGGCCGACCTGGCCGGCTGCGAATTGATCCACCTGGCGCCGTCGACCAGCGTGCGCCAGCACGTCGACCAGCTCACGCGCGACCTGCCGGTGCGCCATTCGGGCCTGGAAGTCGAGCACCTGGCCACCGTGGCTGGCCTGATCGAACATGGCCTGGGCGTGAGCCTGGTGCCGGAACTGACGCTGTTCCAGTTCCGCAGCGCCGGCCTGGTGGCGATCCCGCTCGAGACCGATGCCGTGACGCGGCCCATCTTCATCGTGCAGCACAAGGAAAGGGCCCTGTCGATTGCCGCGCAGGGCATGCTGGAACTGATCGAGGCGCGCCTCGGCGGCGCGCGCCGTCAGTAAGCTTCAAGCCTTGCGCTTGTCGTCATCCACCAGCTCGAACCACATCGCGTTCAGTACCGCGAAAGCGGCCGCCAGCGGCAGGCCGAGGATCCAGGCGAAATACCACATGATCAGACTCCTTGAATGTCAATAAGTTAGTAAGCGTGGCCCTTGCCGTCGCGGATACCGTCCGCGTCGACCTTGCCCCACAAGACCTTGTAGACCCAGCTCGTGTAGCCGATGATGATCGGCAGGAAGATGCAGCTGCCGACCAGCATGATGAACAGCGTCAGCTGGCTCGACGACGCGTCCCACACGGTCAAACTGGCCGCGCCCTGGATAGACGACGGCAGGATAAAGGGGAACATCGAGGCGCCCACGCTGAGGATGATGCCGGCGATTGACAGGCTGCTGAACACCATCGTCAATCCCTCCCAGCGGCGCGCCAGGCCGAACAGCGCCAGCAGCGCACCAGCGAAGCCGAGCACCGGCGCCGCCAGCGTCCACGGATGGGCGGCATAGTTGGCGAACCAGGCGCCGCCCTCCCCCGCCACCTTCTTGAACAGCGGATTCGAGGCGCCGGTGGTCACGATCTCGCTGGTGATGCGGTAGCCATCGACAAAGGTCCACAGCGCCCACCCGGCCAGCGCGTACAGCACCACCACGGCCACGGCCGCACCCATGCCCCAGCTGCGGGCGCGCGATGCCACGGCGCCCTCGGTCTTCAGCGCCAGCCAGCTGGCGCCGTGCATCACCAGCATCGCCACCGACACCAGGCCGCACAGCACCGCGAACGGGTTGAGCAGGCCGAAGAAGCTGCCGTCGTAGAAGATCTGCATGTCCGGCGTCAGGCGGAAGGGTACGCCCTGCAATACGTTACCGAGGGCCACGCCGAAGATCAGCGAAGGCACGAAGCCGCCCACGAACAGCAGCCAGTCCCAGGTTGCGCGCCAGCGCGCGCCTTCGCGCTTGCTGCGATACTTGAAACCGACCGGACGCAGGATCAGTGCGAACAGCACCGCGAACATGGCCAGATAAAAGCCCGAGAACGACACCGCGTACAGCTGCGGCCAGGCGGCGAAGATGGCGCCGCCGCCCAGCACCAGCCAGACCTGGTTGCCTTCCCAGACCGGGCCGATGGAATTGATGACGACCCGCCGTTCCAGGTCGTTCTTCGCGACGAAGGGTAACAAGGTGCCGGTGCCGAGGTCGAAGCCGTCGGTGATGGCGAAGGCCACCAGCAGCACGCCCAGCAGGATCCACCAGATGACGCGCAATACGTCGTAGTCGAGCAGTGTATGAAGAATCATGGTTGTGTACTCCGGAATGTCAGGAAGGCTTCAGGCTGGCGTTGCGTGGGGCTGCGACGCGGACTGCGCCGGCGAGCGGCATGTCCGGCGCATCGTCGGCGTCGGGGCCTTTGCGGATGGCCTTGAGCATCAGCTTCATCTCCACCACCAGCAGGATCGTGTACAGCACGACGAAGCCGATCAGCGTGCCGAGCACGGTGCCGATGCCGAGGTTCGACACGGCCACTGCCGTCGGCAGCACGCCTTCGATGGCCCAGGGCTGGCGGCCCAGTTCGGCGACGATCCAGCCGGCTTCGGCGGCGATCCAGGGCAGCGGCAGCGACCACACGGCGAGCTTCAGGAGCCATGGGTAGGCGTCGAGCTGGCGGCGCGCCGACAGCACGAAGAACACGCCGGTAAACACGATGAAGTAGATGCCCAGGCCGACCATCACGCGGAAGGACCAGAACAACGGTGCGACCTGCGGCACGGTGTCGCCGGCGGCCTGCGCGATCTGCGCATCGGTGGCCTGGCGCGGATCGTCGACGTAGCGCTTCAGGAGCAGCGCATAGCCCAGGTGCGGGCCGTTCGCCTCGAAGGTCG
>Ga0265780_10006147_pt1 | contig 14974 bp, 8 predicted proteins | sample P1T30metagenome_FD_192432 | JGI IMG/M metagenome (GOLD analysis project Ga0265780, IMG submission 192432) | Plant litter microbial communities from East Loma Ridge, Irvine, California - P1 T30 | ecosystem: Environmental > Terrestrial > Plant litter > Unclassified | place: USA: California... | reverse complement strand
AGCTCGCGAGCGCGTAGCTCCCGCACCGCCGGAGGGCGGGTGCCCGAGGCCGAGCCGATCGTCGATCGGCCGTGCCCCGGGCACCCGCCCTTCGTCGTGCGCGCCCTGCGGCGCAGCCCCGTCGCTGACGCGGGGCGAGACGACGGAGGCGCGGGCCCGCCCGCCGAGGTCTCCCCCGGTGGCCGACCCGCGCCTCCGGCAGCTCCTAGGAGGCGCGGCTCCGCAGCAGCGTGAAGCTCGCGTCGCGCACGAGCAGCGTGGTCACCGGTCCCTCGACGACCTGGTCGGGGTCGCTCGAGCTGGCCAGCTCCCACTCGCCGTGGGGCGCCTCCGGCACCTGGAACTCGACGACGCTCGTCGAGCCGTTGGTGAGGAAGGCGAAGGCGTCGGCGTCCTTGTGCGTGAGCACGAAGGTGATCGCCTTGTTCTCGCCCTGCTGCCAGTCGCCGCTCGAGAACGAGTGGTCGTCGGCGCGGCGCACCTGCACGTGGTCGTCGCTCTCGACCTCGGGCGCGTAGCGGAACCAGTCGGGGCGGAGCGCCGGGTTCTCGCGGCGCAGCGTGATCAGCTCACGCGTGAAGTCGAGCAGCTCGAGGTCGGCCTGCGCCCAGTCGAACCACGAGATCTCGCTGTCCTGGCAGTAGGCGTTGTTGTTGCCGCCCTGGCTGCGCGCGATCTCGTCGCCGCCGAGGATCATCGGCACGCCCGCGCTGACGAGCAGCGTGCCGAGGAAGTTGCGGCGCTGACGGTCGCGGTACGCGTTGACGGCGCCGTCGTCGGTCGGGCCCTCGATGCCGCCGTTGAACGACTTGTTGTCGCTCTCGCCGTCGGCGTTGTCCTCGCCGTTGGCCTCGTTGTGCTTCTCCTGGTACATCGTCAGGTCGGCGAGCGTGAAGCCGTCGTGCGCGGTGACGAAGTTGACGCTCGAGAGCGGCGAGCGCCGCGAGTCCTCGTAGACGTCGGGGCTGCCGAGCACGCGGTCGGAGAAGGTCGACAGCACGCCGGGCTCGCCGTTCCAGAACTCGCGGACGTCGTCGCGGAACTTGCCGTTCCACTCCGACCAGTCGGCCGGGAAGCCGCCGACCTGGTAGCCCGCGGTGTCCCAGGGCTCGGCGATCATCTTGACGCTCTTGAGCACCGGGTCCTGGTGGATCAGCGTGAGGAAGGCGCTGTGCTCGCTCGCCTCGCCGCCCTGGCGGGTCAGCGTGGTGGCGAGGTCGAAGCGGAAGCCGTCGACGTGCATCTCGGTCACCCAGTAGCGCAGGCTGTCCATGATGAGCGCGAGCGCGGCCGGGTGGCTCACGTTCAGGCTGTTGCCGGTGCCGGTGGTGTCGAAGTAGGCCGACTCCTCGCCCTCGACGAGGCGGTAGAAGGCCGCGTTGTCGATGCCCTTGAACGACAGGGTCGGGCCCATGTGGTTGCCCTCGGCGGTGTGGTTGTAGACGACGTCCATCCACACCTCGAGGCCGGCCTCGTGGAACGCCTTGACCATGGCCTTGAACTCGGCGACCTGACCGCCGCGGGTGCCGGCCGCCTCCGAGGCGTACTCGTCGTGCGGCGCGAAGAAGCCGATGGAGTTGTAGCCCCAGTAGTTGCGGAGGCCCTTCTCCTCGAGGTGGCTGTCCTGCACGAACTGGTGCGTCGGCAGCAGCTCGACGGCGGTGACGCCGAGGTCGGTGAAGTACTTGATCGCGGCGGGGTGCGCGAGGCCCGCGTAGGTGCCGCGGATCTCCTCGGGCACCTCGGGGTGCTGGCGCGTGAAGCCCTTCACGTGCACCTCGTAGACGACCGTCTCCTCGAGGGGCGTGAGCGGGCGCTCGTCGTCGCCCCAGTCGAAGTCGCGGTCGGCGATGACGCTGCGCGGCATGGCGGACGCGGAGTCGGTGGTGTCCATCGTCTCGGGGTCGTCCATGTCGTGGCCGAAGACGGCCTGGCCCCAGTCGAAGGTGCCGTCGAGGGCGGTGGCCCACGGGTCGAGCAGCAGCTTGTGCTCGTTGTGGCGGAGGCCCGCGGCGGGGTCCCAGGGGCCTGCGACGCGGAAGCCGTAGCGGGAGCCGACCTGCGCCTCCGGCACGACGGTGTGGAACACGTGACCGGTGCGCTCGACGAGCTCGGTGCGGTGCTCGGCACCGGGGGTGCCGTCGGCCGCGTCGTCGTCGAACAGGCAGAACCAGATGTGGTCGGCGGTCTCGGAGTACACGGCGACGTGGGCGCCGCCGCCCTCGAGGGGCGTGACGCCGAGGGGGTAGGGCGTGGAGCGGGATGCGGTCATCACTCAGATGTACAGGAGCGCGGGAGGCGCGGGCCAAGCTGAGCGGTCCGCTCGCCCCCCGTACCCCGCGCCCGCCCCGTTCACACCTGCCCCTCGCCCCGCAGTGAACCCGCGATCGGACATCGCACCCCGGTGCGCACGGGTGCGATGTCCGATCCCGGGTTCTTCCGCGGCCCTCCCCAGCTCGGGAGGCGCCTCCCCCGTCCACAGGACCACTCACGTCAGCGGCGCTCCCGGCCGCGACTCGCGCACCCTCGGGCATGACGAGTCCCGATCCCACCCAGCTGCCCCTGCTGCGCGTCGCGACCCACGGCGACTCGTCCCGCGAAGCTCGGGCCCTGCGTCGCGGGGCCGAGCGTGGCCTGCTGCACCGCGTGCGGCGAGGCGTCTACGTCGACCTCGCCGCCTGGACAGCGTTGGAGGCGCGGGGCAGGCACGTCGTGACGGTCCGTGCCAGCGTGGCCGGGGCGGGCCCCGGCATCGCGGTGTCGCACGAGTCGGCCGTCGCCCTCCATGGGCTCCCGACGGTGGGGCGCCGACTCGACGACGTCGTCCGCACGATCGACGAGCACCGGACGACGGTCAAGCGCACGCCGACGTGCCTGGTCCGGCCGGGCCTCCTCCCCGACGACGACGTCGTCGAGGTGGCGGGCGTCCGGGCCACCTCGCTGCTGAGGACGGCAGCCGACATGGCCAGGACCGCGTCGTTCGCCGAGGGGGTGCTCTGCGTGGACGCCGTCCTCCGCCGCGTCGTGCTGGGGGGCGAGCACCGCGATGGCCCTGACGTCGACGAGAGGCTGACGCAGGTCCGAGCAGCGCTCGTGTCCCGGGTCGGACCGCCCGGGCACAAGGGCGGGCGCGCGGCGAGGCGCATCATCGCCTTCGCGTCGCCGTGGGCCGAGAACGGAGGCGAGTCGCTGCTGCGGATCGCCCTCCACGAGCTGGGAGCCGCGCAGCCCGTCCTCCAGAAGGTCTTCCGCCTGCACGGGCGCGTCGTCGGTCGCGTCGACGCCCAGCTCCCCGACGGGGCCGTGGTCGAGTTCGACGGCATGGAGAAGCTCGTCGACGGTCGCATGCTCGCCGGCCGCTCGACCGCCCAGGCGCTCCGCGAGCAGAAGGCACGTGACCGCGCCCTCCTCGCCCTGCCCGACGTGAGGACGGTCATCCACTGCGACTACGTCGACGTGGTCCGGCCTGAGCAGCTGGCGGAGCTGCTGAGGGCGGGCGGCGTCTCCCTCGATCCCCGGCGGATCCGGGCCGCTGCTCGTGCTGCCCGCGCCAGGTTCGACGGCGTCGGACCTCGATGAACCTCGTTCCGGACGAAGAACCCGTGCGCGCAGGGGTGTTCTGTCCGATCGCGGGTTCTTCGGGGGCGGGCGGGCGCGGGCGGGCGGGCGCGGGCGGGCGGGGAGGCGCGGGAGGCGGGTGCGGCGCGGGCGGGCTAGCTGACGTGCACGTCGGGGCGGCGGGAGCGGTTCGGCTCCGCGCGCCGGAGCACCTCGCGCGTCACCGGGGCGACCTCGCCGGCACCCGTCACGAGGAAGCGCCCCATGTTCGACAGCGGCCCGCCCTCGGTCCACTCGAAGTAGATGTCCGGCGCGACGCCGGTCTCGTCGCGGATCGCGAGCAGCACCGAGGCGAGCGTGTTCGGCACGGCGCCGCTCGTCACCCGCAGCACCCGGTAGCCGTGCACGACGTGGCCGGTGACGACGAGGTCCTCCTCGAAGTTCGACGAGTCGCCGGGGTGCACCTCGACGAAGATGACGGGCGCGCGCTGCGGGATCCCGCTGTAGCGCCGCTCGGCCGTCAGCTTCTTCTTGTAGATCTCGGCGACCTCGCGGCCGGGCTCGTGCGCGATGAGCCGGATCGAGCCGTACTCGTCGGCGTCCTCCCGCACGTAGCCGAGGGCCGTGTCGTCGAAGGTGATCGAGGTCGCCCGCAGCTGGAACGAGCGCCGCACCCGCGAGACGAGGGAGACCACCATGATGCCGACGATGAAGATCGCGGCGATGCGGACGCCGTCGGGCCGCTCGACCACGTTGACGATCGTCGTGTAGACGAAGACCAGCGCGATGGCGCCGAAGCCGACGGTGCGCTTGCGCTGCCGGGCCCTCCGGGCCGAGAGCGTGACCGCGACGGAGGCGCTGGTGATGAGCACGAGCACGCCCGTCGCGTAGGCCCCGCCCTGGGCGTCCACGTCGGCGTCGAAGACCACGGTGATGATGAACGCGACCACCGTGAAGACCAGGACGAGCGGGCGCACGGCCCGCGCCCACTGCGGCGCCATCCCGTACCGGGGCAGGTAGCGGGGCACGAGGTTGAGCAGCCCGGCCATGGCCGAGGCCCCGGCGAACCAGAGGATGCAGATGGTGCTGACGTCGTAGAGGGTGCCGAAGCCGTTGCCGAGGTACTCGTGCGCCAGGTAGGCCAGGGCGCGGCCGTTGGCCGAGCCGCCGGACTGGAACTCCTCCTGCGGGATCAGCAGCGTCGTGACGAAGCTCGACAGGATGAGGAACGAGCTCATGATGAGCGCCGCCGTCGTCAGCAGACGGCGAGCGCCCCGGATGCGCCCGGTCGGCCGCTCGTCGGTGTCGTCGGGGTCGCCGGTGATCTGCGGCATGACCGCGACGCCGGTCTCGAACCCGGAGAGCCCGAGCGCGAGCTTCGGGAAGACGATCAGCGCGATGCCGACCATCACGACCGGGTTGCCGTGCTGAACCGTGAGCGCCTGCCACCAGTTGCCGATCACGACCGTGTTCTCGGCCACGTGGAAGATCGACACGGCGATCACGACGAGGTTCAGCAGCAGGAAGACGCCGACGAGCACGACGGCGATGCCGATCGCCTCCTTGAAGCCGCGGAGGAACACCGCAGCCAGCAGGGCGACCAGGAAGAGCGTGATCGGCACCTCGGCGCCGTGGAACCACTCGGGGGTGAAGGGGTTCTCGACCGCGTGGGCCGTGGCGTCGGCCGCCGACAGCGTGATGGTGATCATGAAGTCGGTGGCCGCGAAGCCGAGCAGCACGAGCACGAAGAGCTTGCCGCCCCACCAGGGCAGCAGACGCTCGAGCATGGCGATCGAGCCCTCGCCGCGGGGGCTCTCGCGGGCGACGCGACGGTAGACGGGCAGCGCGCCGAGCAGCGTGAGCACGACGAGGACGATCGTCGCGAGCGGCGACAGCAGTCCGGCCGCGACCGCGGCGATGGCCGGCTGGTAGCCGAGGGTCGAGAAGTAGTCGACGCCGGTGAGGCACATGACGCGCCACCACGAGTGCGTCTTCTCCACCTTCTCGGCGTGCGGGCCCTGGTGGGCGCCGGAGTTCTCGGTCAGGCCGTCGAGCAGCCAGTTCCGGAGGCGCGCGCCGGCCACCCGGGTCGGCTGCGATTCCAGCGCATCGGCGTCCCTGCCGGACTTCTCGGAGACTGTGGACACGGTCGGACCTCTCGCTCGCGCGGCCTCGGGACGGCGCGCAGGACAACGCTAAGCCCCGGGGGTGCGCCGGGAGCCGAGCGGGCGTGAGGATCGCGTTAGGACTCGGGGACGACCCCCTCCGGCCGGACGTCGTCGGGCACGAACCGGTAGCCCATGCCGAGCTCGGTGACGAGGTAGCGAGGGGTCGCGGGCACGGGCTCGAGCTTCTTGCGCAGCTGCGCGAAGTAGAGGCGGAGGTAGCCGGTGTCCTTCGCGTGGAAGGGCCCCCAGACCTGCGTCAGCAGCGTCTCGCGCGTGACGAGCTTGCCGGGGCTCTGCAGCAGCAGCTCGAGCACCCGCCACTCCGTCGGCGTGAGCCGCACGGGCTGGCCGGCCCGCGTCACGCTCGTCGACGAGAGGTCGACGCGGACGTCGCCGAAGGCCACCACGGGCACGTCGTCGTCGCCCGGGGCGAGGCGCCGGGTCAGGGCGCGGAGCCGGGCGAGCAGCTCCTCCATGGCGAAGGGCTTGGTGACGTAGTCGTCGGCGCCGGCGTCGAGCGCCTCGACCTTGTCGGCGGCGTCGGTGCGGCCGGAGACCACGAGGATCGGCACGGTCGACCAGCCGCGGATGCCGGCGATCACCTCGACGCCGTCGAGCCGCGGCATGCCGAGGTCGAGCATGACGAGGTCGGGCCGGTGGGCGACGACGGCGTCGAGCGCCTCGCGGCCGTCGGCGGCCGTGTGGATCTCGTAGCCGCGGGCGCCGAGGGTCACCTTCAGGGCCCGCAGGATCTGCGGGTCGTCGTCGGCGATGAGTATCTTCACGGCTCCTCCTCGCCGACCGTACCCGAGGCAGGAGTCGCGGCGAGGGCCCCCGGCGTAGGGATCCCGTCAGGATCGTGCTCGCCCCGCACCCCGGGCCCCGCGGGCGTGGCGACGTCGGGCAGCGACACCACCATCGTCAGGCCGCCCCCCGGGGTGTCGTCGAGCGTGAGGGTGCCCGCCATGGCCTCGGTGAAGCCCTTGCTGAGCGCCAGCCCGAGGCCGAGGCCGGTGGCGTTGTCGGTGTCGCCGAGGCGCTGGAACGCGGTCATGATCTCGCCGCGGCGCTCGGGCGGGATGCCCGGCCCCCGGTCGACGACGCGCACCTCGACCCGGTCGGCGAAGCCGCTCGTCGAGATGCGCACGCGCTCGCCCTCCGGCGAGAACCGCAGGGCGTTGTCGAGCAGGTTGACGAGCACGCGCTGCAGCAGCACGCGGTCGGCCCGCACGGGCGGCACCGACGCCCGCAGGGCGAGCTCGACGTCGGCGGGGCCGAGGCCCAGCTCGTCGAGCGCGCCGAGCACGACCTCGTCGACGTCGACCTCGTCGGTCGAGACGGCGAGCGCCCCGGCCTGCACGCGGCTGACGTCGAGGAGGTTCGTGACGAGGGTCGCGAGCGACTCGAGGCTCTCGTAGGCGGTGGCGAGCAGCTCCTCGCGGTCGGACTCGCTCCAGTCGACGTCGGCCTGCCGCAGGCCGCTGATGGAGGCGGTGGCGGCCGCCAGCGGACGCCGGAGGTCGTGCCCGACCGCCGCGAGCAGGGCGCTGCGCATCCGGTCGACCTCGGCGAGCGGCGCCACCTGGCCGGCCTCGCGGCTGAGGGCGGAGTGCTCGAGCGCCGCCTCGACCTGCGCGGCGACGACCACGAGGAGGCGCCGGTCGGCCGCCTGGAGCCCGCCGCCGGTCAGCTCGAGGGTCGCGCCCTCCCCCGCGGGCAGCGTCGCGACGGCGTCGCCCTCGCCCGTGCGGCGTGCGCTCGACCGCGACGAGCCCGGCCCCGCCCCGGGCCGGGACCCGGACCCCGCCGAGCCCGACCCCGCGACGAGCGGCTCCGGCGCCGCGGCGCCCGCCAGCTCGAGGCCGTCCTGCAGCACCCGCACCCGGGTGAGGCCCAGCGCCTCGCGCGTGCGCTCGACGAGCGCCTGGACGGCGTCCTGGCCGCGGAGCACGCTGCCCGAGACGGTCGCGAGCAGCTCGGTCTCCGCGAGCGCCCGCGCCGCCGCTCGGCTGCGCCGGGCGGCCTGGTCGACGACCCAGCTGACGAGGGCCGCGTTGACGACGTAGAGCACGAGGGCCAGGAAGTGGAGGGGCTCGGAGATCGTCAGCTGGTAGACCGGCGCGATGAACAGCAGGTCGAGGGCCACCCCGGAGAGCAGGGCGGCGACGAGGGCCGGCCAGAGGCCGCCCACGACGGCGACCACGATGACGAGCAGCTGGAAGAGCAGCACGTCGCCCGCGATGCCGTCGGCGCTCCGCTGACCGACGAGCAGCCAGGCGAGCAGGGGCCCGCCGAGCAGCGTGAGCGCGAACCCGGCGAGCACCCGCCCCCGCGAGAGCGCGCCCCCGATGGGCGGCAGCGCCCACCCCCGGCCCGCGGCGTCGTGGGTGACGATGTGCACGTCGATCTGGCCCGACTCGCGGATGACGGTCGCCCCGATGCCCTGCCCGGTGAGCGCCGTCGCCACGCGACCTCGCCGGCTGACGCCGATGACCAGCTGGGAGGCGTTGGTGCCGCGCGCGAAGTCGACCAGTGCCCGGGGCACGTCGTCGCCGACGACCTGGTGGTACGTGCCGCCGAGCTTCTCGACGAGCGCCCGCTGGGCGGCGAGCGCGCCCGGCACGCCCTGCCGGAGGCCGTCCTGGCTGCTGACGTGCACCGCGATCAGCTCGCCGCCGGCCGAGCGGGCGGCGATGCGGGCGGCGCGACGCACCAGGGTCTCGCCCTCCGCGCCTCCGGTGAGGGCCACGACGACGCGCTCCCGCGCCTCCCACGGGCTGTCGATGCCGTGCTCGACGCGGTACGCCTTGAGGGCGCTGTCGACCTCGTCGGCGAGCCAGAGCAGCGCCAGCTCGCGGAGGGCCGTGAGGTTGCCGAGGCGGAAGTAGTTCGACAGCGCCGCGTCGACGCGCGAGGCGGGGTAGACGTCGCCCGCCGCGAGCCGGTCGCGGAGAGCCTGGGGCGCGAGGTCGACGACCTCCAGCTGGTCGGCGGCGCGCAGCACCGCGTCGGGCACCGTCTCGCGCTGCACCGTGCCCGTGATCTGCTCGACGACGTCGTTGAGCGACTCGATGTGCTGCACGTTCACGGTCGAGATGACGCTGATGCCCGCGTCGAGCAGCACCTGCACGTCGCGCCAGCGCTTGTCGTGCGTGCCGCCCGGGGCGTTGGTGTGGGCGAGCTCGTCGACCAGCGCGAGCTGCGGGCGGCGCGCGAGCACCGCCTCGAGGTCCATCTCGTCGAGGGCGACGCCCCGGTGCTCGACGACGCGGCGCGGCACGACCTCGAGGTCGCCGAGCACCGCCGCGGTGGCGGCTCGGCCGTGGGTCTCGACGACCGCCACGACGACGTCCTTGCCGGACTCGCGGAGCCGCCGCCCCTCCTCGAGCATCGTGTAGGTCTTGCCCACCCCCGGCGCCGCGCCGAGCAGCACCCGCAGTCGTCCTCGTGTCATGCGCACAGCATCGCACCCGGCTCCTCGGCGTCGGTGCACGCGCCTCCTCGGCTGGGGAGGGCGAGCCCGCGGCGGCGACCGGGGAGGGACGGAGCGGACCTCGACCGGGGGACGGCTAGGGTCGGCCCATGCGCCGCGCTCCCGTGATCCCCGTCGTCGTGCTCCGCCTCGCCGTCGCGGCGCTCGGGCTCGTCGCCCTGGCCGCGCAGTTCCGCGTGACCCTCGTGAACGACTTCTCGGTCGTGAACTTCTTCTCGTACTTCACGAACCTCAGCAACCTGCTGGCCGTCGTGGTGCTGACCGTCGGCGCGGTGCGGACGGCCCGGGGCACGCCCGACACGCGGGCCTGGTCGCTCGTGCGCGCCTCCACGGTCGTCGCGCTGGTGTTCGTCGGCCTCGTCTTCAACCTGCTGCTCGCCGGGCTCGACGTCGGGGCGGTCATCCCGTGGGTGAACGTCGTCGTGCACATGCTGGTGCCCGTGGTGGTGCTGGTCGACTGGCTCGTGCTGCCGCCCGAGGGCCGCCTGCCGTGGCGGGCCGTCGCCGTGGGCGTCGTCTTCCCGGTGGCCTACAGCGTGTACTCGCTGGTGCGCGGCGCGGTCGTGGGCTTCTACCCCTACCCGTTCTACGACCCGTCGGCCGTGGGAGGCGCGGGCGGGGTCGCCCTGTACCTGCTCGCCCTGGTCGTCGCCCTCGTGGTGCTCTCGACCCTGGTCGTGGCGCTGGGCCGGCGTCGTCGCCCGCAGACGGAGGCAGGGCCGGCGGAGGCAGGGCCGACACAGGGCTGACGGGGACGAGCCCCGAACGGGCGAGACCTGGAGGGGGCGAGGCCAGAGACGGACGTCACCTCGACGGGAACGAGCCCGAGAAATGAGGAACGGCCACCCCGTGTCTGCTCTGGCGAGAGAGAGTCACGACATGGCCGAACCAGCGGAGCCGGTGGGATTTGAACCCACGGTTCCCACAAAGGGAACTCCACCTTAGCAGGGTGGTGCACTAGGCCGAACTATGCGACGGCTCCTCGGCGACCACGTCGAGACGTGAACGCGCACCGTCGATCATAGCGGGCCTCGGGCGATCTGCCGAACCGCACCTCCCCGCGGGCTCGCGGCGCGCCTCCCCCGGCGTCCCCGCGCCTCCTGGCCCTCGCTCCTGCAGGTGCCTCACCCGCGGGTCACCCGCAAGTCCCCCGATCTCGGGCCAGGTCCGGGCTTGTCCGCCTTTATGCGGACACATAGAGTACCCGTGACGCCGACGGCGGCGAGGCCGGCTCGACAGCACGAGCTCGTCCTCCTTGCCGGACCACGGGCCCCGCTCCGTCGCGTCGCGTGCCGCCCCACCTCGGAGCTCCGGCCCCCGGAGCTCCCGCCCCCGACCCCGGTCGGCACCCTCGACGACGACGTCGACCCCCTGACACCCTGCGACGTCGAAACCCTGATCCCGACGTCGCAGGGCCTCTCATGCGTGCTGGTCTGGTCCGCCGCGTGAGCCCGGTCGTCCCGGCGAGCTGGTTACTCGCCGGGACGCCCACCGAGGCGCCCCGCCGGGGCGCGTCGACCCGCGCCGCCCCCGGCGCTACTGCCCGAAGCCCACCGAGCAGGTCTGGTCCGCGGCCGTCTGCCCGGTCAGCCCGGTGATGACCTCCGTCGCGCCGCCCGTCGCGCCCGTGGCGGGAGCGGTCGGCTCGGCCGACGGAGTCGCCGGGGCGGTCGGGTCGGCCGGGCTCGCCGTGTCGCCGGGCGCAGCAGGCGCCGCGGGCGCGGCCGGCGCGACCGGGGCCGTCGTCTCCGACCCGATGCCGGTGCTGCCCTCGGGGATCGCGAACGGCACGTCGCTGCGGATCGCGTCGAAGAGCTGCGTGGCGACCGACGTGATCGGCTGCACCTTGCCGCGGTAGACGCCGGTGCCCTCGGTCGAGCCGGGGTACTGCACGAAGTTGACGTTCTCGAGCGGCAGGTCCTTCAGGGCGCTGCCGATCTGCACCATGGTCGTGATGTCGGTGAGGCCGGCCGAGAGGGTCATGTTGCTCGCCGCGGCGCGGGCGAGCGAGTACAGCTTGGTGGGGTCGCGCAGGGTGTCGGCGCTCTTCACCGTGCGGAGCAGCGACGAGAGGTAGACCTGCTGGCTGCTGATGCGGCCGAGGTCGGAGCCGTCGCCGACGCCGTGCCGGGTGCGGAGGAAGGCCAGGGCGTCGGCGCCCGAGAGCACGCTCTCGCCGGCGGGGATGTCGAGGCCGGTGTAGCGGTCCTTGATGGGGGTCGCGGCGCAGACGGGCACGCCGCCGACCGCGTTCGACATCTCGATGACGCCGTTGAACGAGATCATGCCCGCGAAGGGGATGTCGAGGCCGGTCAGCGACGACACGGTCGACACGACGCAGCTGAGCCCGCCGTACGAGTACGCCTCGTTGATGGGGCGCGCCGACATCGCGGAGTAGTAGCCGCTGCCGTCCTCCCGCGCGCAGGCGGGGATCGGCACGACCATGTCGCGGGGGATGCTGACGGCCGTCGCGTTGGTGTGGTCGGCCGACACGTGCAGCAGGATGTTGACGTCGTTCAGCGTCGCGTCACGCTTGCCGAAGGCCCCCTGGTCTTGCGAGGCGTCGTTGTCGGTGCCGACGACGAGGATGTTGAAGCCGCCGTCGTAGGCCGCGATGGGCTGCACCGTGGGCGCCTGCGTGACGCCCTCGGCGGCGGGCAGGGCCACGCCCGTGCCGAGGTCGCTCTTCACCTGGTAGGCGGCGATGGCGCCGACGGAGGCGCCGCTGACGAGCACGACGGCGAGGGCGCCGGCCACGATCTTCGCGATGCCGCCGAGCGGTCCGCCGCGGCGGAGCCGGCCGTGCCGGGCGATGCCGACCGACCGGGTGCGGGCGTCCCGGCGGGAGAGCGGGGGCGTCGTCGAGACGGCCTGGCGGGAGCGGGCGGAGCGGTCGCGGTCTCTCGTCACGCGGGGTCCTCTCGGTCGACGCGGGCGACCGTCACGAGCCGTGGGAGGCCGGGCAGACGGGGCACGCGCGATGGGCGGGCAGAAGGCATTGTAGGCAGAGCCACCTCGGCGCCCGCCACAGGGAGGAGCCCCCGGGCGCCCCGATCAGCCCCCCACTGGGGGCGTGAGGGGCCGCTGCTCAGGGGTAGCCGACGAACCAGAGCAGCACGACCGCGACCGGCTGCAGCGCGATCCCGCCTCCGAGCAGGACCCGCCGGAGGCGCGGCGAGGGCGCGATCGCGGGGTGCCCGAGCAGCGGGGCGAGCGGCATCAGCAGCCGCGGCAGGCTCTGCTGCGGCAGGAAGACCGCCACCAGGTAGAGCAGGTACGACGCCGACCACGAGACGACCTCGACGCCCGCGGCCCGCGTCGACCTCCGGCTCAGGAACCACGCCGCGCCGACCAGCACGGCCACCACCAGCACCACGCCCGCGACCCCGAGCCACGTGCCGGCCATCAGGAACCAGGGCGTCAGCGGCACGAACTCCTGCCGGCCGACGAAGCCCGTCCACCAGGCGAGCTCGGTGTCGAGGTACGCGCCGGGCCGGCCGGTGACGTGGTCGGCGATCGGCGACCACGCGAGGCCCGCCGCCGAGATCACCAGGCCGGCCACGACGACCGAGACCCGCTCGCGCCTCCGGAAGGCCCTGCCCTCGCGGCGCAGCCGCACCAGGGCGGTCACGGCGAGCGCCAGCGCGAGCGCGAGCGCCCCCGGCCGCGTGAAGGCGGCGACCACCCCGAACGGCACCATGAGGAGGTACCGCCGCCGCAGCATCATCAGCAGCCCGCCGAAGAGCAGCAGCAGCGCGAGGCTCTCGGCGTACGCGACCTGCAGCACGAACGAGAGCGGCCCGAAGCAGAACAGCGCCACGGCCCAGAGGGCGCTCGAGGGGCCGGTGGTCTCGGCGACGATGCGGTGCAGCAGCACGGCGGCGCCGCCTCCGGCGACCGTGGCGACGACGAGGCCGATCGCGAAGAAGGCGTTGCCCGCGAGGTCGACCCCGAGCACCGTGGCGACGCCGCGCACGACGGCGGGGAAGACGGGGAGGAAGGCCCAGGCGTTCGGCCGCACCTCGCCCGCGTCGTCGACGGGCAGCTCGGCCGGGTAGCCGTGCTGCGCGATCGAGCGGTAGGAGCTGGCGTCCCACGAGCCGGAGAAGGAGGCGAACCCCGGGTCGCGCCGGACGCTCGCGAACTCCCACCCGCGGTCGGTCGCGAGCACGAAGAGGCCGCCGAGCCAGGCCGACGAGACCAGCCTCGACAGCGCGTAGAGCACGAGGACGACGAGCACGGGAGGCGCGGTCCTGACCCGCGTCGCGATCGCCTCCAGCACCTCGCCAGCCTAGGGGCCGCCCCCGGGACGCCGGGCCCCGGCCCCCGGGCGCCGCCTAGAGTGGGGTCGACCTGACGGAGGGCACACATGGGCGACGACCGGAGCCGAGACCTCAGCGGAGCCCTCCTCGGCGACCGCTACCGCCTCGAGGGCGTGCTCGGCCGCGGCGGCATGGCCACCGTCTACCGCGCCGTCGACACGGTGCTCCGCCGACCGGTCGCCCTGAAGCTCCTCGCCCCGAACAGCGGCGACGCCGACGACCTGCGGCGCGCGCACTCCGAGATCGACCTCCTCGCCTCCCTCGAGCACCACGCCCTCGTCACGCTCTTCGACGCCGACGTGGCGGCCGTCGACGGCGACGAGCGCCCCTACCTCGTCATGCAGCTCGTCGACGGGCCGACGCTCGACCGGCGCCTGCACGACGGTCCGGTCTCGCCCGACGACGTGCAGCGCATGGCGGCCGACCTCGCCGAGGCCCTGCACGTCGTGCACGCGCGCGGCATCGTGCACCGCGACCTCAAGCCCGGCAACGTGCTGCTCGCCCCGTCGCCGGTGCCCGGGCAGGAGTTCCGCGCCCTGCTCGCCGACTTCGGCATCGCGCAGCTGAGCGGCGCGACGCGGCTGACCGCGCCGGGCTCGGTGCTCGGCACCGCCGGCTACCTCAGCCCGGAGCAGGCCCTCGGCGCCGAGGTGCGCCCGGCCTCCGACGTGTACTCGCTCGGGCTCGTGCTGCTCGAGGTGCTGACCGGGCGACGGGAGTTCCCCGGCACGGTCGTCGAGTCGCTGAGCGCCCGCATCGGCCGCGACCCGGTCGTGCCGCCCGGCGTCGGCGCCGACTGGCAGGCCCTCCTCACCGCCATGACCGCCCGCGACCCCGAGGCGCGTCCGACCGCGCTCGAGGTCGTGCAGGAGGCGCGGCGCGCGGCCCCTCCCGTGGTGCTCGCCCCGGCGGACGGCTCCGGCCGCACGGGCACCGGCGCCTCCGACTCGGCGGGCCTCGGCGCGGCCGGGCTCGGCGCCGCAGGCCTCGGCGCGGCGGCAGGCCTCGGGGCCGCGGCGGCCGGCGACCGCACCGACGCGGCGGCCGCCGCCACCCGCGCGACCCCGGTCGGCGACGCTCCCACCGCCCGCTTCGACACGGCCGGCGCTGCGGGGGCGACCGGCGCGACCGGCGCCGGCGACGCCCCGACGGCCCGCTTCGGCGCCGTCGACGACGCCGCGACCCGGCGGCTGCCCGCGGACGACGCGGCGACCGTCGCGTTCGGCGCACCCCGCGCCTCCTCGTCCGGTGCGGGGCTCGGCGCAGGCGCGGGCGCGGGCGCTGGTGCTGGTGCGGGGCTCGGCGCAGGTGCAGGAGCGAGCCGCGCCGCCGCCTCCGACGACCCCGTCGAGGCGCGCGACCGACGCCGCCGCCGGACGCTGATCGCCGTGCTCGTCGCGGCCGTCGTGCTGGCCGTCGTGGCCGTCGTGGCG
>Ga0265780_10006146_pt1 | contig 14976 bp, 17 predicted proteins | sample P1T30metagenome_FD_192432 | JGI IMG/M metagenome (GOLD analysis project Ga0265780, IMG submission 192432) | Plant litter microbial communities from East Loma Ridge, Irvine, California - P1 T30 | ecosystem: Environmental > Terrestrial > Plant litter > Unclassified | place: USA: California... | reverse complement strand
TTCTGATGACACTCCATCTTGGGCTCGACCGACTAATCGGTAGCCTACTGGGCGCATCGCCCTGGCTATTGGGTTTTTCCGACCGGGTGTACCTGCCGCATTTGATCCTGGGTTTACTGATCCTGACGCTGGGGCTGCTGACCAGGCTGATACCCCCTATAGAAAAACAATGCGTACGTTATGAAACATGCCTGATCAATAGATAAGGTGTTCCATCGATAGGGAGCAAGCCCTGCTGTATTGACGACTAAACGAACGAATGACTATGACCCCAACCATGAAGGCTGCCATCAAGACGGCCACTGGCGAATTTGACGTAACCGAAGTAGAAACGCCCAAAATACCTCAGCCCGATTGGGTGTTGGCCCGGATTCGGGTAGCGGGCATTTGTGGAACCGACCTGCGCCACTGGAAAAAAGCGGAGCCCGAATTTGAACACCATATCATGGGCCATGAAATGGCCGGTGAAATTGTCGAAGTCGGACCGGAGGTGACCAACATTAAACCCGGCGACCGGGTCGTTATCGAAACCCTGCTGGGCGATGGTACCTGCGACTGGTGCCGTGTTCAGCAATACAATCTGTGCCCCAATCTGTACCCGGTACGGATGAAAACGATCTCAAGAGCCTTTGCCAGGTATGTGATCGGCCCCGCCGAAAAATTTCATATCCTACCCGATCACGTCAGCTTTGAAGAAGCCACCTTGCTGGATACATTTTCGGTAGGCATGCACGCGATTCAGTTAAGCGGGATCAAGCTCAACGACAAGGTGGCCGTGATCGGGGCCGGACCAATTGGTCTGGGTCAGTTGCAACTGGCTAAAATTAGCGGGGCCGACGTAATCGTGACCGATGTGGTCGACTCCGCTCTGGAATTGGCCATGGAACTAGGTGCCGACGCCGTGGTGAACACTAAAAAGGAAGACGGCTACCAGAAAGTTATGGACTTCAGCCGGGGGCGCGGGGTCGATATTGCCTTCGAATGTGCAGGTGGCTCCTCCATGCCTATTACCTTACCCCAGGCCACCTCTTTTGCCCGTATTGGCGGCAAAGTCGTCATTGTGGGTGGCTTTGAGGCTGATCAGAAGGGTATCGAGCTGGATTGGGCAACAATTCAATTGGGCGAGATTCAACTCATCCCCAGTGCCAGCTACTCGTTCTGGGGCATTGATTCAGAAATGCAGATGTGCCTGGATCTGCTGGCGAAGGGGAAGCTGAACGCCCAGAAGTTGATTACCCATCGCTTTCCGCTGGACGACATCAATAAGGCTTTTGAAACGGCTCAGGACAAGGAGAAAACGCAGGCTGTCTTCGTAGCGCTACTCGTTTGAGTAGGAGCGGGCTGTCAGTTTAAAACAATTGTAACCGCTTTAAACTGACAGCCCGTTCCTTAAACAAACCACCTTCGTCAACCGTACTGAGTAAGTGACAACGTACTTAATTGCAAAGACAGATACGTTTATTCCTTTGCTACCTAGATCTTTAGAAGATTGCTTCGTTACCTTGCTTCAGTTCGGGACAAACGTTATGAAGTTCGGCGAGTACGTCTGCCCAGCGCGAGTAGTCATTGGGCTTAACAAGATAGGAGTTAGTAGAATACTTCAGCGCTTCTGCGATATCATCGGTGTGCTCTGACCGGCTTAGCGTCACCAGCGGAATCTGACGGTATAGGTAGTGGGATTTAAGCGTCTGTATGAGCCTGATCCCTGCTTGAGCGGTAGGTATATACTGCCTGGAACTAGGTAGGTACAGATCAAGTGTGATTAATTTGGGTAACTCCTCCTCATGGCGAGAACGGTCTTCCAAATAAGGGATCACATCATCGGCGTTTGCCAGCCAAATAACCTGCGTTTTCGGTAAATGTTGGCAAAAGGCCCAGCGGATCAGGAACCATTCGTCGGCATCATCTTCAACAACCAGAACAGTGGGTCTATTGGGCATTGCTTCCGGAAATGCTTGAGGATTCATACGATATAAAAGGGGGTAGGGTACGTATCAACCAGTAGCTAAAAGCGTACAAAACGTTGAGCAAATAATCTAGTATTGATAAGGGGAGATACAGGGTATAAGCCGCTGACTATCTTATCGCCAGCGATGCATCAGCAAACATACTGGCGCCGGAATGGCTATCTGATTGCCAGTGGCTTTCAACTCTCCACGGCGTGTGTCGAGCTTAAAAGGTGCAATAATGTCGGATTGCTGATGGCCAATCAGTAGGTGTTGACTAGGTTCATCAATGAGAAAATTTCGGGGTTCATCCCCGCCGGTATAGTGCAGTCCACGTTGGGTCAGCTTTCCTTCGTCTCCCAGCGTCAAAACAGCCAGTGTGTTGTTTCCGCGATTGGTTACGTACAGATGTTGGCCGCTGGCGTCCAGGTGAATGTCTCCGCCTGATCGCTCACCCGAGTAGGTTTCTGCCAAAAACGGTACGTCGTCGTCCACCAACTCAATCACATCGGTCGGGCGATTACGCCTGAATCTGGCTATCGTCGAACTCATTTCTTTGAGGCTATAGAGCCATTCATCCTGAGGGTGAACAGCAATCATTCGGGGGCCAGAACCTGCCGATACGTGTAGATAGGGCGCTGTCGGACAGGCACTAAGCTTGCCTTCTTGCTCATCGAACTGGTAAACGTGAATCTTGTCCGTTCCCAGATCCGACACGTATAGCAATCGATTATCGATCGATACCACAGCCGAATGGACGTGGGGAGCATCTTGCCGCTCTGGATCAGTGCCATGACCGGTGTGTTGAATGATCTGACATGCTTCGCCGAGCGAGCCATCTGCTAAGATAGGTAGTACTGTCAGGCTACCGCTGCCGTAATTGGAAACGAAAGCCATCTTACCCCTCCGATCAATGCTAACGTGGCAGGGCGCTTTTCCTTGGGTAAGTTGTTGATTCAGGAAGGTTAACTCCCCGGATTGTGAATGTATGACGTAGGCATTAATGGTTCCGGAACGCTCTTCGCCTTGCTCGTCTTCTTCGTTCACCGCGTATAAGTACTGCCCAGACGGATGAATTGCCAGGAAAGAAGGACTAATGCCCTTGTCGACGGTTTGTTGAAGTTCAACAGTACCATTTTGAGGATCAAAGGCAAATACATAAATGCCTTTGCTGTCCCGAACCGAGTAGGTCCCCACATACAGTACGGCTTTAGGTTGTTGAGTCTGTAGCATAACTGAAAAAGAGTAAGCGAGATAGTACACCATACCTGACACTTATTGGCAGAGTTTAGCTTTAGCGCTAATTTTCGTTGTTTACCAGACACTAGTTCACCAGGTCCACATAGGTAGCAGAATTGACCAACCCAAAGCATCCCACAAAGCCACTCTTGCGACAGCAGGTACGGCTAACCCAGGTCGACCAATAATAGTCTACCAGTGTATGTTCCCAATGGGACGGCCATTCACTAATCGATTGATAAAAGCGACAAATAAAGCTTCATTGTTGCGTAGTGGACAATAATCTGCCATTGGTGACGTCTAATATTCGAGATGTTATTTTGGTCTCAACCCTTTAATGAGTGGGGCTTTTTTGTTGCCTATTCCTTGGTAGTTATAGACACTGTGTCCGGTTAGCATATCGCCCAGCCTAAGTGTATAGTTAGGAGCAGTGTATTAGAGTTACTAGAACAATATAATATGGACGTTTTTCTATAACTATAGGCCTGAAGACACCGCTCCACAGCCAACGGTGAGTGTACTTAACCGGCCATTTGCTTCGCGATCTGTGACGACACGCATTACTTACCTTATCTAGTCATTGCTGACAGATATATGCAGAGGGTAAAAAACTCGGGTAACTTATCAACCATTTATTTATACCAAAATTTCCAACATCTGGTCCGTTCGTTAATTGATAAACGAATCCGGTATGCTGTGGTAACTTGCCTGCAACCAGCGGCTGCAGGCAAGTTACCACAGCCGTTAATCCAAGGGAGACGTCTTGGCAGCTCGTGTTAATCCGTATTTGTCGTTAATCGATCGTCGTCTTGTTGATCGTCCTCAAAATGAGTGCTCATCCCTTCCAGAGGACTATCGTCAGGCGTGTCATTTCCGGGCAACGTAGTAGCCTTGTCGGAGCGATCACTCAGGCCCGCTGGTGAAATGGCCTGTTTAGCCCGCAGAATCGCTTCTTTTTCCTGGTCTTCCATCGTGTTTTGTATTGAGTTGTTAAGAGAATATTGGTTAAAATAACTTCTAGTTCGTTCTGCGGCCTGTTGCCAGATATACCCACCATTTGGTAAAGTATTAAGCTTTACGACCTTCGCGCCAGCCAGCACGCGGCTCCGCCGGTTGAGGTGGCCCTGCAACCAGACGATCGGCCACAGCGCCCGTCGTGAAGGCATAAATACCTTTGTGTACCAAGTCAATGAGTTGCTCATCCTTGGGCCAGTACCAGGGTAAATCTCCGGCGCCAGTAGCATTTTCCAGCGTTTGGTCGTTGAGCAACCGCAGGTTCATGAACAGAAACGAACCCATCGGTCCTCGTATACCGTACTGAGCCATTGCCCCCCGGGCGACCCCCAACACGATACCCTGCCCCCAGTGCATGGTCCAGTTGAGTCCTAGACGCTGCTGGTCAGGTTGATGAGAAAGACCTACCAAATGCGCCAGGGTACGAGCCGGAACGTATGAGTTGGGACGCCTGGTTAGTACCTGCTCCAGCTTTTCGGCCAGTGTCATGACTGCTACACCTGCCAGCCCGGCTACCAGCCCGCCCATTACCGCTTTTGTTTTCATGCTGTTTGAGGGTTTGTCCACATTCTGGTCAAGCCTGTATGTACTTAGCAAGCTGTCCTAATCAGATAATCTCTGGCAAAAGGCCAAACGAAGGGCGTACTATGAGGATACTGAGTGCACTTAGATTATCTATTGGCGCCTGCGCAGAAAGGACAGTAGATCAAAGGGGCGTCGGCTTAAAAAATGATCGGTCAGCAGGACAACATCCCTTTCATACTGATTGTGTTCTGCCCAGGTAGTACATTCCCCCAGCAACACCCGCTCGTAGGCCCCCTGCATCTGCTCAATGTGCGCGACTAAATGCGTACACATTGCTTTCCAGTATAACACTTCCAGCTCAGCGGCTGATTTACCCTGCGGATCAATGCCTAGCAAGGCGCAGCTGGCCAGTATCGAATCGAACGAAACATCTTTCATAGAGAAGGTAGTAACGCGCTGTCGTCATTCCACACCTAATTAAGCTACGCCTGGAATAGGCTCCATTTTCATGGATAAAGCAGGTGTAGCAAACCCTGTTTAATTTTATCTACACCTGCCTATCCATCAAAAACCTATGCCTGAGCCGCCTGCTGATTTACCGAACCAGTAGCGATCGTAGTAAGCTTGGCATCGGTTGCCGTTTCTTCCTTCAGAGTTGCCTCCAGCAAATTGGCAATCTCCGTCTGACCAGCCTGCTGAGCCAGGGTACGGGCGGTGCCATAGGCGGCAATTTCATAATGCTCCATTTTCTGAGCCGCCCCAATAATAGCCGCATCAGCGACGGGTCCGTCTTCAAGCTGATCCAGTAAGTTCTGGGCTTCTTCAACGAGTCCCTCCATAGCCATGCATGTTTCTCCGTCGGGGTCAATACCCAATTGTTGGGCAATCTGCTCCAGGCGTGCTACCTGGCCTTCGGTTTCGCGCTGATGCACCTGAAAGGCTTGCCGAAGCTGCTCGCTCTGTACCCGTTGCGCCAGTTGGGGCATGGCTTCCAACGCTTGTTTTTCCGCCGAGTACAGATCCTGGATCGTGTGCTCCATCAAATCGTCCATTGTTTCCATGAGTTGGGGTCGTTTTGAGTTGAGTAAGAATATTGATTTCTTGTCCAATTCAGAACTGACTGAACGTATACTTGGGCACCATTAATGACTTAAATGAGAAAATGGTCTTTCAGCGTCAGTATCATATTCACTGCCAATCGAAGGGCATACTGTGAGAGAGTCGTCTTCAGAGGCAGAAGACGACTCTCTCAATGACGTTGTTTTTAACATAGTATAATCTCACCCAGCAGCCCGGCTTATTTTCGCTGGCTCACACTTGAGGGGTTAAGATAGAGCAAGCAGTCGCTTCGTTTTGTCACTGCCACGATTACAAACAAGTGCACAGTCTACTCAAGACGAACTTAGTAGCTCACTGATTACCCGCTCTATAGTCGTTACCTCACTTGCTTAATCATTACTGCCTCCCGGCGGGTTGACCGAGTAAATCATTTCCTGCCAGTTATGAAAAGTAAAGTCAATAGAAACCCTATTAACTCGAAAAACACCAAGTTACTTATCGTTGAGGATAATGACGACCAGTGGCAAATTATTCAACTGGCCATGCGCCAGGACTTAGGCCAGGTAACCATCGAGCGCGCGTCAAGCGTCCAGCAGGCACTGTCTCTACTCAACGAGTGGGAGAATAACGAGTGGGAAATGCCTAAACTAATTCTGTCAGACCTGTATATGCCCGATAACGTTGATGGCTGGCAGCTGGTTAGACAGATCAAAGCAATGGCCACGCCCATCCGCCGGATTCCAATCGTTATGCTTACTTCGTCGGATTCAGCGACAGATATCGAGCAGGCTTATAGCCTAGGTATTGCCGCTTACATGGTCAAACCAGTCAATTTTGAGGGTTGGTTAACTTGTTTTCGGGAGGTTCGCACCTATTGGCTGGAAACCACGACGCTTCTACCACTCTCTTACGAATTTTAGCGTATGTCAGGATAAGGGAGTCCGTTTTATCCCCGGAGTTACCGCCAATAACCAGAATCGATCAAACCAATTCACCTTGGTCATTGGCGGTAACTCTGGCTGATACGTCATCCAACGATGCAGAGTAATTAACGAGAATCAACCGCAGGCGATGCTGTCCTCAGAAGATGATAGCGCTGTTACTTTAGGGTAGAGGGTTGTTGATTTTGATCCTACAAATCATCCCCTGCTATTCCTCTCAGCCACCCGGACGCCATACCTAGAGAGAGAAATACTATTCTACCAAGTTGATACGTACTGTTCAACCAAGCACTTTGGTGGATTTAAATCAAATATTTCTCATTTAGTAAGGCTACGGATCAGAATTGTCAGACTCGGTTGACAGGATTCGACACCACAATCAAATAGGGTGTTCAAGCCTGTCACTTTTAGGGTTGCCCGTTTCCTTACTAATCCCGATCTGACGTTAGGCCTATACGAATCTGTGGGTTAAGTAGGCGTATCATACCATAGCGTCCATGACCGAAGCAAATGATTAATCAGGGCCTGTAAGTAGATCGCTGTCGTAGATAGTGAGACTGGTTACGAACTCTATTTTTCCTTGCAAGACGTTGATGTACTGATAGATATCGACCAGAATGCCGTTGCAGGCAGTCTGCCCTTTATGGTATTCACCTGGTCGTATTTAATAACTGAACTATCTGGAACCCACCCTCCGACCCCTATCAACGTACAGTTAAAGAACGTACTGGATACACTTGACAAACACGAGCAGCCTTCCTCACAAAAACCCGAACACTAGTTTATCAATCACCTCAATTAACTCAACCATGAACAGGTTCCCCAAACTTCAACGCTCACCCGACAGCGAACATCCGGCCGAAGACATGTCTGCATTTGACCCATCTACCAATGAAAGTCTGGCAGAAACCCGCTCCGGAACTGACCCGGTGACCAGCAGTCCCGGTGAAACGCCTTATGAAGGCAGTCACGCTCCTAATTACGACCCCGGACATACGCCAGATCACAACGTACCGGCCGATGGTCCGAGTGGTGAAAATACCAAAAACAACGGCGAACGAGGGGGTGGTCTCTGGACCAGCGGAGGTACGGTCACAACCGGCACGCCTTACCACGACGAAGACGAATCAAAGTAAGCTACCAGTCAGTCTGCTATGAAAAAAATACGTAATACAAGCCTCTTTCTGCTGGCCCTTTGTGGGCTGACAGCCTGCTTTCAGGGCGATCACGCTAACACGACCGACGATGCCAATGATGCAGCCGGAACGGGCGATAATGCCGAATTGGCCCGGGAAGTAACGGGTGTCTGGCTGCTTAGCACGGACTACAACTACCAGGAACGGTGCAATTACCTACCGGTTGAATTTATTCAGAATCTGTTTAATCTCAATAAATCAGTAGAACTAACGAAGTACGATATCCCCGATGGGTGCGAAATCCGACTGAACAATGGCGATAAGGTAGGTTTCTACTTCGACAAAAAGTCACCCTTTGAATCTACGTTCCAGTCCGAATACGCTTTCGATAAAAAATATCAGCCGCAGCAAATTGACAAAGCTCGTACGACAATGGATGCCGCCAATGTAGATCCAGCGCAGATTAAGCAGCAGTCGTACCACGGGCCTAAACCTGAAGGAACCGGCGCCGACCTTCCGATCTCGACCGTTTCAGCCCGGACAGGACTTGATTCTTCCGCAAAGAATAATTCATCCGATCAGCTTTCAGCGAATCTCACGCCCGTTGGTGCTCATTTGACGGATCCGGCAAAGAATACGAGTGTCGGTGTAGCAGTTCAGAACGTAGGCGACAAAGCCCTCTGGGAACCAGATACCCGTACGCTGCACGTATTGCATATCAATCACATCTTTAGTGTGGTTGTCCGGCTAAAGGGTGACGAAGCTACGGCCAAACAGGGGGCCATTGATCTGGCCAGGGTACTTACCAGCCGGCTGTTTGATCCAACCGATTAGTCGTATTTCAGACATAATGAACTGTAACCGAAAGGGCCGGCCTAATGCGCCGGCCCTTTCGGTTTATTAGCGAAACTAAGAGTTGATTATCCTTGCGTATCTTCCGTAGTCAGTTTGGCGCTTATATATTCCCGGTTCAGCCGGGTAATATTTTCCAGTGATACGGAAGCCGGGCATTCGACCGCGCAGGCACCTATAAACGAACAGGCGCCAAAGCCTTCTGCATCCATCTGAGCCACCATCCGCTCGACTCGTTTTTTGCGTTCGGGCTGCCCCTGGGGCAGTAGCGCGAAACGGGATACCTGAGCACTGACAAAGAGCATCGCCGACGCGTTCTTGCAGGCCGCTACGCAAGCTCCGCAGGCAATGCAGGCGGCCGCATCCATCGTTTTTTCCTGAATTTCGTGGGATACCGCAATTTCATTGGCTTCGGGGGCCGAACCAGTATTGACGGAGATGTAACCACCAGCCTGCACGATCCGGTCAAAGGCTGACCGGTCAGTTGACAGATCCTTGACAATTGGAAAGGCACGGGCCCGCCAGGGCTCGACCACAATTGTATCCCCGTCCTTGAAGGAGCGCATATGCAATTGACAAACGGCGGCCCCCGTTACAGGCCCGTGCGGACGCCCATTGATGTAGAGTGCACACGAGCCACAAATGCCTTCCCGGCAGTCATGATCAAAGGCAATCGGTTCTTCATTCTTTCGGGTTAACTCACCGTTCAATACGTCAAGCATTTCCAGAAACGACATATCGGAGTCAACAGACGCCATATCATACTGGACTAACTTACCCGCAGTTTTGGGGCCTTTCTGCCGCCAGATTTTCAGTGTTAAGTTCATGGGTTTATATCTTTGAAGGACACCTATTCGGTACTGAGCAGCGTCGGATAGGTGGTTACTGGCTTCCGATAAGTAGTATCTTTTCCTGGAACTTGTCGTTGTCACGTATCAATCAACCGATCGGGTCAGATCGTCGGTGTACCCCCTGTAATCTGTATGGTACTGCTGGTCATGTAACTCGACTCGTCTGAAGCCAATAAGACATAGGCCGGGGCCAGCTCAGCGGGTTGACCGGCTCGTTTCAGCGGCACGTCCTGCCCGAATGATTTTACTTTTTCTGGCGGCATAGTTGATGGAATCAATGGTGTCCAGATGGGGCCCGGCGCTACGCAGTTTACCCGAACTCCCTTCTCGGCCCACAACTGCCCCAGATTAGCTGAGAAGTTCTGAATGGCAGCTTTGGTAGCTGCGTAATCCAGTAATGTTGGGCTGGGTTTATAGGCATTAATCGACGTGGTATTCACGACCGTGCTACCGGGTTTAAGATGCGGTTCAGCAGCCTTACACATGAAATACATGGAATAGATATTCGTCCGGAAAGTACGATCTAACTGCTCGGCAGTAATATCCTGAAGGGACTCCTGCGACATCTGATAAGCGGCATTGTTGACCAGAATATCAAGGCCGCCCAATTCAGCCACTGTCTGTTCTACAATCTGCTGGCAATTAGCCTCCTGACGAATGTCTGCCGGAATCAGTACCGCCTTTCGGCCTGCTTCCGCTACGTAGTGAGCTGTTTCCTGCGCGTCTTTATCTTCATCAAGATAGATAATGGCCACATCGGCTCCTTCGCGGGCAAAGGCAATAGCTACGGCCCGGCCAATTCCGGAGTCACCACCAGTAATAAGCGCTTTACGCCCTACTAACTTACCGGAGCCTTTATACGATGTCTCGCCGTGGTCAGCCTTAGGCTGCATGTCAGCTTCGGTGCCGGGCGTTCCTTGCTGCTGCTCCGGAAAGGTTGGCGTAGGATACTTAGTTAAGGGATCCTGTAGACTAGCTTGCGTGTTTTCTGGACTAGAGTTCATGGGTATTACTTGGGTTTGTTATACCCAAGTAATACCCCCGCCCAGGCTAATCGTTTCTGAATATTTTTAGGAGTGAGATTAAGGGCCTATATGTCACCAAGACCATTCTGCGTGACTAACTTATTGGTAATCAATTATCGAATGCCGGTCGCCCCGATGCTGAGCGGCATTCAGTCTTGCCTACTATTTATAGCAATATCGAGCCTGCTTCCAGCGAGCCCAGGGTAAAATTGAATTCCTGAATATCGCCGTCACTGTTCAGGAATTCTACTTTACCCTAGGCTCGCTGGAAGCGGGGATGACTTTCATCAGCGACCTGGCCGCCCGCAAAGAAACTATTGTGAGTATCTATATCGCTGATAGAGATCGCATTAGTCTGACATGGTTTGACCCCAACCGCGCGCCGTTATTTCAAGGTACTCCACTTGGCTCGTTCATAGCGGCTGCCCGCAGTACTTGCCATGAATGGCATCCGAATCGCGCCCCTGGCGGCCACAGCCCGGACACACCGGGGAACTAAGAACTTGACGGCCTGTATCTTACTCTCTGGTCCCGCTCGTCGGTTTGTGTTTCTGTGGCGGGGGCATTGTCTGACTAACGTTAGGAGCCAATACGTTTTCAGTATCCAAACTAAGCACCAGGCTAAGTGACGGGGCCAGCACTCGGCTCAATCCCTTCCCTTTTACACCAGGCACGAAGGTGACTGTCATCTTCCCCCATCAATCGGGCGGCCCATCCCGATCAGGCCCGTATCCTCATCCTGGAGCCGGCCACCCACCTGGGGCAATACGCCAAACGAAGTATGGAACCGGCGAATGCTACTGAAACAGGTATTCACCTGGTTAATACAGTGGCTGGCCCCGATTGGCTCTTCGCACTGGTTAACAACCTGCGAGGCTTTCTTGATTCCGGTCAGAACCCGCTCCGAGAGCAGAACGACAAGGGTAGCGTCCTGAACGACCTATACATCGTAAGGTACACGCTCAACAAAGGGCGGGCTGGTTAGCCAACGAATCTTGGTTAAGCGATTTTTCTCTGATCGAGTCCGCTCCCCCTAGGGAAAGCCGCCTCTAGACGGTCCGGGGTGAAGCAGGCCCACGTAACCAAAGCAGCACGGCCAGTAAAATCAGACAGATAAGGGCCGGTATTCCGCCAGCGAGCCCACCCGGAATTTTGGTGATATGAATGAAGACCGCACCAATCATGATGATGAGCAAGCCCATGGCAGCCAGGCGTGTCAGCCGCGGGACGACTAAACCAATCCCGCCCAGTACTTCAGCCCCACCCCACGACGTACGCTAACACGCTGGGCAGTCCTAAATTACCAAACATGCTGATGGTGGCTGTCAGATCGCGCAGTTTGTTAAAGCCCGCGAAGATAAAAAACGGGCCAAGTAAGACTTGCAGAATCCAGGCGATCGTGTTGCAGACATAGTTACAGTGCTTACGTGGTGGACGTCAGTTGTCCGTCTCAAAGATGCGGAAAGTAAACGAGTATAGGTACTGGATCGTATACAAAGCAGTTAGTCGTCGCCTTTTACCCACTTAGCCTAGCAGGTATTGACCAGTAGCCGACAAGACGCCGCTTGACCCGTACCAGCGCCGGAATTTTTATCGGTGGGACAAAACAGGCATATTTAGGTTAATCCGTCAGTTAATTTAGGGGCTCATACCCGGATTACGCTCAATGACAACGGAAGTAATTAACGAATCTGCTAGTGGCCGAGTAGCCGAATTGCTCAAATTGCTGGGTAATCCAATTCGGCTTAAAATTATAGCCCTGTTACGTCACCAGGACGAGCTAAGAACCGGAGTCATCCAGCAACAAGTAGGCGTAAGTATGGCTTTAGTCTCGCAGTACCTGACAAAGATGAGTGCCAGAGGCCTCCTGACCCGGGAGCGGCGGGGCAGTGAAGTCTATTTCTCCTTAGCGGACCCTATTCTGTCGGAGTGTCTCTCGTTGCTACTGAACGAACGACGAGGCTCATCGGCGGCCACTAAGAACGCAACAAAGCAAAACTGAGGCCAACGTTCGGACCGCAGGAAGGTAGGTCTTGGCGCTGAGATAGCCCCCGCCGGCGCCAGATTAGCCGCCGAGAACCTGAATTGATGGGGGCTCTGACCGGGTCGGCTTGCCCACCAGCGTTCCCAGGAGCCAGCGCCCTTGTTACTTAGCTAAGCGAGCCTTTCTCTTTTCCACCTGTCACTCCAGTAAGCGATGTACAGCCAGCATAGCGTTATGGCTGGTGAGTTGAATTTCCCTGGGCCTCCAGATACGCTTTAGCTGTCTGGTCAGCGATGGTCAATATCCAGCGGTACAGACTGCTTTTATCGACTTCATAGCGGTGAGCCGACCACCAGACTCTTAAATGTACCTCTCGGAGAATAACCTCTGTATGGACCGGATCACTGGTCAGTAAGGCAACATGACGGGAAATGGCTGGTTTATGCTCCTGATACAGTCTTTCAATAATCTCTGGATCGCCGTAACTAAAGCGAATACTCAATTCATCGGCATCGTCGTAACTACCAGGCATGAGGTCTCACAATGATTTTAGGCAACATTCGTATTCGCTTCCGTGACATTATTAAAAACAACTTTTATACCTTTTCACCATTTCAGGGACACAAAATTTGTCGCATTAGCGGCCGTTGATCAAACCTGAGGGGTAAACGCTGAGCCTCTTTCCCCTTTTCTACCTGTATAGACGAGGATCTCAGACACAGTCACCTATGATCAGACAAGTTTACTTGCTTCTTCTTACGGTACAGTTGCGGTGGCCTTGTTCCTGGAAAATCATGTGGTCGTAGGGCACGAAAAAGGCTGCCCCGATTAGAGCAGCCTTTTTGATAGGTCAATTTTAGACCATTCAACATTCATCCTAAGCCATAACTAAAAAAAGACCCATTTGGCTTCGGGTTATCAGCGCCTGGCAACCTACGGTTGTGCCTGGGTCCCTGGCCTGGCCGATACGTAGCAAGTTGCATTCTGACACCGCTTACGGCCGTTTAAACCACTAGTCGAATAGACATCGAGTAAGACCCATCCACTTACTAGTTAAGAAGCGGGGGTAGCGGCTAGCCACAGGCTGATTTGCGTCCGTTGACTGAGCGCCTGAAGTGAAGCTGCGTGGGTGGATAAATGGTCCGGGCAAGAAAGTAGGGTTGCGTCCTGTGTTAGACGGCTGATCAGTTCGTGCATGGCTTGCTGCAGCTGCGCTAGCTGACCGTCGGGACACTGGCTGTTACGATGATAAACGGCGAGCTGCTGAACGAGTTGCTGATGGCAGGTATAGAACTCGTTTACGCTTACAATCCATTGCTCATACACCTGGCTCCCGGGGGAAGCGGTGTTACTAGTTTTTGGGGGGGGTAAACGAAAGGTCATAAGGTCAATCGGTGTACGTAGCAGGTAATACGTACGAGAAATGACTTTTGTCAGATTTGGGTTATATAAAAACTAGGTAAACTTATATTATTCTTGCCACCTCTATAGGTTTTTTACCCAATGTAGGTGGCACCAGCTGAACGATCTTTCTCCAGGCGTTTGGTCAACAAATGGCGATCAGACGAAGAATATAGTATCACACAAACTGGCTTACGGGACGGGGTAAGATTAAAAACAATGCTCTGGGCTTCTATGGCTACTCCTATTTTACACGCGTTAGACGGACGTTATAGGAGCATAAAAAAGTGTTTTAACCATGTTCAGAGCCTATCTTAGGCCTTTAAAACAGGATTGACCATGACTTATTACCGGGTTGAGGTGCGCCACCCCGGCGTTAAATGGACGTCTATTACGGGATTCGCTGTAACCGATGGCCATATTGTGTGGCAGTTCAGCGAGCGGTTGACAGTAGGGGAGGCGGTAACCCGCCGGAACCGATTAGCCCGGGAGCGTCCTGATCTCGCCTTTAAAACTGTTAAGCTGGGCACTTAATTCGGAAAACACGTAGTGTCCCACTGTGCCCCCTACCCAATGACAACAGAAACCATTTACGCGCTTAGCGGCTCGGCGGTCGTAGTCAGCGCGCTCGGCTGGTGGGGCTTAACCCTGCGCACTCAGGTAAAGAGCCTGCGAGCGAAAACCGAAGAGACTGATCGCCTTAGACAACAGCTTGCCCGCCTCAGCGAGTCGTACGATGCGTTGCAGCAGGATAAGGAAACTATTTCCCGCCAACGAGAGGATCATAAACTGCAAAGCCAGTCATATAGCCGAGATAGACCGTGAGTCCAGCTTTGATGTCCTACTGGAAGAGATGGTGGCCCTATGCCAGCGCCGAGAGATTTCCCTATACGATCAACGAATTGATGGCGTGTGCTACTGCCTATCACTCGCTACGGGTATCGTGTGGATCGGCCGTACTGGCGAGGGCCCTGGTTGATGTACTTCTTACCGAGTGCCGGGG
>Ga0265780_10006145_pt1 | contig 14977 bp, 15 predicted proteins | sample P1T30metagenome_FD_192432 | JGI IMG/M metagenome (GOLD analysis project Ga0265780, IMG submission 192432) | Plant litter microbial communities from East Loma Ridge, Irvine, California - P1 T30 | ecosystem: Environmental > Terrestrial > Plant litter > Unclassified | place: USA: California... | reverse complement strand
AGCCGTGAAGACGGGCCTGCGGTCGGGTCTTGCCTGCCGGAGGCCGGCGGCGGGTGCCTAGACCGCCGTCCAGCCGAGCCTCGCGAGCCGGGCCAGCGCGTGCTCCTCGGCCACGGGCTTGTCGCCGAGCACGCCGCCTATCGCCCCGAGCATCGCGCCTGCGGGCCCGGCCGTCGGCAGGGCCAGCGGCCCGAGGTGCGGCGCCTCGAGCCCGAGCAGCTCGCGGAAGCGCGGCTGCAGGGTCCCGACGGCGCCGTTGAAGAGCACGGGGTAGCCGGCGCGCAGCACCGGGAACAGGGGCGGTCTCGTGATGAAGCCCACCACCTCCTCGGTCCGGGCCGTGCGCTCGAGCACACCACGTCGGTCGAAGTCCATGAGCTGGTCCTGCATCTCGGCGACCGACCGCGGCGGGTCGACGACGCCCATCAGCTCGCCCGCCGTGGCCCACTCGCGCACGTAGGCGTCGGGGCCGCCGGGCACCTCGGCCTTGCCCCACTGCTGGTACGCCGCGAGGAACGAGTCGGCGAACGCCATGTGCACCCAGCTGAGCAGCTCCGGGTCGTTGGCCGCGTAGTCGTGGGCGACGCCGTGCCGGTCGTCGTAGCTGCCGACGACCTTCGTGTGCAGCCGCGTGACCCACCGGGAGGCCTGGGTCGCCGCCTCCTTGCTGCCGTACGTCACGGTGTAGATCCAGCGGATCGTCCCGGCGAGCCGGCCGAGCGGGTCCTCGCGGAACCGAGAGTGGTCGTGCACGCCGGCGAGCGCGCCGGGATGCAGCGCCTGCACGAGCAGTGCCCTGACCCCTGCCGCGATGGTCGACATCGAGCCGTGAACGGCCCAGACCGCCGAGCCCGGCAGGAAGAAGCCCTCGTCGTCGCCCTTCTCGAGGTCGGTGACCCACTCGGGCGTGCCCGTGTACTGGCCGTTGAAGGTGTACTGCAGGCGGGCTCGGAGGGGCTCGGTCAGGGCGGGCATCCTCTGATCATGCGCCGCTCGGCCTGGGCGCCCGCCCCCGAGCTCCCCAGGCGTCTCGACGTCGAGGCAGTCCCGGACGCACCGCGCCTCCTCGGTCCCGAGAGGACACGAGGAGGCGCGGTGCGTGAGGCAGGGACGCGTCAGTTCCCGTGCGCCTCCTCGGCGACGGGCTGCCACTCCTCCCAGAGGGCGAGGCGCTTCTCGTAGTCGGCCTTCGCGATGCCGAGCGGCGCCTTGCCGAAGAAGACGCGCAGCGGCGGCTCGTCGGCGTCGACGACCTTGAGGATCGCCGTGCGGGTGGCCGTCGGGTCGCCCGGGTCGGCCGCCGACGGGCGCTTCGACGCGGCCTCGCGGACCTCGGCGTACGCCTCGTTCTCCTCGCTGCGCGAGGCGGAGGGGCCCGACCAGTCGGTCGAGAACCCGCCGGGCTCGACGAGGGTGACCGAGATGCCGAAGCCGGCGACCTCCTGGGCCAGCGCCTGGCTGATGCCCTCGAGCGCCCACTTCGACGCGTGGTAGATGCCGACCGTCGGGAACGCGCTGATGCCGCCGATGCTCGAGACCTGCACGACGTGGCCGCTGCCCTGCTCGCGCATGATCGGCAGTGCGGCCTGCGTGACCCAGAGCGCGCCGAAGAAGTTCGTCTCGAGCTGCGCCCGCGCCTCCTCCTCGGTGAGCTCCTCCACCATGCCGAAGTGGCCGTAGCCGGCGTTGTTCACGACGACGTCGAGACGGCCGAAGTGCTCGGCGGCCTGCTGCACCGCGGCGACGTCCGCGGCGCGGTCGGTGACGTCGAGCTGGATCGGCAGGAAGGTGTCGGGGTACTGCTCGCGGAGGGCGTCGACGGTGTCGAGCACCCGGGCCGTGCCGGCGACGCTGTCGCCGCGCTCGAGGGCGGCCTCCGCCCACTCACGGCCGAAGCCCTTCGATGCGCCGGTGATGAACCAGACCTTGCTCACGGTGTTCCTCTCGTCGGGGGTGCGCCCCGTCGGGGAGCGCTGCTCCACTGAACGCCGCGACCCCCCGGCGCGCGCTCAGCCCGCTCGGAGGATGGGCATCTCGGCCTAGAGTGGGGCCGTGACCATCGACACCGCTCGTCCCTGGCTGGCCTCCTACGCTCCCGGCGTCCCCCACGACATCGAGCCCGTGACGGGCTCGCTCCTCGACATCGTCGAGGGCACCGCGGCCGAGTACCCGAAGGCCGTCGCGCTCGAGTTCTTCGGGGCGACCACCACCTACGCCGAGCTCGTCGACCAGGTGTCGCGTGCCGCCGAGGGCCTGCGCAAGCTCGGGGTGCGCCACGGCGACACGGTGGCCCTCGTGCTGCCGAACAGCCCCCAGCACGTCGTCGCCTTCTACGCGGTGCTGCGCCTCGGCGCGATCGTCGTCGAGCACAACCCGCTCTACACGCCGAGGGAGCTCCGCCACCAGTTCGAGGACCACGGCGCGAAGATCGCCGTCGTGTGGGACAAGGTCGTCGACACCCTGCAGGACTTCCCCTCCGACGTCGCGCTCGACTCGATCGTCTCGATCGACGTCACCCGCGGCATGCCCCTCGGCACCCGGACCGCCCTGCGCCTCCCCATCAAGAAGGCGCGGGAGTCGCGCGCTCGTCTGACGACGACGGTGCGCGGCACCGTGCCGTGGGAGAAGATCGTCGGCTCGTCGCGCATCAAGGCGCGGCACCCGAAGCCGGAGACGACCGACCTCGCCGTCATCCAGTACACGAGCGGCACGACGGGCACCCCCAAGGGAGCCCAGCTGACCCACGCGAACCTGCTCTCGAACACGGCGCAGTCACGGGCCTGGGTCCCCACGATCGAGCGCGGCCGCTGCACCGTCTACGCCGTGCTGCCGATGTTCCACGCCTACGGCCTGACGCTCTGCCTCACGTTCGCGATGAGCATGGGCGCCCGTCTCGTGCTGTTCCCCGCGTTCGACCCGGCCCTCGTGCTGAAGGTGATGAAGAAGCGCCCGCCGACCTTCCTCCCCGCGGTGCCGCCGATCTACACGCGCCTGCGCAAGGCGGCCGACGACGCCGGCGTCTCGCTGAAGGGCGTCGAGGTCGCGATCTCGGGCGCCATGCCCCTCTCGGCCGAGGTCGTCGAGCCGTGGGAGGAGCAGTCGGGCGGCTGGCTGGTCGAGGGCTACGGCCTCTCCGAGTGCTCGCCCGTGCTCATGGCCAACCCCGTCGGCCCCACCCGTCGCGCCGGCACCGTCGGGCTGCCGCTGTCGAGCACGGAGGTGCGGGTCGTCGACCCCGAGAACCCGACGGTCGACGTGCCGGCCGGCGAGAGCGGCGAGCTGATCGTCCGCGGCCCCCAGGTCTTCAGCGGCTACTGGCGCAAGCCGCAGGAGTCGAGCGAGGTCTTCGTCGACGGCGACTGGTTCCGCACCGGGGACATCGTCGCCATCGACTCCGACGGGTTCGTCCGCATCGTCGACCGCATCAAGGAGCTCATCATCACGGGCGGCTTCATCGTGAGCCCGTCCGAGGTCGAGGAGGTGCTGCTCCGGCACGAGGGCGTGGCCGAGGCCGCCGCGGTCGGGCTCCCCTCCCCCGGCGGCGAGCAGGTCGCGGCCGCCATCGTCCTGCAGCCCGGCGCCGAGGTCGACGTGCAGGCCCTCCGCGCGTTCGCCCGCCAGCACCTCACGCCCTACAAGGTGCCGCGCCGCATCGTCGTCGTCGACGAACTGCCGAAGTCGCTGATCGGCAAGGTGCTGCGCCGCAAGGTGCGAGACGAGCTCGCCGACCGCTGACCCGCGGACCGGGTGACTCGCTAGCCTCGACGGCATGACCATCGCCGTCCTGCCCACCAGCTCGCCGTCGGCCCAGGGCGTCGACGCCGCCGGGATCTCCGCGTTCGTCGACGGACTCGAGTCCACGCCCGGGGTCGAGCCGCACAGCCTCGTCGTCGTGCGGCACGGCTCCGTCGTCGCCCAGGGCTGGTGGTCGCCGTACTCGGCCGATCGCGTGCACCTGCTCTACTCGCTGAGCAAGAGCTTCACCTCGACGGCGGTCGCGCTCGCGGTCGACGAGGGGCTGCTCGCCCTCGACGACACGGTCCTCAGCCACTTCCCCGAGCTCGACGCCGACGTGGCCGACCCGCGCAGCCGCTCGATGCGGGTCCGCGACGTGCTGGCGATGTCGAGCGGCCACCGGTCGGAGGCGCTCGACCGCGCTCTGCAGGCGGACCCCGCCGACCTCGTCCGCGGCTTCCTGCTCACGCCGCCCGAGGCCGATCCCGGCACCGTCTTCGCCTACAACCAGCCCTGCACCTACGCCGTCGCGGCCATCGTGCAGCGCGCCTCGGGCCTCGCCCTCACCGAGTACCTCCGACCGCGGCTGTTCGACCCGCTCGGCATCGGGGAGGCCAGCTGGCAGCGCGACCACAGCGGCCGCGAGATCGGGTTCAGCGGCCTGCACGCCCGGACCGAGGCGGTCGCCCTGCTCGGACAGCTGTGGCTGCAGCGGGGCGTCTGGCAGGGCAGGCAGCTGCTGCCCGCCTCCTACGTCGACGAGGCCACGCGCGTCCAGGTCGAGAACCCCGACGAGGCGAACGCCGACTGGAGCCAGGGCTACGGCTTCCAGTTCTGGATGGCCCGTCACGGCTACCGCGGCGACGGCGCCTACGGACAGTTCTGCGTCGTCCTGCCCGAGCACGACGTCGTGGTCGCGCTGACCGGCCAGACCGTCGACATGCAGGCCGTGCTCGACCTCGCCTGGCGGCACCTGCTCCCGGCCTTCGACGGGCCCGGGGACGACGACGCCGACGACGCCCTCGCGCGGCGCACGGCCGAGCTCGGACTCGCGCCCCTCGAGGACGAGACCGGCGCGGCCGAGCTGCGTACCGCCTCCTTCGTGCCCGCGTCGTCGAGCGAACAGCCGACGCTCACGGCCGTCGAGCTGGCGGGCGACGGCTCGTCGTGGCAGGTGCGGCTGCACGAGGGCGACGAGGTGCTCGAGGCCGAGCTGGTCCTCGGCGCCTGGACGGCCACCGGTGCCCTCGCCGTCACGGGCGGGAGGCGCGGCGGCGCCCTGCACGTCGACGTCGTCTTCGTCGAGACGCCGCACCGCCTGCACCTCGTGCTCGAGGGCGGCGCCGCCGAGGTGCGCTGGGAGACGACGCCGCTGCACGCTCCGCCGCTGCAGCAGCTGCGGGCGCCGCGTGGGGGCGAGGTGGCGACGCTCTAGCGGACCGTCGACGGCGCTGCGGGGATCACGAGATCCGCGGGAGGCGCGGGTCGGCCCGCCCGCACCGCACCGCCCCGGTCAGCGAGGCGCGGGAGGTGCCGGTCAGCTGGGCCCGACCCGCTCGCGCAGCCGTCCCTCGGCCAGCCAGGCCAGGCGACGCAGCGTCTCGCGGTTGCGCACGCCCAGCGCCGGGTCGAGCACCGCGTCGGGGACGAGCGCCCCCGGGCCGGTCACCGCCTCCTCCTCCATGACGACGAGGCAGCCGCCGGTGCGGTCGTGGACCGTGATCGAGACCTGGGCCTCGCCGAACGGCCAGCCCCTCGCCCGGAACACGGCCCGGTGCGGCGGGTGCCACTCGAGCACGCTCGTCGTGTCGTCGATCACGAGGGGCCACACGCCGAAGGAGTGGTGGATCCTCGCGCCGACCGCAGGCCAGGTCAGCTCGACGTCGCGGATGCGCGACGCCCCGACGACCCAGCTGGGGAACAGCCATCCGTCGCTGAGCACGTCGAAGACCTCGTGCGGCGACGCCTCCAGGAACCTCTGGTCTCTGCTCACGGGTGCGTCCTCTCGTCGGGCCCCAGGCGGGGCAGGTGGTCGATGCCGAACTCGTGCCGCAGGGCGCTCCGGGCCGCGTACGCGCCTCCCATGCCGTGCACCGAGGGGCCGGGCGGCACCGACGACGAGGCCAGGTAGGTGCCGGGGATCGGCGTCCGCCACGGGTCGGTCGACACCACGGGCCGGGCGACGAGCTGCCGCATCGTGGGCGCGCCGGAGGCGATGTCTCCCCCGACGTAGTTCGGGTCGTGCTCCTCGAGGTCGGACGCGGTGTGCGCCGTCGAGGCGAGCACCAGGTCGCGGAACCCGGGGGCGAAGCGCTCGATCTGCCGGGTGATCGCCTCGGTCATGTCGACCGTGCTGCCGTTCGGCACGTGGGCGTAGGTCCAGAGCGCCTGCTGCCCGGCCGGTGCCCGGGTGTCGTCGACGACGCCCGCCTGCACGGCGAGCACGAACGGCTCGGCGGGGTGCACGCCGCGGGCGACGTCGTGCTCGGCCCTGGCGATCGCGGCCCGGTCGCCGCCGAGGTGCACCGTGGGGGTGCGACGCAGCTCCTCGGCCTGCCAGGGCACCGGGCCGCTGAGGGCGAAGTCCACCTTGGAGGCGCCTCCCCCGTACCGGAACCGCTCCAGTCGGCGTCGGTACCCGGCGGGCATCTCGTCGCCGGCGATGGCGACGAGCTGCTTGGGCGTCACGTCGAGCAGCCGCACGGGCGCGTCGAGCTGGCGCAGGCTGGTCACCTCGACGTCGGTCTCGATGACGCCGCCGTGCGCCCTGAGGTCGTCGGCGAGGGCGTCGGCGATGGCCTGGCTGCCGCCGCGGGGGACGGCCCAGCCGTACCCGTGGCCGTGCACGGCGAGGGCGAGGCCCGCGGCGGACGCGCTGAGGCTCGGCATCGGGCGGATGGCGTGGGCCATCACGCCGGCGAGGAGGGCCCTCGCCTCGTCGGTGCGGAGGCCGGCGTCCCACCACGGCCCGCCCTGGTGCAGGATCCGCAGGCCGAACTCGACGGTCGTGCCGAGGTGCCGCGGCACCTGCAGGATCGGCGACAGCGTGAACTGCGACAGCTCGTCCTCGAGGTCGACGAGGCGGGAGAACATCCGGTGCCAGGTCGGGCCGTCGACGCCGAGGCCGTCGGCCGTCCGCTGGAGGTCCCGGTAGGCGACACCGGCGGTGCCGCCGTCGAGCGGGTGCCCGTACGACACCTCGGGCACGATCATCTCGACGCGGTCCTGGAGGCCCCAGCGCCGGAAGAACCCCGACGCCATGGCCATCGGGTGCACGGCGGAGCAGATGTCGTGCCGGAACCCCGGCAGCGTGAGCTCGCCCGTCCTCGTGCCGCCGCCGACGGTGTCGGCACGCTCGAGCAGCTGCACGCGCAGCCCGGCACGGGCGAGCACCACCGCCGCCGAGAGGCCGTTGGGCCCGGCCCCGACGACGACCGCGTCGAACGACGCCGTCACGGGCGACGCCCGCGGGAGGCGACCGCACGCACGACGGCCGCCCCAGCTCCGAGCGCGCCCGCTGCGGCGAGCGCGTAGCTGACGCCCCTGTTGCGGGTGTACCAGACCTGGGGACTGGTCGAGCGGGCCTGGTCGTCGAAGATGCCGTGGGCGCCGTGGTCGCCGGCGACGGGGCCGTAGAGGTTGTCGGGCCACATGGGCTCCGACTTCTCGGGCGCCTGCTGTCCGCTGTATCCGGTCTTGGCGAGGTACACGTCGAGCCAGTTCGCCACGAAGCGGTTCCCGAGCACGGTCATGACGGTCGGCTCGCCGATCCACGAACGGCGGCGCGGCTTGTCGGCGACGTCGGCGATGGCCCGGGCCCCCACCTCGGGCTGGAAGATCGGGGGCACCGGCTTGGGGTGCTCGGGCAGGCGCGAGCGGACCCAGTTGAACTGGATGGTGTTCAGCGCGGGCATGTCGACGGTCGAGATGACGACGTGGCTCTCGTTGTGGATCAGCTCGGTCGTCACCGACTCGGTGAAGCCCTGGACGGCGTGCTTCGAGGCGCAGTAGGCGGCCTGCAGCGGGATGCCCCGGTGCGCCAGCGCCGAGCCGACCTGGATCACGTGCCCCTTGTCGCGCGGCACCATGCGCGAGAGGGCGGCGCGGGTGCCGTTGACGAAGCCGAAGTAGTTGACCTGCGTCGCCCGCTCGAAGTCGTCGGGGTCGGTCTCGAGGAACTCGCCGAACACCCCGACCATGGCGCAGTTGACCCACAGCCCGATGTCGCCGAGCTCGTCCTCGACGCGCGTCGCCGCCGCCTCGACCTGCTCACGGTCGGCGACGTCGGTCGACACGCCGAGGGCCCGGCGTCCCGCCGCCCGGACGTCGGCCACGGCCCCGTCGAGGCCCTCCTGGCCGCGGGCGAGCACCGCGACGTCCCAGCCGCGCTCGGCGAGCTCGCGCACCACGGCCCGGCCGAGCCCCGCGCTCCCCCCGGTGACGACGGCGATGCGGGAGGTGGTGGGGTCGAGCTTGCTCATGGGTCTCCTCAGACGGTCGGCGACGGGGTCGTCGGGGGTGTGGGAGGTCGACGGTAGTCCTGCTCAGATGTCGAAGTCACCGAAGTCCCCGCCGCCGAACCCGCCGCCGAAGTCGCCTCCCCCGAAGTCCCCCGCGGCCCCGGGGTCGCCGCCCGTGGCGTCGCCGGCCAGCTGCGGGTCGGACCCGGCGTCGGCGCCGCCGTCCGCTCCGGCGTCGCCCTCGGCTCCGGGATCGCCCTCAGCACCCGCGTCGCCGCCGTCGGCCGTCGCGTCCCCGCCGCCGTCGGGCAGGAACGAGCTGACGAGCGCCGAGCCGATCACGTACCCGGCCACCGTGCCGAGCAGCGACCCGCCGATGATCGACCCCATGCCCATGCCGACCCGCCCCTGCGCCTGGCCGCCGCCGGCCTGCGCGCCCTGCTGACCGCCTCCCAGGGTCTGTTCCAGGCTGCCGGGGCGACGCAGCTCGGTGCGCGTGGCCGCCTGCGCCAGTGAGCCCGCGTCGTCGCCGCGCGGCGCCTCGCCCTGAGGCGACTGGCGGCTGAGCTCGTCGAAGACCGCACGGCGCTGCTCCGGCGTCAGCGTGGCGAAGGCCTCGGCGTGCACCTGCTCGATCGTCTCGGGCGGGGCCGTGCGCAGCAGGTAGCGGTAGCGCTCGACGGCGATCTCGTCGTCGGTGCGGCCGGCCGCGGCCTGTCCGCCGTGCCCGGCTCGCGGAGTTCCCGCGTGCGGAGCTCCGGCCTGCTGGCCGGGCTGCTGCTGCGGGGCTCGGCCCTGCTGGTCGTCGTCTCGTCCGAGGAGCTTGTCGAGGAATCCCATGCTGTGCCGTTCCTTCCGGTCGCCCGGGCGCCTCCCGGGACTCCGACAGTACGGACGACCCGGCCGCCGCGCCTGGACGCGTGGTGCGGATCCGCTCAGTCCTGCGGGCGCCCGGCCGCACGGCGCCGGCGCACCGAGCGGACGACGAGCCAGGCGACGACGCCGGCGATCGCCGCGTACACCGCGTAGTCGAGGTACTTCGCGTAGCGGTCGATCAGCTCGTACTGGGTGCCGAGCGCGACGCCGAGCCCGATCAGCAGCGAGTTCCACAGGCCGCTGCCGATCACGGTGAAGAGGGAGAAGGTGACCAGCGGCATCCGGTCGGCCCCGGCGGGCAGGGAGATCAGGCTGCGCACCCCGGGGATGAACCGCCCGAAGAAGACGGCCGACCGACCGTGACGGTGGAACCAGCCCGCCGCGGAGTCGAAGTCCTCGCGGTCGACCAGCGGGAGCTTCGACAGCCAGCGGATGCTGCGCTCGAGGCCCAGGGCCGCGCCGAGCCAGTAGAGCACGAGGGCGCCGACCCAGGCGCCGAGGGTCGCGGTCAGCACGAGCAGGACGACGTCCATGTCGCCGCTGCCGGCGAGCGCGCCGGCCAGCGGGAGGATCAGCTCGCTGGGGATGGGCGGGAACACCGTCTCGACGAAGGTGAGGAGGCCGACGCCCCACTCGCCGGCGGCGTCGATCACCCGTGAGGCGATGCCCACGATGCCTCCGCTCTCGGTGAGCGACCCCGGCGAGGCGGAGGCGGCGAGGAGGAGGGGGCTGGGGGCAGCGGCGGTGGAGGTCATGGGTCCCTGGGTCGGTTCGTGGCCCGTCAGGGCTCGGATCGGCGCCTCGAGCATGGCATCGACGGCTGGGGAGCGGCCCGGATCGTGCGCGTCCTGCACGCCCGCGAGGACACGACGAGCGGCGACGCGAGGCGCTGTCGGAGGAGCACGGTAGATTGACCCCGACCGCCCCGCTCACCCGAGTTCCGGAGCGGCACGCACGGACGACAGGACTGAACGGGTACCTCCATGGGATCGCTGATCTACGGCACGTCGAGCATCGAGATCGAGTTCGAGGACCGCACCCTCGAGCACCTGCAGATCGTCATCGCCACGAAGCTCCGGCGCCGCGAGTCGTTCTTCTTCTCGTGGCGCGACACCCAGAAGGTCGGCGACGGCCGCAGCAGCATCTGGCTCGACCCGGGCATCCCGCTCTACTTCAAGTACTCGGGCGGCCGCGTCCCCACGATCAACCGCGAGTGGCTGGCCGAGCTGACCGCCTCCTCCAACAGCTCGTCGGGCCTCGTGCTCACCGACGAACCGAGCCTCGACAACTCCGTCAAGCGGAAGTAGCGGCGGCCGGCGCAGGCGACCGTCAGCGGCGGGTGCCGCGGGCCCGGCGCCGAGCCAGCCGGGCGAGGGCTCGCCAGCCGAGCAGGAACGCCCCCAGCACGATCACCGTCACGATCACGAAGCTGACGGCCGTGCCCTGGCCGCTGACGACACGCAGCACCATGCCGGCGACGACGGTGGCCGGCCACACGACGAGGCCCGAGGTCACCGCAGGCAGCGACCGCCCTCGCACGAGCACGAGGGCCCAGCCGACGACGAGCCCGGCCGCGAACGGCCACAGGGTCGTCAGCACTCCCACCAGGGCGGAGCTCTCGTCGTGGCTGCGCCGACCGATGAGCACGAACGCGACGACGAGCACGAGGTCGGCGACGAAGGCCCACCACGGCGACCGGCGCGCCGTCACCGTGGCTGCTCCAGGGTACGCGACAACTCGGCGAGCAGGTCGTCGACCTGGGGCTCGACGAGGCGCGCCAGGGCCTCGACGATGCGCTCGCGGTGACCGGCGACGGCGAAGCAGAGCGCCGTGCCGACCGACTGGGCGTGCTCGTCGGCGAGCGCGAGCTCGCGGCGAAGGGCCTGCTTGGCCTGCTCGGAGAACTCCGGCTCGGGGGCCGGCCCTGACTCGGCGACGTCCGCAGGAGGCGCGTCCTCGGCGGCGAGGCCCGCGAGCGTGAAGAGGAACGGCTGGGTGGGGTCCGGCTCCGGGTCGACGTCGAGACCGTCGAACTCGGGCGCGAGGTCGGCGTCCGGACGGTAGCCCTCGGGCTCGCCCTCGGCGGCCCGCCTCAGCTCGCGGTCGACGAGCGGGAGGTTCCGGGTCGTGTAGGTGTCGACCTCGGCGTCGACGATGTGGCGCAGCCGGTTGAGCAGGGCGTGCTGCACGGCGTGCGGCACGTCCTGGTCGAGACCCGCCGCGATGGCGACGGGCGACCCGAAGCACGTCCGGCAGACGCGGGTCCGGCCGCGCGCGGTGCCGATCCGCCAGCGGGGCAGCCAACGCAGCCAGGCGTCGACGGCCCCGCGCACCTGCCCCTCGATCGAATCGGCCATGCGACGAATCTAGGGCGCGACGCGTCTCGACGACCGACGCGTCCGGGCGATTCCCCGGTTGCGCCTCCTCGGTTCGTGCCCCTGCACGACCCAGGAGGTCGCGCCTCCTCGGCTCGGGCCGACCGCATGATGCAGGAACTCGCCGGAACGGTCTCCTGAACCGTGCACGACTCAGGACGGCGACTCCCCCCTCCGCGCGGATCAGGACCGAACGTCCTGAATGGGGAGAGGCAGCCGGGGGTCAGTCGACGGTGACGAAGTCGATCAGCTGCTCGACGCGGCCCAGCAGGGCCGGCTCGAGGTCGCCGAAGGTCCGGACACGTCCGAGGATGCGCTGCCAGGCGGCGGCGATGTCGGCCTGGTCGTCGTGCGGCCAGCCGAGGTGCTCGCAGATGCCGTGCTTCCACTCCACCGAGCGCGGCACCGTGGGCCAGGCCTCGAGGCCGAGGCGGCCGGGGCGCACGGCCTGCCAGACGTCGACGAACGGGTGTCCCACGACGAGGACGTGCGCGCCGGACGGGCCGCGGGCGATCGACTCCGCGATGCGGCTCTCCTTCGAGCCGGGGACGAGGTGGTCGACCAGCACGCCGACGCGGCGGGTCGCCGTCGGCCGGAACTCGGCGAGGACCTCCGCCAGGTGGTCGACCCCCTCGAGGTACTCGACGACGACCCCCTCGACGCGCAGGTCGGAGCCCCAGACCTTCTCGACGAGCTCGGCGTCGTGCCGGCCCTCGACGAAGATGCGGCTCTCGCGCGCCACGCGAGCTCGGGCACCGTCGACCGCGAACGACCCGGAGGCGGTGCGGGCCCGTCCCTGCGGAGTCGCCCTGGGCACCCGCAGCGCCACGGGCGCACCGTCGATCAGGAACGAGCCGCCGAGCGGGAACGCCCGGACGCGGCCCTTCCAGTCCTCGAGCTCGACGGTGCCGGCCTCGACGCGCACCACGGCTCCCGTGAAGCCGGTCCGCGCCTCCTCGACCACGAGGTCCCGCACGGCGTCGGTGGGCGTGGGCGCAGGTCGCGACGAGCGCTTCCAGTCGCCGCTGAGCACGTCGTGCCCGTATCGGTCGTCATCCACGGGGCGGTCCTCCTCGGGTGGGGCGGGGTTGGTACGGGCGCGGCGGGCCCTTCTCGTCCGGGTCGCCGCCGGCGCCGCGGCCGGTCGCCGGGCGACGACCGGGCGCGGTCCGGGGCGAGGGCGCACGAGGGCCGGTCCCGGTCCTGACGCCGGTCGCCGGCCGGGGCGGGCGCGCCCCGGCGACGGCGGGCGGGATCGCGGCGGGCCGGGCAGCAGGAGTGCTGCGCGGGGCGGCGGGGGCGGCGCTCACCCCGGAGCTCGCCCGGGCGGACGCCCCGGGAGCCGCCGACGCCGCCCGCGGCGAGCCGTCGTCGACGGCGAAGCCGAGGCCGAAGGCCCAGGCGAACCCGCCCACGACGACGAGCACGTAGGCGCCGGAGACGAGCAGCGGCAGCCACCAGGCCGAGAGCGGCGCGTCGCCCTGGCCGGCGAGCGCCACGACGACGAGCGCCGTGACGTACCAGACGGCCGCCGCGAAGGCCCTCGCCGTCCAGCGCGCCAGGCGCAGGCGGAGCTCACGGCGGTTCGGCGCCGCCTTCCAGTGCTCCGGGTGCGGCACGAGGAGGTGCCGCACCGGAGTCCAGGCGAGTGCGGCCGCGGTGAGCAGCCAGGCCACGACCAGACCGACGAGCAGCGCGGAGGCGATGAGCACGAGGTCGGACCGGCTGGCGGCGAGCGCCGTGGCGCCGTCGCGGAGGTGCACCACCGTGACGCGGCCCGGCAGCAGCTGCGAGGCGGTCACGACCACGAGTGCCGCCGCGGCCAGGGCGAGGCCCACGGGCGCGGCGGCACGGAGCAGAGGCGGCACGGTCACGACGACCGCACCGCCTCGGCGGCGTCGGGAGGGGTGGTCAGGCCTGCGCCCTCTCGAGCACGAGCTCGCGGACGCGCGCGGCGTCCGCCTGGCCCTTCATCGCCTTCATGACGGCGCCGATCACGGCGCCTGCCGCCTGGACCTTGCCGTCGCGGATCTTCTCGAACACGTCGGGCTGCTGGGCGAGCGCCTCGTCGATGGCGGCGACGAGCGCGCCGTCGTCCGAGACGACGCGGAGGCCTCGGCCCTCGACGACCTCGACCGGCGATCCCTCGCCGGCGACGACGCCCTCGAGGACCTGCCGGGCGAGCCGCTCGGTGAGGTCGCCCGCCTCGACGAGCGCGACGATCTCGCTGACGTGGCGCGGCGACACGAGCGACGACGGCTCGACCCCGGCCGCGTTCGCGAGGCGCGCGATCTCGCCCGTCCACCACTTGCGGGCGGCCTGGGGCGACGCCCCGGCGGCCACGGTGTCGACGAGCTGCTGCAGCAGGCCCGCGTTGACGACGTCCTGGAACTCCTGGTCGGCGAAGCCCCACTCGGCCTTGAGCCGACGGCGCAGGGCGACCGGCGCCTCCGGGAGGGCCAGGCGCAGCTCCTCCACCAGCTCGCGCGACGGCACGACGGGGAGCAGGTCGGGCTCGGGGAAGTACCGGTAGTCGTCGGCGTCGCTCTTCGGACGGCCGGCGGAGGTGCGCCCGGTGTCCTCGTGCCAGTGACGGGTCTCCTGCGTGATCGTGCCGCCGGCGGCGAGGATGGCGGCCTGGCGCTGGATCTCGTGGCGGACGGCCCGCTCGACCGAACGGAACGAGTTGACGTTCTTCGTCTCGGTGCGCGTGCCCAGCGCCTCCTGCCCGTGCGGTCGGAGCGACACGTTCGCGTCGCAGCGGAGGTTGCCGCGCTCCATGCGCGCCTCGCTGACGCCGAGGGCGCGCACGATGTCGCGGATGGTCGAGACGTAGGCGGCGCCCAGCTCGGGGCCGAGGGCCCCGGCGCCGATGATCGGCTTCGTCACGATCTCGACGAGGGGGATGCCGGCACGGTTGTAGTCGACGAGCGAGTACTCGGCGCCCTGGATGCGTCCGGTCGCGCCGCCCACGTGCGTGAGCTTGCCGGCGTCCTCCTCCATGTGCGCGCGCTCGATCGGCACGTGGAACACGGTCCCGTCGGGCAGCTCGACCTCGACCTCGCCCCCGAACGCGATCGGCTCGTCGAACTGGCTGACCTGGTAGTTCTTGGGGTTGTCCGGGTAGAAGTAGTTCTTCCGGGCGAAGCGCGAGCTCTCGGCGATCGAGCAGCCGAGGGCGAGGCCCAGACTGATCGAGTACGTCACCGCCTGCTCGTTGACGACGGGCAGCGAGCCCGGCAGCCCGAGGTCGACCGGGGTCACGTTCGTGTTCGGCGCACCGCCGAAGAAGTTCGGCGCGTCCGAGAACATCTTGGTCTTCGTCGCGAGCTCGACGTGCACCTCGAAGCCGAGGACGACCTCGTACCTCTGCAGCGCCTCGTCGTAGTCCATCAGGTCTGCCCTGGCCATCAGATGACTCCCTCGGTGGCGGCGGTCTGCTCGGTGCTGCTCAGGTCGGGAGCACGCGAGATGAGCGTGTGGCCCCAGCCCTGCTCGAGCAGCTGCTCGACGGCGGCGCCGTAGGTGTAG
>Ga0265780_10006144_pt1 | contig 14977 bp, 19 predicted proteins | sample P1T30metagenome_FD_192432 | JGI IMG/M metagenome (GOLD analysis project Ga0265780, IMG submission 192432) | Plant litter microbial communities from East Loma Ridge, Irvine, California - P1 T30 | ecosystem: Environmental > Terrestrial > Plant litter > Unclassified | place: USA: California... | reverse complement strand
CCCCACTCCCGCGTGAGAAAGTATTGCGTGACCAAATGGACGCACCTTGGGCATCGATTAATACCTGCGCACCGAGCAATCGAGATCTGGAGACCTACTGTCTGTGGCTTCATCAAGATCATGCAGGTGGCTACCAAGCTGGGAGCCTGTTCATGTCAGTACCGTACCTCACACGGATGCTTTCATTTCATTGACGAACTTGAGCCATCGTCCAGGGCGCTTCGTGGATGTTCAATCCGCACGCGCATGGTGTTATTGGAGGAGCGTTACTAGATTGCGCGTGCCTGAGTATGTGGAACAATGTAGTCCGGTTGGCCCGGGTCGTACGTGGGCAAAAGTGGGTGTGTTGATGCTTCTGTGCGTATCCTGCCTAATGGCCGGCGCAAACATTAGTTAAAGGGTCGCGACTCGCGAGATCGTAACGCGCAGAACGCAGCTGGATCTCAACTGCGCACAGCGATGTGATTGGTGCCCTGCTCACCGGTTACATGTCATCGATCATACGGGTTAGCATGCTCGCTTTCGCGGCCAGGTGTGGTGGCCTAGTCTGACGAACCCCCGAGCTGAAACGAAACGATGAAATGTAAAAGGTCAGACAAAGTGTCGAATTATTGACATCACATGAAGTCATAGACGTTCAAGGAAAACTTCGACTTGCGCAAAGAAGAGCCCCGACAGCGGCCAAGCGTGTCTCGTGCAGATGATGCTATTCTTAAATGGCTGTGCCACAATGCGAACCACATGCTCCACGACGTAATCCAGATTGTCGGGCCGCTGCATCAGACGCCGTCCCATTGGCTGGCAACTCTTTCACCTACAACACGTTTCATGCACTTAGACGGTCGCTAGAGGTTGCGCGGTAGTGTAGACAGTTCAGCTGTACGCTATTGCGACAAATCGCATTGGGAGGAAATGAATGTTGCGAGATGTTTCCGCACTGGTCGCTTGGTAGTAATCGACCTTTCGCATTAGATCGCGTTGAACCCCGCAAGTGTGCACTGTGAAATGGCTCTTGATACCTTGAGCTGAGAGATCCCTCAAAATTGTAAGAACCACCGACTGAACTGTGCTTAGGCGCTGTATAGTACCTCTATTCCGGTCGCAAAGCCTCCATCGTCTTCTGAATGCATGCATACAACTCGGGTATCCTGAACGGCTTGCTGATAACGTTATCCATGCCAGCTTTCAATGCAACTTCCACCTGTTCCGATCTTACGTTCGCAGTGACTGCGATGACTGGTATGTGACCGTGAACCACGCCCTCCTGTTGCAACTCACGGATGCGCCGCACGCACGTCAAACCATCCATAACCTAAAGCAACGTCAGCGAATGAATAAAATGAACGAAAGGGAATAACAAACTGGCATTTCCCAATCCATCAATATCATTTCCAGTTGATTGACGTGTTGCCCACCCGTAACGCAGTAATTCGTCGTCTTGAGATGCTCCAGCGCCTCAACCCCATGATTCGCAACCGCCACCTTGATGCCAATATTTCTCAACTGCTTCGCCAATACCCGTTGGTTCACGAGATTATCCTCAACAATCAGTACGTGAAGGTCAGTAGCAGCAATCTCGCTGCTGATGATGGCTACGGGCGACAAATCCTTGCTATCGCGCGACCGATTCGACATCGCCGATGCCTGGGCGCGCATGCTCAGATTCGCTACCGCCGCGCCGATCTCGCTCGTACGCCGTGATAGTATACTCCTGCGGCACTTCACGTAGAACGCGAATGTGCTACCGACGCCAGAGGTCGACGAGAAGCCGATTGCGCCGCCGTGCATTTCAGTGAGACGTCGTGAGATGAAGAGGCCGAGACCAGAACCGCCTGGGCATGAGGATCAGTTGATGAGCATGTGATCATGGGGTGGTCTCACCGTAGTCAATATGTGTCCGCGGTGAAGCTTGCGAGAATCGGGCAAACAGGAGATCGCGCTCACTGTCACTAAGTCCGCGACCAGTGTCGCTGACCGCGAAAATGATGTACGCCTGGGGAGCGTGAGCAGTTGGGCGCAGCGATGCTTCTCGTGACGTACCTTCTGCCCTTTCGCCCAGTCTTTGCTAAGGCTATGGGCGTTTTTAGCCTCGGGCGATCGCAAAAAGACCACCTGGCTATCTCCATAATGCACCGGTCGTTCTAATGAGATACCTAGGTTCACACGAATGTGGCGCTTCTTCTCGAGTCGAGTGAACTTGATCGCGTTTGTCACAAGGTTCTAGCACGTTAGCTGGTGTAGAGCGATTTGCGTGAATCACAACCTACTATGAGTATCTGCAGCACTCGCGTCGGATCGAGTGATACGCTGGAGATGTCCACGTTCTTACATGAATCTTCGACGTGGAAGTCAAGTTTGATGTCGGCAGCTCGTGCCTCACCTTCAAACATCTTGACCGCATCTCGGGCGATGGACTCGAGCTGCACATCTACTGGAGTCATGACAAAAAGTCCAGAATCCAATTTCGACATCGTAAGCACATCTATGATTCATCAGTTCTGTGCGAATACAATTAGCAGTGCTTTCATGTCGTGCTTACCGTCAACAATAGTCTTCATGTGCTTCGAACACTGCACAATGGTCTCCGCAGCATCAATCGTAGTATCTAGAATGCTTTGATACAACTTCTGATAGTCCTTTGAGTCTCCGAATGCTTTATGGATCGAAATGATGCTCTACTGCATTTAGCACGAAATTGTAGATGAGTGTCTGTCGAGCTTACATCGGCGCATTGGACGATCGCGGACAGCGGGTTGCGCATTTCGTGACTGCAGGGCAGTTGTTAGCGCGAAGTCCGATTCGTACTGTAGCGACGCAGTCACATACGATGTAGTGTCGATGAAGCTCTCTAATTGCCTACGTCGTGATTAGATTGGTCCTCTCGAAGAAGCAATGAGTCAATTTACCGTTTCGATTCTTGTGCATCCGATGCCTGGGTGGCTTGCACCTTCTCGCCCCACTTCTGGCGACTGCATATTTTGGTGAGATTCTGGTCTTCCGGGTTCTTTGGACACTTACGTGATATCCGCAAAACATCCCACAATTTCTACGACTTCGTTGTCCTCGGATACTTCGGGAAATATGGACAGCAGAACCCACATTGGCTCCTCGCTGGTCATTGTTGGTAACAGTTTGGCGGTCCGTTTCAGCCGCAATTCAAATGATCTGGGAGCATTAGTCAACACGTTCTGTTTGTTGTCGCGCATCTGCAAGGCATCGCGAGCCATGTCAGGCTTTGCGAAAGAGACTCACTGATGTTGCTTCGTATCAATCATAGCCGCAAATTTGGCCTGGCCAACAGAAACGTATTCGTCGTCTATTAATGTATCCCACGCCCCACCGAGGTCGATATCTCGATCCTCAGGCGCCAATATATTGAACCACGCATCATTCCGGTACGAGTATTTACCATCCATATCCAGTATGAAGATGCCTATGTCAGCGCGCTCTGCGAATCGCTGAAATTTAAGTGCGCTGCGCTCGGCTTCCTTCTGCGCTTCACGGACTTGGGCCTTGAGCTCAAGCTTCATCGCTTCAGCGTTGGCGATGGTCCGTTCCCGCCGCCCAATATCTTCTTCGTGCAGTAGGATTGACGTAAGCGACGTGGAAAGCAGCCGGCTCGCAATCAGAATGAACTGGTGGTAGTCGTCGTTGAAGGGCCGACGAGGATTCAGTCCGATGACTATGAAGCCGAGGATGTTATCTTTGGACGAGGTTGGATTGAGCGGACATACTGCGACAGCTCTGCAGGGATCACCGTATCCTTGCCACTTGACGTCGCGGACCAGCGCAGCGGCCGCTAGGTCCTGGTCGAAAGAGACAATGATAGGTTCTCGTGCTGCCATGGCTTGTCGGAGATACGGCGCGAAGCCTTCATTTCCCTTTAGGTCGAGATGCATAGGGCCTGCGGGCGAGTCCTTTGGGAGTGCGATTGAGCCACGAAGCGTGCATTCCTGGTGCTCGCCTGACATACGAGTTGCGCTGGACGATGAGTCGCTTGCATCGTACTCCACGGAGTAGAGCAGGGCGAAAGGAACGTCTTTACCGTTACGTGCGAAGACTTTCGTCGCAAGCGTCCAATATGATTCGACATTTCGTGCCCGCGGTATCTCTTCGCTCAAATGAAGCAAAGTTTGTGCCTGTCTTCTTGACACCACTTCTCTTGACGTCTCGGTCAGAGGCTCATAGTGACCGACAGTTGAGCCCTCCGAGTCCAAAATAGGGATAAATTTCAGGGAGAAATATGCCTCTTCCATGAATCCGTTTCTCATCATTTGTATCGTATAGTCTGTTTGCTCGACCGTCTCACCAATTAAATTCCGCTCGATGATGGGCTCGAAGTACTGTGGCCAGATCGCTGCAAAAACGACACGTGCACTTATTCCCATACATGGGTGGAAACCACCGAGAAGTTCGATGTAGGATTCGTTGTGAATGATGGTCAATTCTGGACCATGAAAGAGAACCGCGGGCCTTGGATCTTGCATCACGATATTGGCGATGCTGCGGAGCTGGGATGACCACGTCGACATTGGACCCAGCGGTGTCTGTGACCAGTCGATACTGCGGGCCCATGCGACATGGGGTGACATTTGGATAGGAGGCAGCTCATCAGTCCAGTCGAATGTTGGCAGCTTGGATTTCGATGGCCACTTGGTGAGCGTCGCCCCATTTGATCTTGTCGTTTCCTTCGGCGTGGGTATGTCGAGCGGTGAACCAAAGACAATCTTCCATCGACTGGCGAGGGTAGTTTGTCTCCAGGTGTGACCTGCATATACAAATGTCGGGTTCTCTGAAGCGGTGGCCCATCTCTGCAAGTCTGAAGCTCCTGAATAGCCTCTCGCTGCCTCGTTAGGGAATTGCTCTTCATCGATACTCGTTGAGGACAGTACATTTCCAATTGCCACCAGTGCTGGGTTCGAATACACAGGCGTAAAAGGAGCACTTCCACCAGAGGTGAGTCCTGTTGTGTCCAGAATGAATGTTGGCCGGGGATCCTCTTCCAGCAGTTCCAGCATAGCGACATCATGCAGGCCTGCCCCGCCATCCCCACTCCTCGCCGATGATGAGCCAGTACGCAGGCCCTCGGTTGTGCGCATCGTACGATTTCGAGACCTCGATGACCCGCCACTCACCTGTCTCGCAATAATGAATTGTGCAGCCTGGAGGTCTCCATCTCGTGGGCGCGATGATGAAACTGAGGCGTGGCGCTGAAAAATAGTACGTGGACGCCGGTACCTAGACCGAGACTAATCCGTGGACTAAGACTTGCGCCACTTGTACACTTTCAGTATAGACAGGCGTCTAGAACCTTGCCGTCGATCCCTCGCATACAGATGAGGTGCGAGAGTAACGAAGGAGCCTCCCTTATTAACTCATCTACTTACACAAATTTACAACCTGTGAACCAACGCAAAAAGCTTCAAATGTTGTGTTCGAGACAATGCCAAGATATGATGCCATTGCCGCGTGGTTCGACGGTTGACCACGATGCGACTTAGTGACGAATATGTTTGAGGGTCTGAGCTGTTGGTGTTGCTTGCTGTGGTCGTACTCACACTCGTGTCCTTGTGTACGAAGTATGGTGGTGCTGCGAGACATTCAGCTCGATCGACTTATTTGAACAGCCACCACCTTTCTCAGCTGTGCTGCACCAGAAGGCTGATAATTATGTGGCTCGATCACACGCTGCTGTCCGGTAGTCAAAGTGCGACACTTAGGGCACGCTGACCAGTTATCACATTATCACACAAGAGCATACTCCTGCAAACCGAACTTCTCGAAGTCCCTCCAGGTGGCCCCATCCTCGCCTTCAGCAAAAAATTCATGTCCGAATTCATGGCCGGCGACATGCGCAATGTTGATGACCTGGTACCCTCCACCCACTTGTCTCAACACGTAAGGTATATTGAGTCCGTACAACCCTACTACTACATCGCCAACTCGGATTCCATTGAACACATCTGGATGGTATGCGAGACCCACATGGCCCTCCTCTGTAATGAACATGGTCCGGTGAAGTGCAGGTGCCGAGACGGCGTACCAGCCAAGGTCGTGCGCTTCTTCTGTATCCTTTGCATCGGCTATGGGTCGCCAATCTGCCGCTTTGTCTCGAACTTCACATAGATCTGGTACAGTCATGTCGCGCCCAAGCATAGTGTAAAACAGCATATGCGAATCGATTTGTCGCGGCTCGGCGTACGTCGTGTAGATGTGGTTCAATGTCCTGGCTGAGAGCCACATCTGACCAGAATTGGCAGGAGGAACCGGCATGTATACGCTTGAAGTGACTGCGACGCTGCCTATGTACACGCCTGCTGTATGTAGGATACTGGAATTGCTGGAGACTGTCGCGATAGGTAGGACGACGCCTGGAATATCAAATAAATCTTCGATGTCATCGAAACCAGGGGCAAGGTCGTGCGGAAGGAGGTATGTCTCCACATCGTATGCATATGCAAGGCGCATGCTGAAATCGGGGACCCACGAGGGGAGGTCCGCCACTCTGGTCGCGTCGTCGCTGTGCTGAGATTTCAAGGGCTGGAGGGGCCAGGTGCTTATTGCTCGAAGGGTGTCCTCATGAAGAATCTTAGCCATGGTCTCCGAAAAGACTTGTTGCACAGGTTTGCTGTAGTCTGCAACCACTGACCCAGTAATTCTCTCGAGAGCGGACTCTGAAGAGAGGCCCAGTATTCCAAAGACTTTGTCCCGGGGATCGGTGGAGCAAAGGGACCTCGTGAAGAACATCTTAGTTGACAAGGCAGACTGTATGCTCGTGTTGCGCACATCTCCCAGGTGCAGATCGTGATACATGCTTCCAAATGTGAGCAAAGCGCCCTTTGCGTCGCGCGGCCGACGACGAATGTCCTCCTTCAGTTGAGCTCGGCGAAAGCGGTTGCAATAGGCCAGCATGTTTGACCAGAATACCGTTTCTTTCCCCAAGTACATCGGTGGTTCGTCCCTAGCCAAGGCCAGCTCCTGCACAACCCACACCCGAGTAAACCATGGACGGTCATGAATCTTTCGGAGCCCGAGGACCAGGGTAGTACGTTCATCCAAGGACTCTGGAATGTGGTCCATCTCCGCCCAACGCAAGGCGTCTTGCTCTTGCTGATCTTCCAAGGAACCAAGCCACACAATCACTGCTCGAGCCGAGCTATATATCTCTCGCATGAGCTGCACCTGAAGACTTCGCTCTTTGATGTCGCGTTGATTTATCGAGACAGCGTCGACCCATAAGGTGCGCGCCGTGTCTTTAAGGCGGAAGTGTCGAAGCGCTATATCGAGGTTCAACGTGATGCTCAATTCATGATCATCCACGCATGCAGTTTGCGGCGCGACTTCCGTTCCCCACACGTATGACAAGGCTTCATAATCCGAGTAGGCGGGCAACTGAACAACACGAAGTCGGAGCTTGATATGGTCGTTAAAGCTGCCCGGATCTAGTTCAAACACTCGAGTGAATCCATCCTGGGAGGCGATTGGAGAGTACAAGGGGTTTTGATGAGCCATAGCTAGGTCACAACCTGTTGACTAGGCATACTTGAGTGATGAAGGTGTGCGGAATGTTCATGAACGCGGTAGTTAGCATAGGTGTCAAGGGGCGCAGTGTACAGCTACTGGAGCAAACGTCTAGGAGGTTGCGATACCACGGACGATAGATTTAAATGGTGAGCTGACAAGTGAGAACGATGGGTGTGGATGGGCGATTAGCGCGTGTAGGTACGCGCACGATTGATCGCTGCCCCGCACATGGGACGGAAAGCTCAACCGTCAACACCACGCCCTATCAGCAACACGCTGGCGTCTTGATAGATAACTAACCAATCTCACGTTGCGCGTATACGTGAATTTGATCATCCCACTTACCTCCACATCTCACCGCAGCTAGATTCACGCAATGGCACCCTCCGCCGTCTCCCTCGAAGCCGCCCCTGCGGCGCCATCGAAGCAGCTCGTTACGCGGAACGATGACCAGACGAAGGAGAAGACGCCGCTTCAGGCCATATCTCAGGGTATCTGCTTACCCGGAATCCCTCTCTTCTCGGACTATGACAAGCACAGGGCATGGATGCTTTCGCACATGGCTGGAGCTTTTCGCGGTGGGTACGATAGCATATCGATGGCAGAGCGTTGCTGACGGGACGACAGTCTTTGCGCGAAAAGGCTACACAGGTAAGGAGTTTTCGGTTCACCGCAAAGAGACTCACGGCATCGCTGACATCATTCTCAGAAGGCATGTCCGGGCACATCTCTGTCCGCGATCCAGAGGCAAGAAATCTGCGGCACGAACTACATAGCATACCGCTGACGCCAAAGGCAGCATCCACACACATTCTGGACGAACCCCCTCGGAAAGCACTTCGCCACGCTCAAAGCCTCAGACATGGTCCTCGTCGACTACGACGGCAAGATCGTCGGCGGAAACACCTCGAGACCAGCCAACGCAGCGGGCTTCCTCATACACTCTGCAGTGCACAAGGCTAGGCCAGACGTAACGGCGGCATGTCACTGTCACGGCAAAGCTGGCAAGGCATGGAGCACGTTTGCGCGCAAGCTGGAGATGATCAACCAGGACGTCACATACTTCTATGGCGATGCGCAAGCAGTGTACCCAGTGTTTGGTGGCGTGGTGTTCAGCGAGGAAGAGGGTGCGCGTCTGGCGGCTTCGCTGGGGCCGAAAGGCAAGGGCTTGATATTGCGGAATCATGGCTTGCTGGTGAGTCGTGCTTTGTAATCATTTGCACGAAGAACAACCATGCCTGACGCTACTGCAGACTGTTGGGGGAACTTTGGACGAATCCGCGTATCTTTACATGCTCATGGAGCGATCGTGCGAGATCCAACTGATGGTCGAAGCCGCCGCGGCGAATGGGATACCCAAGGTCTTCGTTTCCGACGACGCAGCTGAGTACACTTTTCGTATGGGAAGCGATCCAGAAAGTCTGTACTGGGAGTTCCAGCCCGATCTGGAGTACGAACGGGAGATGTGCAATGGTGCCTTTGAGCTTTGAGATCCAGCCAGCATAGTGTATCGCAAAGAAGTTCTCATCTTTCCCTTCTGCTTCTGACCGTGCTTTATCCCATGTAGTGTGCATTCACACATCGCTACAGCCTTCTCGCTCGTCAAGGAGCAAGAGTTGTTGCCCTGTTTTCGGCGCCACATCTCACCTTGGCCTCTTAAACCACCGCTTTTTTTGACTCGAGCAGATCTCACCACCGTACTCAGTGTCGCACGGATCGAGTGCCTAGAAGCTATCGCAGCGGGCTACACGCGACGCCTGCTGTCAACTTGCCGAATCCACCAAGGCGAGTGCCTCCAACGGCTGACAGCTTCCCGACCTCGGATTCATTGTGTCTGGTAAACAGGAACAAAATCTCCCACCTAGCGACATACCATGTCCATATGACTAGCTCATCTGGAACGACATTGCCTTGACACTACGATTCTCTGGCCAGCAAAGAAAGGGATCGGACTCAAGAGCACCCTTGGAGATAAGGCATTGAAAATTATCATCGTGCACTTCTTGCCGTCGCATGCCACAATCTGTGTCGTGACGTGACCAGCGCTGCAGACTGTGCCTTGGTTTTGTCGCGCCTGCTCCTTCCCTTTTGCGGGTTTGTCTTGCCTTCGCATCCAGTACGCTCTTGCGTCGTTGTATCGCGCGCTGCCGCCTAATGGCCGTTGCTGTTGTTACATATGCGCTTTTCGCCGCCGAACTTCTGCTTCCTTCTTCCAATCACACCACTATCATGCTTCAACCACACAGTCTTACAACACAACGTTACACGATCTTACTAGCATACACACTCTTGACACTCATTTCCAACTTGACACATCTCACAATATCTTCCCGCCGCGACTCCGGACACGGCAAAAAAAGGGATTCCCAGGTGGGCAAACATACGCCCAAGCGCTCAGTACGCCAAAGATCGCAGACGACAAGCAGGACGCCACGAAAAAGGAATGAAGATTTCCACCCATAAAGAAGACCCGTGGTTCTGATTTTGCAAAGACTTGCAGCAAGGACTTGGAAGTGTAAGGTACACATTCATCGAAAGCGCAGCCGTAGGATGGTAAGCTATCCCATCCAATCGCATCATCTAGTTGCTGACCTTCATGGCACAAGCAAGCTAGATTCCAGGGAGTGGGACTTCATTGTCGATGAAGACTACCCGGAGCGCGATGGTGAGTCGTCCTAGCCAGCTGCAGCATCTCGTTGTTGACCTTTATGACATAGGCAAACTCGATTCCCGGGACTGGGACTTCGCTGTCGACCTGGACGCGTCGCAGCGACTCAAGCATTTCTGTGTGCCAGACCGCCGCGGCGGATCTCTACCCCAGAGCATGGAGCTTTCACGATGCTATATCCCACACCCACAACGAATCAGCATCAAGCGTGTCAAGAAAGTTTCACGCACACCGCCAGGCTCTTCCAGTGTAGCTTTCATAGCGGCCGATACTGAGGCTCGAAGGTGGGGTGGGTGCGTCGTCTGGGACTCAAGGTGGTCATGCCTGACGACATGCGTGTGCAAGGCTTGCGTGGAATTTCGTCGCGATGAAGATGCTGCCCGCCTCGCTGAAGAGGCTGCCCGTTGCGCTAAAGAGGCCGAAAAACAGGAAAGTTCCGATGGCGAACCTGGTGACGGGGACGATGGAGAGGCTGAGATGCAGGAAAGCTCCGATGGCGAACCTGATGACGGCGACGACGAGATCATTTGATAGTCTGCTGAGCGTTCCCGGACGCGGTGCTGTCCCTTGAGCTAGCTCGTTGGCGGTCTTGTCGTTCGATTTGCCCGACGCTCCAGTCTTCCATGGTATGGATACTATCGCGCTGCGCCTCGCTTCTTCTGCATCTTTTTGTGTGAACGCGGCTGTCTTGCCAGCCAGAAGGGCTTTGCACGTTTTGCACTCCGAATGTAGTTATTTTGCTGCGTACGTATGACATTGCAAAGATGAGAGATCTGGACTTCTCCCATGGCTACCAAGAGCTGCTTTGCACGTTGCGCAGGGATCCAGGGAGTAACGTTAGTCTCCGATGTCAGAACGTATTCGGGCCATTTTTGTTTCAACGGCGATCCTTTCAACGGACATCCCAGCTGCCACGAGCTGTGTTGCGCGGCACACCCTATCTCATCCGCTCCATGTCATCGATTTTCCGACAATTGTCGCATTCTGTGCCCGTCGAGTAGTAGACAGCGATGACCGCGCTGAATAAAGAAAAACTCGCTGTGAATGATGCATACAGTCAGATTTCAAAAAAGAGCTCGAGCACAGCCTGCGCCAAAGGTAGAGCCAAGACGATTGGTGCTTTGGACGTCCTCCTCGACTCCACAACGGCCCGACTCCACCATGCGCATCACCCCGCAGAACTGTTCTGCAGGAACCTCACGGCCAAATCTCAAAGCAGCTCGTATCGCAGGACTTATGTGACTGACGTTCGAGGTTCAGGCATGCTCCACCTGCCAAGGACACAGATTCCGACCCAATGACGAGCCACGGCGACCATTCCTCGCCAAGATCCCGGATTTGAATAGGACACGGACGCTGACGATCTCGAACATCTCCTATGGCACCTTGGCAAGGCGGCTTTACGCCTGTGCCTGCAGCACATTTTCATCACCGCACTTGCACCGCCCAAGAACGGTCACTCATTATCCAAGCATAGGCCTTCCCTACCAAGCGACCCACGTACGCGTACAGCAATTATGAGAGGGGGCAATAATTCTTGGCGGCAATGCCCTACTTCGGGAAGAGAAGGTGAATGATTTGAATCATCTATGTTTGTGCTTGGCGCGGTGTTTGCGCTGTGAAGGTACGAGTCGTCAGGCCGATCTGAAGTCATTTCCCACTATGCTGGTTATCTGGTAATCTGGTATAAAGTCTCCAATCCTCTGGAATCATTGCGCAATGCAACAACCTCAACCATTGCGCAATACCACAATCTCAACCACTGCGCACCATCTACCAAGAAGTACCCCCGCAAACCTTCACCATGTTCTTCCAATCCTTGATCACCAGCGCGGCCATGGTGGCTATCACTGCCGCATGCCCTCAACATAACGATGGCGGCATGTCCAGAATCCAGCGCCGCGCCGATCCCGTTGCTGGTAACAAGACCGAATGGGCGTACGAGGCGTCCTTCAACTGGGGAAAGCTTTCGCCTGATTGTTAGTAGAATCCTCATTTCTGACTTTATGATCGAGTGCTAACGAGATACAGACCAGCTGTGCCAGACCGGTACTCAGCAGTCGCCAATCGCACTGTCACTCTCCAATGGGCTTGCACTGAACCATGTCCCCAAGTTCCAGTACGAGGGCAGCGTCGCCGGAACATGGTCCAACTGGGGCTACGGCCCAGCTTTCACCGTCGAGCACAAGGAGGGTGATGATTGGAAGACACACCCCAGCTTCACGTACGACAACATGACCGCGTACCTCAAGGGCTGGCACATCCACGCGCCAGCCGACCACTCCGTCGGCGGCGACCGCAGCAAAGCAGAGCTTCACCTTGTCCACGGCGACGAGAACGGCAAAGAAGTCGCAGTCATGGCCATCCGTCTCGACCCAGGCAACTCCGACAACGCGTTCTTCGCGCAACTCCCTTCAATGATCCCCTTCAGCAACACGACCGGCAAGGTCGAAACCAGCATCGACTTCACGTCTGCGCTGCAGTCTGTCCAGTACTTCAGCGAGTTCTGGACGTACCAGGGTAGCTTGACGAGCCCGCCTTGCACGGAGGGCATTCGCTGGTTTGTGGCGAGGCAGATCCTTTACACGGGTGTGGAGCAGATGCAGGCTATTCTTGGTGCGAGCACTTACAGCGCGCGTGCGGAGCAGGAGGTCTGGCAGCACCGCATCAACGAGTAGAGAGCGCATGTGGGGTTTGGCGTATGGACGATGGATTTGACGTATTAACGATGGCGGTTTGGTGCATTGAAGATGTATTTGAAGTATGAGCGATGGTGGCTTGGAGCATTGAGATTGCGGTTTGGCGTAGAGAAAGGGTGGTTTCATTTTGCTTGCCATTTGTACGACTATACGCAGACGTTACCTTTCTTGTGTACATATACCGGCACCAATCAGACGAAGAGAAATAGTGTCAGAAATGCTCTTCCGCATGCAAATGAAGAGTGGTTGCACCGGCGGACTGAGTCTTGTTGTACGAACATGCGGAATTACGTCATTGGTGCAACAGCGCTGATGGCGTCTTTCACTTGACACCTCTGACTAGACAATTCTGAGTCCGGAAAGCATAGTACAACCATGACTTCTTCGGCACCTACTAACCTTGCAACCAGTGATCTCTTCAAGCTTCGTGCTCGCACCATTCTGAGTCCGTTATCCGTCCCAGGTACCTGCCAAATGACCACTAACGTTATGACCAGTCTCTGGCGGCGCCGGGGCGGTTGGAACTTGTGTTGGTCGCGCAATACTCGAGAGTGGAGCCGATGTTGTGTTTCTTGACATCCTCTCTGAACCCAATGCGGATACATGGAGTATGCTGCAACCTCCATCGATCTGCATTCCGAATAATACTGAGTAGTCCACAAGGCGATCTCGAACGCACCGCGCAAGCCAACGGTACCAGGGCAATCTACCAAGCTATCGATGTTCAAGACGAAGGGAGTATAGCTACAGCTCTTGACATCCTCAAATTCGATCTCCGCCACCCCATTTGCGGCTTCGTCTCATGCGCCGCAATCTCCGGCGAGAGCGACGCATGCGACTATCCAGCCGACGTCTTCCGCCACATTCTTGACGTGAACATCTCTGGCACTTTTCTGCTCGCGCGCGCCATCGCCAACGAGATGCACCAAGCCAGTATCTCTGGAAGCATGGTGCTCATCGCCAGTATGAGCGGGCACGTGAGTAATCGCGGCATCAACACCTCAGCCTACAACGCATCCAAGGCAGCAATTCATCAGCTTGCCCGCTCATTAGCAGCTGAATGGGGACATCCGCAGAACACGTTCCTGGGCAGTACCGCCACGGCGACGAATCCGCATCCGAGCATGGCGCCGAGGAAGGAGTATCCGACGGTTCGTGTGAATACGCTGAGCCCCGGGCACATTGACACGCCGCTGAGTGAGGCGGCGCGAGTGAGGGGATTGACGGAGGAGTGGGCGAGCCAGAACATGCTGGGCAGAATCAGCCAGCCCGAGGAATATCGTGCGCCGGTGATTTTCTTACTGGGGGATGGGAGTAGCTATATGACTGGTGCTGTGAGTACATTGTGTTGGATATTGCTGTCGTGATGTAGCTAATCGGTGATAGGATTTGCGAGTTGATGGGGGGCATTGTGCATGGTAGTGATTACAAATGTGGCACGGAAATTTCGTGTAGCAGAATGAATACAGAATGACGATCGAATGATCGAGGCATACCCCACATGTCAAAACGGTGGGGTGGGACGGACGACTCATGATTGGCGGAGCTGAGAGCCGGAGCAAAAAGCCGCTACTTACTAAATCTGCCTGTTGCCGATCCTCAGCTCTCTCACTACAGTCGCGCATGCGACATAACGGCGGCGCTGAATCTTATACACCTCGAAAGCCGAAATCGAATCTGCCTCACTTCCAATCTCACTTCCAATCTCACTTCCAATCTCACTTCCAATTGGTTCCCTTCCGCGCCATCACTGACTTTAGCCATCTCTGCCGCGACTCAGATCTCACAGCAGCCACAACGTCACAATAATGGCCAATCTGCGCGATCTAGCGCCACGTCCGCCGGGACAGGCCGCTATCATAGACGAGCCTTCCCCACCAAATCGTGGCCCCAAAGTTGCGGTGGCGTGCGAGGAATGTCGGATCAGACGGACTAAGGCGCGTACCTATCTTGCTGGAAGCGGGATCGCCACCAAAATGCCACTTCCTCAAAGATTGCAGACTGACGAGACGACTAGTGCGATGGCGCGAAGCCGACATGTCGGGCATGCGCATCTCGCTTGTCCAAGTGTGAGTGGCCTACAGCC
>Ga0265780_10006143_pt1 | contig 14980 bp, 11 predicted proteins | sample P1T30metagenome_FD_192432 | JGI IMG/M metagenome (GOLD analysis project Ga0265780, IMG submission 192432) | Plant litter microbial communities from East Loma Ridge, Irvine, California - P1 T30 | ecosystem: Environmental > Terrestrial > Plant litter > Unclassified | place: USA: California... | reverse complement strand
GATGTCCACCTCCGCGCCGGTCTGCTCGGTGAACTCGTCGTTGATCGCCTGGATGGTCTCGTCGGTGTAGTCGCCCGTCATGACCCAGACGGTCAGCGTCTCGCCGTCGCCCTTCGTGGTGGGCACCTCCTGCGGCCCGTCGCTGCCGCCTCCTCCTGCCGTGCCCGTGCTCGAGCAGGCGGTCAGGGCCAGGGCGGCCGTGAGGCCGAGGGCCGCGACGGCTGTGTGACGTGTCATTCGCATGGTGTCTCCTCGTGGACGGGGCGGCGGTGCCGCCGGGTGCTGCTGGGGGTGGTGGTGGGGCAGGTGCGGGTGGAGCAGGTGCTGGTGGTGCGGTCTGGGGAGGGCCGGCCGGCCGTGCGGCCCGGGGAGGGGGCCCGAGCCGTGCGCCGCACGGGCGTCACGAGACGCCCAGCTCGGCCGAGAGCACGAGGGAGGCGGCGCCGAGCACCGCGAGGTCGCGGTCGTCGCCCGCGTAGCGGAGGACGAACCCGTTGCCGACGGCCGACAGCGTGCGGGCCCTGACCGTCTCGAGCGCGGCGCGCAGCAGCACGCCGTCGAGCAGCTCGCGGGGCCCCGAGAGCACGACCTCGTCGAGCCCGAGCGCGCTCACGACGGGCGCGAGCACGAGGCCGAGGTCGCGGCCCGCCGCGTGCAGCACGGCGCCGCGCGAGCCCGGGTCGACGTCGAGGAGGCGGGCAGACAGACCCGGGGCCGCGAGCGACACCTCGAGGCAGCCTCGTCGGCCGCAGGCACAGACGTCGCCCGCGTCGTCGACCGTGACGTGCCCGATCTCGCCCGCCGAGAAGCGGTCGCCCTCGACGAGGGCTCCCCCGACGATCAGGCCGACGCCGACGCCGTGCTCGATCGTGATGACCATGAGGCTGCGCGCGGGGTCGCGGTCGACGTCGCCGAAGGTGTGGACGCCCAGGGCCGCGAGGTTCGCGTCGTTGCCCACGTGCACGGGGACACCGGCCCGGGCGCTCAGCCGCGCGGCGAGCGGGAGGTCCCACCAGCCGAGGTGCACGGCGGTGCGGACGACGCCCTGGTGGTCGACGATGCCGGGCGTGCCCACCCCGACGCCGAGGAGGCGCGTGGTCGTCAGCAGGGACAGCTCGTCGACGAGGCGCTCGGCCAGCGCCACCGCGGCCTCGCCCGTCGCGCCGTCGATGTCGACGCTGGCCCGGCCCACGACCTCGCCGCGGACGTCGACGACGGCCCCGGAGAAGCGCTGCGCCGACGAGAGGTCGAGCGCGAGGATGTGGAACGAGTCGGGCCGGATGCCCACGAGCGTGGCGGGCTTGCCGACGCGGGCGCCCTCGCGCAGTCCGAGCTCGGTGACGACGCCGTCGTCGGCGAGCTCCTGCACGATGCCCGACACGGTCGGCCGGGTCAGGCCGGACTCGCGGGCGAGGTCGGCGCGGCTCATCGAGCCCTGGCGCCAGAGCGTCTGCAGCACCAGCGAGCGGTTGTGGGCCCTCGTGTGCTGCGGCAGCGACTTGGCGGTGACGCGCAGCGGCGAGGAGGCGCGCTCTGCGGCGACGGGACCGGCTGCGGTGGATCGGGGCACGGTCGTCTCCTCTCGTTCTCGGGCGTCGCCGGCCGGGGCCTCGAGGGGCACGTGCCGTCTCAGGGATCGAGACGGGCCCGGCAGCGTTGCCGTTTAGTAAAAATGCCTTACAAACAGCTTGTCAAGGCTGGTGCCGGTGAGTTTACGAGCAAGAAACACGGATGGTCAACACCCGAAATGTGAAGGGGTCCCGGGCCCTTTACCCCTTGCCACCTCCTCGTTCGTAAGCTTTACTAACAAACATGTGCAGGCCCGTCCCCGCCGTTCCCGGCGCCGTCGTCCGGTGCCGCCTCGCCGCGTCCCCCTGCCGCTCCCTGCCGCGGTCGGAGGCTCGTCCATGAGGGTCGGGCTCGACATCGGCGGCACGAAGATCGACGCCGTGGCCGTCGACGACGCGCGGGGCTCGCGCCGTCCGGTCCACCGCGTGCGGCTCGCCTCGGGCTTCGGCTCGGACGAGGTCCTGGGCAACGCCGTCGAGGCCGTACGGCGCCTCTCGTCGCTCACGGGCGTGCCTCCCCGACAGCTCACCTCGGTCGGCGTCGGCATCCCCGGGGTCGTCGACCCCGCCACCGGCCGGGTGGGGCACGCCGTCAACCTCGGCCTGGTCGACGTGCCGTTCGGCGACGAGCTCGCCGGCCGGCTCGGCACCCCGGTCTGCGTCGAGAACGACGTCAACGCCGCGGCGCTCGGCGCCTGGCACGCGATGTCGCTGCAGGGGTCGGTCGCCTATCTCAACCTCGGCACGGGGCTCGCGGCGGGGATCGTCCTCGACGGTCAGCTGCGCCGTGGGGCCCACGGGGCCGCCGGCGAGATCGGCCACGTGCCCGTCGACCCGGCCGGCGCCCGGTGCGCCTGCGGCCAGCGGGGCTGCCTCGAGACCGTCGCCTCCGGCTCGGCCGCCGCCCGCCTCTGGCCGACCCCGGCCCCGCACCCGGCTCGCGCCCTGCTCGACGCCGCCGCTGCGGGCGACGCCGAGGCCCTGCTGGCCCGCGCCGTCCTGAGCGACGGCGTCGCCCAGGCGGTCCGCCTGCTCGCCCTGGCCGTCGACGTGCAGACCATCGTCGTCGGCGGGGGCATGAGCGCCCTCGGCGACGACCTGCTGGGGCCGGTGCGCGAGTCGCTCGCGGCGCAGGCCGCCGCCTCCTCGTTCATCGCCTCGCTCGACCTCGCCTCGCGGCTCGTGCTGCTGCCCGCGGGGCTGCCCGCCGCCGCCGTCGGCGCCGCGATGGCCGGCGCCCCGGCCGACCCCGTCCCGGTCGCGGTCGCCGGCTGACAGCGGTCGCCGACCCGCTCGCTGCCGTCCGCAGCACCGCCGCCGTCCGCGCCCCGCTGGCCGACCCGCCGCCGGGCGCCCCTCAGCCTCGGCGGGCGAACCGGAGCGTGACGATCTCGAACGGTCGCAGCGTCAGCTCGACGGGCTCGCCGACGGCCCAGCGACCGGCGCCGGGCACGTCGGCCCCGCCCGCGCCGAGCTCGCGCTCGTGCAGGTCGGTCCGCCAGGCGGCGCCGAGACCGACGGCCGGATCGACCGACACCGTCGAGCGGGCACGCGACCCGCGCGCCTCGTACAGCCGCACGACGAGGTCGCCGGAGCGGTCCTCGGCGAGCTTGACCGCCTCCACCACCACGGCCGGGGACGACGACGTGACCAGCGGCGCGACCGGCGCCCCGCTGCCGGATACCGTGCGCAGGGGCAGGTTCAGACGGTAGCCCGTCGCCACGGCGTCGAGCACGTCGGGCGCCACGCGCACCGTCGAGCGGAGCACGTGCCGCCCCTGGTCGGCGTGCGGGTCGGGGAACACGGGCGCGCGCAGCAGCGACTGGCGCACGAGGGTCGTCGTGCCGCCGTCGTCGCGGGTCGACCGCGTGACGTCGTGCCCGTAGGTCGAGTCGTTGGCGACCGCGACCCCGAAGCCCGGCTCGGCCACGTGCACCCAGCGGTGCGCCACGGTCTCGAAGCGGGCGGCGTCCCACGAGGTGTTGGCGTGGGTGGGCCGCTGCACGTGCCCGAACTGCACCTCGGAGGCGGCCCGGTCGGCGTGCACGTCGAGCGGGAACGCCAGCTTGAGCAGCTTCTGCCGCTCGTGCCAGTCGACCTCGGTGACGAGCTGCAGCTCCGCCTCCCCCGGCTCGAGGGTCCAGCGCTGGACGACCGACGAGTCGCCGACCGCGCGCCTCGTGACGAGCACCGTGCCGTCGACCTCGACCGACGTCGCCGCGACGAGGTCGGTCCGCGACCGGGCGTACGCGGCGTCGACGTCCCACGCGTCCCACTGGTTCGGGGCGTCGCGGAACAGCTGCAGCAGCCCGAGACGCGAGCCGGGGGCGACGAGGTCGCGGCCCGAGGGCAGGTCGACGAGCGACGAGACCAGCCCGTCCGCGTCGAACACGGCGCGCACGAGGCCGTTGTCGAGCACCCAGCCGTCGCCCTCCGCCTCCAGCGTCACGCGGCCCCGCGGCGGCAGGCCCTCGACGGCGACCGCGGAGGAGGCCGCCACCCCGCCGTGCGCGACGGGACCGGCGTTGAAGGCGACGGCGACGTCGCCCTGGCCGGCCAGCGCCTCCTGGGCCCTCGCGACGATCTCGCCCAGCCGCTCCGCGACGCGGGCGTGGGCCGCCTCGGCCTCCTGGTGCACCCACGCGATGGAGGTGCCCGGCAGCACGTCGTGGAACTGCAGCAGCAGCACGGTGCGCCACAGCTCGTCCAGCTCGTCCTGCGGGTGGTCGACGAGGCCGTGCAGCGCGGCCGCGGCGCTCCAGAGCTCGGCCTCGCGCAGCAGGTGCTCGCTGCGGCGGTTGCCCTGCTTGGTGCGCGCCTGCGACGTGTACGTGCCGCGGTGGAACTCGAGGTACATCTCGCCCGACCACACGGCCGGGTCGGCGAGCGCGACGCGGGCCTCGTCGTAGAAGGAGGCGGGGGTCCCGACGGTCACCCGCGGCGAGCCCTCGAGGTCGGCGGCGCGCCGCGCGGCGGCCATCATCTCGCGCGTCGGGCCGCCTCCTCCGTCCCCCCAGCCGAACGGCACGACCGACGCGTTGTGCACGCCCTTCTCGCGGTGCTCCCGCTCGGCGTGGGCGAGCTCGGCCGGCGACAGCTGGCTGTTGTAGGTGTCGACGGGCGGGAAGTGCGTGAGCACGCGGCTGCCGTCGATGCCCTCCCAGAGGAACGTGTGGTGGGGCATCCGGTTCGTCTCGTTCCACGACTCCTTCTGCGTGAAGAACGACCGGGCCCCCGCGGCCCGCGCGATCTGCGGCATCGCGGCCGTGTAGCCGAACGAGTCGGGCAGCCAGACGACGTCGGACTCGACGCCGAGCTCCCGCCGGAAGAACGCGCCGCCCGCGACGAACTGGCGGACGAGGGCCTCGCCGCCGGGCATGTTCGTGTCGGACTCCACCCACATGCCGCCCACCGGCACGAAGCGGCCCTCGGCGACCCTCCGCCGCAGGCGCTCCCAGAGGTCGGGGTGGTCCTCCTTGAGCCAGGCGTACTGCTGCGCGCTCGAGGCGGAGAAGACCAGATCGGGGTCGTCGTCCATCAGGGCGAGCACGTTCGAGAAGGTGCGGGCGACCTTGCGCCGCGTCTCGCGCACGGGCCAGAGCCAGGCCGAGTCGATGTGCGCGTGGCCGGTGGCGACGACGCGGTGGGCGCTGGCGGTCGCCGGCGAGGCGAGCACCGCCTCCAGCGCCTCCCGGGCCGGCCCCGCTGTGCCGGCGACGTCGGCGTGGTCGACCACGTCCATGGCCCGTTGCAGCGCCTGCAGCACCAGGTGCCGTCGCGGCGACTCACGGTCGAGGGTGCGCATCAGGCCGACGAGGGTCCAGACGTCGCGGTCGAGCTCCCACACGACGGTGTCGCGCTCGACGAGGTCGATCGAGCGGAGCGTGGAGATCGGGTCGTCGCCCGCGGTCGCCGGGTCGCCCAGCGGCGTCTCGAGCCGGAACGCGTCGCCGCCGATGTCCGGGTTCGAGGCCGCCTCGACGAAGAACGCGAACGCCGCGCCCGGGACCGTCGACCCGGCCACGAGCTCGAGCGGGACGTGGTCGTTGACCGGCTCGATCGCCTTCGCGACGGTGCCGTCCGCGCGCCACACGAGGCCCTCGGCCTGGAAGCCGGGCTGCCGACCGGTGAAGCCGAGGTCGACGACGACCTCGAGCGCGGTCGCCGGGTCGGTGCCCCAGCCGTCGGGCACGGTGCCGGAGACGCGGAACCAGGTGGTGCCCCACGGGCGGCTCCACGAGCTGCCGGGCGCGAACGGCACGAAGGCCTGCGCCGTGGCCTCGGAGAAGGCCACGGGCTCGCCCGGCGCCTCCCACGCCTCGAGGGTGAGGGGCAGCCTGCGGCGGTGCAGGTGGGGGGCGATCCTGTAGAGGACGAATCGGTCGATGCGGGCCTCGACCAGAGCGGAGTCGTCGTGCATGGGTCGAGTCTAGCCGCCGCGGCCGGGCCGCGCCCGGGTTACTCCGGCGCGCCCGCTCCTCCTGCGGTCGACGGTGGTGCCCGGCTTCCCCCGGTCGACGTGGTGCCCGGCTTCCCCCGGCCGACGGTGGTGCCCGGCTTCCCCCGGCCGACGGTGGTGCCCGACGGGGGCCGCCGTTACCCTGGCTCCATGTCGGACCTGCGCCTCGAGACCCTGTCCGCCGCCACGGTCGTGGCGGCCAACAACCTGACGCTGAAGCCGGGCCAGGAACAGTACGTGGCCCCGGTGTCGCACTCGATCGCCGAGGCGTACGTCAACCCGACGACGGCGTGGCCTCGTGTCGTGCTCGACGACGACGAGGTCGTCGGCTTCATCATGGGCAACTTCGACGCCGAGGCCGACGACGAGACGCTGCGCAGCTGCATCTGGCGCATGAACGTCTCGGCCGAGCACCAGGGGCGCGGCGTCGGTCGGTTCGCCGTGCACGCCCTCGCCGAGGAGGCACGCAGCCGCGGCTTCGACCGGCTCACCGTCATCTACGAGCCCGGCGACGACGGCCCCGAGCGGTTCTTCGCGCACATCGGCTTCACGGTCGTCGGCGAGACGCCCTACGGCGAGCACCTCGCGGCGCTGACGATCAGCTCCGCTCCGCACGCCGAGTGACCGACGGGGTCGGCGGCCCCCGGCCCGGGTCCTCCGAGGCGCCTGCCGACGGGCCCGCCGAGGTCCCCGCCGACGACTTCGTCTCACGCGTCGTCGCCGTCGTCGAGTCCGTGCCGGAGGGGCGGGTCATGTCGTACGGCTCGGTCGCCGCGGCCGTCGGGTCCCGCTCGTCGCGCGGCGTCGGCAAGGTCATGGCGCACACGGGCTCCGAGCTGCCGTGGTGGCGCGTCGTCAAGGCGTCCGGCCACGCCCCCGAGGGGCACGGGCAGCGAGCCCTCGAGCACTGGCGGGCCGAGGGCACGCCGCTGCGGTGGTCGCGGTCGGGGACCGTCCGGGTCGACCTCGAGCGCGCCTCCTGGTGGCCCGACGTCAGCCCCGGGGACGAGCCGGACGGCACCTCCGACTGACGCGCCCCCGCACGCCCGGCGCTTCGATGGAGGCATGCCCTCGCTCACCCGTCTCGTCGCCGCGGCCGCCGCCGCCGCGGCCGTCTGCGTCGCCGTCGCCTCCTGCTCCGCCGTGGGGCTCGGCTCGGACGAGAAGACGTGGGACTTCGCCCGCTACGGCGACGCCCCGAAGGCCGGCACGCGCTCGTTCGTGCTCGATGCCTGGGTGCCCTCGGACGCGACGGAGATCCGCGCGGTGGCCAGGCGAGCGGCACCGGAGGAGTCGGTCCTCACGTTCCGCAGCGCCGCCTCCCTCGCCCCCACGGCCGACTGCGCCGCCCTCGACCCGGTCACCGCCGCGCCGCCGCTGTCGCCCGCCTGGCTGCCGGGGTCGCCGCCGACCGCAGGCTGGAGCTGCGGCGACTGGACCGTCGTCGCCGAGGAAGGCACGGTCTGGGCCTGGCGGGGCTGAGGCGGCCTGGCCGCACGAGACGAGCCGGGCCACTATGCAGGAACTCGAGCTGCCGAGTTCCTGAACCGTGCACGATCCAGGACTCTCGCTCCCCCTCTCGCACCCCGCAGGAGGCATCGTCCTGAATGAAGAGAGAGGCGGGGGCTAGACCAGGGAGTCGCGCCAGGCCGCGTGCAGCTGCGCGAAGCGCCCGGTGCCGGCGATGAGGTCGGCGGGCGTGCCGTCCTCGACGACACGGCCGTGCTCCATGACGAGCACCCGGTCGGCGATCGCGACCGTCGAGAGGCGGTGCGCGATGATCACGGCCGTGCGGTCGGCGAGCAGGGTCTGCAGCGCCTCCTGCACCATGCGCTCGGACGGGATGTCGAGCGACGCCGTCGCCTCGTCGAGGATGAGCACCGCCGGGTCGGCGATGAACGCCCGCGCGAACGAGAGCAGCTGACGCTGCCCCGCCGACACGCGGCCGCCCCGCTTGGCGACGTCGGTGTCGTACCCGTCGGGCAGCGCCACGATGAACTCGTGGGCGCCCACCGCGCGGGCGGCCCGCTCGATCTCGTCGCGGGTCGCGTCCGGCTTGCCGAGCGAGATGTTGTCGGCCACCGAGCCCGAGAACAGGTACGCCTCCTGGGTGACCATGACGATCGCCCGGCGCAGGTCCTTCGGGTGCAGGTCGCGCAGGTCGACGCCGTCGAGGGTGACCCGGCCGCGCGTCGGGTCGTAGAACCGCGACATGAGCTTGGCCAGCGTCGACTTGCCGGCGCCGGTCGAGCCCACCAGGGCGATGGTCTGCCCCGCGGGCACGTCGAGGTCGAACTCGGGCAGCACGACGGTGTCGGCCGAGTACGCGAACTCGACGTCGTCGAACACGACGGCGCCCTTCGCGTGGCGCAGGTCGACGGGAGACTCGGGGTCGGGCACGCTCGGCTCCTCCTCGAGCACGCCCGAGATCTTCTCGAGCGCCGCCGACGCCGACTGGTAGCCGTTGTAGAACATGGCCATCTCCTCGGCGGGGTCGAAGAAGCGCTTCGCGTACAGCGCCGCCGCGAGCAGGGCGCCGATCTCCAGCGAGCCGTCGATCACCCGGAACCCGCCGAACAGCACGACGGCGGCGAGGGTGGCGTTGCCGATCAGCACCAGGCCGGGGTCGAACGTGCCGAACAGCGTGAACACCTTCGAGTTGGCCTGGCGGTACTCCTCGACGTAGCCCGCGTACTCCTTCTCGTTGCGCGCCTCCTTGCGGAACGCCTGCACCGCGCGCATGCCGGTCATCGTCTCGACGAAGTGCACGATCACCCGGGCGCTGGCGACGCGCGTGGCACGGAAGAGCTTCTGCGAGCGCACCTGGAACCACCGCGTCAGCAGGACGAGCGGCACGAGCGCGACGGCGAGCACGAGCCCGCTGGGGGCGTCGAGGCTGACGAGCGCGATCGCGGTGAAGCCCATGTAGAGCAGGCCGGAGACCAGCTGGTTGATGCCCGAGTCGAGCAGCTCGCGGATCGAGTCGAGGTCGCTCGTCTGGCGCGAGATGATGCGGCCCGACGTGTACGTCTCGTGGAACTCGAGGCTGAGCCGCTGCGTGTGCAGGAACAGCCGCTTGCGCAGGTCGAAGAGGATCGCCTGGCTGATGCGCGCCGACAGCACGGTGTACTGCGCCATGAGCACGGCGCCGAGCACGCCGGTGACGAGGTAGACGACGACCACGAGGATCGCCGGCGCCCAGTCCTGCCGGTCCATCAGGGCGGGCAGGGCCGTGTCGATGCCGAACGCGATCAGCGCGGGCCCGGCCACCTGGGACGCCGTGCTGATGACGACCACGACGCCCATCAGCGCCAGTCGCCAGCGCAGCGGCCGGATCAGCGAGCCGAGGAGGCGCAGCGAGCGTCGACGGAGCCGCTTGCTCTCGGCCTTCGTGAAGTCGTCGCGCTCCTCGCCGCGGACGCCCTGGGTCGTCGAGCCCTGCTCGGCCCGCTTCTCGGCGGGGGTGCGGCCGTCGAGGGCGACGTGGGCGGGGCCGCCCCCGGTGCCGTCGACCAGGCCGTCGTCGCGGGTCGGCGCGCCCTCGGGCCCGCCGTGCTCTCGGTGCTCGGTCTGGTCCGGGTGCGCGGTCTGGTCGCGCGTGGTCTGCTCGGTCATGCCAGCACCTCCTCACGGGTGCTCGTGGTGTCGTCGTCGAGCGACGAGATCACCCAGCGGTAGTGCTCGTTGGTGGCGAGCAGGTCGGAGTGGGTGCCGACGGCGGTGACCCTGCCGTTCTCGAGCAGGGCGACGCGGTCGGCGAGCGTCACCGTCGACGGACGGTGCGCGACGATCAGCGACGTGGTCGAGGCCAGCACGCGGCGGAGCCCCGCCTCGACCCGCGCCTCGGTGTCGACGTCGAGCGCGGACAGCGGGTCGTCGAGCACGAGGATCGCCGGCCGGGCCGCGATCGCGCGGGCGAGCGCGAGCCGCTGGCGCTGGCCGCCCGAGAGGCTGAGCCCCTCCTCTCCGACGCGGGTGTCGACGCCGTCGGGCAGGCGCTCGACGAAGTCGGCCTGGGCGATCTCGAGTGCCTCGCGCATGACGCGGTCGGCCTCGTCGGGGTCGCCGGCCAGGTCGGGTCGGCCCAGCAGCACGTTGTCGCGGACGGAGGCGCTGAAGAGCGTCGCGTCCTCGAAGGCCATGCCGACGAGCCGGCGCAGCTCGTGCCGCGAGACGTCGCGCACGTCGACGCCGTCGATGCGGACGCTGCCGCCCGTCACGTCGTAGAGGCGCGACACGAGCGCGAGCAGGGTGGTCTTGCCCGAGCCGGTCAGCCCGACGAGCGCCATGGTCTCGCCCGGCTCGACGACGAGGTCGACGCCGTTGACGAGGTCGGGGTACTGCGCGGGGCTGTCCTGGTAGCGGAAGTGCGCGTCGACGAACTCGAGCCGCCCCTCCGGGGCCTCGATCGTGACCGGGCTCTCGGGGTCGGTGATCGCGTTCTCGCTGTCCAAGACCTCGAAGAACCGGTCGGCGGCGGTGCGGGTGTCGAAGGTCATCGACAGCAGGAACCCGATCGACTCGACCGGCCAGCGCAGCACGGTCGCCGTCGCGAAGAACGCGAACAGCTGCCCCACGGTGAGCTGGCCGTCGGCGGCCAGCCAGATGCCGCCGAGCAGGCAGAGCGCGAAGGCGACGTCGGGCACGAGCAGCAGCCACAGCCACAGCCGGCTGATCGCCCGCGCCTTCTCGATCTCGGTGCCACGGAGGTCGTCGGCCTGCTTGGCGAACTCGTCGAGCGAGTGCTTGCCGCGGCCGAAGGCCTTCAGCACGCGGATGCCGTGCACGCTCTGCTCGACGCTCGTGGCGAGGTCGCCGACCTGGTCCTGGCTGCGCCGGGCGACGATCGAGTAGCGCTTCTCGAACGCGAAGCTCACGAAGAAGACGGGCAGCGACGCGACGACGAACAGGATCGCGAGGGCCCAGCTGTAGAAGAACAGCACCGCGAAGCCGACGAGGATCGTCAGCACGTTGACGACGAGCAGCACGACGCCGAAGGCGAGCCAGCGGCGGATCAGCGAGAGGTCGCTGACCGAGCGGCTGAGCAGCTGTCCGCTCTGCCACCGGTCGTGGAACGCGACGGGCAGGTCTTGCAGCTTGGCGTAGAGCGAGTTGCGCATCGAGGCCTCGACGTGGGTGCTCGGCGTGAGCACGAGACGACGGCGCGCGGCGATCATGGCCGCCTCGACGACGCCGAGGGCGAGCACGACGGCGAACGCCGGCCAGACCTGCGCCCGGTCGCCGCTCGACAGGGGGCCGTCGACGAGCAGCTGCAGCACGGCGGGGATGAGCAGCGCGACGACGGCGGCGGCGAGCGCGGCGACGGCGCCGAGCACGATGCGCGGGATCGCCGGCTTCGCGTAGGGGTGGAGGCGCATGAGGGCCCGGAGCGTCGACGGGCGACGCGGCGCGGACGCGGGAGCTGAGGACTTCTGGGGCATGACTGATCCGAGTTCGTGATCGGGGAGGACCGGCGCCGTCGCGGCAGCGACCGGCGGGAGGGAGTCGCGGCCGCGACGTCCCGGGGAGGACAGGCGGCGACCCTGTGCAGGAGAGCCCTCGGGCGCTCAGGTGGAGGAGATGCGGTGCGGGCTGCGGAGCCCGGGTGCGTGCGGCCCTGCTCTAGCCGACGACGGCCGAGGTCGCCGGGCGGGCGGCGTCGGTGGCGCGGAGGGCGGTCACGAGAGCACCGGAGGAGGCGGGGGCCCCCGTGGTCAGCGTCGTCGAGTTCATCGTGTCCTCCAGTGCAGTCGTCGTTCGTCGTCAGTCGCGAGCGACCGGCTGTGAGCAGCCTTTCAGGATATGTGTGCAGACACCTCCCCCGCAAGGGCGAGTGTGCGCGGCATGGACGACGAACGCCCCGGCGAGGCGCCGGGGCGTTCGTCGTCGGGGGCGTCGAGAGGACGCCCGCCGGTGGGGCGGCTCAGTGGAAGAAGTGCCGCTCCCCGGTGAAGTACATCGTCACGCCCGCGGCAGCGGCGGCCGCCACGACCTCGTCGTCGCGGATCGAGCCGCCGGGCTGCACGACGGCGCGCACGCCGGCGTCGAGCAGCACCTGCAGGCCGTCGGAGAAGGGGAAGAACGCGTCGGACGCGGCGACCGAGCCACGGGCCCGCTCCCCTGCGCGCGTCACGGCCAGCTGGCAGGAGTCGACCCGGTTCACCTGGCCCATGCCCACGCCCACGGAGGCGCCGGCGTCGGCGAGCAGGATCGCGTTCGACTTGACCGAGCGGCAGGCCCGCCAGGCGAACTCGAGGTCGGCCCGGGTGGCGGCGTCGGCCTCGGCGCCCGCGACGAGCGTCCAGCCCGCGGACGAGAAGTCGTCGAACGAGTCGACCTGCTGGACGAGCAGGCCGCCCGAGATCTGGCGCGCCTCGACCTGCGGACGGGCGAACCCGGCGGGCAGCACGAGCAGGCGGATGTTCTTCTTCGTCTGCAGCACCGCGAGCGCGTCGGGCTCGAAGGCGGGGGCGATGACGACCTCGGTGAAGATGTCCTTCACGGTCTCGGCCATCGCGAGGGTGACCGGGCGGTTCGCCGCGATGACGCCCCCGTAGGCGGACACCGGGTCGCAGGCGTGGGCGCGGCGGTGCGCGTCGGCGATCGCGTCGACGGCGGCGGGCGCGGCCACGGCGATGCCGCAGGGGTTCGCGTGCTTGATGATCGCGACGGCCGGCTCCGCGAAGTCGTACGCGGCGCGCAGGGCCGCGTCGGCGTCGACGTAGTTGTTGTACGACATCTCCTTGCCGTGCAGCTGCTCGGCCTGGGCGATGCCGACGCCGTCGGGCGACGCGTAGAGCGCCGCCTGCTGGTGCGAGTTCTCGCCGTAGCGGAGCGTGGCCTGGCGGGTGCCCTCGAGGGCGACGTGCTGGGGGGCGTCGAACGCTGCCGACCCGGCCCGCGCCTCCTCGGCTGCGGTCGCCGCGTCGGCACCGGCCTCGTGCTCGGCACGTGCCCCGACGTTCTCGGCGAACCAGGCGGCGACGGCCGTGTCGTAGGCGGCGGTGTGCGCGAACGCCTCGCCGGCGAGGCGCTGCCGCTGGGCCAGGGTGGTGCCGCCGAGCGTCAGCGACTTCACGATCTGCCCGTAGCTGGCGGGCGACACGGCGATGGCCACGTTCGCGTGGTTCTTGGCGGCGGCGCGCACCAGGGCGGGCCCGCCGATGTCGATGTTCTCGATCACGGCCGGCGCCTCGGCGCCCGACGCGACCGTCTCGACGAACGGGTAGAGGTTGACGACGACGAGCTGGAACGGCGCGATGTCGAGCTCGGCGAGCTGCTGCTCGTGCGACTCGAGGCGCAGGTCGGCGAGCACTCCCGCGTGGATGCCGGGGTGCAGCGTCTTGACCCGTCCGTCGAGCGACTCGGGGAACCCGGTGACGGCGCTCACGTCGGTGACGTCGTGTCCTGCGTCGCGGATGGTCGACGCGGTCGAGCCCGTCGACACGATCTCGACACCCGCCGTGGCGAGCGCCTCGGCCAGGTCGAGGAGTCCGGTCTTGTCGCTCACGCTGATGAGCGCACGACGCACGGGGACGGCGTCCCGGTCGCGGTAGAGGCTGGGGTCGATCTGGTGGCCGCTCATGCGGGTCTCGTCTCCTCGAGGTCGGTCGTTCCGTCGGCGATCTCGCGCACGGTCTGCACCAGCAGCTCGCGCTCGACGATCTTGATGCGGTCGTGGAGCGACGACTCGTCGTCGCCGGGCAGCACGGGGATGCGGCGCTGCGCCAGGATCGGGCCGCTGTCGACGCCGGCGTCGACGACGATGACGCTCGCGCCGGTCTGGTCGACGCCGGCCGCGATCGCGTCCCGCACGCCGTGCGCGCCCGGGAACTCGGGCAGGTACGCCGGGTGGGTGTTGATCAGGTGCGGGCTGAGCGCGTCGACGACCCCGACGGGCAGCAGCCGCATGAAGCCGCTCAGCACGACGAGGTCGGGCTGCCACTGGCGGATCTGCGCGAGCAGCTCGTCGCCCCACGACGCCCGGTCGTCGAAGCTCGAGAACGGCACGGTGAACGTCGGCACCCCGAAGTGCTCGGCGTGCTCGAGGCCGTCGGCCTCGCGGTCGGCACCGACGGCGACGACGCGGGCGGGGTAGCTGTCGTGGTGCGCGGCCTCGAGCAGGGCACGCAGGTTCGAGCCGCCACCGGAGATGAGCACCACGAGCTTCAGCACCCGGCAAGCCTAGTGGCCGAGGCGGGGGCCCCCGGGGCTTCGACGGCTTCCGGGTCCTCTGGGTCCTCTGGGCCCTCCGGGCCCTCCGGATCCTCTGGACCCTCTAGGCCCGAGGAGGCGCGGGTCAGCGGTCGAGACCGCGGACCGGCTCGGTCTCGTCGTCGTCGGGCCCCGGGGCCGGCCGGTCGGCGGTCGCTCCGAGCCTGCGCCACCACGGAGCGGGGCCGTCGCGCTCGTCGTCGTGCTCCTCGCGGTCGCGGGCCTGGTCGCGGTCCCGGTCGCGTGCGGCGCGCGCGTCGCGCGCCGCGTCGACGTGCACCTCTCGGGGGTCGTGGACGCGGTCGCCGGGCGCGCGCAGTCCCGTCTCGACGACGGCGGTCTCGCCCGTGTCGGCCTCGGTGACCGGAGGCGTCCGGGCGTCCGACCGAGCAGCGGCTCCGTCGTGCGCGTCGACTGCCTCGTCTCCGCCGGCCGCGTGGTCACCGCTGTCCTTGCTGTCCGCGCGGTCCCCGATGTCCGGGTGGTCACCGCTGTCCTCGTCGTCCCCGCTGTCCGTGCCGTCGGTGCGGCGATGCGGACGGAGCCGACGGAGCCGCTCCACCAGCCGCCGTCGCCGGCCGGCCGCGCGGTCGGTCTCGTCTCCCGCGTCGCCGTCGCCCGCGTCGCCGTCGGCCTCGGCGCCGTCGGCCCCGGCGCCGGACGAGGGCACGAGAGGCTCCGCGCCGAGATCGGTCGTCTCGTCGTGGTCGGATCCGAGGCGGGCGGCGGCGCCTCCGCC
>Ga0265780_10006142_pt1 | contig 14986 bp, 8 predicted proteins | sample P1T30metagenome_FD_192432 | JGI IMG/M metagenome (GOLD analysis project Ga0265780, IMG submission 192432) | Plant litter microbial communities from East Loma Ridge, Irvine, California - P1 T30 | ecosystem: Environmental > Terrestrial > Plant litter > Unclassified | place: USA: California... | reverse complement strand
GTAAAAGCCATTACAAAAACCATGAGAAGCAATACATAGTATTTTTTTATCATAGCTTATTGCACAATTGTTATAGAACCCCTGCGGGTAATTTTGTTATCAACCATTATCGTGTAATAGTATACCGGGTTTTTCTGCGACCAGGTAAAATCGCTCTCAGGCCAGCTGTTGTTGTAATGTGTTGCCCTAAGCACAATTGTACCATCGGGAGCATATACAACTACTTCTGTATCATCATTTAAATACTGTAATGGCAACGACCATCTGTCGTTTTTACCGTCGTTGTTTGGTGTAATAAGGTTAGGTATAGCAATCAGGTTATTCTCTTTAATGCTCACTACAAACTCTTTGGTAATTTCGCACCCGCCTACTTTAGCAATAACCGTATAGGTTCCCGCTTCAGTAACTTCTATGCTCGATCCTGTACCAATTTTTTCTCCGTTATGGTACCAGGTATAACTTTCGGCACCACTGGCAGTAACTGTTATACTAGTGTTTTCAGGTAACTCTACATTGCCTTCAACACTAATTACAATAAGATCCATATCATAAGGTGTAAGCTCAATCGTGTTAGACGATATCGTACAGCCGTTATAGCTAACCTCAAGATAATATTTGCCCTGCTCGCTTACCGTTACAGATGATGCCGAACCACCAATAAGGCTTGTGCCATTTTGGTACCATGTATATAAATATTGAGGGTTGGTAACATCGCTAAACAGCGTAACCTCATTGCCATCAGTACAAAAAGCACCATCGGCAGCAATTTTAACGCCTGCTATAAAAGCAAGCTCTACTGCAATACCGTTAGATGTTACTATACCAAAACCCGGTATGTTAACCTCAAGGGTATAAATTCCTGTTTGGGTAGCTGTGTATGCTATTTGAGTAGCACCCGGAATAATAGCACCGTTTTGGTACCATTGGTAATCATAATCGTAGTCGTTGCCAATAAGGTTTACAAAGCCAGGACCTGTAACTGCCTTAAATTCGGCTATGTATAATATTGCTTTAGTATCTACACATTTAGTATATGCTTCGGCTGCTATAGTAAGTGCAAAACCTGACGGATTAATAAGCTCAAACACCAGTTCTTTACTCATTACGCACTGGTCGTTTTGCGTTACCACCACTTTATATTCGCCTGCAAGTGTAGCCCATATAGATGCTGTAGTTTCACCCTGCATTATAATACCGTTACGGTACCACACATACGTTGGCAATAAAGCATCGGTAGTAACCACAAGATTTTTAACCTGTCCAGGTATAATTATATCGCTTAGCGGACTTACAGGTGTAAGGGTAAAACTACTCTGCTGTATTGTTACAGTATTTGATATTGCCGAACATGCTCCCTTAGTTACCCTTACATAGTAGCTGCCTACCTGTGTAGCCGTGTAGTTGGATACAGTGCCGGATGCAACCTGAACACCATCTTTAAACCATGTGTACCCAAAAGCAGTATCTGTAAGGCTGTTGTTTATAACCACCTGCGAATTTTCTCCGCAAAGCGCGCCTGCTGCCGATATGGTTACCTGCCCAAAACCAAGGTTTATGGTAATGGCATTAGAGTATACAGGGGCAAATTCGGGAATGGTAACTTCAAGTTTATATATTCCGTTTTGTGACGGATTGGTAAGTGATAAAGTTTGCGATACCGCACCCGGTACAGCCACATTGTCTTTATACCATTGGTACGTGTAGCCCATACCAGCAGCATTTACGGCACCGGTGGGGGTCTGCGCCATAAAGCTGGATACATTTAACGTAACTGATGTACTCGTGCATGCAGTATACGATGCACTAGTGGCTATTACCAGTTGAAAACCGGTTGGGTAGTCAAGGATGAATGTTCTTTCTTTAACAGCAGCACAGCCAGTAGTCTGTGTTATTACTACTTTATATTCGCCGTTTTGTGTAGCTGCAAGTGTAGCTGCGGTTTCAGCAGGAAGCAGTACATTGTTTCTGTACCATGCATACTGCGGGGCAGCAGCATCTGTAGTAACGCTGATGGTTTTGGTTTGATTCGGAAGGATAGCATCTACGGCAGGGTTAGCACTGTTTATAGTAAATTGTGCTACCTGAAGGCTAATGGTATTCGACTGTGCTGTACAGCCTGAATTATTTACGATAAGATAGTAATTTCCTTCTTCAGATGCAGTATAAGCCGATGCCTGTGCACCTGTAACCTGAAAACCGTTTTTATACCATTGGTAAGTATCACCAACAGTTGTTGCTGTAGCAGATAATTGTACCGTAGTACCCTGGCACAATGCACCATTTGCACTTATAACAACAGCAGGTATAGCAAAGGTTACAGCAACGGTGTTAGATACTGCCGGGGCAAAATCAGGCAATGTTGCTTCAACTCTATAGTTTCCGTTTTGTGTAGTTCCACTTAACGACAATGTAGCTCCTGTTTGTCCTGCAAGTGCTGTAGCACCATTGTACCACTGGTAAGCATAACCCTGAGCTGCAACGTTTATAGTGCCCGATGGTGTTTGCGCTGTAAAACTTGTAATACTTAGTATAGCAGATGTAGCAGTGCAGGCAGCATAACCCGCATTGGCAGCAATAGTAAGCGTAAAGCCTGTAGGATAATCCAGTGTGAATAGTTTCTCTGAAGTAATCGTACAGCCCGATGTTTGGGTTACCACCACTTTATAAATACCGTTTTGTGTAGCTGCAAGTGTTGCCGATGTTTCTGCTAAAAGCACATTGTTACGGTACCATGCATATTGCGGAGCAGCAGCATCTGTAGTAACAGTAAGTAATTTAGTTTGCCCGGGAAGTATAGTATCTGTTGAAGGATTACCGCTGTTTATTGCAATAGCTGCATTCTGAACAGAAAGTGTATTTGATTGCGATGTACAGCTACCTGCCGTTACCACAAGGTAATAATTTGCCTCATCGCCAGTAGTTAATGTTGATGATGTTGCTCCTGCAAGCTGCACCCCGTTTTTGTACCACTGATACGTATATGATGTGCCCGTAAGGTTAGACGTTAAAACAATTGTTGATCCTGCGCAAAGCACTCCATTCTTTGCAATAACTACCGATCCTGACGGAATTGCAATATTAACCCCAACCGGGTTAGACACCACAGGAGCAAAATCAGGAATAGTAACCGTTACCGTATACGTTCCGTTTTGCGATGCATCTGTAATTACTAATGATGATGCCACAGCACCCGTAACTGCAGTACCATTTTTAAACCATTGGTACGTATAACCCAGTGCAGAAACATCTACGCTTCCGCCTGGCGTTTGTGCTGTAAAGCCCGCTATGCTTACTGTTGCCGTAGTACTTGTACATGCAGTGTAGCCGGCATTTGCTGCAATTGTAATTGTAAAACCTGTTGGGTAAACCAGTGTAAATATTTTTTGTGCCGTTGCAGCACAGCCTGCACCCTGTGTAACCACTACTTTATATTCGCCTGCTGTGGTAGCACTAAGTGTTGCATTAGTTTGTCCGGTTAAAAGCACATTACCTTTATACCATGCATACTGTGGCGAAACAGCATCTGTAGTAACGCTAAGTGTTTTCGGCTGCCCCGGAAGGATACTATCTGTAGCAGGATTGGTAGTGCTAACCGTAATACCTGCAATTTGCAATTGTATAGTATTAGACTGTGCTGTACATGTACCACCTGTTACTTTTAGATAATAAACACCTTCATCGCCGGTTGTATATGTTGCAGCAGTAGCCCCGGCAATAAGTGCTGTATTTTTATACCATTGGTAGGTATATTTTGAATCGTTTACATTCGCGCTAAGTGTTACATTGCCACCCGCACAAAGCGTAGTGTTATTAATTATTACAATAGCTTCTACAGCAAGGTTAACCGTAATAATGTTAGAGGTAACAGTACCATAATCAGGTACAGTAGCCACAAGTTTATAATTCCCGTTTTGCGATGCGCTGCTTACAATAAGCGTAGCCGATGTTGCACCCGTAACCGCAACATTATCTTTATACCACTGGTACTGGTAGCCAAAACCTGCAACATTTACATTTCCTGACGGTGTAGCAGCCGTAAAGTTTGTTACAGCTAAAGCGGCAATTGTACTATCGCACGCGAGGTAAGCGGCATCGGCAGCAACAGCCAGGTTAAATGCCGACGGATATGCCAGTGTAAAAGTAGCTTCGTTAGTTGTAGAACAGCCCGATGTTTGTGTTACCACAACTTTATATATACCATCCTGGGTAGCCGTAAGCGTAGCAGATGTTTCTGCCAGCAAAACAGTATTTCTGTACCATGCAAACTGCGGTGCAACGGCAGTAGTAGTAACTGTAATTATTTTAGGCTGATTCGGGATTATAACATCATTCGCAGGAACATTCACTGTTACCGCAATAGCAGCCAACTGAACATTTAGCGTGTTGGATTGTGCAGTACAGGTTCCGCCGGTTGTAACTACATAATAAGCACCTTCGGCATTTGCCGAAAGCGATGAAGTAGTTGCACCTGTAATAGCAATATTATTTTTAAACCACTGGTAAGTGTAGTTAACATTGTTAGGCACTGCCGTTAATGTAACGGCAGAACCTGAACAAAGCGTGGTGTTTCCTGTAATTGTTACCGCAGGAAGAGGTATGTTAATTGTAATTGTGTTAGATGTTACCGGCGCAAAATCAGGTATGGTGGCAATTAGCTTATACGTGCCGTTATCGGTAGCATTGTTTATGGTAAGTGTTGCCGCTGTTGCGCCCGTTACGGGTATATTGTTTTTGTACCACTGGTACGCATAGCCTAAACCTGTAACATCTACATTGCCCGAAGGTGTCTGTGCTGTAAATGATGCTATGTTTAAAACTGCATTTGTGCTGACACATGGCGTGTAGCCTGCCGCTACAGCCGTTGTAAGTGTAAATCCGCTTGGGTAGTTAAGTGTAAAAGTTGCAGATGCAACAGCGTTACAGCCTAATGTTTGTGTTACCACTACTTTATATATGCCATTTTGGGTAGCAGTATATGATGCAGACGATGCCCCTGCAATAATAACATTATTTCTGGACCACACATATTGCGGACCAAGAGCATCGGTAGTTACCGTAAGTGGTTTAGTTTGTCCCGGAAGGATAACATCTGTAGCAGGATTGGTAGAACTTACCGTTATGTACTCAATATCGATGTGTATGGTGTTAGACTGCGATGTACAGCCACCACCTGTAACTTTAAGGTAATAATCTCCGGCATCATCAGCAGCAAGTGTGCCTGTTGTTATTGCCGGAAGCAATACACCACCTTTGTACCACTGGTACATATATGCCGCATCATTAATGCTGGATGTAAGTGGAGTAATTGCGCCTTCGCAGATGCTATTCTGTCCGGATATGATCACATTGCCCACAGAAAGGTTTACTACTATGGCATTTGATGTTACAACACCAAAATCAGGAATGGTAACTTTAAGCGAATAGCTTCCGTTATCTAACGGGCTGCTAAGGGCTAATTGAGAAGAAGTTGCCCCTGCAACAGCGGTAGCACCTTTGTACCACTGATAGCTATAAGGGTAAGTATTTCCAAGAATACTGGTGCTGTTTGCGCCTGTAACGGCATTAAACTGTGTAATATTTAATGTAGCGTTAGTACTTGTACACGACTGGTATCCTGCCGCCGGCTGTACAGCTACAGTAAAACTGTCAGGATATACAAGGCTTACCGATGCATCTTTAGTAATGTTACACGGCGCAGCATCGTTTACAGTTACTTTATACATACCATTTTGGGTAGCATTGTAGGCAGCCTGGGTAGCCCCGGTAATTAATGTATTATTTCTATACCACTGGTATGTTGGACTGGTGCCATCGGTAATCGCGTTAAGCGTTTCGGTTTCTCCCGGAATAATTACAGTGGTTGCTGACGGATCTACATCAAGGTCGAAATCTATCGCTTCAAGGTCAATTTCGTTTGTCTCAAAAATACAACCACCACCTGTTATTATAAGGTGGTAGATTCCTGCTTCTGTAGCAGTATAAGTATATGTTGTGGCTCCGGGTATTATGCTATTATCCTTGTACCATGTATAGGCAAAAGTAGTGTTCTGTACGTCGCTGGTAAGTGTCTTTGTAGTATTGGGACAGAGAATGGCAGTACCGTCGTTAGTTGTAATATGAGGTGTTAATATATTTTGGATGGTAACAGTAACTATGTTAGAATAGGAGTTTAGGATACAACTGCCATAATCTGTAATTACTTTATACCTTCCGGAGTCTGTAATATTTATTGAAGAACCCGTTTGCCCCGGAATTACAAGATCATTTTTATACCATATATAAGTAAGCTGCGGATAATACAGCGGCGATGCCGGCGTACCTGTATCATCAATAGAAAGTGTAAATGGCGTACCTGAGCAAATATTTACATTACCCACATTGTTATTAATCGCGAAAGGCTGGTTATGAAACGCATAGTGAGCACCAAAAGCTACCGACTGCGGTGATGTTTTTGCAGGTGATGTACTGCGTACCCTTATTCTGTAAGCCTCTCCATTTACAGTAACCGGTATAGTAAAAGTGCCTTCAACAAGTGTTGCACCTGCTGCCGGGTTAGGCAATGTGGTAAGTTGAGTTGGAGTAGTAAAACTTCCTGTAGGACTTGATAACTCTACAATAAATTGGTTATTAGCGTTTAGGCTTGTAGCAGGAAAAACAGAGAAGGTTACTTTATAATCGGTAAACGTAGCAGATGCGCATGCCTTGGTGAAATTAAGCGATGGCGTAGACAGCGTCTGCGAATAAACGCAGGCACTAGTAGCAAGCCATAGCATAAAGCTAAATATTAGATATAATATTTTTGTTCTTCTATTCATCAGGGGGAAACGGTGAATGTGCGAATATCAACTTAAAGCGATAAACCTATGTAAACAAATTCTTATCAAAAATTAAATTCGACAAAAGGATTTAAAAACACGATAAAACTCATTTTAATATTTATTTTATGAATGAAATATTTACAAAATTTTAGTTTTTCATTAACATATAATTTTTTTTCAAAATGTTTGATTAAAAACAAAATGTTATATTAATATGTTAATTACAATAATTGTTACGTAAATATCACAGGTTTGGTTTTTTGAAAAATCATAAATAATTGTTAAAATATTTATATTTTAACTGCTTTAAAGCAGGTAGTTTTACGGGGCTAATTTGATAATAAACTAAACGGAGCTGAATTTTTCGAATATTTCACTATGCATTTTATCGATTATAAACACACACTCATCGATTTATCAATCCTTTTATTTACAAGTACTTTAGACACAAAAAGACCCTTAAACAGAATTTGGATAATCAATAAAAACTTACAAGTATGTAAATATTGTTATGCTAAAAATTAAGTCTTCTTAATAATTATATTTTAACATATTAACGTGCAACAACTCTTACTCTCAATTTTTATTGTACACAATAAAAATACTATCTCTTAACAAAAACAAAATATATAAGATAATTAGTAATAATTTAAATATCTGAAAGTAGCATTCCGGCGATATTAAATGATATATTTCACATCCCAATTACCAATAGTAGCGTATAGAAATTATGCTTTTGAAAGTATAATTTTCTAATAGTAAAATTATATGCCCCTTATAGTCCGATATTCATAAAAATTGACCTTTGTACATTTTTTAACCCTTGCGAATTAATAAATTATATACATTTGCAGCCTGATGAATAAAACTGAATTACATATTGCTAATATGTCACGGACAAACACCACGGCTCCCAGCCGGATGGTGCGGTAAACTATACCGCTGCGTTTTGCCCGAATATTCATTTTTATATCTCCTGAATTGAAATCACAATCCATTTTTATTGGAAGTCCTGTAATTACAGGCTTCATATTAATTGCTACACTTAATATACTCTTCAGTCCCAGACCATTCCGGCCATAGGGTCTATATATATTAATTAAACCGGTCCGTCCGGTTTGTATCCTCATTTTATACCCATAATTATAATTTTAATACGTTTTTGCAATGGATGTATCTATTGTGATAGCCCATGAAGGGCATTACAGCTTTGCGCAGCAGATATGCGATACTATGGAGGCATCGGCCATTATAAGGGGCACCGGCATTGCCAAAAGGAGCCCCGATTACATCGTTAAAAAGATGGAACACCGTGATGCCGTTATTGCTCTTGTAGATGGCAGATTTGCAGGCTTTTGCTACATAGAGAGTTGGTCGCACGGCAGGTTTGTGGCGAACTCCGGGCTTATTGTGCACCCTGATTACCGTAACCTGGGGCTTGCCAAAAAGATTAAGGAACGCGTGTTTGAGTATTCGCAGGAAAAGTTTCCGGGTGCCAAGATATTTGGTATTACCACGGGGCTGGCGGTTATGAAAATTAACAGCGACCTGGGGTATAAACCCGTGCCTTTTAGCGAATTGACCGATGACCCTACCTTTTGGAACGGATGCCGCGGCTGTACCAATTTTGATATCCTGGAACGTAAAGAGTACAAAATGTGCCTGTGTACGGGCATGCTGTATGACCCTGCCGACAAAAAACAAAAAGAAGAAAAATACAATTTTAATCAAAAAGTGCTAACAAGACTTAAGAGTATTAAGCAGGCACTTTTCCTTAAAAAAGAAAAAATATAATGAAAAAAGTAGTTTTAGCATACAGCGGAGGCCTTGACACCTCTTACTGCCTTAAATATTTAAAGAACGACCTTGGTTACGAAGTACATACATTACTTATAAATACAGGAGGCTTTACCCCAGAAGAACTTACAGCTATTGAGAAAAGAGCCTATGAATTAGGTTCTGCAAAGCATACCAACCTGGATATTATAAATGCTTATTACGAAAAAGCCATTAAGTACCTTGTGTTTGGTAACGTACTTAAAAACAACACCTACCCGCTTTCGGTTAGTGCCGAAAGGGTATTTCAGGCGTTGGAAAGTGTAAAGTATGCTAAAAAAATGGGAGCCGATGCTATTGCCCACGGCAGTACCGGTGCAGGAAACGACCAGATAAGGTTTGACCTTGTTTTCCAGACCATTGCTCCTGAAATGGAAATAATCACCCCTATTCGCGACCTTAAACTTACGCGCCAGCAGGAGGTAGAATACCTACAGCAAAACGGTGTGGAGTATTCCTGGGAAAAAGCACAATACTCTATAAATAAAGGTATTTGGGGTACAAGTGTAGGCGGGAAAGAAACCCTTACATCTGGGCAGCCATTACCGGAAGAGGCCTACCCTTCTCCGCTTCAAAAGACAGAACATGAAAAAGTTATCCTGCATTTTGAAAAGGGCGAACTTGTGGGACTTAACGGCACTTTTGAGAAACCATCGTTAAACATCCAAAAACTGGAGGTGCTTGCTTCGGCATTTGCTATAGGCAGGGACATTCATGTAGGCGATACTATTATTGGTATTAAAGGGCGTGTAGGCTTTGAAGCTGCTGCACCGCTTATTACCATTAAGGCACATCACCTGCTTGAAAAGCATGTACTTGGCAAATGGCAGCAATACTGGAAAGAGCAGCTGGGCAACTGGTACGGAATGCTTTTTCATGAAGGCCAGTACCTTGACCCTGTGATGCGTAACATAGAAACTTTCCTGACTGATACTCAAAAAACAGTTACAGGAACAGTTACCGTTACCCTGAAACCGTACCATTTCTCTCTTGACGGCATTGAATCGGCACATGATTTAATGAATACCGGATTTGGACAATATGGGGAAGTAAACAACGCCTGGACAGCAGACGATGCTAAAGGCTTTATTAAAATTGTAGGCAATGCCCAGAATATATATGCTCAGGTAAATCAGGAAACGTATGATTAAGGCAGGAATAATAGGCGGATCGGGCTATACGGCAGGCGAATTGCTTAGGCTTTTGGCTTTTCATCCGGAAGTTACTATAAATTTTGTGTACAGCACGACCAATGCAGGCAAGCCGGTAACATTGGTTCACCAGGATTTACTGGGCGATGTTAACATTAACTTTACGGGAAACGTGAATCCTGACGTTGATGTTGTGTTTTTATGCCTGGGCCATGGCCAGTCGAAAGCGTTTTTAACGGCGAATCCTTTTTCGGCGAATGCGAGAATAATCGACTTAGGTAATGACTTTAGACTTGAAAAAGACAGCACTTTTGACGGAAAACAATTTGTTTACGGTCTGCCCGAACTGAACCGAAAAGCCATACAACAGGCTAACTACATTGCCAATCCGGGTTGTTTTGCTACTGCAATTCAGCTGGCATTGCTGCCTTTGGCACAAAAAGGTTTATTGCAGGACGCGGTACATATTAATGCTACCACCGGAAGCACCGGCGCTGGGGTTATGCCTTCGGTGACATCGCACCATCCGTGGCGAGCCAATAATATGTCGCACTACAAGGCTTTTGAGCACCAGCATTTGGGAGAGATCGGCGAAAGCCTGAAACAATTACAAATTGGTTTTGATGCCGAATTACTTTTTATCCCTAATCGTGGTGACTTTACCCGTGGCATTTTTGCCACGCTATACACAAAGATAACAGCAGATTTTAAAGAAGTTGTAGCATTATACAACACGCATTATAAAGATGAGCCTTTTGTAAATGTAACGACCAATGCCATCAGCCTGAAACTGGCAGTTCAAACCAACAAATGCTTTATTAGCTTAGAGCAAAAAGGCGGATACCTGCTTATTACTTCGGTAATTGATAATCTTGTAAAAGGCGCATCAGGTCAGGCAATTGAGAATATGAATCTGATGTTTGGGTTTGAAGAAACAATGGGACTAAGGCTGAAGCCTATGGGGTTTTAACTGAATGGCCTCACCCCTGCCCTCTCCAAAGGAGATGAGAGTAAGAACGGGATAGTAAGAGTGAAGCTATTCCCTCTCCTTCGGAGAGGCCCGGGGAGAGGAAAAGATCGTGATAAAAATAATATTAGAATCTTAAACCAAATAATAAAGACCTCACCCCCAACCCCTCTCCGAAGGAGAGGGGAGTGAGAACCAAACAGAAACTTCACTTATTTATATAGCCCTAATAGCTATCGTAAGGACAGAGGAAAAACAAATTAAATACAATCGAAGCTCCCCCCTCTCCTTCGGAGAGGGGCTGGGGTGAGGTCAAAAATTACAAAAAAATGAGCAATTTATTCGACGTATATCCAATATATAACATAACCCCGGTAAAAGCACTGGGGGCAAAAGTGTGGGACGATAAAGGCCAGGAATACCTCGACTTTTATGGTGGCCACGGCGTAATTTCGGCAGGGCATTCGCACCCCGATTATGTAAAGGCAGTGAGTGATCAGGTGGGTAAAATAGGGTTTTATAGTAACTCTATCTATAATCCAATTCAGGAAGCACTGGCTACGAAGCTAACGCAGCAATCGGGTTATCCTGACTACACGCTTTTTCTTTGCAATTCGGGTGCTGAAGCCAATGAAAACGCGCTAAAATTAGCGTCTTTCCATACGCAGAAAAAGAAGGTGATCGCCTTTAAAAAGGCTTTTCACGGAAGGACATCAGCAGCTGTTGCAGCGACCGACAACCCATCTATCGTAGCACCGTTAAACGCAGGCCACGAAGTGGTTTTTCTTCCGCTAAATGATACTGAAGCTTTTGATATTGAGCTTGCAAAAGGCGATGCCTGCGCTGTAATTATTGAGGGCATACAAGGTGTTGGCGGATTGGACGAGGCTACAACAGCTTTCTTTCAGCATATAGAAAAAGCGTGTAATGATAATAATGTAATCCTGATATTGGACGAGATACAGAGCGGCTACGGGCGTTCGGGTAAATTCTTTGCGCACCAGCACCACGGCATAACTCCGGATGTTATTAGCCTTGCCAAGGGTATGGGTAACGGTTTCCCGATTGGTGGAATATTGATATCTCCTAAATTCAAGGCTTCGCACGGATTGTTGGGCACCACTTTTGGCGGTAACCATTTAGCATCTGCGGCAGCATTATCTGTACTTGAAATCATAGAGAACGAAGACCTTATCACCAATGTAAATGAGGTAAGCACTTATTTTAGAGAACTGGCAGGGCAGATTCCGCAGGTAAAGAACATCAAAGGCCGCGGACTTATGCTGGGTCTGGAATTTGACTTTGAAGTAGGTGAACTGAGAAAGAAACTTATTTATGATGAGCACATTTTTACAGGCAATGCCTCGCAAAAGAACCTGTTACGTATACTACCACCACTATCTATAACTAAAACAGATGTAGATGTGTTTTTTGCAGGATTAAAGAAAGCCCTTGAGGTGGTATCGGAAGATACAGTTCCTGCAAGATCTTAAAGACCTTGCAGGTTAAACCTTTGATTTTAAATATAAAAACAATGAAAAATTTCACATCTGTTGATGACATCCAAGATCTTGAAAGCCTGGTAGCATTGGCAAAAACCGTAAAAGCGGCTCCCTTTGCCTACCCCGAAAAAGGCAGGAACAAAACCCTTGGGCTACTGTTCTTTAACCCTAGTTTAAGGACAAGGCTAAGCACCCAGAAAGCGGCGTTGAACCTTGGCATGCACGCTATCGTGATGAACCTGAATACCGAAGGCTGGTCGTTGGAATTTGAAGACGGCGCCATTATGGACGGCACTACTGTGGAGCACGTTAAGGAGGCAGCACAGGTGGTTTCGCAATACTGCGATATCATCGCTATCCGTAGTTTCCCAACGCTCATCGACAAACAAAAGGATGAGGAAGAGTATGTTATAAGCGCATTTTTAAAATATGCAACGGTGCCGGTAATAAGCCTTGAAGGCTCTACCGAACACCCTTTACAGGCTGTAGCCGATGCGCTAACGGTTGAAGAATACAAAACAAAAGCACGCCCAAAAGTGGTGCTTACGTGGGCTCCTCACCCTAAAGCACTACCGCATGCCGTACCCAACTCTTTTGTAAAAGTTATGAAAAAGGCCAACGTTGATCTTGTAATAACACATCCTGAAGGTTATGCACTGAATCCCGAATTTACTGAGGGTGTTACCATTACACACAACCAGGACGAGGCTTTTGCTAATGCCGATTTTATTTATGCCAAGAACTGGAGCTCGTATGATGATTACGGTCAGATTTTAAGCAAAGACACTTCGTGGACGGTAACTACAGAGAAAATGGCACTAACAGACAACGCAAAATTTATGCACTGCCTGCCCGTAAGGAGAAACATGATCGTGACCGATGCCGTGCTTGACAGTGAGGCATCTATAGTGATTCCGCAGGCTAATAACCGTACGTTTTCGGCACAGGCAATACTAACCAAACTACTTGACAATGAGCAATAAAACACCAATTACTGTCGTGAAGATCGGTGGCAATGTTATAGACGATGCTACAGTTCTTGACAGTTTCCTGAAGGATTTTGCAGCTTTGGAAGGTGCCAAAATACTGGTGCATGGCGGCGGAAAACTGGCTACCCGCACTGCGGAGAGCCTTGGTATTGAAGCAGTTTTTCATGAGGGCCGCAGGATTACCGATGCCCCAATGCTGGAGGTAGCGGTTATGACCTATGCCGGATGGATAAACAAAAGCATTACCGCTAAACTTCAGGCACTTGACAGCAATGCTATGGGCTTTACAGGAGCCGACGGTAACCTTATACGTTCTGAAAAAAGGCAGAATGCAGCGATAGATTTTGGCTTTGTAGGCGATGTGGTTTCGGTTGATGCTAAACTGTTGGAAGTGCTTACCGTACTGGGTGTTGTGCCTGTTTTTTGTGCCGTTACGCATGATAGAAAAGGTCAGCTACTGAATACCAACGCCGATACTATTGCCAGTACCATTGCCGTGGCATGCAGCGAATACTTTGATGTAAAACTGCTATATTGCTTTGAGAAAAAAGGCGTATTGCTTGACGTAAATGATAATGATTCAGTCATAAAAACCCTTACTTTTGGGGAATTCAGTAGACTGAGGGAACAGGGTGCCATACACAGTGGCATGCTGCCAAAGCTTGAAAACTGCTTTAACGCCCTAAACAAGGGTGTTACACAGATAGGAATAGGCGGCCCCGCTATGATAACCGGCGAAGCCCACACCCTTATTACGCCTTAACCAAAAAACACTATTATGGCTGTTAAAACCATACAGACACTTACCCACGAAGCTATCGCCCTATTAAAGCAGTTAATTGCTACGCAGTCTTTTTCATCGGAAGAAGAAGGTACAGCATTGCTTATAGAAGCTTGGTTTACTGCGAATAACATACCTTTTACACGGGAAAAGAATAACATTTGGGCATTCAATAAGCATAAGAATGATCTACTGCCTACCCTGTTGCTTAACTCACACCACGACACCGTTAAACCCAACCAGGGCTACACGTTAGACCCGTTGGACCCTATCGTTAAAGAGGGAAAACTTTTCGGATTAGGCAGTAACGATGCAGGAGGTTGTTTAGTATCACTAATGGCCACGTTTACATATTTTTATGAAGCTGAAAATCTGCCTTATAACCTTGTTATTGTGGCATCTGCCGAGGAAGAAAGCAGCGGCCCTGACGGACTGAACAGCGTGCTGAAACACCTGCCAACACTGGATTGCGCCATTGTAGGAGAGCCTACCGAAATGCAGCTGGCAATAGCCGAAAAAGGCCTTTTAGTGCTTGATGTAATTGTAGAAGGAACACCCGGTCATGCTGCCCATCCTAACCATAACGTATCTATTTACAACGCTTTAGGTGTTGTACAATGGTTTAAAGATTACCGTTTTGATAAGGTAAGCGATGTATTAGGCCCAATGAAAATGACGGTTACGGGCATCAATGCCGGAAAACAGCACAATGTTGTCCCTGCTGAATGTCATCTCGTTGTAGACGTGAGGGTTAACGACCGCTACACGAACACCGAAGTACTTAAAATTATACAAAAAGAGCTTGAAGGAAAAGCGGTAGTAAAGCCACGATCGCTGCACCTAAACTCCTCATCTATAGACAAAAAACACCCTATAGTACAGGCAGGTATGGCACTTGGCAGAACCACTTATGGATCGCCAACACTATCTGATCAGTCGGTG
>Ga0265780_10006140_pt1 | contig 14990 bp, 14 predicted proteins | sample P1T30metagenome_FD_192432 | JGI IMG/M metagenome (GOLD analysis project Ga0265780, IMG submission 192432) | Plant litter microbial communities from East Loma Ridge, Irvine, California - P1 T30 | ecosystem: Environmental > Terrestrial > Plant litter > Unclassified | place: USA: California... | reverse complement strand
CGTACCAGCGGTTGAAGTCGTAGACCTGCTTCTTACCGGTGGGGCCTTCGCCGTTGGCGCCGTCAAACCACACCTCATCGACCCGGCCGTAGTTGGTGAGCAGCTCCGTTAGCTGGTTGACGAAGTAATTATTATACTTGGCCGAATCGCCGAAAAACGGGGAGTTCCTGTCCCATGGCGACAGGTACACGCCGAACCCCATGCCCTGCGCCCGGCAGGCGTCGGCCACCTCTTTCACCACGTCGCCCTTGCCGCCTTTCCACGGGCTGCTCTTTACCGAGTGCTCGGTGTACTTCGATGGCCACAGGCAAAAGCCGTCGTGGTGCTTGGCCGTAATAATGACCTGCTTGATGCCGCCGTCTTTGCAGGTCTTCACCCACTGCCCAGCATCAAGCGAAGTAGGATTAAACAAAGAAGGGCTCTCCGTGCCATCCCCCCATTCCTTATTCGTAAAGGTGTTCATACCAAAGTGCAGAAAGCCGGTTAGCTCTAGCTGCTGCCAGCGCAGTTGCCGCGGCGAAGGCACCACGTGGGCCGCTTTTTGGATGATGGCTGCCGAAGAGCTATGCGCCGGAATAGGCGCGTAATTGCTAGTCGTGTAGAGCTGCGCGCAGCTCATAAATGGTAGTAGCAATACCCCGCTCAGCAGTAGCCCGGCTAGCCCGTTGCGCTGCGCCACGCGCGCGCAATTTACTGGATATACTTCCACGAAATTTAACGTATCAATTGGATAAGTAAGCAGTTGCGAAGGCTTTGCCAACTAGCTCAGGGTGGCTACCATCTAGCTGAGCAAGGGCGGCGGGCAGCTGGGGTGGTCGGCCCAGCGCGGCCAGCTTTCGAATGGCTCAAGTGACTGGCAAGCGGCGCGCTCGTGCAAGTCCGAGTACCGTAGCAGTGGCAGCCATGAAGTTGGCCAAAGATAAGAGAATATTCCAAAACAATCTGCGGTTTCTAAAATTCTCGCGTAAAGCTGCGGGGTAACCACCATGGACCCCTCAACGCGGATGACGTCTGGCCGAGGCTGGCGCGGCAGCTGGCCAAGGTGCCGGCCGCATTTTTCGTTTATTGCACACCCTTATGAAAATCTTCCCTTCTACCCTCCTCCCCTACCTGCTGCCTTTTGCCGCGCTGGCCCAAAACGCCGCGCCGCAGCCCGCGCCCGATGCCAACATCCAGCGTCTGGTCAACGAGGTTTCAGCTAAAACCCTCGAAGCCGATGTGCGCAAGATGGTGAGCTACGGCACCCGCCACACCCTCAGCGACACGCAGAGCAAAAAACGTGGCATTGGCGCAGCCCGCCAGTACGTCTTCGATGAATTCAAGAAGTACAGCAAGGCCGGCGGCGGGCGTATGACGGTGGAAATGGACACCTTCCTGATGCGACCCGACGGCAAGCGCGTGGACAAGCTCACACCGATGGCCAACGTGCTGGCCACCATTCCGGGCACCGACCCCACCGATACGCGGGTGTTTATCATGAGCGGCCACCTCGACTCGCGGGTGACCGACGTGATGAACCGCACCACCGACGCGCCCGGCGCCAACGACGACGCCAGCGGCGTGGCGGCGGTCATGGAAGTGGCCCGCGTGCTGGCCGGCCAGAAGTTTCCGTGCACCATCAAGCTGGTGGCCGTGCAGGGCGAAGAGCAAGGCCTGCTCGGCGCCGACCACCTGGCCCGCCGCGCCAAGCGCGAGGGTTGGAACGTGGTGGCAATGCTCAATAATGACATCGTGGGCAACTCGAAGGGCTACGACCCCGAAATCACGGACTCGCTGCACCTGCGCGTATTCAGCGAGGGCGTGCCGGCCACCGAAACGCCCGAGCAAGCCCGCACCCGCCGCCAGCTCAGCAACGAGAACGACTCGCCCAGCCGCGAGCTCGCCCGCTACGCCCAAACGGCGGCCCGCCAGTACGTAAATGCCAACGGCTACGCCGTGCTACTCGAATACCGCCCCGACCGCTTCCTGCGCGGCGGCGACCACACGCCATTCAACCAGCAAGGCTACGCGGCCGTGCGCTTCACCGAAACCAACGAGAACTTCAACCACCAGCACCAAGACCTGCGCACCGAAAACGGCATTGAGTACGGCGACAAGCCCGAGTTTGTGGACTACCGCTACCTGCGCCGCACCGCCCAGGTGAACCTGGCCACGCTCGCCAGCCTGGCCCTGGCCCCCGCCGCCCCCGTTAAGGTCGAAGTCCTCACCGCCAAGCTCACCAACCGCACCGAACTGCGTTGGCAGGCCCTAAAAGGCGGCCCCGCGCCCGCTGGCTACGTGGTGCTAGTGCGCGAAACCAGCGCCCCGCAGTGGCAGCAGCGCTACCCGGCCAGCGGCACTACCGCCGACCTACCCATCAGCAAGGACAACTACATCTTTGGCGTGGTGAGCGTGGATGCGCAAGGGCACGAAAGCACGCCGGTGCTGCCGGTAGTGGGGCGGTAGCGCGGTGCTGTCATTTATATTTAGCTATGCAAAACGCCGACCTCCTCGACCGCATCACCACTGACCCTCGCATCTTGGCTGGCAAGCCGGTGGTGCGCGGCCTACGCATTTCGGTAGAACAAGTGCTGAAGGCCCTCGCAGCGGGCCAGTCCGAAGCCGACCTGCTGGCGGAATACCCTGAATTGGAACTAGCCGATTTTCGGGCCATATTACTTTTTGCGGCCGATGCCGTGCAGGGCCAACGCGTGTATCGGCTCAGTGTCGGATGAAATTTATTATCGACGCAGGCGTGGGCCGCAGCGTAGAGCTACAACTAGCCGCTGATGGCCACGAAGTGCTGCCCGTGCGCGCTCGCGACCCGCACCTTCCCGACCAGGAAATATTGCGTTGGGCTGTGCAGGAGCAGGCTATTGTCGTGACGATGGATAAGGATTTTGGCGACCTCATCTGGAAGGAGCGCCTGCCCCATGCTGGGGTAGTATTGCTGCGCATGGAAGAGGCTACCGGACCCGAGCGCGCCGCGGCCATGCACCGCATCGCGCAAGAGTTTGGCGCGGAGCTGCCTTTGGCTTTCACTGTTTTCAAAAACGATCGGCTGCGGATTAGCCGGTAACTATATGCTTATGGAACTCAAACAAGAAATCACCCAAATTATCGACACGCTGCCCGAGGACGTACTGAGCGAACTCGTGCAATACCTACGCCAAGTGGAGAAAGCCTCGCAGGAAAAAGCGCGTATGTCGTTGCACCTCAAAACCATTTTGCTTGAAGACCGGGATGTGCTTGAGCGGCTGGCCAAATGATAACGTATCAGGAAGTCCTCGAAATACATGAGGTGCTGATAGAAGCTTTTGGCGGCGCGTCAGGCGTGCGGGATGAAGGCCTACTTCAATCGGCTATCGACCGGCCGTTTGCTGGCTTTGGGGACGCGGAGTTTTATAAAACGCCCGCTGAAAAAGCTGGAGCGATGGTAGAAAGCATTGTCAAGAATCATCCTTTCGTGGATGGCAACAAGCGCACGGGCTACGTACTCATGCGCTTGCTTTTAATGCAAGCGGGCCAGGACTTGCAAGCGACGCAAGACGAGAAATACGATTTTATAATCAGCATAGCATCGGGCCAAATAGCCTTTCCCGAAATCGTAGGGTGGACACAAAACAAGCTAATTGACAAAAGAGTAAGCTAGCTATTTTATTACTCGCAACGAATTATGCCCCAAGAAACCAATAGCCTCCAACGTTTCCTCGACGCACAGCGCACTGACTACGCCACCGCCCTTGCCGAAATAACGGCCGGGCGCAAGCGCAGCCATTGGATGTGGTACATCTTCCCGCAGCTTCGGGGCCTGGGCTTCAGCGAAACGGCGCGCTTCTACGGCATCCGCGATGCGGCCGAGGCAGCGGCGTACCTGACGCACCCGGTGCTGGGCGAGCGGCTGCGGGAGATTTCGCGGGCTCTGCTAGCACTGCCAGGCACCGATGCCAACCGCATCTTCGGCAGCCCGGATGACCTGAAGCTGCGCTCCTGCATGACGCTATTTGGGGCCGTACCGGGAGCGGATACCGTATTTCAGGCGGTGCTTGATAAGTTTTTTGGCGGGGCCAAGGATGCCAAAACGGTGCAGCTGCTGGGGTAGCGGCGGGCGCTGTAATGCGAAACCTGCACTGGCGATACACACGCAGCTACTGTACCCTAACCTGCCGTTGCACCCATGAAATTCGCCGCCTCTCTCGACAAAACAGCCATCGTGCTTACGGTGTTGGTAACCATCATTTTTGCAGTAGTTATTGGGGGGCAATATAGCTTCATAGCCGACGCGGGCCGGGCGGTGCCCATCTACACCACTGTGGGCTGCCTGGCTATATACGGGCTGGCGTTTGCCTTTCGGCCGGCCGGCTATGCGGTGACGGCGGAGGAGCTAGTTATCAACCGGCCGCTGCTGAATGCGCGTATTAAGCGGGCCGATATCCGGCGCGTGGCGGCGCTGCCCGCCCACGACCTGAGCGCCTTCATTCGGCTATTTGGGGTGGGCGGGCTATTTGGCTATTACGGCAACTACACCAATGCCACGCTGGGGCGCACCACGTGGTACGCCACCCGGCGCGACACGCCCGTACTGATAGAAACCACTGATAACAAGAAATATATTCTCACCCCCAACGACCCCGCCGGCTTTGTGGGGGCGCTGGCGGCGTAGGTGGCGGGCCGGGGCACCGCCCCTTTGGCCGGGGTGTAATGCGAGGCCAGCGGGCGCGATATACCTTGCGTTATTCACCTTCATTCAGTGCGCCATGCTACTGCCGATTCTCGCCGTTGCGCTTGTTCTTTTAATCGCTAGCCTGCGCATTGCGCAGGAATACCAGCGCGCCATTGTGTTCCGGCTGGGGCGCTACGTGGGCACGCGGGGACCGGGGGTGTACTGGCTCATCCCGTTTATCGAGCGCCAGCAAACCATCGATATGCGCACCAAAACGGTGGAGCTGGAGCAGCAGGAAACCATCACCAAGGACAGCGTAACCATCAAGGTAAACGCGGTGCTGTGGTTTAAAGTCATCAACCCAGCCGATGCCGTGATAAAAGTGGCCGACTACAACCGGGCGGTGTACCAACTGGCCGTGACGGCGTTGCGCAACATCATCGGCCAAAATCAGCTCGATGAGGTGCTGAAAGAGCGCGCCCACATCAACAGTTCGCTCCAGCAGATAGTGGACACGGCCACCGAAACCTGGGGCGTGAAGATTGAGCTGGTCGAAATAAAGGACGTGGAGATACCCGAGTCGATGCAACGCGCCATGGCCCGCGAGGCCGAGGCCATCCGCGAAAAGCGCGCCCGCATCATCAAGGCCGAGGCCGAGTTGGAGGCCAGCATCAAGCTCACGCAGGGCGCCTTGGAGATGGAGAAAAGCCCCATGTCGCTGGAACTGCGCCGCATGCAAATGCTGTCGGAAATCGGTATCGACAACAATACCACGACGGTGGTGCTCATCCCGTCCGAGTTTTCGCACGCCGCGCGGGCCATTGCGCCGCTGCTGGGTGGGGCGTTGACCCCGGCAGCGCCGGCCGTGTAGCCGCCAACAGTTCGTTTTGATTGCTGCCAAAAGCCCGCGCTCCTTCCCCGGAGAGCGGGCTTTTGCTTGTGGCCCGTGCCCTGGCAGCGGCGCGCTATCGGCAGGTTTGCGCGGCCCGGAGGCATGACTTCAGAGGCAATTCAATTGTACAATACCAATAAAAAATTACGATAAGCCCAACTATACTTATCACCTCGCGTACAAGCCGAACCTCAACCTGAACGCAAGTGGTTTTCTCATCTGCAAGGGATTACTGCGTTCTATTTACTTTATTCACATGAACCCAACCCCCACTCCCGTTTATCCGGGCCGCCCGGCCACGGACAATCTCCACTCCGACTCGCACCCCGTGTACCTGCCCGCCGCTGCGCCCCAAAAGCGCATTTCGTGGGGCGCTGTTTTTGCCGGCGCCCTGCTGGCCCTGGTGTTGCAATTGGGCCTGAGCCTGCTGGGCGCGGGCATCGGCCTGAGCACCATCGACCCGCTACAAGAGCGCAACCCCGTGAGCGGCCTTGGCACGGGCGCCATCATTTGGTACGGTATCAGCACGCTGGTGGCACTGTATGTAGGTGGCCTGGTGGCCGGCCGCCTGGCCGGTGCCCCGCGCCGCACCGATGGTCTGCTGCACGGCCTGCTGACCTGGGGCCTGGTTACGCTGTTCACTTTTTACCTGCTCACCACGGCGGTGGGCGGCATCATTAGCGGCGTAGGTGGCGTAGCTGGCCGCGCCCTCACGGCAGCTGGCAGCGGCATTGCCGCCGTAGCGCCCCAGGCGGGCGACGCCATTAAGGGCGAGCTGAAAGAGCAAGGCATCGACCTGAACGACTTAAAGAAAGAGGCCAGCAAACTGTTGCGCCAGACTGGCAAATCAGAGCTATCGCCCGAGGAACTGGAGCGCCAGGGCCGCGCCGCTGGCAACGTAGCCAAGGCCGAAGCTGGCCAAAGCGCCGCTAACCCTCAGGAAGCCAGCGACAATTTCGACCAAGTCATTGACAACCTGACCTCGAAAGCCGAAAACATCGGCAACGCCGCCGACCGCGACGCCGCCGTGAACGTAGTAATGAAGCGCACCGGCAAGACCCGCGCCGAGTCGGAGCAAGTGGTAGACAACTGGATTGCTACCGCCAAGGAAGCCCAGGCCAAGCTAGCGCAGGCTAAGGACGCCGCTGCCCAAAAAGCCCGCGAAGCCGGTGATGCCGCTGCTTCCGGCCTGTCGAAAGCCGCCATTTTTGCCTTCATCGGCATGGTACTCGGTGCTGCCGCCGCTGGCTTTGGCGGTCGCCAAGCCACGCCCGACGAGCGCCTGGCTTCGGTAGCCTAACACGGTTTCGGAGCCGCTGCACGGCTAGGTGTAGAGACGCATACTTGCGTCTCACGTCAGACGAGCCCAACAACGACGAGACGCAAGTATGCGTCTCTACAACCGACTGAGCGGGCGAAATACCTGTTGCGGCTTTCTAATAATCTCGGCCAACGAAAAAGCCGCAGTACCCGCCTGGGTGCTGCGGCTTTTTTATTGACCAGCAGCGGGCCTCAACCATCGGCGTGGTTCCAACGTTCTCAGGTAGATAGCCACAGTAGCCCGCGATTGGCTTCCGCCTTTTCCTCTCCCTCCCCATGAAAATTTTGCTCACCGGGGCCACCGGCTACATTGGCCAGCGCCTGCTGCCCGTGCTGGCCGAGGCTGGCCACGAGCTCGTGTGCCTCGTGCGCGATGCCCGGCGCTTTGCCCTGCCCGACTCGCTGCCCGCCGCCCTGCGCCCGCAGGTGAGCGTGGCGCAGGGCGACTTACTGAAGCCCGAAACCCTGGCCGACCTGCCGCTCGACATTGACGCGGCGTATTACCTGGTGCACTCGATGAGCGGGGGCGACAAGGACTTTTTTGAGCTGGAGCAGCAGTCGGCGCACCACTTCACCACGTACCTCGACCGCACCCAGGCGCGGCAGGTTATTTACCTTTCGGGCATCGCCAACGATGCGGGCCTGAGCGTACACTTGCGCTCGCGCAGCGCCGTGGAGCATGTGTTGGGGCAGGCCCAAAAGGCGCAGTTAACGGTGCTGCGGGCCAGCATCATTATTGGGTCGGGGTCGGCGTCGTTCGAGATTATCCGCGATATCGTGGAGAAGCTGCCCGTGATGGTGACGCCGCGCTGGCTCAACTCGCGTTGCCAGCCGCTGGGCATCCGCGACGTGGTGTTTTACCTGCAAGCGGTGCTGGACAACCCGGCCTGCTTCAGCGAAAGCTTCGATTTGGGCGGGCCCGATGTACTGACGTACAAGGAGATGCTGATGGGCCTGGCTGCCGAGCGCGGCTACAAGCGCTGGATAGTAACGGTGCCAGTACTCACGCCGCGGCTGTCGTCGTGGTGGCTGTATTTGGTTACGAGCACGTCGTTTTCGCTGGCCCAAAGCCTGGTCGAAAGCCTCAAGAATGACACCGTGGCCGACCCGGCCCGCAGCATCGAGCGGGTGGTGCCGCACCAGTGCATGAGCTACCGGGCGGCACTGGCGCTGGCCTTCCAGCGCATCGAGCAAAACGAGGTGGTGAGTAGCTGGAGCGATGCAATGAGCAGCGGCACCCTGCGCCAGAACTACATGGATGCCATCCAAATCCCGAAGCACGGCATGTTCTTCGACCGCCAAAAACGCAAGTTTACTCGCCCCGTGGCCGAGGTACTCGATAATATCTGGCGCATCGGCGGCGAGCGCGGCTGGTACAAAACCGACTGGCTCTGGCGCATCCGCGGCCTCATGGACAAGCTGGTGGGCGGCGTGGGCCTGCGCCGCGGCCGCCGCTCGCCCAGCCGCCTGCGCGCCGGCGACCCACTCGATTTCTGGCGCGTGCTCGTGGCCGACCGCGCTACCAAACGCCTCTTGCTCTATGCCGAAATGAAGCTACCCGGCGAGGCGTGGCTACAATTCCGTATCGTAGACCACGCCGATGGCACCCACACCCTGGAGCAGCTGGCCGCCTACCGCCCGCAAGGGCTTTTGGGGCGGCTGTACTGGTATTCAGTACTGCCGTTTCACGGCATTATTTTCAAGGGGATGGTCGAGAATTTGATTAGCTATAAGGAAGAGTGAGGCTTGGTGGGCGCTTTCCCTGCGCACTCGTTGGACGTGGCGCCTCACGAGACCCCTATGGGGCCGGCCCCCTCTCCGAAAAGGAGAGGGGGAGCCTGACGACTTCTGAACGTTCGCTTCCGTGTGGTTTGCGGTCAGCTCCCTCTCTCCTTTTCGGAGAGGGGGCCGGCCCCATAGGGGTCTCGTGAGGCGCCCACGCTCGCACCACTCATTTCCGACTTCCCAATACCTCCAGCGCCTCAAAAAACGCCGGCCGGTACGTATCACCCAACGGCACAAACGTGTTCGTGCCCTTAAAGAAAATCTGGTTGCCATCGAGCGCCCGAATCTTGTCGAGCGATACGATATAGGACTTGTGCACCCGCATAAAGTGCCGGGCCGGCAGTCGGTCCTCCAGGTCTTTTATGTTGAGCAGCGTTACCACGCGGTCGTGCTGGGTCTGGATGGCCACGTAGTTTTTCAGGCCTTCTATATACACGATATCGGCAAAATCGACCTTGGTCATCTTGCCCTTACTCTCGGTTTTGACGAACACGTAGTCAGCCGGGGCAGCGGCTTCGGGCGCAGCGGCAACGGGCAGCGGCGCGACAGTCGGGCGCGCCTTTTGGGCGGCTTTCAGGAAGCGCTCAAAGGCGATGGGCTTGAGCAAATAATCCAGCGCCTCCAGCTCGAAGCCCTGCACCGCAAACTCACTGTAGGCCGTGGTGAGCACCACGCGAGTGCCGCTGGGCAGCAGCCGCATGAGGTCGAGACCTGAAAGCTGCGGCATGTGAATGTCGAGAAACAGCAGGTCCACGGGCTGGGCTTGCAGCAGGTTCAGCGCTTCGAGCGGGTTGGTGGTGGCCCCAATTAGCGTCAAAAAAGGCGTTTTGCGGACGAACGCGCACAGCAAATCCACGGCACTTTGCTCGTCATCGACGACCAGGCAGGAAATCATAAATTACAGCTCCAGAGTGAGGTGGCAGGTATAAAAATCGGGCGTATCGGTGATGGTGAGCGTGTGCCGCTCGGGGTAGGCCAGCGCGAGGCGGGCGCGGGTATTAGCCAGCCCGATGCCCGAATGCGGCTCTTTGGGGCCATGGCGCTTTTGGTTGTGCGTCTCGAAAGTGAGTTGCCCGCCCGCCACGGCCAGCCGGATGCGCAACGGATGGGCGGGGTCGGCCAGTTCGCCGTGCTTAAAGCAATTTTCGACAAACGTGATGAGCACCAGCGGCAGGATAAGCACGAATTGCACACTGCCTATCACTTGAAAATCAACCTGGAGCTGGTTATTAAAGCGCAGTTGATTCAGGGCAATGTAATTGTGCAGGTGCTGCACCTCCTGCGCCAGCGGCACCTTGCTCTCCGTGTTTTCGTGCAGGGCGTAGCGCATGGTATCGGCTAGCAGCAGAATGCCTTCGGCGGCCGGCTCGGAGTGCGGGTACACCTGGGCGTAGAGGAAGTTGAGGGAGTTGAACAGGAAGTGCGGATTAATCTGGCTGCGCAAAAAGGCCAGATTGGCTTCGAGCAGGCTTTTTTCGGCCGCACGCAGCCGGTGCTCCTGCTCGCGCCGGTGGCGCTCTAGCAGCACTGCCCGGCGAGCAAACCAGTAGCCAACGCTGGCAAACGCAAAAAACGAGCTGCGGTAAAAGCCCGACGACCACAACTGCCAATAGGTAATCTTGGGCGGAGTAATGTGGAACAGCACCCACAGGTACTGCGATATCTCGGTGCGCACCCAAGCAAAAACAGCCATCGCCCCCATTATTGCCGCAATGCTCTGCCAGTACGGGCGCTTATCGGCTATTCGCGGCAGCAAGCCCTCGCTAATGCCGTAAAACAGTAGTGCATTGAGCGGGTACAGAACGAGGATGAAGTAGTAGCTGGGCGGCGGGGCTTTGGTTAGGAAAAACGTGGACTGCTCATACACGATAAAGCCCAGCCAAGCCAGCACGTGAATCAGGGCGGGAGCAAGCTTTTTGGGCGCCGTTTGCATACCGCGAAGGTAGCCCGGCCGCTAGCTGGCCGCGGGCACGTTCGTCCCGCAAAACCGGGGTTGGTACCCCGAAACGGCGGGTTGGTGTAGTATTTTTTAGCTGGCTGCGGGGCCGGGGTACGTTTGTATCAGGTAAAGCAAACGGCTTTACTCGCCGACTAGAAAACACAGGAAAGAAAATAAACGCCCGCCAGGCAACGCTTTTCCGGCCCTTCACATCTAGGGTCGTGTTGGCAAAAACCCACGCTGCCACTGTCAAATTTTTTCTCGCTGCCCCGTAACGTTTGGCCTTGCCGCAGGTACTCCCCATAGAAAAAGGCTAAAAGTTCCCAGCGAGAGCGCCAATCCCTAAAAATTTTCAGGTTCAAAACTGCCTTTCCAGCTCGCTAAAGCAGGTTTCGAGAAATAATTTGAAACAGTACTATGCGAAACAAAGTACCTGTTGTAAGTTTGTTCTATCAAAAGCCTAGTACCACCTCAAGACCCACAACCTGGCGCCGCCCGGTTGCCGCTTGAGCCTCCCCACGCCAGCCGCCAATCGGGCGGCGGCCCCGCGCCACCGGCCTAGCCCGGCGGCGGCTACTGCCAGCCTACCCCGCTTGCCTGGGGCCAGCTGACTCCCCTCCCCTCTCGTGCTTTTTGAGGCACCGATTCTCTTCACCCCCGGAACCGCGGCCGGCTGGGAACGGAATCGCCATGCCTTTTCCGAACGCCTTTTTCATTGCTTACAGCCATGAGCTTCCTACTGAACCACAACACCTTATTTGCTTTCACCGGCCTGGCCCTGGCCGCCACGCTGCCCCACGGCGCGCTGGCCCAGACCCCCCCGGCTGCTACCCAGGCTACCATCAGCGGCACGGCCGTAGCTGGTGGCCCCAAGGCCGAGGCGCTGCCCTTTGCCACGGTGCTGCTGCGCCACGCCGAGGCTAACGATACCAGTATGGTAGCCTCCGGCCAAACTACGCTGGATGGCACCTTCGAGCTGAGCAAAGTACCGGCTGGGGCCTACCGGGTGCGCATTTTGGCCCTGGGCTACCAGAGCCTGGTGCAGGCCGTGCGGGTGGCCCCCGGCCAAACGGCCGTGGCGCTGGGCACACTGCAAGCCAAGCCCGCCACCCAGCAGCTAGCCGAGGTGAAGGTGACGGCCGAAAAAGCCGTGGTACAGCAGGAGCTGGGCAAAACGGTAATCAACGTAGAGAAAGACCTGAGCAGCGTGGGCGGCACCGCCGTAAACGTGCTCGAAAACGTGCCCTCGGTGGCCGTAGACGCCAGCGGCACGGTGAGCCTACGCGGCTCTTCTAACCTTACTATCCTTATTGATGGCAAGCCCGCCGGCACCAGCAACGGCGGCCCCGGCCCGCGCCTCGACCAGATTCCGGCCTCGCAGATTGCCCAGGTGGAGGTCATGACCAACCCCTCGGCCAAGTACGACGCCAGCGGGTCGGGTGTCATCAATATCATCACCAAAAAGAACAAGAAGGAGGGCTGGAACGGCCAGGCCGCCCTCGTGCTCGGCACCCAGGACAAATACGCTCCCAGCCTGAGCCTGAGCCGCCACCACGGCAAAGGCACCTGGAACCTGAACTACAACGGCAACGACCAGGTGTACCGCAGCACCTCGCGCAGCCGCCAAACGGCCCTCACCGATGGCAAGCAACTCTTTACCACCCAAGACGGTACCGGCCGCCAGCGCAACCAAAACCACAACCTGAGCGTGGGCCTGAACTACGAGCTGACCAAAGAGCAAACCTTGGGCGTGAACGTATCGGGGAACTGGGAGCACCACACCGAAACGGAGTTTCAGAACCTGACCCAGCAAACGGCGGGCTCGCCCATCGTAACCACCCAAACCGGCCTGCTCGAAGACAACGTGAACGTGAAAGTGCTGAATACGTCGGCCGACTACCGCCACACCTGGGAGGCGCACAAAGGCCGCGAGCTGACCGCCAATGCTGGTTTTGTGGGCATCACGGCGAAGATTCCGGTGCTGCAAACCATCACGGGGGGCACCGCGCCGGGCGGCTTCCGCCAAGACCAGGCCGTGGATGCGCAGATATTCTTCGGGCAGGTAGACTACGTGCAGCCCACCGCCGACGGCAAGGGCAAGCTCGAAACCGGCGTGAAGCTGGAGGGCCAGCACACCACCGGCAGCGCTGAAATGCGCAAGCCCTCGCAGACTGACCCGCAGGCTGGTTATCAGCTCGATGACAAAAACTCCTTCGCCTACGACTTTACCCAAGTGATGCCCGCTGCCTACGCCACCTACCAGCAGCAGTTGGCCCACGGCTGGAGCGCCCAGGGCGGCCTGCGCGTGGAGGCTACCATGCTGCACGGCAGCGTGGCCGGCGGCCGGGCCAGCGTGGACAAAGACTATTACAACCTGTTTCCGAGTGCCACGGTGGCCCGCGAGCTGGGCAAAGAGGCTGGCCAGAGCCGCTTGCAAGTGAGCTACGCCCGCCGCCTCAGCCGCCCCGACTTCATGCAGCAGCTGCCCTTGCAGCTCTACCAAGACCCGCGCAACTACCGCACCGGCAACCCCGGCTTGCTCCCCGAATTCAGCCACAACCTGGAGCTGGGCCACCAGCTCAACCTGGCCAATGGGGCCAGCATCACGACCACGGTGTTTGCCCGCTTTACCGAGCAAGCTATTCAGCGACTACGCTTTATCGATACCACCGCCACCCGCACCAACGGCGTGGGCGTGGTAACGGCCGAAACCTACCAGAACTACGGCAGCACCACCAACCTGGGCCTCGAAATGACCTGGGCCCAGCCCCTGGCTAAGTGGTGGCGCGTGTCGGCCAGCGGCTCGCTCTACCGCTCCCAAATCGCGACCAACGCGGCCGACCAGGCCAACCGCTCGGCCCTGGCCGGCAACGTGCGGCTCTCGAACAACTTCACGCCCCGCAAGGGCCTCGACGTGCAGCTCACCGGCACCGTGCGCTCGACGGTGCTCACGGCCCAAGGCCGGCAGCTGCCCACCGGCGGCCTCGACGTAGCCGTGCGCCAGCGCCTCTTCGGCGACCGCGCCGCCCTCACGCTCCGCGTGTCGGATGTGCTTAATACCCAGGTGCGTCGCTCCGAATTGGCCACGCCCGAGCTGCAAACCTCGCTCTACAACAAGCGCGAAACCCGCGTGGGCTGGCTGGGCTTCACCTGGTACATCGGCGCCACTAAGGCCAAAGCCGGTCGCATCGAGAGCGGCCCGAGCGGCGGCGGCGGGTTCGGCGGCTAATCCCTCCCACAATCAAGTAGGGCATACTGAGCCGGCGGAAGTGGCTCGCGTGAATCTTGTCCGGGTTCATGGCGCGAGCGAGCTGCCAGGCCGGCTCGGTATGACCTAGTTGAACTGCGGTTTCCGGAAATAATGCAACGCACAAACTTCTAACAACCAACACAATAAGGTAATCAAGCCAAGATTTCTAATGCCTTGCTTTGCACCGCATTAGCCCCAATCCAACTCCCCTTTTTCCTTACCATTTTTTCTTTCTGAGTCATGAACGCTTCGTCTTTGTTTTTCGCCGCTGCTTTGTTTTTCTCGTTCGGTGCTTCGGCCCAAACCTTCGTAGCCGTGCCCGATGAGCAGGAGCTGGTGGGCAGCTATTCGGCCGCCCAGGCTGCCCGGCCCGCCAGCGCCGGCAGTGTCAATTACTTCGGCGTGGTTACCTCACACGATGCCAGCAACGAGCAGTTTGGCCAGTTGCGCCGGGCCATTGAAACATTCCAGCCCACGCTGATAGTGGTCGAAAAACCCGATTTAGGCTTCGCCGCTACGGAAACCGCCACCATCGCCGCCAAGGGCGTACCCGGCTACACCCGCCTGCTGGCCCAGCAGCACAACGTGCCCACCGAGCGCCTTGATAACCCTGAGGCCGAGTACGCCTACCTCCAAACCAAGCTCCCTGCCGAGCAGCTCAAGCTCTACTACCTGCTACGCGAAGCCCGGCGCTTCCGCCAGAACACGGGCGCTAGCAAAGCGCTGACCGTAAAAGCCATGCGCCAGCTCATTGCCCAAAGTGCCACCTTCCTACCCGGCACCGAAAACACCATTAAGAGCGTGGAGGAACTGGCCGCCGCCTTCCAAAAAAACTGCCCCGGCGCTGGTCAGTGGTACGAGGCACCCGCCACGTACTTCTGCCCCCAGGCCGCGGGCCTCTACCCCATCGGCTCGTTTAGCCGCACCGTGAATGACGCCATCACCGAATACCGCGAGCGCTACGTGTACGCCCCGCTGGCCGCCCGTGCTGCCGCCGGCGAGCGCATCCTGGTAGTAGCAAGCTGCGACCAGCTACCCGCCGCGCCGGCCATCGGCACGGTAGCCGTGAAGTAACGGCCGTCTAACGCGAATACCCCACCCCCAGCCCCTCCCCTCCGGGAGAGGGGAGCCTGATGTAGAATGGGCAATTGCTCATTGGCGC
>Ga0265780_10006138_pt1 | contig 14999 bp, 11 predicted proteins | sample P1T30metagenome_FD_192432 | JGI IMG/M metagenome (GOLD analysis project Ga0265780, IMG submission 192432) | Plant litter microbial communities from East Loma Ridge, Irvine, California - P1 T30 | ecosystem: Environmental > Terrestrial > Plant litter > Unclassified | place: USA: California... | reverse complement strand
CCCTCTCAGCCCCAACAAAATATAAAAATAATGTCGCCCTTCCCCCCCCCCCCCCCCCCCTTGTCCGCCTCACCACCCTTGGGATCCCCAATCGGACTCGTGGACGCAAAGAACAGCACCTTGATCGCAATCGCAAACCCGGCATGCAGCGCCAGCACGACAATAAGCAGCGCCTTACTCGTCTTCGCCTCCGTCGTGCTGAGCACGGGGTATAAATTGCGCAGCAGGAAGAAAGCGGAGAAAGCGAGACCAAGCGCGACGAAGACGTAGTTGAGGACTATTTGCACCATTTGTTAGCAAATAGTGGAAGAAGCGAAGGAGGAAATGCGGAACAAACTCACTACTAATCGGACTCCAACTAACCGCCGCAACCACAATCCACACCAAATTCGCATACCCATAAAGACACGCGCACTCGAGCAAATTCGCACTCTCGCTGCCATACCACTTCAGCACCGCCCACAGCCCCACGGGCACAAACACCGTGTACCCATACACCAGCCCCGCGGCCCCGCTCAGCAGTTTGAAGTCGTATTCAAACCGCCCCATGCCCTTTTGGCTCAGGTACTGGTTGATCGTGCCCGTTAGGAAGAGGATGACGACGACGGTTGTCGCGATCCACACGGGGCCGTACAGGTCTGGGTTGCCCTCGAGCACGTCGAGGAAGTTGGCGCGCGGGTAGATGGCCGATGTGCAGCGGCGTAGGACTTCGGCTGTGTCGACGTCGAAGGCTTGGGCGTAGAAGGAGAGCGTCCAGAGGTAGTGTTTGCGGCTGGAGGAGGGCGCCGAGGTCGAGGGCCCGGGGAGGAAGGATGTGGAGTCGGGTTGGATTTTGGGGGCGCCGCGCGTGGGCTGGGTGTCGAAGTCTGTGATGGTGAGTTAGCGGGTAGGAGGGGTTTGAGGTGGTGGGTGAGACGCACTGGAGCTGTGGAATTCGAGGTCTTCTTGGAGGTCGGTGTGGCCTAGGTCGCCCTAGGGATTGTCAGCGTCGCTTTCTTATCGCATTGAGGAGGCGCATGAATGAGCGCAAGCATACACATACCTCTTGGTCGACATCGACGACAACGTCATACCCTCTGTTCGCCATGATGGTCATGTTTGGAGCTCTCGTGTGGTGAAGCCAGATTGCGGTTGACGTCGCGCGTCGCGTCTGTGCGGCCAATCATTCGGAGCAGGCGTCAGGGTCCAGCGCCTGATTGGTCACGTCTGTCGATGAAGGGCACACGGAGTACACTACCTTTGCTCCAAGCAGACTTCGGTGAATGGCGACTTTACGAGCTCACAGACAGTATTCTATTAGCCTTTCAAAGAGAAGTCGTCAAGAATCTATCATCTACCGGTCCCGCGACCATCTACACCGACACCACCCATGACCATCTACGGCGCAGGCTCATCCTTGGGCACAAGCGGCTCCACATTCCAAATCGCCTCCGCATACTCGTCGATACACCTGTCGCTCGAGAAGAAGCCCATCCTCGCCACAGTCGTGATGCACTTGCTGGTCCACTCCTCCGTGTTCTTGTAGCTCTCGTCGATGAGGCCCTGGGTCTCAATGTACGACGCAAAGTCGTCGGACACGAGGTAGTAGTCGCCGTGCTCGACGATGCCGTTGAGCAGCGCGGAGAAGCGGTCGGCGTCGCCAAACATGCCCTTGTGGATGACGTCAAAGACCTTGGCGAGCTGCGGGTCGAGTTGGTACTGTGAGTAGAGATGGGCGTGGCGGAGGTCTTCGACGTCCTCTGCGAGGTTGCCGAAGAGGAAGATGTTCTGCTCGCCAATCTCGCGGGTGATTTCAATCTACAGACTGTTAGTTGACGATCAAAATAATATAAAGTATACAACACTCACGTTTGCACCATCGCAGGTACCAATGATCAAACCGCCGTTGAGGCAGAACTTCATGTTGGAAGTTCCCGATGCCTCAGTACCAGCAGTGGAAATGTGCTCGCTGATATCGCTGGCAGGAGTGATGATCTCCGCCTTGCTGACGTTGTAGTCGGCAATGAAGACGACCTTCAGCGCATCGCCAACATCGGCGTCGTTGTTCACGACGTCACCGACCTTGTTGACCAGGTGGATGACAGTCTTTGCCATCCAGTATCCAGGCGCAGCCTTTCCACCGAAGATGGACACACGTGGCACGAGCTTCTTCCTCTCTTCTGGCGACATGGCCTTGATCTGGAGGTAACGGTGGATAACACCGAAGATGTTGAGCTGCTGACGCTTGTACTCGTGAATACGCTTGACCTGGACGTCGAATAGCGCTGCTGGGTTGACTGTGACGCCCTGGTGCTCTTTGATGTGCGCTGCAAGGCGTACCTTGTTCGCGTACTTGATGTCACGGAACTCCTTGCGGAACTCCTTGTCGTCAACAAACGCCTCCAACTTGTGCAGCAGAGTCAAGTCCTTGAGGAACTCGTGTCCGCCGAGCTTAGATGCGATCAAAGCCGACAGCTTGGGGTTGGCCTGGTGCAGCCATCTTCGGGGTGTGATACCGTTGGTGACGTTGGTGAACTTGTCAGGCCCGTAGATCTTGACAAAGTCCTTGAAGATGGTGGTCTTGATCAGATCGGAGTGTAGCTCAGCCACACCGTTGACCTTGTGCGAGCCGATCAGCGCCAGATATGCCATGCGCACCATCTTCGGCTGTGACTCCTCGATGATGGAAACGCGGCCAAGCATGTCGCGGTCCTTGGGGAAGTTCCGCTCAACCAATTGGAGGAACTGTAAGTTGATTTCATAGATGATCTGCTTGAGTCAGGATGTGCTTGGAGCAACGAGATTGATGATTGACGTACCTGCAGGTGGCGCGGGAGCAGATGCTGCATGAGTGGTACCGACCACTTCTCGAGCGCTTCAGGCAGCACAGTGTGGTTGGTGTATCCGAAAGTCTTCTGGACGACTAGATCTTGTCAGCAATTATCCTTAAAAACCGTAGAACTTCACATACTATTCCAAGCATCGTCCCATGCCAGACCTTCAATGTCGATGAGAATCCTCATAAGCTCTGGGATGGCGAGCGTCGGGTGAGTGTCGTTGAGCTGGATGGCCACAGCGTTGGGGAACTCCTTCCACGCCTTCTTGTTCTTCTTGAATCGACGGACGATATCGTACAACGAGGCAGCGCACCAGAAGTACTGCTGCTTGAGACGGAGCTCCTTTCCACGCTCGAGGTTGTCGTTGGGGTAGAGCACGGCGGAAATGGTCTCGGCGCGCTGCTGGTCCGCCACTGAGCTCTCGTACTCGCCCGAGTTGAACTTCTGGAAGTCGAACTCGCCGCTCGCTGCCTTGCTGCCCCACAGACGCAGGTTGTTGCAAGTGCCAGTCTTGTATCCAGGGACTATTCTCATTAGCACTCGCATCCACCACATCATCCTGCTTCAACTCACCAGGCACATCAAAAGCCACCGCCTGCACAATCTCGCCGCCTTCCCACGAGCTCTGCTGCTTGCCCTCATCATCCTGCCAGCGGTTGACCTGGCCGTAGAACTGCACGTCCACGACAATATCATGGCGTTGAAACTCCCACGGGTTGAAGTCGAGCCAGTAGTCGGGCACCTCGACCTGGTATCCGTCCACAATCTCCTGCTTGAAGATTCCGTAGCGGTAGCGCAGACCGTAGCCCCAGGCCGGGTAGTTGAGCGAGGCCATCGAGTCGAGGAAGCAGGCGGCCAGACGTCCGAGACCGCCGTTGCCGAGCGCGGCGTCGTGCTCTTGCGAGATGACGTCTTCCATGCGGAAGCCCAGGTCGGCGAGACCCTCTGGAGGTGTGTTAGAAGAGCCAATGGCAGTGATGGGAGGGGGGGTACTTACTCGAGGCAACATCCTTCTGTTCAACGTTGAGCATAGCATTGTCAAGGGCTCGTCCCATCAAGAACTCGAGGGACAGATCTGTTCTCATCAGCTTCTACTCTTTCATCTCAACGCCACCAAACTCACAGTAAATGCGCTTCTGGTCAGCAAACGTCTGACTCTGCTGCGTCTTATTCCAGTCCAAGACCAGCCGGTCTCTAAACGCCAACGCCGTGCCCGCATACGCCGCGGACTCGTCGCAATTGAACAGCGAGCGCGCCAGCGTCGTCTCAATATGTCTAACAGCCTCCTTCTCAAAGTCCTCGGGCGTGCTGAACGGCTTGGGCATCTGCTCATCGTCAGTACCACAACGCAGTCAACCCCACATGGAGCTACCCCGCAATGCAAGCAGCCGCGTGGATGCACTTACAAACTTCCTCCAGGCCTCGCGCTGGGGCTCGGGGATGCTGGCTTCGACGCTCTTGATGTCGCTGGGGCCGAAACCCGTCACGGTGCGCTTGTGCTTGGGCCGCGAGAAGCTGGGGCCGACGGGGCCCTGGAGGTCGGAGATGGGGGCGCTGGTCGAGGGCTTGCGCTCGCGGGGGGAGGGGGCTGTGGACGCCATCTTGGGCACTTCAATTGCAGAGAGAGTGAGGGTGCCGCGGAGGGGATGGCGGGGTGAAGGTGGAGGAGAGGGAGGGAGAGGGGAGGAAGAAGGGCAGGTCGCAGGAGAAATAGACAGCGGCTAGCTTATAAAACACTGTTTACTCTCGCGCCAAAGTGTTGACAAAGGCCAATGGATGCATGCACAAGACGGGCAGCAGTGGGAAGTTTACACTTCACGCTGCAGCAAGCTCAAAGAACAATAGCGCTCCACCTTCACACCACCCATAACAGTGCAGTCTAGCGGCTATCCCCAACGCGGGGAACGCACATGCTGACAGCTCCATCCCAAGTGTTGAGCGATGGACATGCAGCTTCATGCAAGCTCCCAACAAGACGACGACGACGAGGTGGGGTAAGCGCGACCATTCTGCACCCCACACCTCTAGCGCGGAGCCTCTGGGCCAATCCCAGCGCGCGCTAGCCCGGCCTTGGGCGCGTTGAAGCGTGACTTGAGAAATGGCATGGCCAGACTGCATACATAGGGAACGGCACGGTGACGTCGCGATGCGTTGCCCCTCCACACCAGCGCGCGGGACAAATCACGGGAAGTCAGCGCCGTTTTGACCACGTCGGGGGCAGCATCGAGGAATCGTGTATGCATCGATATTGGTGCTACGGACAAGGCGAAGGCGACTGCACCGCCTCTTTCACTTTGGCGGTATGCTATGTGCGGGTTCAGATGGAGTGCCGTCCAGAGCTGAGGGTATCATGCGGGCGAAGCAATGAGAAAAAGATGCTGTGTGCATCAGGCCACCGAAAAAACCCATGTCTATCCAGACAGTAATCCGCCAGAACTCCAGATGACCACATGTAGGCGCCGTATCCCGAGACGCCCAGAAATGCTTCATGGTAGCAATGCGAAAAATGCGGAGAATATGTCGTCGACTTCGTGTCCGCTGACTGCCGGTTGGTGTCGTGGTAACTCCCCCAGGATTCTGCTCGCATGTTTCGAGCAGCAGTTCCTTCAAAGGCGATGATCTCAAGGACTCGGCTCGGGCGTCTGCACCCCAAAGCTCCAAACCGCCGCTCCAGGCAGATTAATCGAAAGCGTGCGTCTGCGGTCATGCCTCTTCCCCAGCGTACTCGACCTCCTCATCTCGCCCAGCATCTTCTGCACCGCCTCGTCTTTAATCCTGAACAGCCCATAGTCCAGATCCTGCAATATCGCCCTCTTCGCCGCCTCGATTTCACCCACGCTGAACATGCCCGCGCTCTCTTTGACCGCCCAGTGCCGTGACGAGCGCAGCCGATCGATCAGGAAGCCATGTGCGAGAGCCAGCGCCGCGAGCACAATGACATCCGCCCCCTCTCTCCCCCGTGCACTCAGCCTCTCGAGCACACACGCCGCAAACCCCAACACCTCGTCCGCACACTGCGCGCGCGCCAAAATCCCGCATACAACATCGCCATGCGCGCCCGGCACGCTCTTCGCCAGGTGCTGTGCGTATACTATTCATAGACACATCAGTCAGGGTCCGCGGCATGTAACGTCTTCGGCCAGATCGCCAGGAACAGCAGGCCAAGTGGATCGACTCGATGATGTTGAGCAAGGAATGACGTGGACCCAGCCATGCAGGGGAAACGCAGCGGCCCGTGTGGTCGCGCGAGCAACTGCCATCTGGCGCCGGGGGAATGCATGGAAAAGCGATGAAGAAAAACGTACCTTGAATTTCCGGCGCGGGCCTGGTTTGGCCTTGCGATGATGTCGGTGTGCTGGTGGTGTTTGCGTGCGACTCCTTTGCGGGCGGTGGGGTGGGCAGGTTCGACAGCGGGATGTATGTTGCAAAGTATTTGTCGAGTTCTTCGTCGGTCATGTCGCTGTTGACAGACGGTGCGGGCGAGTAGTATTCCATCGCGTGCATTCCTCCAATCCGTCTCCAAGAATGCGTGTCGTCGTCGTAGTAGTGTAAACAAACACTTTGTCTCCGTAGTCCGTAATCGCAGTGCTGTATTTCGCGAACCGTCAAGCAAACAAATCCCGTCTTGACCCAAACAACGTCTTATCCTTCACAGCTCTTTTCAAGATGAATAATATGTCCAATTCATCAGGCGGGTCGCTCCCAGCCCTATATACCTCCCTCCGTCTGCGTCTCCCAACCTGCCCACAATTATCGAAACGGTGAAAGCGCGCGGGCTCCCTCCTTGTTGCTAGCCCGGGATTCTCAATAGCGCAGTTTGACCCCTGCCGTGCGCACCCGTCTTTTCGCCAACAGGCTTGGCAGCGTCACGCTTGCTATGCGCGGCGACGAAGTGTTGTCGCGGTAGGAAGAGAGAGAAGAGAAAGTTAGCAGTTGGCAGTTGGCAGTTGAAGTAGAAGTAGTGGGGATGTGGGATGGGCCTTTCCTCATTACTCGACCGGGAGATATTCTCTGCCCGCGCGAAAAGTAGAGTGCATGTTATTGTACAGTAGAGTACATACGCAACCCCCTTGAAATTTCCATATTACAGTACAGTACATTCACAGTACGTACAGCACATGCATTATCCCCAACTGCCAAAAGCTTGTGCCGCGGACCTCACCCCCCTGTATCGATGGCACCATCAGCCGCCAAATCCCCACAAGTCAAGTTCCCAATCCCCCTCCGCGCCCACGATATCCAGCCTCAGGCGCGCACCACACAGCGACATCGTTGACGCCAAAGTTTGGGAGCTTACCCTGCAGTAGCTCATCCGCGTGCTCACACCATCTGTCCTGAGCTTCACCGCCATTATCCCCGTTCACGAACGCACACGGGTGTTCGGCCACGGCGTGCGCGCGATCTAGCACTTGCCCACAGCCTGCGTACCTACTACACCCGCACGCTCGTATCCTCTCTCCCGCTGTGTCTCCGAGCGAGCCCCGCGTACATTTTGCGTCATGGCGTGTTGTATTCCCTGCCTGCCTCCCTCCCCTACTATCTAGCAGAAAATACATGCCCCGTGTGTGGATTACATAGCACGACATACGGGGCTGATGTGCATCCTGTACGGGCTACGTGCTGTGCAGACACACAGCATGCGCGCCGAGAGGGACGTTCACGTTCGCACCCAATTCAGTGCCCTGGGCCAGACTGTGCGTGCTGGAAATTATTCCCCGAGGATCCTGGACGTCGATGCGCGACGAGAATAGCAACGCCATCGGGAAGGGGTGGGAAAGGAGGTGGACGTCCAAACACATACATCCGAGGAGCGTCCGGTCCGATGTGCCAACGTGCGGTTTTACGAGAATACAGATGCGCACTGCGATGCAACATACGGGAAGCGCAGAGAAAGAATGAACAAACAAACTACACGGCGTGTTTAACATTCTGAATCCCGCGTGCTTCACAATCACGTGCCCTCCAGTTTCCCTGTACACATGCATCTTGGAATCCACATCTCCCATTGTCTACCTACTTCGCACCGTGCCATCCAGACCTCTCCACACCCGCACACCAATTTTTGCAAGTGTGAATGAACACGGGCTCGTGACCCGAGTAAGCCGGAAAGTTTATGTGGAAATTGTACCACCATGGTAAGACGGGAAGGGAAGGGAAGGGGGACGGGAAGCTTCAATTCAGCCGCACATCCATGTCCCGTCCGCACGCATCAAAGTTTCGTATCGATATGGTAGTGGTAGGGGTAACGAAAATATGATATCAAATTTGCTCTCTACCACACAGCACAGTTACATAAACGGTTCCATCCCAGAAGGCAGACAGACAAGTCCGCCTCGATCGGTAATAACCGCATGCTTTGCTTGCATCAATCATCCACCAACTCTCTCGTTGTTTTCGTTCCCCTCCGCGATTCCATACATTGGGATATCATCCACAACTTTCCAATCAATCACACACACTTCCTTCCAGCATCCTCATGACTGCCATAACGTCGTCAAGATTCATGTCCCAGGATCCCTGACAGCAAATTCACCACTTCGCCATCGGAGACAGATTTCGTTGACAAATCGTAAACATTCTCGACGCTTACTGCGCCTTCTTGGGGGCGCCCTGCTGGCCACCAACATACTTGCGAATGTCAGTCGCATCGCCCGCCTGACGGACAATGCCCTTGAAGGTGCCCCACGCATTGCGGGCCGCGGGGGGTGTGCTCTGGTTAGCCAGCTGCGCATCGATGCGCGCAGTCAGGGAGTGAATCGCCTCCTGGACGAAGCTGCTCTGCGCAACGCGCGCGCGGAAGAAGACGGTGTAGACGGCGAGCAGGATCCAGCTACCCTTCTGGAAGAGCAGCGCAGAGCCGACGACGCGGAACCAGAGAGCGATCTCGAGCAGGGCCACGAGAGTCATGCTGCCATCATAGTACTCTTTGACGAACTTGCCAATAGCCTCGGAGGCGCCAGACGCCGGGGGCTTGGAGCCCGCTGCGGCGGAGGCGGGCGGGGGCTGGATGGTCGGCAGCAGGTTGGAGCGCACATAAGTAGCGACGTGGAAGACGGAGTAGACTGCAAAGGGCGTGACGGCAAGCGGGATCTGGCGGGAGAAGAGCCAGATAAGAGCCATGACTGCATATAGCGTTAGCTTATGTTGCTGCGGGGGAACCAAGCTACGTAGGCCTGGAGAACAACATACCCAGGTACTGCACATTCTCGTCGGTTGCGAGAGTCAGGATTCCGCCCTGCTTGCCGGTCCTCATGCGTGCGCGGTATGCCTTGTACACGACAATGCCGTACGTGACGCACGCGGAGAGGAAGGCGACGCGATAGGAGAAGCTAGCCCATCTCGAGTAGTAGTTGAAGGTGATGTAGCTCAGGCTGTATCGCAGAGTAGCGAGCAGGAGCGTCACGTGGCCGGCAAACCACGCAAACTGCAGTGTTTGCGCGAGCGCGGCGAGGCGCTGTCCTAGCGGGAGGTTGGCTGGCGGTGGAGGGGCCATTGTGTGAATTCGCGGCTGTCGTGTGGGCTACGTAATGGGTAGCTTGGGATGGTCAGCGGGACTCAATATGCGGCGATACAGCGCTCAATGGGCTAGGGTTGAGGTTCTCAAGCTGTTCTGACTTGATTGCGGCCTTGTGGAGTGGTTGAGGTGACCTGTCAAGAGCGGTGGCTGGGACCTGGTCGTGGTCGGCCGGCACTCGGGACCCGCTCATGATGCTGCAGAACGTGACAGAAGCTTCCTACTTACAGATGGTGGCAAAGAGTCCGAGTGCAAGCGGAACTTTCACTATGGGGCGATCAACTTTTGGGGGGTGAGGGTGCGAAAGCAAAGACACGACCTGTCTTTGAAGTGGGCAGGAAGCGGGCACGTAAACCAGAAATTCGGGCGTTTGGGTGGTGACGAAATGCCTTGACGCTGACGCACCTACCACTAGCGGTCCACGCTTTTGCGGCACCCTGGCGATCGCCTCAGCCTCGACGACAGGGCGGCCATGTGCACCGGCATGTCTGTTTCTCGGAGGCGTGGTTTGGGGAAACATGGTCACGTCATTTGTTTCTGGTTTCTTGTGTAGTTTCCATATTCACGCAAACCGTCTCGCCACATGTCAAAACGCCATCCGTTGCCCACAAATGAAATTCGCTACTAGGATGATGTGTAGAATACATGTAAAGAAGCTGTCCCTCACATTCTCCGCTCCGCCCTCTGAAGAACAGCTGTCCAGCTACTAAATAATAAGAAAGCGAAGAGAAGTAAGGGAAACCCGCAAGAGAGCGCAAACATGTTGGTATCAATCAACGACCCGGACAACTGACCAAGAGATGACATCGTCGTGCTTCATCCCCAAGAGCTGACCGCTGAGGAGTATGCTTTCTGTCGATAGCACCCAGTGATATCGTCAAGAGGCATTATATTAAACAAGGTCTGGTAAGAGGGAGATGAGAAGGGTGAAGAGGCTTGTGTGCTGCTTGACCTGTGCGACACGCATGGCGGCGAGGTGCAAGCCGACTGCTAGGCCGCCGGTGCTTAGCGGAGGGAGAAACCCTTCCTCTTGCCCTTCTCTTCTATCGGCCGCCCTGACTCGATGCGGGACTTCTTCTCTTCCAGCTCCATGCGCTGGCGGTCGAGTTGGTCCTTCATCTCCTTGTGTCGGGCGTACAGCTCCTCTTCGCTCTGTCGCAGCTTGCTCTCCTTCTCCTGCACCTTCTGCTGGAAGACCATCTTCATCTCCATCTCCATCTTCTGGAGCTTCTGCTCGTGCAACGAGCGCTCCTCTTCCTGCTTGACCGCCGGGTTGACCTCCTTGAAGACGGTCGAGTCTTGCTGGACACCCATGGAAGTAAGCTTCTCGGATCGGTAGTTCTCGTAGAGCGCATTGTTGGTGTTCTCCTTGAGCTCCTCCATGTGGGTGCGGATAAGCATTTGTCGTAGCTTGACAAAGTCGCAGTGCTCCTCGTTGTCGACCTCGACGACACCCCATGGAAGCTGTCGGCCCCTAACCTTGCGGCCATCTGGGGTGGTCACCTCGGTGTTGGAACCGACCACGGCGAAGGGAACCTTGCTCATGATCTCCTGGTTCTCGGCGATGGTCTCCTCGTCGTCAAGCTCGTAGCGGGGGCCCTCGAAGATCTGGATCTTGTGGTACGCAATATCGGCAAGGATCTAGGTATTGTTAGCTGATGCTCGTGTGATGAATATGAATGTGCTCACCCTCTTCTTGTAGTTGTCGAGGTCGTCGTCAGTCACGGTGTCTGCCTTGGCGATGACGGGAATCAGGTTGACCTTGGTGTGGAGCTTCTTCATAACCTCAATGTCGAGGGGCTTCAGGGAGTGGCCAGTGGGCTGGATGAAGTAAACAACGGCGTGGATGCGATTGTCGACAACGTTCATGCGGTTGACCTTGTTCTCGGCCTCGAGGTAGGCATCGAATCGCTGCTCGATGTTCTTGACGATGGGATCCCAGGACTCATCGTTGTTGATGAAGTCGCCAAAGCCAGGGGTGTCGACAACAGTCAAGCGCAGGCGGACGCCGTTCTCCTCAATGTCGGCGCTGATGGACTGCACTGAAACGGTCTTGGAGATGTCAAGGGACGGGGGCTTGCGCTCCTTGGGCGGATATAGCGAGGTGTTGAAAAGGGTGTTTACTAGGGTAGACTTTCCGAGGCCAGACTCGCCTGCGTGTGATGTTAGTCTGTTGCGCTCTACTAGCAGAGATGACACGTACCAACAACCATGACGTTGAAGTTGAAACCCTTGCGCACACTTTTGCGGTGCCATTGATTTGGCAGGTTCGCGAATCCAACGTAGCCGGTCAGCTTCCGGCGAACGATGTTCATGTCGTTGGCCATGGCGGCTGCGGCCTTGGGGTTCTTCGCTGACACGGTCTGGGGGGCTTGTGGCTGGCCGTTGGACCTCTCGTCCATATCGAATGGGCCGCTCGAAGAAGTGGGAGGCGATGGAGAGGCACGCGTAGGGGCGACGGGGGATGCGAGATTCGCTTCTGTAGGTGATGTTAGCCCCTGCCGCAAGAAATATCAACAAGCGGCGGCGAATGCGGCAGTAGCAGCCATTGAACTGCGAACTGCTGCACCGAGCTGCCGCACCAATTGCCCTGCCGCAAAACATGTCCGGCGCGGCTAGCTTGGTGCCACGATGCCGGCCGGGAATGAGGTTGGGAGAGGTCCTTACCCATGATGTAGATAGAACCGCGGGTGCAGACGAAGTGTCGTCAAGTGAGAGACTCCTGCAGGTTGAGGGCAATGTCAGCGGACGTGTCCAATTGGCGATGGTGCTGGCTGTGGAGGCTGCGAAACAATATATTGTGCAGCGACGCGACCCCAAGCAGGAACGTGGAGAAATCGTGAAACGCGGCGTCAGGAGAGAGTGGCGTACCAGGCAGCGGTAGGTATGCTCTCGAGCGATGGATGCACTCAAAGCAATGGGGCACGGAGATGCAAAGGGTGCAGGTGATAATGGCGTGGTGTTGGGTGGAGAGAGCGAAGCTGGGAAGGAAGTCGTGGTGCGCTTCGTCTTGCTGGAGGAAAGGGGTCCGCGCAGGGATTGGAGAGCAACGTCGAAGAAATGGGCGCTAGACCGAAAACTCCCCGCCTTGACCTCAGCGCGCAGACATGTGTGATTACTTGTGGGAATTGATGTGCATTCACTCGCAGCGGGGAGGTGAGTTGACGGCCGAGCAATTGACAGGTTGCAGCTGCGTTGGAGGAGATTTCTGTGCGCTGCTGCTGTACCCGCGCGGAGGATTCGCGTACTGTTGCGCTCTCTCCAAGCGGAAGTCGTCACGTGGGACAGCTGCTCGGTAATTGCATGTATGGGCAGGAAGGCACGAGCAAGTACGTTGTGTTTACCAAATAGTGTTGAGCACTGTGGAATCGACATGTCGAGAGCCTGCAGCGAACATCTCACACGTCTGTCAAGTCTAGGCCCGTAGACGGTCATCAATTCTGTAAAGCCTATGCAATTGCAACTTCCCCAGCCATGTATCCAACAACTATCTATCCAGCCCGAGACGCCTAAGCAATGCAGTCCAAAAGGGTATTGTGCGCAAAATCAAAATCAACACCGCAGCTACTACTATGCAAAGCTGGACAATGCCTTGACCAGCTCACTCTTGTCGTACTTGACATACTTGCCCTTGCCCTTGTCAATCTCGCGATACCGGTCGTAGAAGCGGATGTACAGCGGCTCGATGATGTTCTGTACTTCCTTGCTCAGCTGATTGCGCACTTCGGGCTCCATCGCGTAACCCTTGTGGCTCGCCACCAGCGTGTCGAAGCTCGTGTTGAAGTTTTTGAACTTCTCCTTGATAGCGTCCTTGTCCTTCGAGCCGAGGGCCTTGACGATGGCTGCAGAGTCCAGACCACCCGACTGCGGTCGTTCCTTGCTACGGTTCGTGTACTGCACGTCAAGCAGATGTCCGGACGGCTCGCGCCACGCCTCGAGGTACATTGCCGTGCCCTGCTTGCGCCAGTCGACCATCTTCTTGGAGTTGATGTCCAAGAGGGGCGCCAGCTCAGAAGAGCGGATCATGCGTATGACGATCGCAACATTATTCGCGATGAAGATGCCCTGCAGATTCTTGCCCTTTAGCAGCGCCCTGGCCTTTGCGGTAAGATTTGAGAGGAGCGTGTCGATTGTGTCGGTTGCGTACGATCCGAAAAGCTTTATGGAGTCGGGGCCGACATCCAACGTAGTTGACGAGATATTTGCCGAGCCAGCATTCCAGCCTCCTTCGCCGAGTGATGCTAGTATAGAGGACAAGGGCTCCAGGTAGTTGGTCATCTCCTGCAGCCGTCGCATCGTCTCCGTGGTTATCGGCACCGCTCCTCCGTCGATTGGAAGTGCCATCAGGCTCTGGGTCTTGCTTCGCACATCATCCAGCAATTTACCCATAGACATCTTCGACGTTTCTCGCACCGGCTTGACGCTGTCGTAGATCTGACCCTTGAGAGCCCCTGTCGTGTCCTGCAGTCGGATAGACAGGCGCCTAACCATGCCGCATATTTCGTAGCCCAAGAAGCAGTCGGTCAGCAGGTTCTTCTGAATGTGCCCGTTCAGCTCGCGCAGGGTCTTGCTGAACTCGCCCAGCGGTTCCTGACAGGTTGCCTCGCAGACGGAGCTCCACTCTTCCCGTGGAAAGATGTTTGTGATGTTGTCGTACTCGGCCACGAAGATGCCCTCTATCGCTGCAACATACGTGCCAATGCCGTTTGTGCCCTTCTTGTACAGCGCATCGGCCTGTAGTTTCCTTGCCATGCTGATGGACGCCTGTGCGAGACTGGCGAGAGAACTCTCAAGGTATCCGCCGCGCACATCTGCGTATATCCGCTGAGTCGGTGTCTGCGAGACGTCTGTTTGCGATAGCTGACCGAATGACTTGGAGATGTGGGCGTTGATTGCGCGCAGGGTCGAGAGCTTTTCTGGGGCAACAAGAGGGAACGGGTTGTCTATGGCATGTTAGTGTAGAGCTTCGATTATCTGCAGACGACATACTCTTAGCAACATATTCCAGCGGCTGCACCTTCTCGCGGGAGCAGTCGTTCAGGATGCCGCGGAACACATCCTCCAGCTGCTTGTTTCCCAGCTTGAGGAGCCCCGCGAGCTGCGCCACAGCCTTCTCATTGGATCGCAGGTTGGTGCGCTTGAGGTCTGTGAGGGCGATTGCAGTGCGGTCCAGCGAAGCAATGTAGTCGCGAAGGTCGCCTCTGCCAGGCCCTGCGCGAATGACACGCTCCTCGCGATCTGTCTGTTCGCGCGGGGCTCTCAGCCTCTCGATCACCTCGATGACCCTGTCAATGTTCGTATTGGCGATCTGCAGCTTCTGGGTGTTGCCGTATATTGGGCTAATCGCTTCCTGCACTGCCTTTCCGCTGGCATCCAGTCTGTTGACGCTCGCCTGGATCTTCTTGGTGAGTGTCTTCATCTTGTCCATGTTTGCGAACAAGACTTCGACCTCGGCGCTCTCCTCCGCCAGCGCGGCTTTGCGTGGGGCGACCATGGTAGCTACCCCGGGGGTTGACGAGGGGAAGGAACGCAGCACGGCTGTCGGCGATGGCGGGCGCTGTGGTAATGATGATTGTGCGGCAAAAAGGGGATAATTATATTTTGCGACCAAGAAATGAAGCTACGCGCATAGTAGCGAGGGGCCGCAGCACAAGTTAGCTGGTGTAAGA
>Ga0265780_10006137_pt1 | contig 15001 bp, 12 predicted proteins | sample P1T30metagenome_FD_192432 | JGI IMG/M metagenome (GOLD analysis project Ga0265780, IMG submission 192432) | Plant litter microbial communities from East Loma Ridge, Irvine, California - P1 T30 | ecosystem: Environmental > Terrestrial > Plant litter > Unclassified | place: USA: California... | reverse complement strand
TGGCGATGAAGATCGAGGCCGCGCGCCAGCTGATCCTGCACGCCGCCGCGATGAAGGATGCGGGCCTGCCCTGCCTGAAGGAAGCGGCGATGGCCAAGCTGTTCGCGTCCGAGATGGCCGAGAACGTGGTGTCGAGCGCGATGCAGGTGTTCGGCGGCTATGGCTACGTGGCCGACTTCCCGGTCGAGCGCATCTACCGCGACGTGCGCGTGTGCCAGATCTACGAAGGCACCAGCGACATCCAGAAGATCCTGATCGCGCGCGCGCTGTGAGCCTGCCGCTGCTCTACATCGCGCCGCTGGAGCCGGAACGGCTGGCGCAGCTTTTCCAGTATCTCGACGACCAGCTGCAGGAAAATGGCCGCGATGGCATGCCGCTGTTCCAGCCGCTGTCGCGCATGCAGTCGCGTCTCTTGCCCGAGAAGGCGGCCTCGTTCGCCGCCAGCTTTGCGGTGCCGTTCGGCCAGCCGGGCTGGCGCCACATGTGGATCGCGCTCGACAGCCTCGGCGCGATCGCCGGCCATGTCGACCTGCGGGCACGGCCCGATCCCGAGTCCGCTCACCGGGCCCTGCTCGGCATGGGCGTGCACCGCGACTACCGGCGCTTTGGCCTGGGCCGGCAACTGGTCGACACCGCGCTGGCCTGGGCCAGCGTCACGCCCCCGCTCGAATGGGTCGATCTCGACGTGCTGGCGGGGAATCACGCGGCGCGCCGGCTGTACGAGCGCGCCGGTTTCGTCGCTACCTGCGAAGTGCCCGACCTGTACCGGATCGATGGCGAATCGCACGGCTCGGTCATGATGAGCCGGCGCGTCAGGTAACGGCGGACTCCAGCAGCGTGATCGTCTGCGCCTTCGTATCGATCCGCGCCTGGATCCCCATCGGCAGGGTGAACTGGTTGCGGATATGTCCGATCGAATAGCCTGACACTGCCGGGATGGTCAAGGGATGCAGGTGCAGGCCCAGCGTGCGCGCCAAAGTGAGCGAGATGTCTTCATGCTCCGGCCCGCAGTTCTCGCAGATGCCGACCACCAGCGCCGCCGCATTCTTGAAGCCGCCCGCCAGGTCGAGCTGGGTCATCCAGCGGTCGATCCGGTATGGCGCTTCGTTCACCTCTTCCAGGAACAGGATACTGTCCTTGATATCGGCCGCATACGGCGTGCCGGCCAGCGCCGCCACCAGCGACAGGTTGCCGCCCATGAGCGGGCCGGTCGCCACGCCATGGGTGAAGGTATGGACGCCGAAATGCGGCTCGCTCGCGGCGCGCTGCGCGTTCTCCTGCGACATCGGGATCGTGTAGCTGGCCTGCGGTTCGGTCAGCACCGCCATCATGTGTTCGGTCGAATACGGCGTCATCGTGGACGAGGCCACCGGGCCGTGGAAGGTCACTAGACCGGTGTGTTTCAAGATCGCGAGATGCAGCGCCGTGATGTCGGAATAACCGATCAAGACCTTCGGGTTACGGTGAATTAGATCGAAATCAAGACCCGACAGCAGCGAGATGCAGCCCGAGCCGCCGCGGATCGGCCAGATCGCTTTCACTTCCGGGTCAAGGAACATCGCATGCAGGTCGACCAGGCGCTGCTGCACCGAGCCGGCGTAATTGCCGAACACCTCGCGCAGATAGGTCCCGGTCCTGACTTTGAAACCCAGTGCCTCGATATTGCGCACCGCCTTCTCGATGGACCGATCGTTGGTATAACCGCCAGGCGCGATCAGGCCGACGGTGTCGCCGCGCTTCAGGCGCGGTGGTTTGACGAGTTTTTCCATGGGGCGAGAGGAAGGCGTACGCGCTGCGGCAACGCCTGGCAAGGCAAGGGACAGGGCGGCGGCGATGGCGCCGAAGCTGCGACGGCTGATCTTCATGCGTGAGGCAAGACTCCAGATGAAAAAAGGCCCGCGCCGGGAGGCCGAAAACCTCCATGGCGCGGGCCTTCAGTGTAGAACAATCAGAAGAACTTGTAGTTCGCCATCAGGGTGAACGAGCGGCCACGCGGATCGGCCACGCGCGGTTCCCAGCTGCTGCCGGCGCCGGTGTTGCTGTCGTAGGTGATCGCGAACGGCGGATCTTCATCGAACATGTTCTTGACGCCAGCGGTCAGGGTCAGGTTCTGGAAGCCCGTGTAGTTCACCGAGAGGTTGAAGATCGAGTAGTCGTCGACCTTGCGCTCGTAGTTCGATGGCGTCACACGGCCACTGGCCACGCCCGGCAGCACCTGGTCGTCATAGCCCGAACGGAAGATGTTCTGCAGCATGCCGCTCCAGTTGCCGTACTTGTAGGTCGCATAGGCGCTGTGCTTCCACTTCAGGCCCAGGTCGCCGGTGAACAGGAAGCGGCCGACTTCGCTCTCGCCGAATTCGGCGTTCTTGGTGGCGCGCGACTTCTTCTCCAGCAGGCGCGAGCCGTCCAGGCCTACGCTCCACACCGCGCCGGTGCTGAACTTGCCGTTCAGGCGCGCGCCGACTTCGACGCCGCGGGTGATGCGTTCGCCGGCATTGAGCCAGCGCTGGTCGATAATGGCCAGCTGGCCGGTGGCCGGGTCGCGGATGAACTGGTCCTGGAACAGGTTGTAGTTCTCGACCATGGTCGCCACGTTGAACGAGTCGATCGTGTTTTCCTTGCGGATCTCCCACAGGTCGGCATTGGCCGAGAAGTAGCTGGTCGGCTCGAACACCACGCCCAGGCTACCCTGCTTCGCCGTTTCCGGTCCAAGCATCGGCTGGCCGCCGGTCACGGTGACCGGATTGACGGCCTCGCAGCCGGCAATCGTGCTGTCGACGCGGCCGCTCGGACAGGTGGCCGGGTCGGCCAGGTCCTTGCCTGCGTACGGCGACTCGGTCAGGCCGTTGAACAGCTGGTTGAACGATGGCGCGCGGAAGCTCTCGTTGTACGAGCCGCGGAACATCAGTTGCGGGATCGGCTGGTAGCGGAACGACACCTTCGGATTGGTGGTGGCGCCAAACCCGGTGTAATCGTCGCGGCGGATGGCGAAGGTCAGTTCCAGCGCCTGGGTCACCGGCACCAGCACCTCGGCGTAGATCGCCTTGATGTCGCGCTTGACCTGGTCCAGCGCGTTGACGTCGTCGAATGGCGCGTTCAGGATCGCCGGGCGCTCATTGGCGGCGCGGCGGTCGCCATTGAACTTGTATTCCTCGCGACGCAGGTCGGTGCCCAGGGCGGCCAGCACCGGGCCGGCCGGCAGGTTGAACAGCTCGCCCGAGATCGCGGCGTCGAACTGCGTCATGGTCACTTTGCCGCCATACATCACCACGCCGGCGGCCGAGGTGGCGCGGATCGCGTCGATCGCTTCCTGGCTCTGGGTCTGGCCCGGCAGCAGGAAGGGATTCACGATGCCCGAACCCAGCACGTCGGCCAGCGCCCGGGTGTAGTTGTAGCCGGTGCCCAGCGTCGAATCCGATTCGCTGAAAGCGCGCGACAGGCCGACGCGGTAGTCATAGCGCTTGCCGAACAGGTTCAGCGGACCGTCGGCGCCGACCAGCACGCGGCCGGCCTTGGTCTCGGTCTCGATCTCGCGGTTGCCGCACTCCATGCAGCGCCAGCGATAGGCGATCGGCAGGCCGTAGTTGGCCGAGATGCTCGGGAAGACCTTGACCAGCGCGTTATACACGTCGTTGTAGGCGGCGCCGGTGCTCGGGTAGAACGAGGACGCGCCGAAGGTCGAGGCGGACGGCGAAATCTGGTTTGGCGAGAAACGCTTGGCCACTTCGACGCGCGAGCCCACGCCTTCGGCGAAGAACTCGTGCTCGCCCACGCGGAAGGTGGCGCGCGCCAGCGCATTGGTGTTCTTGACGGGTTGCTGAAGCACGGCGGCGCGGCCGGTATCCCAGGCGCAGCCGTAGGCCGAGCCGGGCGAATCCCACAGTTTCTCGTCGTAGGCGCCCATGCCGTCGATGCTGTCGCAGCCCGGGCCGCCCGGCAGGTCGAGCAGGCTGATGCCGTTGTAGGCGATGTTGCCGCCCGGCGTGGTCGGGCCGGTGCCGGTGCGCGACAGCAGGGACGGGCCCAGCGTCGTGGCGAAGATATTGCCGCTCGGCGTACCGCGCGTATCGACCGACACGCCGCGGTTCGGCTGGAAGGTATTCACGAAATCGCGCTGGTCGCCGCGCAGCGCCTTGTTCTCGCTGTGCGCGGCCGTCACAAGCACGTTCCAGCCCTGGGTATCCAGGTCGCCCCAGCCGCCGGTGATGGTCGCGCGGCCGATCTCGCCGCCGCTCTCTTCGGCGACGTCGGTGAAGGCCTGGACTTCCAGGCCATTGTAGTTCTTGCGCAGGATGAAGTTGATCACGCCGCCGATCGCGTCGGTGCCATACACGGCCGAGGCGCCGTCCTTCAGCACTTCGACGCGCTCGACCGCCGCCATCGGGATCGAGTTCAGGTCGACCGCGGAACCCTTCATGCCGTGGGTCGCGACGCGGCGGCCGTTGAGCAGCACCAGGGTCGAATCGGAACCCTGGCCGCGCAGGTTGGCGCTCGAAGCGCCGTTGTTGCCGCGCTGGGCGCCCGAGGTGACGTCGGCGTTCGAGGCCAGGTTGTCGGAGCCGTTGCCGTTCACGTTCAGGGTTGCGATCAGCTGCTCGGCCGTCACGATGCCCTGGTCTTCCAGCTGTTTGCGCGAAATGATTTCAACCGGCAGCGCACCTTCCTTGGCGATGCGCTTGATGCTCGAGCCGGTGATTTCCACCCGCTGCATCGACGCGTCCGCCTGTGCCTGCGCTTGTGCCACGATCGGGGCGGCCACGCCCATGATGGCCATCAACTGTGCCAGTTTTTTCAATTTCACCGTGTTTCTCCTAACGTTTCCCTTGGCGGTCTTGGGCCAGATTGGTGCACTGCATCGCACGCGCCTGGCCTGCTCTGTTCGTAATGGCTAATTCGCTCTTAGCATTACGTTATGTTCTGAATTCAGAGTACGCCCACAAATTTCGCAGGTGCCAATGAATTAACCGGAGGGCAGTATAACCAGCAGGAATATTTAATTTAGGAAAAACTAACGAAATCTAACGCTTAGCTCTGGCAGAGCGTGCTCTTTGCGCAACATCGACATCGAGGTAACGCCAGGTCGTGAATTCGACCGGATGCCGTTTGTAGTTTTTCAGCCACGGATGACGCAGGTCCCCGGACAGCACATGGGTCAATGGCACCCATGGGTTATAGGCGTGCAGCAGCTGGTTCATCTCGATATACAGCCGGCTGCGCTCCGCACCATCGGTGAGCAAACGCGCACGCTCGTAGCGCACGTTGTACTCCGGCAGATCGAAGCGGGAGTAGTTGGCGCGGCCCGCATTCGGGCCATACAGCAGCTGGTAAAAATTGTCCCCATCGGGGAAGTCGGCGATCCAGTTACTTTCGAACATCTGCACCGTGCCCAGGCGCGACGCCTTGATGATCTCGGTCTTCTTGTCCGACTTGAACACGACGCGCAAGCCGATCGCGTTCAGGCATTTTCTCCATAACTCATCGCGCAGGCGGCCGCCGACGGTGGCTTCGCTGTGCATCGTGAGCGTCAAGGGCTTGCCGCCAGGCGCGCGCCTGAAACCATCGGCATCGCGCTTGTCATAGCCATGGCGGTCCAGCAGCGCATTGGCCAGCGCCGGGTTGTAGGGCACCGGGCTGCGGTAATCCGGGTCGTAGCCAAGCACGTTCGGCGGCAGCGGCGATTCGGCCTTGATCGCGAATCCCTTCTTGAGCAGCGCGATGTCTTGGGCGCTGTTGTACGACATCGAGATCGCGCGCCGCAGCGCCACCATGTCCTTGCCGTAGCCGCCGACCACCGGATCGTTCATGTTCATCCACATGTAATAGGTCTGCAGCACAGGGAAGCGCGACAACATGATGCCGCGCGCCGCCAGCTCCGGTTTCAGCTCGCCGTCCTGCACCACCATCTCGGTCATCGATTCGGGAATCTGTTCCAGGTAGTCGTATTCGCCATTCAGGAAGCCCAGCATGCGGCCCTGGAATTCCTCGGCGATCTTCACATCGATCCGGTCCACCAGCGGCAGGCGCTTGCCCTCCAAGGCGGCGGCAATCGCCCGGTCTTCCGGATCGCTGCCTGGCGTGGCGCTGAACATGGCCGTCGAATACGGATTGGCCAGCAGGACGATGCGGTCGCTGCGCTTCCACTCGCCAATCACGAAGGGACCGGTGCCGACCGGATGGTTGCCGGCCTGGCCCGGATAGGCCTCGATCACCTCGCGCGCGACCACGCCGGTGGCCGGGGTGGCGAGATAGAACAGGAAGTTGTTGTCGGGCGCGGCCAGGCGGATGCGCAGGGTGTAGCGGTCGACCGCCTCCATCTGCTTGCCTTCGACCATATACGACCAGGGCGACCTGAGCGACGGGTCGCGCAGGCGCTTCAGGCTGTAGACATAGTCGGCAGCGGTGACTTCGCGCTTCACGCCCTTGAAGGCCGGGTCGGGCGTGAAGTAAATGCCGGGGCGGATGCGGAAGGTATACGTCAGGCCATCGGCGCTCACTTGCGGCATCGCGGTCGCCGTGTTCGGCCGCAGCTTGGCCGGCCGCGCCAGGTAGTCGTAGCGCAGCAGCGGGTCGAACAGGTTTTCCAGCAGCGACAGGGTGGCGTTGTCGGACGCCGCCGCCGGGTCGAGCCCCGTTTCGCTGGTGGACAGGAACATGCGCAGCGTTTTTTGCTCCGACTGCACCGGAGGTTGGGCGTGGGACTGGGCCTGCGCTGCCTGCGCACCGAGGCAGGACAAGGTTAACACGAGGGCGGCGGCATAGCGGAATGTCATGACAAGCAGGTCCTGTTGGGCGTTGCGTATCATAGGCCGGCGCCCATCCCGAGGCAACGCTCATAACTTTTGAACATGGTGCGGCTGCATTCTTTCATCCACCTTGCTTGCCCTTAGCCATTTACCGCTGCACAATCGTGCGATACCCAGCAGCGACTCATTACATGGCACTCAATTACATCTGGACAGGCTTCTTCCTCGTCGGCTTCCTCGCAGCGATGTTCCAATGGCTGTTCCTCGGCGACACAGAGATTTTCAAGCGCATCATCGACGGCACCTTCGACTCGGCCAAGATGGCCGTGATGGACATCGCGCTGCCGCTGGCCGGCGTGATGACCTTCTGGCTCGGGATCATGAACGTCGGCGAAAAGGCCGGCGCCATCAACCTGTTCGCGCGCGTGATCGCGCCCTTCTTTTCGCGCATCTTCCCCGGCGTGCCGAAGGACCATCCGGCCAACGGCCACATGGTGATGAACTTCTCGGCCAATATGCTGGGCCTGGACAACGCCGCCACGCCCTTCGGCCTGAAGGCGATGGAGAGCCTGCAGTCGATCAATCCGAAGAAGGACGAGGCCAGCGACGCCCAGCTGATGTTCCTGGTGATCCAGACCTCGGGCCTGACCATCATCCCGCTGGCCGTCATGGCCCAGCGCGCGGTGCTGGGCGCCGCCAATCCGGCCGACATCTTCATCCCGACCCTGATCGCGACCTACACCGCCACCATCTTCAGCATCATCGCGGTGGGCATCCGCCAGCGCATCAATATGTTCGATCCGGTGGTCTTTGCCTGGATCGGCGGCACTGCCGCGCTGATCGCGTCGATGGTGTTCAGCTTCACGTATTTCCTCGATAAATCGCAGATCCAGCTGGTGTCGACCGTGGTCGCCAACCTGGTGCTGTTCTCGGTGATCGCCGCCTTCATGACCGGGGCCCTGATGAAAAAGGTGAACGTGTTCGACGCCTTCATCGAAGGCGCCAAGGGCGGCGTCGAGACCGCGATCAAGATCATCCCCTACCTGGTCGGCATGATCGTCGCGATCAGCGTGGTGCGCAATTCCGGCGTCCTGGGCCTGATCGTGAACGGCTTCGCCTGGTGTTCGCTTCGCTCGGCCTGCAGACCGATTTCGTCGGCGCGCTGCCGACCGCGCTCATGAAGTCGCTGTCGGGCAGCGGCGCGCGCGCCATGATGATCGATGCGATCAACACCTATGGCGTCGACTCCTTCGTAGGCCGCCTGGCCAGCGTCCTGCAGGGCGCCTCGGACACGACCTTCTACATCATCGCCCTGTATTTCGGCTCGGTCGGCATCCGCAAGACCCGCTATGCGGTCAGCTACGGCCTGCTGGCCGACCTGATCGGCATCATCGCTGCCATCTTTGTCGCCTATCTCTTCTTCGGTTAAAAGGAACAGAATGCTCCAACGCTCCGTCTTCGCCCTTGCCGCGCTCTTCACGAGCATCTCGTTCGCCCACGCCCAGCTGCCGCCAGCGGTGGCCCAGGCGCTGCAGCAGAACGGCATCGGCCAGGACGAGATCGGGGTGCTGGTGCTGCGCGGCGACGCCGCCGTGCTGGAACACCGGGCCGGCCTGCCGATGCAGCCGGCATCGACCATGAAGCTGGTGACCACCCTGGTCGGCCTGGAACGCCTGGGACCCGCCTTCCGCGGCCGCACCGAGCTGCGCACCACGGGCCAGGTCGAGGACGGCGTGCTGCGCGGGAGCCTGTACCTGAAGGGCGGCGCCGATGCGGATCTCTCGGGCGAGCACATTGCCGACATGCTGCGCGCGCTGCGCTACGACGGGATCGAGCGCATCGAGGGCGACCTGGTGCTGGACCGCGGTCTGTTCCAGCCGGCGCGCACGGATGTCGGCCTGCCGCCCTTCGACGAGTCGCCGGAAGCGTATTACAACGTGATCCCCGACGCCCTGCTGGTCAACAAGAACATGCTGCAGCTTGATATGCGCGCGACCGCATCGACCCTGCAGCTGCGCATGCATCCGGAGCTGGAGCGGGTGTCGGTGACATCGGAGATGACCCTGGTCGACGCCGACTGCGCCAAGTGGGAGGCCGGCTGGAAGCTGCCGGAGGCGCAGCGCCAGGCCGATGGCCGTATCAAGGTGGTCCTGCGCGGCACCTTTCCGAAGAACTGCAACCGCAGCTACGGCGTCAATGTGCTCGACCGCGACGACTACATCGGCCGCCTGGTGCGCCAGGCATGGAGCGACCAGGGGGGCGTGCTGAGCGGCCGCACCATCACCGGCACGACGCCGCCCGAGGCCCGTCTGCTCGCGGCCCACGTATCGCGGCAGCTGCCGGAACTGGTCCGCGACACCAACAAGCCTTCCGACAACGCGCTGGCGCGCACCCTGTTCCTGAGCCTGGGCAGCCTGCAGGCCGACCCGGTGGCGGGCAGCCTGGCGCTGCCGCCGGCCGAGGAATCGACCTTCGCCCGCGCCGACGCCGCCGTGCGCGGCTGGCTGCGCGAGAAGCACATCGACGACACCGGCTTCGTGATCGACAACGGCTCCGGCCTGTCACGCATCGAGCGCATCAGCGCACAGCAGATGGCGCGGCTGCTGCAGGCCGGGCTGCACAGCCCGTGGGCGCCGGAACTCCAGTCCAGCATCCCGATCGGCGCGGTCGACGGCACCATGCGCCGCCGCCTGCAGGACAGCCCCGCCGCCGGCCGCGCGCGCCTCAAGACCGGCTCCCTGCGCAACGTCACGGCGCTGGCCGGCTATGTGCCGGACGCGAACGGCATCCCTTGCGTGTTCGTGGCGATGATCAATAGCGAGCAAAGCGGCAACGGCCGAGGACGCGCGGTGCTCGACATGCTGGTGGACTGGGTGGCGCGCTCGGGCGCGCCGATTCCCGCCGCGCCGTGAACCGGAAATGCCCAGGTAAACAATGCTATCGAAACAAGGTTACTGTCGAATTACTATAATTCGTTAGTGATCGATAGCAAAAACTGACACAATAGCGGCCTGGCGCGTGTCTCGCGCTACCGGTTTCCGCCTCCGCAGGACGCGTTGCCGACTGTCAAGTTTGGCTGTCCTGATCATCCATGAAATTCCATCCCCTGAGCGGAGAGTTCGCGCGCGCCGCGGACGAGACCGAATTCCTCAATAGCCATTTATCACGAACACGCCCGCTGCTCGGCTTCACGCTGCTGTTCTGCGTCGTCTTCTTCCAGCTGTTCTTCCTGACCGACATCGCGGCGCTGGGACTGGACGCCGCGCTGCGTGAAACCCTCCCTGCGCGGTTGGGCGTCGCGCTCATCGGCGGCACCGGCGCCTGGCTCGCCTATCGCCGGCCGCTATCGATCCGCGGCACGCGGCTGGCCGCATCGAGCGCCGAAATCCTGTCGCTGGGCTGCTTCATGGTGGTCGCGCTGGCCCGTCCGAACGAAGTGCACTGGCATGCGCTGTCGATGGTGGTGATCCAGGTCGTGATCTACCTGTACATCCCCAACCGGCTGGCCTACGCCACCGCGATCGCGAGCGGCGGCGTGATCGTCTTCCTGGCGCTGGTGCACTACCTGCTGCCGCCACGACCGGTGGCCGACCTGCTCACGATGGGCATGCTGCTGGCGATGATCAATACCTTCGGCATCCTGGCGGCGCGCCGCTTCAACCGGGTGGCGCGCGAGGAATTCCGCCTGCAGACGCAATTGAAGCGCCTGGCCGAACGCGACCAGCTCACCGGCTGCTACAACCGCCATTACCTGAACGACCACCTGCTGGGCGCCGAGCTGGCGCGGGCGCGGCGCTTCGGCCATGCCGTCTCGGTGGTGCTGTGCGATATCGATCACTTCAAGCACATCAACGACACCTTCGGCCACCACCAGGGCGACAATGTGATCCAGAACTTCGCCGCCCTGCTGCAGGGGATGACGCGCCAGGGCGTCGATGCGGTGGTGCGTTACGGCGGTGAGGAATTCCTGCTGATCCTGCCCGTGACCGGGCTGGCGGGGGCGTCCGTGCTGGCCGACCGCCTGCGCGACGCCTTCGCCGCCCTCACCTTCACGGTCGACGGCGAACCGGTGCCGACCAGCGCCAGCTTCGGCGTGGCCTCCTTCGATTTTTCGAGCAAGGACTTGCGCGTCACCCTGCCCGACCTGATCGTTGCGGCCGACAAGCAGCTGTATGCGGCCAAGCGCAACGGCCGCAACCGGGTCGAGTCGGCCGAGCTGGCGTAAGCTTTACAACACGCGGCGGAAGGTGGCGCGCACCAGGTCGCGGTCGCCGCAATCGAAGTGCCACCATTCGGTCTTGATGCCCAGGAAGCCGGCCTGCAGCATCGCCGTGCGCAGCAGGCGTCGGTTGGCCAGCTGATGCTCGTTCAGTTGCCCGGCCAGCAGGAAACCTTCTTCCAGCGCAGGATGCGACAGCTCCGTCATGTCGTCGAAGCCGGTGCCCATGTCCAGCTCGACACCGCCGGCGTCGAGCAGCGTGATGTCGAGTGCCATGCCGTAGGAGTGGATCGAGCCGCGCGCCGGATCGGCGAGATACAGGCGCAGGTCGGTGCCCTCGAGCGCATCCCACAACTGCTGTTGCACCCGCTGCGGACGCAGGGCGTCCAGCACCAGCGGCCGCACGTCCGGCGCATGCACGGCCAGCCAGGCCACCGCGCGTTCCAGCGCGGCGGCCGCCTCGACATGCAGCCAGGCGCAATCGTACGGTGAGTACAAGTCGCGCCCGACGAAGTTGTTGGGCGTGGCGTAGCGCAGGTCGACGTCGATGCCGGCGATGCTGTCCAGGTGGCGAAATTCCGGGCTGCCTGCGATGTCCTCGCTGGCGAGGGTAAGCGTCATGGTCTACTTCTGTTCAAGACAGGCGCGCGCGGTCGCGCCGATACAGTTGGCCAGCTCGCGCGCGCCATGCGACAGCGGCGAGTGGCTGGCGGTGAGCAGGTACAGGTGCACCGGGATCGACGGCGACCACTGGCGGCACTGCACCTTGCTTGGCGCCGCCGAAGCGGCGGTAAATGGGTCGAGGATGGCCGTGCCGGCGCCGGCCTCCACCAGCGAGCGCGCGATCTGGTAGGTCTGCACCACGGTGCGGAATACCGGCTGCACGTCCTGCGCCTCGCAGGCGGCGACGACCATCTCGCCCAACGGATCGCGGTCGGCCAGGCCGATCAGCTCACCGCTCAGGTCTTCGGCCGAGATCGGCTTCTTGCATTCGTCATCGGTCCAGGTGCCGGCGGGCGCCACCACCGTCAGCAGGCCGTGGGCGATCGGTTCGGCCACGATGCCGGGATGGCGCGGATCCTGCAGCGACAGCGCCAGGTCGGCTTCGCCCAGGCGCAGGGCGTTCACGATCTCGCTCGTGTGATGCGTTGCAAGTTCACAACGGGTATCGGGGAAATCGCGGCGCCATGCCGTCATCCCGACCGGCAGCACGCTGACCGCGATGGTCGGCGTCGACACCAGGCGCACGGTCTCGACCGCGCGGCCCTTGAGGCTGGCCGCCAGGCGGCGGATGCCCTGCAGGTCGCGGTTCAGTTTCTCGGTTTCGGCGAACAGGCGGTGCGCCTCGGGCTTGGGATACAGCTTGCCGCGCACGCGCTCGAACAGCGGCATGCCCAGCTGCAGCTCGGCGTGCTGCAGCACCTTGGTCACCGCCGGCTGGGAAATATGCAGCACCTGGGCGGCGCCGCTGATGGTGCCGACTTGCATGATGGCGTGGAACACCTCGATATGACGCAGACGCATTGCTTCACCCTTCAGTAGAAAACCCACCCTGCATACGCACAGGGTGGATGGGCGAAGGATACAGCGAAAATTGCTGTACGGCGATGGTCACGGCGTGTTCACTGGCGGCGTGGCGGGCACGGGCGCAGGCACCGGGGCGGTCGGCGGCACGTTCTCGAGCGCGCCCGGCAGCGGCTCGGCGGTCGGGGCCGGCGCCGATGGCGGTACTGGCGCTGCAGGCGGAACCGGCTGGCCGGGCGCCGCCTGCCATGGCTGCGGCTGCGCCGGGATCACCGGCATCGGCGGCGGCGGGGTGCCGGCCGGCGTGGTCAGCACTTCGAGCAGCGCCGCGGTCTCGGCGTCCGGATTGCCCGCGATATCGAGCGGACGGTATTTCATCTGGAACGCCGCCAGCGTGGTGCGGGTCGGTTCGTCGTAGACGCCGCTCTGCACGATGCCAAAGCCGTGCATGGCCAGCTTGCGCTGGTACCAGCCGACGTCGGGCAGCAAGGCATCGAAGGCCGGGCGCACGGCCGCCACGCGGGCGCCGTCCGGCCACAGCACGAGGCCCTCTTGCGCCAGACGCTGCCACGGGAATTGCGGACCTGGATCCTGCTTCCTCAGCGGCGCGATGTCGCTGTGGCCCAGCACGTTCTCGGGCGCGATGCCGTGGCGCTGGACGATGTCCTTCACCAGCGGAATCAGGGCGTCCACCTGCGCTTGCGGGAACGGCGCATAGACGCGGCCGGTCGGCGTGTCCTTCCAGCCGGCGTTGACGATCTCGATGCCGATCGAGCTGTTGTTCAGCTGGGTGAAGTTCTTCCAGCTCGAATTACCGGCATGCCAGGCGGCGCGGTTCTCGTCGACCAGGCGATAGATCTTCGGCGTCGCCTCGTCGGTCAGCAGGTAGTGCGAGCTGACCTCTTTCTCGGTCAGGATCTTGATCGAGCTCGGCGTGTTGGCGACCGTGTAGTGCAGCACCAGAAAGCGCGCCCGGCTCGACTGGCCCTTGGCGGTATACGTGGTGTCGTAGCTCGGGACGGTGGAGCAGCCCGCCAGCACGGTCAGGGCAAGTAAGGCGGCGATCGATTTCATCTTGTTCTCCTTGGTGGTTTTCTTGTCGTTCAACCCAGCGCCAGGCGCGCGGCCGCGTGGTGGGCGCGCAAGCCGGTTTGGGTAAAGGCGATATTCGGGGGCAGCGCCGCGCGCATCGTGTCCGCGATCAGCGGATGCAGTTCGGCGGCGCGCCCGGCCAGGGCCACCGGGCGCGCGCCGAAACGCGCGATCAGGGCCGATGCCAGGCGCGCCAGCTCGTGGCCGGCATCGACCAGGATGGCGCGCGCCGCCGCATCGGTTTCCGCGCTGGCGGCGACGGCCAGTGCCAGCTTGCCGACCGTTCCGCGCTCGTTTTGATAGATGAATTGGCGCGACTGGGCCCAGTCCGATCCGCCGACATGCTCGAAAACGGCATGCGCCATCGGCGAATCCTGCCAGCAGCCGGGGCGTTCGTCTTCATTGCGCCAGATATGGCGCAGCGCTTCGCGCGCGATCCAGAAGCCGCCGCCGCCATCGTCCAGCACCACGCCGCGGCCGCCGGCGCGGTGGAACACGTCGTGCTCGTCGATGAAGGCCCCGATCGAACCGGTGCCGGCATAGACCAGGTAGCCCTCGCCCGGCGCGAAGCTGGCGCGGTAGGCGATCTCGATGTCGTTGCACAGCGTGACCGCAGCCGGCGCCACGCCCAGCAAGGCGGCAAGCCAGCCCTGCAGCAATTCGCCGTCGCCGCCAAAGCCGGTCAGGCCGGCCTGCACCCGCACCGGATGCGCATGCCGCAGTACCGCCGCCGCCAGCCGTTCGAAGGTCGCGCGCACGGCGTCGCGGCCGTGGGGCGTGGCCATCTGCAGGGCGGAAAGGCCGTCGACCGTGCCCTCGGCCAGGATCGCGCCGCCCGGCGCCGCCAGCGCCCAGCGGGTCTGGGTGCCGCCGGCGTCGATGCCCAGGCCCGTTAGCTTGTCTTGATCAGTCGGCATACCGTGATGCTACCCGCATTATGGTTTCGACCACACACGCACGCGCTCGCCCTCGTTGCCGAGGCGGTCGACCGCGCTCACCACCACGATCTCGGCCGGACCGAGGCGCTCGTCGTCGGAAACAGTCCAGGTCGCGCGCGCCGCCGGCGCCACGGCGAAGCGCCATTCATTGCCGTGACGGGCCCAGATCGCATACAGGGCATTGCCCTTGCCCGCCTTCAGGCTCAGGTCGACCGAGCGGGCGCCGCGCGCGGCCTTCACCACGGGCGTGCCGGGCCGCGTGCTGCCCAGCCAGGGCGTGGCCGGCACCAGCGCCTGGCCGGTGTAGCGGGTCGTGCGCAACTGGTCGCTGATGCCCTTGCGGTTCTGCATCAGGGCCACCATGCTGAAGTGGATGTGGCCGGTGGCCAGCGGACGCGAACGGGTCACGCTGACCTGCTGCAGCACTTCGTCCGGCTCGTAGTCGCGGGTCGGCGCGCCGATGCGGCTGGTGAACAGGCCCGGCC
>Ga0265780_10006136_pt1 | contig 15004 bp, 11 predicted proteins | sample P1T30metagenome_FD_192432 | JGI IMG/M metagenome (GOLD analysis project Ga0265780, IMG submission 192432) | Plant litter microbial communities from East Loma Ridge, Irvine, California - P1 T30 | ecosystem: Environmental > Terrestrial > Plant litter > Unclassified | place: USA: California... | reverse complement strand
GGCAGAAAAGTATTCATCATACCGTACAGGCCGTTAAGAGTGCTACGAACACCGTTGGTAGCGTTGTAGACTTGGTTCACGGCATCGTTTTTTATCACAAGCGCCACACGTTATAGCCTGCGCGGCTGAAAGTCGCGGGATCGAACTGGGCCTTCACGTCGATGAAGCAGCCGCCGTCGTTGAGCTTGGCGCAGAATTCGTCGGACGAGTGTTCCATCACCGCGCGGTGGCCGACCGCCACCACCATCGCATCGCCGCGCGGCAGGCTGTCCCAGTTCTCGAGTTCGATCCCGTACTCGTGGCGCGCCTCGCCCGGATCGGCCAGCGGGTCGTGCACGTGCACGTCGCAGCCATATGACGCCGGCTCGTGCACGATGTCGGCCACCTTGGTATTGCGCAAATCCGAGCAGTTTTCTTTAAAGGTCAGGCCAACCACGTTGACGGTCGAGCCCTTGACGTGGAAACCCGACGAAATCATCGACTTGACGGTTTTCTCGGCCACGAACTTGGCCATGCCGTCGTTGATGCGACGGCCGGCCAGGATCACCTGCGGGTGGTAACCGACCATCTCGGCCTTGTGCGTCAGGTAATACGGATCGACGCCGATGCAGTGCCCGCCCACCAGGCCCGGGCGGAACGGCAGGAAATTCCACTTGGTGCCGGCCGCGCGCAGCACGTCGCTGGTGTCGATGCCGATCTTGTCGAAGATGATCGCCAGTTCGTTCATCAGCGCGATGTTCAGGTCGCGCTGGGTGTTCTCGATGACTTTCGCGGCTTCAGCCACCTTGATGCCGGAAGCGCGGTGCACGCCGGCGCCGACCACCGACTCGTACAGGGCGGCGATCCTGCCCAGCGTGGCCTCGTCGTCGCCGGACACCACTTTCGGGACCGTCGCCAGGGTATGCTCGCGGTCGCCCGGATTGATGCGTTCCGGCGAAAACCCGACGTGGAAATCGCGGCGCCAGCGCATGCCGGACTGGCGCTCCAGAAGCGGGATGCAGACTTCCTCGGTGGCGCCCGGGTACACGGTCGATTCGAACACGACAGTCGCGCCGCGCTTCATGTGGCGCCCGATCATGGTGGTGGCGCCGGCAAGCGGGGCAAAATCGGGCTGGTGGGCGCCATCGACCGGGGTCGGCACGGCGACGATGATGAAATCGGCCTCGTCCAGGCGCGCCGGATCGGTCGTGAAGTCGAGGTGGATGGCAGCGGCCAGGTCGGCGGCGGCAACTTCGCCAGTGGGATCGATGCCGCTCCGGTAATTCGCAATCTTGGTGGCGGAGAGGTCAAAGCCGAGCGTCCTGCCCTGCTTGCCGAATGCAACCGCCAGTGGCAAACCAACGTACCCGAGTCCAACTACTGCAACGACTGCTTCTGCGTTCATTTTATCGGTTCCGATCCAATTTTTGCAAATTGTTCAACATTTAATATAACACGGAAAAACCGATACTTCCCAGCAAAAGCGCATGGATTATCAAGAAGAAACAACAAGTTACCGGCCCATGACAGGCCTCGCGACCTCCACGCCAGAGTGCTTGATATGCACCCGCGCTAGAAAAATCCTGCAATTTTCTTAAGGGAAGTGTAGGGCTGCCGTGAACCGCTGAGCAACATTGTTATGTTCAGAGCATGCAATAGTACCATTTTCGGCGACGTGGCCACTTGCGCTCATCTATCGTGCGCGGTTCATGCAACAGGGATCGGAAAGACGAGCGAGGGCAGCCGGAGGTGCGGCGGCGGAAAACAAGGCGGGGGGAATGCAAGGAAAAAATGGCGCGGCTGGCTGGGATCGAACCAGCGACCCTTGGCTTCGGAGGCCAATACGTCCACTGGTTGCCAGCCGCTGTTCATGCGGGTTTGTGGTTACTATACCACGCCTGAGAGCACCCTGAGAGCAATGAGGCACCGGCGTATCGACGGCGACTATGGAGAAGTCGCATGGCTGGTATCTGGCAGTATAGAGGTAAATGGAAGTGCCAAGTTCGTAAAGAGGGCTTCCCGTCACAAAGCAAGACATTCGATACGAAGGCGCAGGCCGTCGCATGGGGTATCGAGGTCGAGTCCAAGATGAACCGGGGGACGTTTGTCGGAGGGACGACGAAGCAATCAATGACCATCGGTGAAATGCTTGCCCGGTATCTTGCAGAAGAGTCACCCAACAAGGCGTACTCGGCTGCGGACCTGTCTCGGTCGAAGCCTTTGATTGCCACGCTGGGGGCATATCACGTCCACAACCTCACGCATACGGACCTTGCCAAGTACAAACGTGAACGGCTTGCCCTGAGGTCGCCACAAACCGTAACGCATGAGTTGAACCTCTTACATCGCGCCTACGTGATCGCCAGTACCGAATGGGGGATTGTCCTTCCCAATGGTGTTCCGAAGACCTCACGGCCTACCCTGCCCCGTGGTCGCGGCACTCGTATCCGACCCAATCAGATTGACTTGATTGTGCAAGCTACTGAGTCCATACAGTTGAAACACATTGTCCCGCTGGCAGTCGAGACCGCAATGCGCCGATCTGAATTACTCAGCATCCGATGGGAACACATCGATTTAGACCGTCGCTCGATTTATCTGGACAAGACCAAGAACGGATTGTCGCGTACCGTACCCCTGTCCCCTTGTGCCCTACAGGTGCTTCAGCGCATGCAACAGGCCACGGTCGGACCAGTGTTCACCCTTGCTGCCTCATCCGTTAGCCAAGCGTTCCAGAGGGCCGTAGAGCGCGCAGGATTAGACCATGTACGTTTCCATGACCTGAGGCATGAGGCTACGTCCAGGCTGTTTGAACGCGGCTTGAACGTAATTGAGGTTGCAAGGATAACAGGTCACGTTACCCTTTCAATGCTGGATCGCTATACCCATCTCGACGTGCAAGGGTTGGTGCAAAAACTCAGCTAGGGATACTTGTAGTGGAAATACTGATTGGAACTGCAATGCAGTGATAGGTAGATTTACCAAAGCGAGCCTTACCCCCCCTCATAAGGGGACCTGTAGTATATACACAGGTATGGTAGGTATTGACCGATACAATTACTTGCCAGTATGTGCGTAAGTAAATATACAGGCCCCTGTAGGCAGGTAAAGAGTATAGTTCTACGTAATAGCAATCCAATCAGTAAATCCAACTGGTCTTTACTTATTCATCTAGACTGACCAACCCATCAATACCAGTAAGATCTTTGAAGACTTCAAGCATGGTCTTTATGGTCGCTTCATTATGCTGTTCAGCCACGATTACAGCATCGTGTATCGGTAATGCAGTAATGCCTTGTTCAATCAATTTGGTCAATACCATAACAAGTATCTTGCTTTCTAAGTAGGTAAGTCTCGGTCCAACTCCCGCATACAAAAACTCAGCTACCGGCTTGTGGAACTGCATGATTTTGTCCGCCACATCAGCATACGAAAATTTGCTAGGAAAGAGATCACGAGTACCGTGCGGCATTCTGTTCAGAGGTCGGTCAGCATATAGCATGGCGCTGAACACTTTCTTTACCCCATCTCGGCAGCTTTCTAAACCGGGTACGCGGTAGGCGTCGTCAAACTCAAAAGGGACGCCAGCATATCCATAGAGAACCCTTGCGATCATCTGGCCGTAATCCAAAGTGACAGTGTCCATTCCGTCGATAACGATTCCTTGACGCATATGCCGGGTCATGTGCTGCCAGAACCCGCCAAACAGCCGTCCGCCGTGTTCAAAACAGTTGTTGTTGAAATACCTGCGAAGTTTTCTATCTGAAGTGTCTACAAACGTGCTGGTTTCGTAGGGCAGGATGTAGTCAATATCAGCCTTTTCGATCCAGTCATTTATAAGTGAAAGTTCATTCCGGTAAGCTACCGTCTGTTCAGTGTCGCCGTACTGTAGCCATTTTCCGGCATCCCAGAGGTCTTCCTTAGTGTCCTTAAGAATGATAATTTCTTGCGTTTTTTCCAGTTCAAAGTCGTCTAGCAATAACTGATATTCTTTGATTCTGTCTTTTAACCGTTTTCCAGCACGAATAGTCGTTTGCCGACTAAGTGTATTGTCGAACGGGTTACGTAATCCCTTTTTCATTTCTAAGAATTCCAACTCAGGCGATGCCATGTGCCTAATCACGGCTGGTAGCGTCTCAGCCAAGGCAGCGGGACGATAGCGGTCCTTGCGCCCTAGGACCTGCTTTGAAAACGAAATGGCAACCCATGCACCAGGGTTCGTAATCTCACGATGAACTAGGTCGCAAACAAGGCTTTCGATCTGCCGTTCAAAAGTAGATTGATCTTTCGGACGCCTTTTCCGTGACCGAATACGGTGCATTTCGTAAGTTTGAACTTGCCTATGAACGTCTTGCACAACGTCGTACGCTGCGTTAGTTCTTGCCATTCGGAAGCCGTTAAATGGGCGGTCTTGAGGACACTCAGGTTCTTCAGGACATGAGTTTGAACTGGTCTTTGGCGTTGCAAAATACTGCCGTGGTCGGGTATTAGTGTTGGGGGACTGATACATTGTAGTTGTGATACGTTTTCTCATGCAGCGGCAAGCCAAGGGTTCCCAAGGCTTTTTTAACTGCATGAAGGGGTCTGAAGGTTCCGTGGAACGCAGCCGTTCAGCGCAAGCTGCTTGGTTGCTGGTCCTAGGAATGTGGATAGAAAGCTAAAGTTTGGCTGTAGACGCCCCAGCTTTTCTCTCAGGTGTGCTTTTTAGATTTCGTAGACAGGATTCCACGAAGTCGAGTTCGGTCTGTTCACGTTCACAACGCCATTGGTATGTATGCCCAACAAAAAAAAATGCACAAAAAATAGGCAGAAGTAGCTTTCTATTACGGAGTAATACCTACCGCTTGCTTCCGTTTTTGCCACGTTTCCAAGGCAAAGAGCGTCACCGTGTGGGCGGCATGAATTGCTAGTCTAGCGTGCCTCGGTTCCAGCTTGTAAATCTTAGTCCCCGCACCATGGGCAGAACTGGCATGAGTCCGCAAAGCCCCAATACCTTCCACGGTTGCTAACAAGCCCGAAAGAATCGTTTGCAAGTCTTGGTCTTGAACCACGCTAGGATCAAAACCCAAGTCTTTGCGAACGACGCCCCATACCGCCTTCAAGTCTTGTTTCGATGGGGCTATTAGTTCATTCTCGGTGATATAAACCTTGCAAAACGACTCAAGAATATTGCTTGCAGCAGATACCGCTTCCCTCGGTTCGCTTTCAACGTTAGCAAGTGCTCGGTTGAATTCTTCGTTCACGGCGGCGAAGTCGAATGTAGCAAGGAGCTTTTCAAGGGTTTGTGATGGCGCAGCAAGCAAGCCAGTGATCTTGCCTCCTTTGACATATTGTAATTCTGAACGGGCAAGTGCGGTCGTAAGTCGATCGACTGTCTGCTGAAGAATTTCTTGATTATAGTCAGCTGGAGTTGCATCCATGTACTTTTCGATAATCCGTCCTGCGATTGTTAATGGATCAATTGCATTATCTTTATTTACTTGTCGCAGCCATTCTTGGGCCTTGACATGCTTACTTCCTTCTGGCGGGTCGCCCGGGGCACCAGCATACATGAATAGGCTGTTGAGGCTAGCGTGGGTTTCATATAACGACACAATATCGGCAATTGTCCCGATTAAAGGGGCGGGGATCAGATGACGCATTCATTTCCAATCATAAAAATATCTAAGCCATCGAAAACTTGGCCATTTAGTCGAACTGTATTATTTGTGTGACACTTAGGTGGCCTGCATCTATGCTGTCAAATCGATACGATCCTTCAACTATTTTCGCGTTATTTTCTTCTGGAAGGAAAATTTGCATCTTAACTTTTTTGGTTTCTCCGCTGGCCAATGCCAGTGATTCAAAACGAGAATCGGTATAACTTAAGGTTCCGCTCCCGGCGGTTCCCTTCACCGATCCTTCTGCAATAATAGCGGAGCCTGAGTTATTCTTCATTTCTATCGCCAAAGTTAAGACATCTTTGCGCCGGACGACCTCTTGCACCTTGATACTGATAAGAGCGTTATCTAGAGCCTTTTCCAATTTGCCGCTACCATAATCTGATCGCGCAACTTGCTTATACCCCGCCAGTTGCTTGCTTGGTCCGATCAATTCATATTTATCAACAATATAACCAATTATCGACTGATGCATGTCTGCGCCCACCCATGTCCCGAACGAGAACGGCAAAAAAAGGACAAATAAAAGGATAGGAAGCACAACAATCGTCTGCCAGGCGGAAGTCGCTTTGTCCTTGCTAACTATGATCTTTCCCTCCGTAGCTTTTGACTCGATACTTTCGATATCTTCACTTTCAAAAGGTTTGCCTTCAACAAGCAGAAGAACGGTGACAGCTTCTAGTCTTGCAAGTTTAGGTAGCGAAATCGTTTTCCCTTGTACATTAACTGTACTTTTGGAAGCTGCAACAAGTTCAAACCTACACGCAGGCCGCATGGTTAATGTGATATTTTCTTCTGATAAAAGACCTGCATTGAAAATAGACAAGGATACGACCTGTCCGTCACTCATCGGCGTAATCATGTGGAACTTTGGGGCAATCAGGTAAAGCCATCGCGATTTAAAGACCCACAAAATTGCAGCTACAAGTAAGGCGCCAGTTACAGAAGTAAGAATTGCTGTTAGCACGTACGACCCCGGTCAGTGCGCTTGTTTGGTGGAAGCGCGTCATTGAATGATGAGATTATGAACGTCAATAATTGATGACGCCACGTTTTTTGCGATCTAAGTAGGCATTGAGACGCGTCCTTATAGGTATACCCCAAGCGAACCAAGGTACCATGGTTCGGTTCTGGTTTGATAATTGATCTTTTCAAACCCTAATCGAACTGGCATAATGCGAACCATCCAAATCGAACTGAAGCGTTCCCAAGATGTTTGTACGTGCCTACCTGCGCGCATCCACGGCAGAACAAGACGCCAGCCGCGCCAAAGCCGACCTTGATGCGTTTGCAGCCGAACGGGATCTACGAATCGCGGCGTACTACGTCGAGAACGAATCAGGGGCAAGCCTGCGTCGTCCTGAACTGTTCCGCTTGCTGTCGGACTGCCACGCAGGTGACGTGCTGCTGATCGAGCAGGTAGACCGTTTGTCGCGTCTTGATGCCCAGGATTGGGAAAACCTGAAACGGGAACTTCAGGCGCGCAAGGTTCGTGTCGTTGCGCTGGACTTGCCTACTTCATGGATGATGACAAGCGCCACGGATGAAATGACCGCACGCATGATGGATGCCCTGAATGGGATGATGCTGGATATGCTTGCTGCTATCGCCCGTAAAGACTATACGGATCGTCGCAGGCGTCAACAGCAGGGCATCGAGAAGCTGAAATCGGAAGGGGGCTACAAGGGGCGCAAGGAAGACGTAGAACGCAACGAAGCGATCATGACCATGCTGCGCAGGGGCGATAGCTGGAACCACGTAATCGCCGCTACAGGCTGTTCACGGTCTACCCTTGCCCGACTGGCCCAGCGCGTCCGCGAGGGGACGGTAAGTAGCTAGGTTCGTCTACGCGCTAACTCTTGCGGCTAATCTCGTGGATGCGTACTTGGACTGGCTGCAAGCGGGGTGCGGCAGATGTACGGAATTCCTTGATAGCTTGGCCCAAGACGTTCAATGCCGACTTCAGGAATAAGCCTGCAATGACCAAGCCAACCAGAATGTCAGGCCAACGCGAAGCCAACCAATAGCTGGACCCCGCAGCGAGTAGGACGCCAACGTTAGCAATCAAGTCGTTTCGTGAACATAGCCAAGTTGAACTCATGTTCAGGTTGTCTGCCCGGTATCGATACAGCAAAAAGAAACAGACGAGATTAGCGGCCAAGGCCACTGTCCCTACGATTCCCATGGTTTCAACGGACGGCATAACGGGAAAAATCATCTTGTACACGGCCTGTACAAGCACGCCAAATCCAAACAACAACATGAAGACGCCTTTCGCCAAAGCGGCCCCTGCTTGCCAGCGCGCAGACTTCGCAAGTACAAAAAGGCTGAACCCATAGACCAAGGCATCGCCAAACATATCCAGTGCATCCGCTTGAAGCGAAGTCGATTTTGCTACAACGCCAGCGATACCCTCAACAATGAACATTGCCGCATTGATAACCAGCACCATCCAAAGCACGCGGCTATGTGATTGGCGAAGCGATTCAATCTCGCAACTTTTGTTCTCACAGCAACTCGACATGCCTGCCTCCGTGACTTCAAGCCAATCATTGTACGCCGGTTAGACAAACGCTTACGACCGTAAGCATGCACGTCTTCATGCTGGCGGACAGGAAGGACAGGGCTAATGCCGAATGTCAAACCACCTAGTTCCTGAACGCCCGCCCATGTCACGGCATCGCTACGTTGTTCGCAGCCCAGGTTGAGGCCAAGTAGTGGTAAAGCCATGGTGCGAGTTGATCCGCTTTTTGTCGTCCGCGTCGAAGTAACCCCCCGGGGGTCTGCTTGCCGACTGATTTCAAAAAAGGGGTTAAAGGTCGATTTCTATTGTTGTTGTTGGACGTTGAACGAGTGAGTGCGTTCTTGGATACGACAAGCCTATGGGACAGCAACGGACGAGACCGATGGGGGTGATACCTAGGGGGAATGGTCTGAGAGCAGTCTGAGAGCAGCAGGCCGCTATAATGATGAGTCGTTCAGGTGCAAGCCGTCCACCGACGACCCGGCAACTCATTGATTTCTCTAAAGAAGGTGGCGCGGCTGGCTGGGATCGAACCAGCGACCCTTGGCTTCGGAGGCCAATACTCTATCCACTGAGCTACAGCCGCGCTGAGAGTGATGCGAAGGATACAGTCTTTCCCCGGCGTCGTCTATGGGAACCGGCGCTGCCGGCCAGTAATTGCGTTTCCATTAACGATTTTTGGGTCTATAATCGGGCGCGGATGGTATTGCAAACAAGCATCCGTAGCGCAGGAGACAGGTTTTTTTAATTAAATTAAGGAAATCATGAGCGACGCACACAACGAACAGCAATCCTTGATCCAGACACCCAAGCAACTCATCGTTGCGGTCGCAGGTTTTTTCCTCGTCATCGTCATCGGCATCATTCTGCTCGTCACCTTTGTCACCAACACCCACCTGGAAGGCGCCGGCTCGGAACAGAGCGCGCAGGCCATCGGCGCCCGCATCCGCCCGGTGGCCGACGAAGGCTTCACCTTCAAGGACCCCAACGCACCGAAAGTCCTGCAGAGCGGCGAAGCCGTCTACACCGCGGTGTGCGCCGCCTGCCATGGCAGCGGTGCCGCCGGTGCGCCAAAGCTGGGTGACGCCGGCGCCTGGGGCGCCCGCATCAAGCAAGGCTATGACACGCTGGTCCAGCACGCCGTGCAGGGCATCCGCCTGATGCCGGCCAAGGGCGGCAATCCCGACCTGGACGACGTCGAAGTGGCGCGTGCCGTGGTCTACATGAGCAACCAGTCGGGCGCCAAGTTCAAGGAACCCGAAGTGCCGGCCCCGACCCAGCAGGCGGCGGCACCCGCCACCGCCGGCGCGCCTATGACAAGCGGCGCGCCTGCGGCAAGCGGCGCACCCGCGGCAGCAGCGGCAACAGCAACGCCGGCCGCAGCCGGCACCACGCCGGCCGCGGCCGCAGCAACCGCGCCCGCCACGGCAAGCGCTGCTACCCCCGCAGCGGCACCGGCCAGCGCCAGCGCCGATACCGGTAAAGCCCTGTTCAGCTCGGCCTGCATCGCCTGCCACGGCATCGGCGTCGCCGGCGCCCCGAAAGTCGGCGACAAGGCCAACTGGGCACCGCGCATCGCGCAAGGCAATGCGGTGCTCTACGAACACGCTATTAAAGGTTTTCAGGGCAAGGCTGGCGTGATGCCGCCAAAAGGCGGTTCGACGGCGCCGGATGCCGAGGTCAAGGCTGCCGTCGACTACATGGTGGCGGCAGCCAAATAAGCCCGGGCGCTCGGCGCGCTACTGCAGCTTGCCCAGGCTGGCGGCCTTGCCCGGGATGCCCATCTCGCGCACTGCCGCGATATCGGGAATGGCCGTGCCGGCGGCCTCATACACTTCGGTCACGCCCGGGCGATACTGGTGCTGGAGACGCTGTTTCAGCACGAAGCCCGAATTGGTGGCGGCCAGCGCTTCACGCATCTGCTTGCTGTGGGGATAAGCGTCGGCGCCGTTTTCACGCACGATGACGATGTGTTGCACACCGAGGCGGTGCAGTTCCGCCACCACCTGCTGCGGGCGCTGGAACTTCAGCGTGTAACTGCTGCCCATGAAATTCGAGTCGGCGAGCAGCTTGGAGGCACGCACCACGTAGCCGTGCAGACCGGCATCATGCACCGCCATCTGGGCGATGAATGCACCTTCGGCGGCGGAGCGGCCGTCGATCACGGTCAGGGTTGGCTTGCCGGCGGATGCCAGCGCGTTCGTTACCTGTGCCAGGCCGGTGTCGGCCTTGGGCGCGCGCGCCACCAGGTGCATCACGCCCGGCACCGCCATCACGGCCATCAGTACGGCGACGGCAGGCAGCTGCAGCGCAGGGCGCGGCGCCAGCTGTGCCAGCAGGCGTTGCGCACCCAGCACGGCGAGGATCACCATCGCAGGCAGGGCCGGCGCCATGTAACGGTCGACGATATCGACCGGCACCAGCGACTGCAGGGTCAGCGTGGCCAGCACCAGGCTGACGATGCCGCTGACGATCGTCCAGCGCAACGCCGACTGCTTGCGCTCGCGGTAGGCCATCACGGCGGCAAACACGGCCAGCAGCACACCGACCGGCGTCAGGTTGTGCAGCAGGGTCTGCAGGTTGGCTGCCAGTGCCTGGCTTGCATAGGCGACCCCAGCCTGGTAATTGAAGCCGTCGGCGGCAATTTTTGCCGTGAGTATGTACCACGGCACCACCAGCATGGCTGCCAGCGCCGCGGCGGCATACAGGCGGATCGACAGCAGCTGCCGCCAATTGGCAGTCAGCACGATATGAAATATGGGAACGAACACGATCAGTGCGCCATTGCCCTTGATGAGCACGGCCAGTGCCGCCAGCAGGGCGAACCCGATGGCTTTGCCCCAGCCGGGGGCGCACAGGTAGGCGATCCATACGGCCGTGGCCGCAACCAGGCAGGCGGCCAGCGGCTGGTCGGCCATGAACATCGCATCACCTTCGAGCACCAGCGGGGCGATCGCATACAGCAGTACCCCGGCGATGGCGGCACGGCGGCCGCACAACAGGGTCAGCGCGGCGGCAATGCCGATGGCAGGCAGGGCCGCCACCAGCACATTCAGGCCAAAGGCCACCACGATGGTCGGCGGCAGGATCAGGAATGCCAGGCCCAGAAAACCATAATAGGCAGGCGGCCAATGGCCGATCGAGATCTTGGGATAGTGAATGTAGAAATCGGTCGCCGCTGCCATCGGATTACTGCCGAAGTGATGGCGCAGATAGTCAGCGACAAAATAACCGTTGAGGAAATGGGAGGGTTCGTCCGCGCCCGAAAAACCCGACTGATAAGACCTTGCCATGACCATGGCCAGCGTACCGACCAGCACGGCGCAAACATAGGCCAACAACAGGAAGGAAGCCGGAGGCCGCTTGAAGGAAGCTTGCATGCAGGGCAGTCAGATTAGGATGAATGATGACATTTTATCAAAATAATCGTTCTCCGACGGCAACAAGGACCATGAATTTCCCCTCACCAATCCACACCCGGATCAGGATGCGGATGTCACCTTGCGGCGTGCCCCGGCCAGCGCCAGCAAGCCCAGCCCGCACAGCAGCATGCTGCCCGGTTCCGGCACGGCGACCTCGGCCGCGGTGAAACTCACGATGAAGTCGAAGGTGATGGCGGCAATCCCCATGCCGCCGATCTCATCGATACCGAAAGCGCTACCCGGTGCCGGAAGGGTGCCGTCCCATGGCGCTGGCTGCGCCGCGAAGTCGACCAGGTTGTCGGTGACGTCGACAACGTTTCCGGCAAGGTCGAACAAGGTGGCGCGCGCATCGAGCAGGACGGCTTGGCTGGACGGGTCGAGATCGAGTGCGTCTTCCGAACCGATGGCCAGGATTGCGGTTTCGTTTGCTACGGGGAACAGGTCGCCGGTGCCGCTCAAGGTAATCGAGATACGGCTGGTGGTGGCGCTGAGCACGGTTTCGTATTCATTCAGGGTGAGCAGCTGGCCATTCGCCGTGCCGCTTTCGGCAATCCCGTCGAAATGCGCGAGCAATAGTGCGACGTTGCCACTTCCGCTGCCTTGCAGATAAAACGAGTAGGTCGAACCCTGGAGCACCACTGCCGACGCCGGTGCCACGAACCCCAACATCGAGGACAACAAGAAGAGTGAAGCCAAGACCTTTTTCATGCGCATCTCCTATCAAAGCCGTCAATAATGTGAGATGCATATGCAATTTTCATTCCAGCAAAATTACCATATTAATATCAGTTACTTAGCTATTGATTTAAATCATCATTAAAAGTAACTGTAAAAAAATCCGACTGATCGGGCGGCTGGATGTTCACAATTTACGAGGCGCTCAACCCTCCCGTGCACATCGTAGCGGATTGAGATGTGACGCTGTGCAACAGCTATTGGCAGATCAATCATCTGGCTGAGGCAATCAATTTTCCTACAAGCCACCAGAAATGGGGCAAGCCCATTTCGTCACTTATTCGCAAATCGAATCATGCCGGAAACATAACTCTTAAAGCATAACTTGAAGTTACAGAGTGAGGATGAGTCCGGTTTACGGGACTTGGAACGATGCCGTGAAAAACACCGGTGATATCACGCTAAGCCACTGATTTATTAAAGAATTCTTACTGTTGTCTATTACATATTTTCAGTTACAAATCCTTACAAACCGCATGTCTGAAATCTCGTAAGCTGCGATCTTTCCAGCAGGAATAGCTGCTGCCAAGAATTTATATAGTGAGAAAACGACATGCAAAAGAGCAATACCGTGTTGCCAAAAAGACAGAGTGCTGTCGGCCTGGTCCCTGCCCTCTTGATCTCGCTGCTGGCTGCAGGCAGCGCATCCGCCGCCACGCTGACGGTCGGCCCCGGTAAAACCTATGCTGCGCCGTGCGCGGCCTTCAATGCCGCCCGCGATGGCGACACCGTCGAAATCAGCGGCAACAATATTTATAAGGGTGACGTCTGCGGTATCTCGCGCAGTAATTTCACCGTGCGCGGCGTCAACGGCCGTCCGATGATCGATGCCAATGGCGCAAACGCAATGGGCAAAGGTATCTGGGTGGTGAGCGGCAATAACGTCACGGTCGAGAACGTCGAAATGTACGGCGCCCGGGTGCCGGACCAGAACGGCGCCGCGCTGCGCCTGGAAGGTACCGGCTTCACGCTGCGCCAGAGCTTCCTGCACGATAACGAAAACGGCATCCTGGCGAATGCCATCACCGCCAGCGACATCCTGATCGAATACAGCGAATTCGGCCACAACGGTTTCGGCGACGGTTATACCCACAACCTGTACATCGGCAACGTCCGCAGCCTGACCTTCCGCTACAGCTACTCGCACGACGCCAACGCCGGCCACAACCTGAAGTCGCGCGCCCAGGTCAACACGATCTACAACAACCGCTTCTCCAGCACCGCGCCGGGCCAGAGCGGCAGCACCGCTTCGGGCAGCCCGAGCTACGAGATCGATCTGCCGAACGCCGGCACTTCCTACGTCATCGGCAACGTGATCGAGCAGCCGGCCGCCAACAGCAACCCGAGCATGCTGGCCTATGGCGAGGAAGGCGCGAGCAATCCGGGCAAGGACCTGTACGTGGTCAGCAACACCTTCCTGAACGATGCCGGTTCGGGCGGCACCTTCGTGTTCATCGGTTCCGGCGTCGGCACCCCTGCCCTGCTGCAAAATAATATCTTTGCGGGTGTGGGCAGCACCACCAACCAGGGCAACGCCACCCTGCGCACCAACTACAGTGGCGCCGCGCCGGCCTTCGTCAACCGCGCCGCCTACGATCTGCATCCGGTCTCGGGTTCGCCGATGATCAATGCCGCATCGGCGCCCGGCAACGCGCCGACCGGCTTCACGCTGGCGCCGATCGCGCAGTACCAGCACGTGGCGTCGGGCGAAACCCGCGCCAACGCCAACGACATCGGCGCCTATGCCGCCAGCGCCGGCGCCGCCGCGCCGCCGGCGACCGGCTGGACCGTGTGCGCCAACGAAGGCGGTACCTGCGCCTTCAGCGGCACCCGCCAGGTGCGCTACGGCGCCGGCACGACCTTCGTGACCCGGACCGTGACCGGCTCGACCGCGTGCTCGAACGCCGTGTTCGGCGACCCGGCCCCGAATGTGGCGAAGACCTGCAGCTATGCGGCCGACACCACCGTCTGGACCGCCTGCGCCAACGAAGGCGGCACCTGCTCGTTCAGCGGTACCCATGACGTGCGCTACGGTTCGGGCACGAGCTTCGTGACCAAGACCGTGACCGGCTCCACAGCTTGCTCGAACGCCGTGTTCGGCGACCCGACCCCGAACGTGGCCAAGTCGTGCAGCTACGCCAACGACAGTGCCGCCACCCCGGCACCGGCACCGGCCCCGACGCCGGAAACCTGGACTGCCTGCGCCGGCGAAAACGGCACCTGCTCGTTCAGCGGCACCCGCGACGTCCGCTACGGCGCCGGCAGCAACTTCGCGACCCGCAGCTTCACCGGCGCGGTGCAGTGCTCGAACAGCGTGTTCGGCGATCCCGCGCCCGACGTGGTCAAGAGCTGCAGCTACTCGAGCGTGACCAGGTAAGTTACACCGCGGCCCGGCATCGGGCCAGGTCGAAAAAGAAAAAGGCCGCGAATTTCGCGGCCTTTTTTTACCTGCAAATCAACGGCGCATTACCAGATGATCACGCGGTCCTTCGGTGCCAGGTACATCTTGTCGCCCTGCTTCACGCCGAAGGCTTCGTAGTAGCCCGGCTGGTTTTTCAGGGTGCCGTTGGCGCGGAACTGGCCCGGCGAGTGCGGGTCGGTCTTCACTTGCACGATCTGCTGCTGTTCGCGCATCTTCGAACGCCACACCTGTGCCCAGCCCATGTACAGGCGCTGGTCGCCGC
>Ga0265780_10006135_pt1 | contig 15006 bp, 15 predicted proteins | sample P1T30metagenome_FD_192432 | JGI IMG/M metagenome (GOLD analysis project Ga0265780, IMG submission 192432) | Plant litter microbial communities from East Loma Ridge, Irvine, California - P1 T30 | ecosystem: Environmental > Terrestrial > Plant litter > Unclassified | place: USA: California... | reverse complement strand
CGAGAGGGGCAGGACATGTACTTATCCCAGACCTCATTTTGGTACCCAGAGAAGTGAAGTGAGCTGAAGATGGGGATGCCTGAGGCAGGGGAAGGAGTTTTATATGGCAGGAAGGTCGGATGGGCGTGAACATACGCAGAGTTTGAAGTAAGTTTAGAAACAGGATATGTGTCGCGGATATGTTGGTCTTTCAATTCGGTTCAGATCATGAGCTGGCGCAATTGGAGTTTTCAACACGCGGAGGACGAATTGCGTTCTGATATGCAGCCTCTTCAGGAGCGAACGGGAGCCGGACATGATAGATTTTCAAACAGGCTTTTGAATAAGTTAAAAACGATAAATTTAGACCTGTCAAGCTTTAAGGTTGGGGAGGATCATGTCGTATTAGGCTACGGGAGAGAGAGACCTATGTACGAAAGGGAGCACGCACTAGTCCTAATGGGGAAGTGCGTGAGAGCAAACATGCGGTGGAACCTGGAGCAAATAGTACCGGCCCGTGCGGGAGACTCCAAGGCCGACAAGACCTTTCGAAAAGAACTGATGTGCTTTCAATTCCGAGGAAAGGAGCGCAACGCGGCGTTATGTATATGCACGATTCATTTTAGCACACATGCATCTCAGCACCATCAGGTAATCGGTAGTCGCTTTTTATCAATGACAGACAAGCACATTAGGCGTTCTCTTCGAGATTTTCGAGAAGAGGGGCAGAACAAGACCACATCACATCTTAGAACTCTTCTATTTGTATCAAGAATAGTGAAGTTTGATGTAGACGAATAATATTGTGGCGGATCAGAATATTTCAATGTCGGTGGCCCGCGAAAGAGAAGACTAGACGGCTATACATCAAGTTCTCGCAAGGTGAGTTTCATATCTGGTACAAGAGTTTTCTGAGCTTGTGGTTATGAAGATCGACAGACGACGCACATATCATCTTTAAGTAGAGACTTTTAGAGAAGGAGCAGAGGGAGACACTATCAGCTTTTGCTTCAGGAATTTTTGATATTTAGTAATTGGGAATGCAATGTAGCTAGCTGGATTCATGGCGGCAAGATGAGTAAAAAGTAGGCAGCTCAGCCAGACATGTGATGTCAGCAAGGTTGCTTTTGGACAGCGCATGAGCCTCCTTTGTTCATGTCCCTTGGAGAAAGCGGATAACGTGTTCGAGAGCATGTTTCTTAAAAGCACAGCACAACACAGCATAGGCTCTTACAGTCGCGATTTTGGTATCGTGAAACTTGAAAGAAGTGTCGATAAGTGCAACTGTGGAGGGCGAGAGAAAGTTTGTACGAAGGCAGCCGCGGAGGAGGGTGAGCGGCAGCACGTGCAGCTAGTTCTAGCATAATTGCAAGGAAGACTTCGGACTTCTGCTTTTGGCACGTGATATGACTAGCTTGTAGCTTCAACAATGAAAGAGCGAAGGAAGATGCACGTGGCACTGTCCATGGTTCGGTTCCGACACACGACTAGAAGATAAGCGCTGCGATTTTTCTCAATCTCCAGGGCTGCACATGGACAAAAGCATAATCGAGTTTTTAACGCGCATACGCTTACTCACATCGGACGATGCATCGATGATATCTTAACTATTAGGTAGCCGAAGACATGCATCGGTATATCTTGGCCGGTGTTTCCTTCTTGTAGGTAGCCTTTTTTTTGTTTTTGCGTGAAAGGGCCGAGACAGTGATTTGAAGACACTTTGCTGGAGCAGGGAAACAACCATGAGAAGAATTTGATAATTCGCGCTGCGCAGGAAAGAGATGTGGGATTTACGCGGGCATGCAACATCGATCACCTACTCGGGCCGGGGCAACATCGCGAAGGCTTGGCCTTGTAACGCGAAAGAAGTGGCTGGAGTTACGTTGTGAGAAGTCCAACGTAGAAAAAGCATTCCAGCCACATACTGACGTTCCGCCATAGGTGTTACTGGTCCCAGGAAGGTGTCACCATGGCAGGCCCAATCGTCTTTGAAGCTATCAAAATGTGGAAAGAGAAGCTCGGTGAGCCAGGCCGAGACACGGCGATCGGTTTCACAGTGCATGAGGATGATAACGTTCCGATACTGTGCCGCCACCCAAATGGCAGATGGAATTTCCGCAACAGTTTCGACTCAGTAATCACCATGATGAACCCCGAACAGGTCGCCCCAGCTGCCGCAACTGTTGGATGGCGGCCATCGGCTTTCCATGGTGGAAACGATGATCACTTCAATCATCTTTACATCAACACGGACAGCCTCCAACAGACTGAGGCGTGGGTCTTAGCTCATGAGCTTGGTAAGTCTTCTCCGCTGTCTTTTTCGCGCAGTCGGTTGATTGGAGCAACGCAGGACATATCACTGGTCTTAGCCACGCGCAAAACCGTAACGACCGCGATGATTGGCTCGATTACAAACGTAAGAACGCGAACGGCTATGCAGAAGTGAAGAAAGAGATTAAAAAGGCGGGAGTACACTCTATAGACGACGTCTGCAAGAGCGCGAAGCTCTTCTACCAGTACAGCTTTTCTGGCTATCTATTCACGAAAGATGCTTGTTCGAGGTCCGTCAACCATGAAATTCTCATGAGCAATGGTGAAGTCGACACTAAATCCATCATGTAAGCAAATTTCATTGTGCCACCAACCTTGTATGCAATACTAACAGACGCTTAGGCTCTACAGTAGCATGCATGCTGCCAATCCGCATAAGAATTGGGACAAGTACAGCGATGTCCCACTTGTCAAATGGAAGAAGCATGGTCCTGGCCTTCACCCTAATGGTCGCACTGTCAGTCATCTCACATCGAAAGTGTCCCTGGCATGTATTGACCCTACGCAGGCCAACAACTGCGAGATTTACTATTCGAACAAAGAACCTGCACCACGAGTTTGATCGTGGAGACGAAGAATAGTCAAGATTCTCGGATGGGCTAGATTCGAATATGGAGATGGCTAGACCGAGCGCAATGCCATCAGTCTATACCTTCTACGTACAAACACTGTGACTTATGTGTGTTATTCTGATTAAAAATCGTGAGATAACATCTAAAGATGACTTTGCGGCGCATGGCCCAACACTGCTATTGTGTTTGTGAGAAGTGGAGACCGACTGTTATGGTTACCGCCCCCTGCCTTAGAGTATACGAGCGAAAAAGCTAGAGTAAGTGTCGAAAAATTGGCATTCAAGGCTACACAGAGGTAATCTCAATTTCTTGATTATGTCGGAGTAGTGAAAGGCACGGCATGAAGCCTTTCTTAGATGCAATAGAGCAAGACCATACATTGATGGAAGGATTGTTGATCTCTAGTTTTCGTAGACCATCGACGAAAGCAACTTAAATGTGTGTGACATACTTTAGAAGATACTAGTAGGCTAGGAGTAACACGCGAGCACAGCTAGCTGCATTGTTAGTATGTAGTCGATGGATCGAGGGGTCTTCTTTCACGAGGCCTTGTTTGTGCTCGCAAACGCGATTGTCTTAGGTCACTCTCGAGACTGTGGCAAAGCGTTTGCGATTCCTTCTCTCACCCTTAGAAGCCCAAGCTTATCTCACACTCCCTTTGACATCACCGCCTCTAAAACTTTACGCTAGTACACTAGTACCTCGGAGCATTGCTCTCCACGTACTATATAACCACCGCTCTTCTCCGTCTTTCAATTTTTTCGACAACTCTCTCCCCACTGACTCTTGCAGTCTAGAAAAATCGGCTTCTCCTTGCAGAAAAGATACTTACGGCATTTCATTGATCTCTATCCGTCGACTCACACCATCAATACCATGCATTTCTTTGCGTTCATCACCTTCCTGCTGGCAGTGCTACCCATAGTAGTATTCGCCTGCCCACCCCCATTCAACAACATAGTTTTCATTGGGAACGAGACACATTCTTCGTCCGAGCTTATCGAAGATGCTCTTGCTCGACAGGGCATAGGTTGGGTCGAAGGAGTCAGCGAGGTCCTCGGAAATCCGACCAGGCCTTAGCCTCGTGATGAGAAGACATCACTGGTCACGATCAGGTTCTGCTTTCTCAACGAAGCATCCGAGATCACACTATCGCCATATCTGAACGATGCCTTCAAGTCTTGGTCTGATAAGCTTGGAAATCCTGGAAAGGACTCTGGCCATGCCGTTATATTCGATACTTTCCAACCCAACCCAGGAAAACAAACGGAGTACTGCTTTTTCACTACGCCTGACCACAAATAGAACATCGACCATTACCCCCGAGACACTCTAGTGATTATGGACGATACCTTCATAGCCACGGCTGCCTATGCTACACTCGGCCACACGCCACCGGGTACGGAAGTGTCCTACAATAGCGTGCGTGTCAATTTTAAGAAATTGGGAGCTGCAGAGTATGCGCGCGCTGTGCGCACAGTAGCACATGAGCTCGGTGAGTCGGAAGATAGCATCGCACAAGGGTAACTGCAGATCACTGACAATATACAGGCCATACGATGGGACTACTTCACGAACATCAACGCCCAGATCGCGATGCTTATTTAAGCTACAAGTGCGAAAACGTTAGAGGATACGATGAAGTCAAAAAGAAAGCCGAAGATGAGAAAGTTTCCAGGGACGACGTTTGCAACTCGGCGGAAAAGTGCTCCAAATACAGCTTTGCCGGCCATTGGTTCACCAAGGACTTCTACCCAGGGCTTAGTACTCTGCGAGGCCCTTTGGACCAAGAGTCTATCATGTAAGCATTACTCTGCCAGTCTCGTTGACCTGACCATGAACTTTCGCTGACATACTCAAGGATCTACCCAAGTTCAGCCTTTATCAAGCCCGGCAAGGATAAGACCAACTGGAATGACGTTCCCCTTGCCAAATGGAAGGAGAGCGGCAAGATCCCGCCACCAGATAGCCGCACCAAGGATAACTGCGAGGTGTACGGTTACACGGTGCGCCCGTCTGATGGGGATGTAGCGGGCATCAAGTCCATCTATCCCTGGAAAGATTGAGCTGAGCGCTGACGATGATTGATTGTTTCAGCGGAATAAGGCGTAAAGGAGGAGTTGTGTATAGGCTTGGCTGTGTTAGACTTGTTGTACCGCAAGAGTGTTGACAGCGGAGATCTAGCATTAGAAATTGATCAAGTTAGACGGGACGAAAGTAATTTCATGGAAAATGCAATCAAGTTCACTTCCTTTGAGTGTAAACTCAACAATGGAATCATTTGAAGCTGCATGGATTCAGTGTAGACTAGTATAGTGCCATCGCGGGAGGCGACATTTCACCTCGCCTGTGTATGCGAACAAGCAATCAGATGGTTTGATTCAATCAGTGGTCGACGAAAAATGGCATGGTGTTATGAAGGTGATTAGTTTTGTCAGAGGTTGGCACGATGGGTTGCGAGCTGTCATGACTCGTGGTAGCGTGGCTGACTGATTAGGTAAGCGGATCTGACGCGACGCGAATGCACCGCGATTCGAAGTCGACACCAGCACCAGATGAGTTGACCATCGAACTATCGCATGCTTGCGCCAATGTTCGATTACAGCAGACGTTTCCCATCAATGGAGTCGAAATTGCCGGTGGATTGGTCGCTCGTGCAGCACAGCCGCGGTTGACTGGCAATGAACACAACCCACATCTCATCATGACGACACGATCCCAGGCGTGTCTTGGGAAGGCATTTACCACACAAACACATTACTGATAGTTACACAGATCGTACTCCACAACTCATCTGATCTAAACGTGACCGTCCAGACACATCACTCACGACTACGTTAATCATGGCAAAAGCGCTAGGACTCACATCAAATGTCTTCGATCCGAACAAGGACATTCCTGATTTGAGCGGCAAGGTAAGAATAGTCTCGGGCGGTCGTGAAACATAGCTAAAAGGCTTGCAGGTATATATTGTCACTGGCGGATCAGCTGGAATCGGCTATGGCATCGTCGCCCACATCCTCCAACACAACCCCGAGAAGATCTACCTCCTATCGAACAAGGAAGAACACGCCGAAGAAGCAAAGGAAGCACTGAAGAAGTTTGGTGACGCCAGCAAAGTCAAATGGCGGCAGTGCAACCTTGAGGACTTCAAGCAGACGGACGAGGTCTCGCGGCAGTTGGCAAAAGAGCTCACAAGGCTCGATGCGCTGGTGTGTAACGCTGGCCTAGGCGTTGGCGTATACAACGAGACGCGCGATGGCATCGACAGCCATATGCAGGTCAATCTCTTCGCACAGGCACATTTGACCATGACTCTGCTGCCCGTGTTGCAAAAGACGACAGACTCGCGTATCGTGTACCAGTCATCGGACCTTCACAAGGGGGGCAAAAGCGACATGAAGTTCGAGTCAATTGAAGAAATGAATCAAGATATTGGTGCGATGCTTCTCTACAACCGCACGAAGCTGTCGCAGATCCTCTTCCTCCGCGAGTTGTACCGGCGCATCAAGGATGGCCAATTCGGCCCAGTCTCCGGTACGACCGGCTTGCCATGGATGAACTGCACACATCCAGGCGGTATCAAGACTGATCAGCAAGCGCAAGCTGAGGAGGCCTATGGCACGCTTGGCAAGGTTGGTGTCGCTGTGGTCAAGCCATTTCTGAAGGATCCCGTTGATCAAGGATGCCGTTCCGCTCTTTTTGCGGCAACCTCTCCCGATATCGCAAAAGAACAGATTCAAAATTCGTATATCGTGCCCGATCGTAAGGTTACGGATGTGTCGAAGCAGGCGCAGGATGAGAAACTGAGTCTGAACGTCTGGAGGTTGACGAAGCAAGTGTTGGAGGCGAAAATTGGGAACTTGCCGTACAGTTTGCAGGCCGAGAGGTGAAAGATCATGGAGTCATGGTAGCTGGACTTCGTACGAGGTTGATGACTTGATTGTGCATTACCAAGACCTATGATGATACCAAATCTATCAATTTGTCAGCTTACCAACGGCCTTTTGCGTCGAATGATAGGAAACTTCCTATCCTTCACTCAAAACCTTACTTTTCTGACCGACGGATGTATGAGGTTTGAACATGTATCGTGTAGGGCGCAATGCTGTACACAGCTACGTCATTTGATTATTAGATGTGGGGTCCCCAAGACTCAAGACTAACATCCACACCTTGAAGGTGGGTATATATGCTGAACAAATCCATTCAATCTTTCCGAAATCTTACTGAATATTTCGTCCAGATTCTTTTGTGGCCTATACACATACTCTCATCTTCATTCGGATCCTACAGGTACACGATGTCGAAGCTTACGGACTTCAAGCTCTTATCCTTCGATGTTTATGGCACCCTCATTGACTGGGAACGTGGTGCCATTGCTGCCCTCGAGCCTATGCTCAAAGCATCCAACAAAACCGACCTGGACCCAAAACACATCCTCAAAGTTTACCACAAGCTCGAATCAGCCCAACAGGCAGAGAACCCAACTCAAAAGTACTCCGACTCACTCGCCACCGTCCACCCACACATGTGTGAAGAGCTCGGCCTCAATCACCCTACGGCTGAAGAAAGTGAAGCCTTTGGCGCCTCCATCGGCTCCTGGCCCGCCTTCCCCGACAGCGTTGCCGCCCTTCAGCGCTTGCAGAAGCACTTCAAGCTCGTCGTGCTCTCCAATGTCGACAACGCGTCCTTCGCCCAGGGCAACGCCGGCGGTCTTGAAGGTTTCAAGTTCGACGCCGTGTACACAGCCGAGAACATCGGGTCGTACAAGCCGGATCTCAAGAACTTTGAGTATATGCTAAGACACGTGAAGGAGCAGTTTGGATTCGAGAAAAGTGAGGTGTTGCAGACGGCGCAGAGCCAGTTCCATGATCATCATCCGGCGAGGGAGATGGGGATGAAGAGTGCGTGGATTTATCGACCGGGTGCGATCATGGGGAACAGGGATGATCCGGTGTGGACTTGGAAGTTTGATACGTTGGGAGAGATGGCGGATACAGTGGAGAAAGAGCTGGGTGAGCAAGGAAAGTGATCTTTATGCCCATGAGCCTGCGCATCAAGACATAAGATCTACTGTGGTCTCTTCGCATTGCCAAGGTTGATGTGACTTGGTAAAAGCTTTTGCCATTAGCATGTAAGATTTATTTACGAGCGTAGAAATAGTTCAGAAGGCGAACGGCAGTACTATGAAATCTAGGTAGCCTAGCCCTAGTAAGCAGTTGCGCCTACAGCGGCGGCCCTACAGTTCGTCAAGAACATGCTCATTGTAACGGCCCTTCTGCTTACTACTGAGCTCGATCCTCGCGGCTGGCATGCCAGATGTCTCTTTCGCCAATCAAGGAATGTGTGGCAGGTATCTTCTCAATTGATTGAAGTCTGGTGGGAAGCTACTGGTCCAACTCGGCGTGAAGACCACGAGAGCCTACATATCAGCCGATGGTGGGCCCAGGCGTCGACGTGAACTCAAGGGCGAAGTAGATGGGGTTGAAATTGTTGGTGATACAGTCAGCCAACGACCGTGACTGCAAACGCATCGCTTGCGGTTGAAACGGCAAGTATTCAGGCGGCAGTAGTACCTGGTATATGCATACCCGATGTTGCGAGAAGAGGAGGTGTTGGGTCGGTCATGAAGTTTCACGAAGAATCGACCACCATGACCAGGCGGCTTTGGTGTTTCTTAGTTCGCGGTTTTATTTGCTACCACGTACCTGCGCTGCGTGCCTGATGATTTTTTTTCCACGTCGCATTAATTCGCCATCTGTAGCATTCCGAGCCACAGACTGAGCAAAGCATTTTCCATACCTTGGAAAATGAAGTGGGTGGTAGTGGTAAGGGGCTGGGCCAGATGCGTAGACAACAACACCCAGCCGAGCGCCAGCTTCCATGACGTCCGCTGATGCATGGGTGCCTACCCTACCCTGCGCGGTTGGCGTCGATAATCAGGTCCCGGCAATCAATCTACCATATTTTCCTCAGCCCCGGTACTTCTCACGATTGGTCAGATCAATTTGTCTCCGCAAAACGCTGCAGCGGTAATAACGGCTTTGTACTACCGTAAGCCTTGTTTCTCCATACAATGATGTCGGTCGACCGCCCGCGGCAGTTGTACCTCTGAGGGGAGAGCATCTGATGTGATTGATAATGATAGATCTCTCCTACGAGAGAGCCTGTCTATAAGAGGCAGTGTGTTTGCTACATACAAAGGAGTGAGATAGCAAGCACTAAGCAAGCTGATTGTACATGAGATGGAAGGTGGTGGAAACCAACAGCGGCTATACACATGTGCATGGTATGCAATGCGACGATGCTCATCTGACTTTCGTATTCGACCGACACTAAGGCATAAGATAGCATGACGAGATAGTGGCCTGACAGCAAGGTGTAGCCGAACGGATTAGAGGCAAGGCCTAGAACGAGTCAGTACCGGGTTACGAAGTTGCATGTGAGCTATTGTAAGACTCTCATTGCCGGACTACTAGTATCTATGCCATCATAGTGTCGGAGTAATGCCTGAGAATCTCAAATGATACTTATGAGCGCAAACCGGTTCCGATAACAAAGGTGCATGTGTTCGCACGATGCTAGGCAACATGAATGATTGTAAGGGTAAGGGCCGAGGGTAAGTCTCACCAATGAAGCTATCGTTATCAATTCGCGGTATTCTCTTGTCACCCTTCATCGTTGTGGAGGTGGCTGCGGGGCAACTTACAGCCTGATTGTGCATACATACAGGTAGTTTATGATCCCAGGTTTGACGTATGCCCGGAGGTGGGATCGAACTCTTCCTCAGTACCGAGCAAAGGATTTACAGGCTTGTTGATTATCCAATCCAGTCGCAAAGACGTAAACGTAGGCGAGGTTACGATTCTGCAGAAGCAACTCCAGGGGTCCCAGGAAAGGAAGGGTACGATACGAGGTCTCTTACCACGACGTTGAGCCGGTTGTGACTAAATGGCATCGCAGATATTGCGATAGTACATCGGAGTGTCAAAGATCCATGCCGCATACCATAATGCCACTCTGAAACCTGGACAACAGCATTAGCAGTACCGCAGCCTTATTTTCCTCGAAATGGCTGAGTTGAAGGGGTATAAAGAGAGACACGATCGACAGCTTTCCTCTGAACCACAAGCAACGATCAGCATTACTTCAGTAGCAGATCAACTTACCACCCTTCCTTCAAACAAATTTTCACTTGAAGTCTTCTTCAATCAATCGCATCTCAACGCCAGCATGCTCTACTTCACCACCATCCTCGCCTTGGCCGCAGCCGTCATGGCCAGCCCTACCGGCACACCTCCTCCCTCGGATACCCCGACTTGCCCTGGCACTGGCGGCGGCGGTAGCGGCACACCGACACCAATCGACGTCTGCCCCGATGGTCTCTACAGCAATCCTCAGTGCTGTGCCACCGATGTCCTCGGAGCCGTTGGTCTGAACTGCGCCGTCCGCAAGTGTTTGAGAGTCCGAAATATCAGACTGTGTTTGCTGACTAGTTTTTAGCCGCCACCTCCGTGTCCAGCGTCGACGACTTTATCAGCACTTGCTCGACCTCTGGCCAGCAGGCTAAGTGCTGCGTTGTCCCCGTTGCCGACCAGGCTCTCCTGTGCCAGGATGTCAGCCCATCTGCTTAGTTGCCTCGTGAAGGTACTTGATCGAAGGTAAATGAATCGATCACTTGAGGTTGGACCATGGTGGTCGCCGCCCGGGAAGAAGGACAGGTTGTTGAAAGACACCTCTTGGCGTGCGACACTGGCGCTGAATGGAACACTCGTTATGCTGATTAGCTTTGCGTATTGCTTATTTGGAGATGATCGATAATTCACACGTTTGCTTCGGTCCGAACTTATTCTTCTTCCTGCATTCCTGACTCGCAGAGATGTGAGATGCAATCGATCGAGCTCCGTGGATGATGCTGGTGGTCTAAAATGATCTTTGAAATCGGCACGTCAATGTCTGAAGTCATTGTCCATCAACAATTTTGTCTCGCAGGTCTTTGGCAGATCAGCGACCCCGCAGTGACAATGAACCTGTTCGATTGATGACGATATCACACATTAATTTCCCAAGTACTGACCATATGGGGCTATCGATCGTAGCGCGAGGTGAGAATTATCGCAACATGAATTGGAGGTTGTCGCAAGGTACATCAGGATTTGGCCCTAATTTGATGATGACTCGTGGCGTGTCTCGGCAGACAGCCGTCGATTTCGTCATCGTGCGTTCAACCCAACCGGTCCGCCTCCAAACAACACAAAAAGTTTCCACATCGATCATTTTCAGCATGGCGTGAAAAGCGTCGGTCACGATACCCCGAGCTACAGCAGATGCAGGACGAGATTACGCCGCCTTGGAGCTGCCGCAGTACGACCGCACCCGAGGCTAGGAGCCATAACAATGGCCGACACTTCGCCCGGCCTGCCTTCAAATAGGAATGAAAGCCCCATGAGCATGTGCTTTTCTGCGCGTTGGCTGAAAAGGCGACTTGTACTCATTGCGATGTTTTTCGGCACCACCGTGTTACTGTTTGGATACTTTGGAGCGTTCAGCTTCGGGCGGCCGTATTTGCAGCAACCAACACCAGACAAGCCAAATCCATCGAACAGCACGCTAGTCGTTACCTTACCTGGCTATGGCTCTTTCCTTGGAACGCAACTCTTGACAAACCTGAAGAAAACGACAACACTACAGAGACCCGTGGATGCTTGGCTGGGAGTACAGTATTCAACACAACCGGTTGGCCAAGGCCGCTTCAGACCTGTGCAAGCGCCAGTTGCATTTGAAGGCACGAGGGATGCGTCTTCTTCCGGTCCAGCTTGTTGGCAAAACATCTACAGCTCACAAAAGCAATCGGAAGCATGTCTCACGATTAGTGTGTATCGGCCAGCTGGCGTGCCAATGGAGCAAAAGCTACCAGTCCTGGTTTTTCTACACGGCGGGTCCTTTGTCAGTGGATCGCATTCCAGTTTTGATGGTGCAGTCTTCGTCGAGAGGAGCGCGCAGCCACTGATGGTGGTAACGGCCCAATACCGGCTCGGTGTTTTGGGAACCTTACCCAGCGACTTCATGGAGGAGGAAGGCTTGCTGAATTTGGGGCTACGGGATCAGAAGGAGATGCTCAAATTTATGCAACAGTATGCTGAACACTTTGGTGGTGATCCGGACAAGATCACGCTGGGCGGACAAAGTGCTGGAGGGCATAGCGTCGGCATACATCTGTTTCACGACTACGCCGAAGATGCAGGGAAGCCGCTCTTTAATCAGGTCATTATGTCCTCTGGTTCTCCAACAGCTCGGGCCTTTCCTGGAGTCGACTATCCCCTATACCAGAATCAGGTCGAGCATTTCATGGACTACGTTAATTGTCCAACAACCTCCAGCTCGGAGGCGCTGGAGTGCCTACGCGCCGCCGAAGTCGATGACATACAGTTCATTTCATCGTCACTGTACAACGCGCACAACTACAACATCACATGGCCGTGGCAACCTGTCTCCCCAGGGCCCTTACTCGAGAAGCGGGGCTCGAAATCTGGCGAAGATGGTACATTCTTCAAAATTCCCATGCTCATCTCGTCAACCACAGATGAAGGCAAGGCCTTTGCACCGCAAGATCTCCGTACCGATGCCGATTTCCGTAGATTCTGGAACACTTTGGTACCGGGCCTGAACGATCAGGACTTTGCTGAACTCGACCGACTTTACCCCAATTCAACTTCCATAGAAGCCGAATCGTCAAGCTTCGTCTCTACTCAATTCGAGCGTGTCTCTGCGGCATACGGTGATTACTCGTACATCTGCCCTGTCCAAGATACAGCTTCCAGGCTATCGACAGCTGGTGCGCAAGTGTACAAAGCGCGCTTCAACACGCCCAATTGGGCTCCAGCGTATATGGGAGTTCCGCACGCCAGTGACGCTTCATACTTCAATGGTCAATATGCTACGCAGTACCCTGAGATTGCAGACAGCTATTCGGCCTACTGGGCGAGCTTCATCGTCAGTGGTGACCCAAACACGTACAGTCAGAAAGGAAGTGCGGCATGGAATGCGTATACCGTGGGTACAAACGGAGCTTATCAGGAGTTGGTGGTCAATAGGCCGAGTGAGGGTGGACCACAGATGGAGGATGAGAGGACGGCAATCAGGATGGAACAGTGTGCTTGGTGGAGAGATGAGGAAAGAGCGAAGAGGTTGAATAAGTAGGTTGTAAGCGTGCATTGCATTTGATCACATTTCTGAAGTACCATGATATTTGTTCTAGTCCAAGCTACAGCATCTTTTCCCATCGAACCAGGCTTTCCGTTTGGCCGCTAACCTTGTTGGCATTCAATTGCCGTGATAGCACTGCGTATCTACCCGCCATGTGTGAACCCAAAGTGCCACTGCTTACAACCACAAGGCACTTCGTGCCAGACGCCATCATATGCTGTCTATGAAACGACGCAGCGGCCTTCCCGCGGTCGATAAGTCAGATCGTCTCGTCGCTCGCGAATCCAGTGGCATTCTTCCTGCTCGGGCATACACTGAAAGGTAGCTTGACATGTAGCGAGCACCCGGTCAGGCACTGACTTGCCCGTGTCTACGTCGTTGAGGACGTCACATTCGGCACAAGGATAGCGGAGGGCGAATGATGTACAGTTGCAGTGATAATCCAGGCAGTAACCACCGTCGCACAAGTCGTACGATTTGCTCCATGAACCGGCTCGTGGCATATCCTCGTAGAGTGTCGCGTTCCACTGTTCGAATGTTCGGCCATCCAGATCGCACTCTCCACATGGTGGCATCAGAACATATGCGCAATTGCGTTCTCGTAGCAGAACTCCGTCAGTCCAGACGAAAACGCTCGTGGCCCCACTGGGTTGGGCAATTTTCTTCACGCCTAGCAGATCTGCGAAATCGTGGAAGAAGAACACCATGATCCAGACGAGCCCAAGCCATGGCAGAACATCATACACACGGTCCCACACATGGTCCCAGCGGCGACGCCTTACTTCGCGATTTTGTTGTGCTGCCAACTGCTGAGCTTGTGTTGCCAAACGTTGAGCTTGTGTTGCCAATCGCCGAGCTTCGACATCGGGCATTATCGCATCAAGGCGCACTTGACCATCTCCGTGACCTGATCCAATGTATTAGACCGCGCTGCAAGAAGGGCAGGCATTGGGACACCTAAGGTTTGGTGTTGACAACTCCTCAAGTAGGCAAGCACGGTGGAAGTTGTGTCCGCAGTGTGTTGAAACAACACCATTGCCATCCCAATCTTTGTAGCAGTAGCAGATGGGACAGTCGATATCAGCTGGAAGCTTAGGGGCACCCTGAAGGTGGTTCCGATCGTAGGCTTCGAGCGACGTTGCTGGGCAGAAAGCCATGGCTGTGCCTTGTTGTGTATTGCGTTGTGACATGGTTGAGAAATGTCAGGGTGCAGGGATCGAGAAGCGTGAATAAAGAGGGAGAGGAACATTAGTGATATGCGACTCGGAAGGCTCAAGTAGTATGAGGACTCGGATGTACAACAGTCACCGTAAGCAGTGACTCGCAAGGGGCTTTCAGGCTGCCACCCGCCCTTCACTGCTGGATGTTCACCACAGTCTTTACGTAGATGCCAAATGTTGGTGTTGTTTCCAAATAATTCATACTTAAAGCTGATATCACATTCATCCAAGTTACAGGGTATAGCAACAAGTGTGCAAACCTAGATGCGTGAAGTACGACAACGGGATAATATTAAGAAAACGCACCAACTAGCAAAAATAAGGCTAAGCTAGACGAGTGCCCCCACACAGGAAACTATCGTGCGGCCATCAGACTTGACTACCTCAACCATCCGCTCCGCTTCATCGACAGCTAACCCCGTCAAACTCGCAATGATGTGACTGACTTTGTCCTGGCATCAGGAATATCGACTGCGCCTCCGTGAGCTGTTCACCGCAAGCGTCGACCTCCCACCAGTGTAGCTCGCAAATATCGCCAAACCAATCCATAGTGGGGAAGAGTTCATAGCGTGTCGCGTCGCGTGTTGTTATGTGGCCCAACCACTCCTTGGTGTCAACCCCAAAACCACCTGAGTTGAGTACTTTTTGGTAGGTTGCATTGCGCACAGCGAGAAAACTAATCCACTGCTGCGGAG
>Ga0265780_10006133_pt1 | contig 15015 bp, 10 predicted proteins | sample P1T30metagenome_FD_192432 | JGI IMG/M metagenome (GOLD analysis project Ga0265780, IMG submission 192432) | Plant litter microbial communities from East Loma Ridge, Irvine, California - P1 T30 | ecosystem: Environmental > Terrestrial > Plant litter > Unclassified | place: USA: California... | reverse complement strand
TACGGGCTCCAGTACTTTCGCGAGAACCGTGTCCAGAGCCCGCTGATCCCTGACGTCATCCAGATGATCAAAGACCAGCGGCCATCCAGGAGTGTCATAGACGAACCGTGCCTCCATTGTGTATGACGGATTCATCCTTCCCAACAAGGCCAGCGCGATCGCAAATCGCTCCATCTGTGCAGCTGGTGGAATGGTCGCCGTCCAGCTGTCAAAGGTCTGGACAATGTTTCGCATCTGAAATTCCGGGTCTGTCGCAGGCTGTACGCGGGAAGCGGCATCCAGAGACGCCCGCAGACCACGCATGGCCTCTACAAAAGATTTAGTGTCGGAGGCTACTGTCGCTCTGACCAGTCCGATCACGAGGCCATGTTTTGCCGCGAGATTGAAGTCATGTCGGCTGAAGCGCTCCGCGGCGGCCGCGATATCGCCATGAAGCTCGAGCTGCGCAATGCCATAATCCAGAGACCCGACGGGAAGCCCTGCGTTTTCCCCAGTCCGCGCGACCGCAGCCTGGCACTCGCGGCGCTTCCTGTAAAGGGCAAGTGCCTGCTCGCCAGTCAACCCATCGGGTGATCCTTCATTGCAGTCCATCGTGGCGACGACATAGGCATGCACGTTTCCTTCGCTGATCGCCTGTTTTGCAATCGAGATCGTGCGTCGCGTATCCGGAGCGCCGGTAAACGGACCGGCAGCGTAAGTACTATGATCGACGGCGCGCACAAGGATGGCGCCATGCAGGGCAGGCGTGGCCCGCTTTGCCAGCGTGAGCGCCAGTGCCTGGTTCTGCGGCACACCAAGCCCCTCGCCATGCAGCCACGCCTGCAGATACAACGCTTCCGGCGCCCCGGCACGCACCATTGGCGCAATCGTCTCTGCCACCTCTTCGAACAACGCGAGCGCGGCCGCGGTGTCGACCTGACCGGCACTTCCGTCGCGCATTGCAATGCCACCCAGCAGCATCGCCAGCGCCGCCTTCTCCCGGGATGCCGCACTGATCGCAGCCCGGAGCCCATCGACGCGTTGCGTGTCGGCGAGCGCGTCGGGTTTACCAAGCAGTTCGATCGACCGCGCCAGCTGCTCCGGGCGGGACAGGCTGTGCAGTTCCCGTACCTCTGCCGACTTTTTCGCATTCCCGACGCCGTAGGCATCCAGGCCCCGGTCGATCACCCGGCCATGGTAAATCGGCAGCACGGCAAAGTACGCCAGGCCGCCCAGCGTGAGCAGCCCCAGTGCGAAGGTTGCTGCGCGTTTGAACCGGAAGACAGAAAGATGATTCGACATGAATAGCGTGAACGGTTTCGTGGACTTGATGGCGTGCCGATTCGGATGCAGTGCGAACCAGAGGTCTGCCTGTCCTGACACCAGAGGCGCCGGATCCACCGGCAATGTTCGTAGCGACGCCTTGCAGTTGCTATTCTATAACGTCTTGTTTTCCAAAAGGCAATAAATGTTGGACTGTTATTCGAGGCGCGCGTGGCCGGCTGCATCGCGGCCCCCTCGGCTTACCGGCCAGCCAAAAAAGCCCTCTCGGGTTGGCTTCATGCCGGAGCCGGAGCTGGACTGGCGCTGCAAGAGCGATGTCAGCTCGCGGCCCGCCGGTTCAATCTGACAGATGACCTTCGCCGGGCGTTCCTTCACCCGCCGTATCTTCCAGCTCCCCGATCCGTGCCGGGAGATTCAGTCCGGTGCTTTCACGCCAGGTCCAGTTCGACCAGCTCACCCTGCAGCACGTAGAAAAGCGCAGTGCGTACCCGCAGGCCTCCGTCGGCGAACAGTGCCGCGTAGCGTTCGAGCTGCGCGCGGTAGTGCTGCTCCGCGTGGCGCTCCAGAAAAGCGCGCGGGTCTGCGTCGGTGCAGCGCACGGTCTTGTAGTCGATGATCCAGCGCTCGCCTCCCGCCACGAATGTCCTGTCGACGATGTGGTTCGCCTGTCCGCTGCCGTCCTGCAGGCGGCTTGTCAGCCGTTTTTCGGCATGCGCCTGTCCGTGTTCGCCCAGAATCCACCTGCCGGTGTCCGATCGCAGCACCGTGTCCAGCGCGCGCAGCGCCCGCTGCGCGCCTTCCATCGCCGCCTGGTGCGCGAGCCCCTGGCTGCGCAGCCATGCTTCGCAGGCCGGCTGCAGCGCCGCGCAGCGTTCCACGGGCCACTGCGCCAGACCGTCATTCGCGATCATTTCAAGGTAGCGGTGGACCAGCGTACCCGTTGCAGCATCAGGCGAGATGGCCGACTCATCCTGGTCGGGTTCGGCAATCGCCTCCGCTTTCGCCTCATTCACCCACTCACTGCGGTGTTGCGCCAGGCCTGCGACCACCGGGCTGCGCAGGCGCACGAGCGGCCCGGCGAATGCGTCCTGCCGGCCGGTGGAAGGCGCCGTTGTCCCGTCTGGAAGACAGGTCGCAGCAGCCTCCAGAAATGCGCTTCTGGCCGGGCTTCGCCACAGCAGCTCCAGCAGACTGCCCTTCGCCGGCACGGGTTCACCGTTTTTTTCCCTGAGCGCGCCGAGCAGATGGAGCGTCCGGCGCGCGCGCGTGGCCGCCACGTAGAGCAGGCGCTGCGCCTCGTATTGCTCGCGCCGGGCTTCCATCCGGTGCAACAGCGTATAGACGAGGTCTGTCCCGTTTCCGGTGTCCTGGCCGTCCTCCGGGTCGTCGCCGGTTTTCGGGGGCACTACCGCCGGGATCACGCACCTGGTCCCAGGGGCGGCGTCCACGCGCTCCCACAACATCAGCCGCCGGTCCGGTGGTCTGGGTGACTGACCGAGTCCGGGCACGATGACGCAGTCGAATTCCAGACCTTTCGATCTGTGGATCGTCATGAACTGCACCCGGCGCGCCGCTGTATCGGGATCCGGACCCGCGTACAGTTTCCCGACCCGTTCGGCGAGCAGTTCGAGGTCGACGCTGCCGGAGCGCGTGCATTGCCCGAGCAGCGCGAAATAGGCGTGCGCATCCTGCAGATCGGCAGCGCCGGGCAGGCAGAGCGCGCCACCGAGCTGCCGCCACACCTGCTCGATCCAGCGGGCCGGCGCCTGTCGTCCCTGATGGGCAAACGCCTCTTTCATCACTTCGCGCAGATGCAGCAGCCGCTGCTGCCCGTCCTCCGACAGGGTCCCATAACGCCTTTCGTCCTGCATGAGCTGCCAGAGCGTGCTGTCGTGATCGTCGCCTGCAAGGTGGTGCAGGTCGTCAAGCGTGAGCCCGCACCACGGGGCACGCAGAATCGCCAGCCAGTGCACGCGGTCCGCCCGGTGCAACAGGGCGTGGGTGAGCGACAGCAGATCCTGAATCACCTGGCGCCCGGACAGCGACTCCATCTCGACCGCCTGATACGGCAGATCGGGGCGCAGCTGGCGGATCGTGCCCACCAGGTCGTCGAGGTGGCGCCGGACCCGGACCAGCACGGCAATGCCTGCCTCCGGATGAGAAGTGCGCGCTGCGTCGATGAGAGCGATGATGCGCCTGGTTTCGTCGCTACCGAGCGCTTCATCATTCTCGCCGGAACGGACAGCATGGACAGTGACTTGCGCATGCCCGCATGGCGGTCGGTCGGTCGTGCAGGAGGCGTAGCTGACCGCGCCGGCACGGGCGTCCGCCTGCGTTGGGAAGACAGAGGGAAAAACGGTGTTGATCCAGTCGACGACCACCGGATCGGAACGGTTGTTCCGGTGCAGTTGCAGGTGCTCGAGACCGATGTCGCCGATGCCCGTGCGCGCAACGTCGAGAAACAGGCCGACCTCCGCCTTGCGGAAGCGGTAGATCGACTGCATCGGGTCGCCGACGACAAAGAGCGTGCGACCGTCGCCCCGCTCCCAGCCCCGCGTGAGGGCCGCCGCCAGTGCGACCTGGCTGGGGCTCGTGTCCTGGAACTCGTCAATCAGCAGGTGCGAGATGCGGTAATCGAGTGCCAGCGCCGGGTCCGTGGGCTCGCCCTCGCTGCCAAGCGCCCCAAGCGCGTGCTGCGCAATGGCGACGAAGTCGACCACCCCCGCCTGCCGGAACACGAGCCAGAGCCGGCCCTCTGCCAGGGTCAGCAGCCGGTTCATCACGTCGACCATCTCCCAGCCGTCCCGGATCACGCCCGGCTGCGGCAGGCTGCGCAGTCCGTGCAGACAGGCCGCCGCTTCAGGCGGCAGTTCGTCCAGCAGGCGCAGCAGGTCATCGCGCAGTGTCCGGGCCTGGGTGTCCCCGGCGGGAAAGCCGTCCGGCTGTCGCAGGGCGCGGCGGAATTTTCCGGCGGAGGTCAGAAGCAGCGACGCGAGCGCCCGCCACGCCGCCAGCTCGCCGGCGTGTCCTGCCAGGACTCCGCTCCAGTCGACCAGGGGCGCAAGTTCGCCATTTGTTGTGGCGGCAAAGCGCGCCGCGGGCATGATCCGCTGCTGCAGCCGTGCATCGAGGACCCCGGCGGCTTCGCCGAGAATCTCCGTCACCAGCGCGTCGAGGCCCTGCTGCGCACCGGCAAGCGCGTCCTGCGACTGCGCGCCATGGCAATGCCACTGGTCGCGCTGTGCCAGCATGCTGGCCAGCAGTGCACCGAGGCTGCAGGTATCGTTGTGGAAGTAACGCAGGGCGCTGCGCACGCACTGCGCGTCGGCATCTGCCCCCTCGACCATCGCGAGCGTTTCCTGCGCCGCGATGCGGTAGTACCGGGTGGCGTCCGGTTCAACCTGGGGCTGGTGGCCGAAACGGCTCAGATACGGCATCTGGCGCACGAGACTGCCGCACAGGGCATCGATGGTCAGGATGTTGAGACGCCCGGGATGCCCGGCCAGGTCCCAGTCGCGGACCCGGTCACACTCGAGCACGGCGCTGGCGAGGTCATACGTTGTCTGGCGGTGCGGGAGCTCATCGCCGGGCCGTGTCTGGTTTGCCGCCATGTCGAGGCTGGAAACGATCCGGCTGCGCATTTCGCCAGCGGCCTTGTTGGTAAAAGTCAGGGCGACCACTTCTTCGGGATGCTCGACCCGTGCCAGCAGCGCCAGAAACCGCTGGGTCAGGAGTTCGGTTTTTCCCGAGCCGGCCGGTGCCTGGACGATGAATGATTCCGGTTCGAGCGCACGCCGGCGCGCGCGAGCATCGTCTTCGAGTGCCTGGGGCAGGCGTGCATTCTGCATCTCAGTATTCCTGTCGTGACGGGTGAGCGCCTGCACCACCAATGTACTGAGTGAACAGCCCCGCGCAGTACGCTTCGCGCTCGGGCAGGCGCAGCAGGGGCAGCACCTCGCAGTAGTCGAGACCGTTGCTGCCATCGACGCGGACACCGGCCACGCCGCGCGCGAACTCGTCAGCCACGGCCGCGATGCGATCACGCCAGTGCGCCTGCAGGGCGTCCCAGTCCCCAAATGCGGCAAATGGGGCACCGGGCACCTCGTGCATGCCGCGCACGCGGTCGACGAACCTGTCGGTGGCGCTCAGTCCGACGAACCGTGCGCTCCCAATCCGGACCCTGCCGAAGACCAGTGCCCCGATCTGCTGCGCCGGCGCCGCTCCCGACAGGGCGAGCGCATAGATGGGAAGTTGCGGTTCGGTGATCCGCGCCGCAGCCCAGTTACCGATGCTTCCCGGGATCCCCGTCTTGTAATCGATGACCACGAGCCTGCCATCCTGTTCGTCGATGCGATCGACTCTCAGAATCAGATCCACAGGGCCGATCCGATGCCTGAGCTCGCGCTCGCACCCGACGACGACGAAGTCCGTGCGACGCATCTCTCCCTGCAGCCACTCGCGCAGCAGCCGGACCAGACGCAGCACTTCCAGTTCACGCGCGCCTGGCGCCATCGCTCCCGTGCGGGTCTCGTACGCTTCCAGGCTGGCGCCAGCCGCCGCGCGAATCCGTGCGTCGAGGGCATCCGGAACGGCAGCCAGGGCGGCGAGTGCCTGCCTGCTGTCCACCTGTTTCCAGAACCATTCCAGGGCGTCGTGCACGAGCATCCCGCGCTCCTGGGCCCCGGGGCCTGTCTGGGTGCGTTCCAGTGCGGCGGCGCCGAGGCGGTAGCGGTAAAACGCCCATGCCGGGCAGATGGCCTGGGCGCGCAGCAGGGACACCCCGCCACGTGCACGTTCGTTTTCGCCCAGTGCCGGACCGTTCGCGTCGTCGAGGCACTCGAGGGCCCCGCTCCACGGGCGGGCAGGCGCTTCCGCTGGCGCAGCAGTGCTCTCACCGGCAGCCGGCACAAAGAGCGGACTGTGGCGAAGTTCCTGCGAGCCATGCATGAGGGCACACGAAAAACGCACTACCGGGGCCTGGCGCTGCAGGCGTCGCAGGATCGTGCGGGCATGGGCCAGCTGCACTGCGGCACAGGAGTTGGGTGTGCGATGCGCCCGCTGCAGCGCGACGGGAATCAGGGGGTTCGGGGCGGGTGCGGGTGGCCATGCACCGTCGTGCATCCCCATGACCCAAATGGCATCAAACTGCAGGCCGGCGCTCTCGAGCATGCCAAGGACATGGACCGAAGGCGTGCCGCGTGTCTGAGGCTGGAACACGCGCTCACGGCACAGCGCACGCAGGTGCACCAGCGCCTGCGAAAACGGCACCGCGCCGGAGAGCTGGTCGGTGCAGGCGAACCGGTCGAGCAACCCGGACCACGCCTCCCGCGCCTGGTACTCATGACTCGACAGGGTGCGACATCCCTGCCCCGCACTGCCTGCCCAGCCCGCCTCGCGCAGCAGGACGCGCACGGCCGGCACCCAGGCCGATGGCAGGCGGGTTCTGCCAGCACACTCGGCGGCATGGCGGAGTAACTGCGACAGGTGGCGGATCGCCGCCGGACAGGCATGCCTGGCCTGCAGGTCGGGCTTGCGGGCGAGCTGAACGACCTGCGCGATGTCGGTGCGGTGTCCCAGGCGCTGGCGCATGTGCGCGTCGAGCGCCGCGCGGGCGTCGGTTTCGTGCACGCTGTCCGACCAGTACGGGTTGAGCAGCAGGTTCGTCAGCGCGGGCTGCCCGACCTGTTCCACGTTCCCTGCAAGCCCAAGCAGCTCCAGGGCGCACGCGACGACCGGTACCTCGGCCAGCGCGCGACCAAGCGAAAAGTTATACAGGCGGGGATGTTCGGCGAACGCCGGACCTGCCAGTTCGGGATGCAGCGCATGCTCGAGTTCATACTCAAGGCGATCGCGCACCCCGCCCAGGTCAGGCACGACGATACCGACGCGGTACGATGGATTGTCTGCCAGCTGCGCCCTGACCCAGCGCGCGGCGGCCCGGCATTCGGCCTCCAGATCCTCGAACGCCGTCACCTCGGGCGCACACGTCTGTTCCTTTCCTGTGGCGCAGGCCAGCAACTGTCCGTCGAGCGCCATTCGCAGGCGCTGATGAAGCGGGTTCAGTTCGTCGAAGCCGGCGAAGATGACGCGTGAGCGTACGCGCAGCGTGCCCTGTTCGAGCGCACGCACGAGCGAGTCACGGCGGTCGACTGCAACGGTCCAGCCTTTTTCGGCGAGCCGGCGCTGAAATTCGGCGCGCCACTGAACAAACAGCTCCGCCTCGCGCGACATCCCGTCCGGCACTTCTTCCAGAGCCCATACCCGTGCCAGCGCATACGCGTCCGCTGCTCTTGCAGCCATCGCCGCGACATCGAACAGGGGCGCATCGTCGAGAGCAATGCTGTCCGTGACGACCTGCTGCCACAGCAGCTTTTCTGAAAACGCATCAAGCAGCATCAGAGCCGGTACGGCTCCTGACAGCATGGCTTCTTCACCAAGCTGATCCATCCAGGCCTCGACGGCGAACGCCTGCGGTGTGTCCCACACGGCAGCGGCATTTTCCGGAACAGCCGAGCGCAGGGTCTGCGCAAGCCTGTTCGTGGCGCAAAGGATGGTGGGATCGGTCACGATGGTAAAGCCTGGTCAGACGCAGCTGCGTTAATTGCCAAAAGGAAAGTATGGATGATGCTTTCTGGTTTGTCTATCTGACTGACCTGAAAACGCGGAAGACCGCCTGGTTACCGGTTTCTGACGGGTCCTGCGTTGCAGCCGCGACACGGCTTTCCTCATCGGCCCGGGCCGGGACAAACTCCTGTTTGCCAGCTGCAGGCGCACGTTGCCGACTCTGACAAACCGGACCGCTCCGGGTTGCGTCAGGGGGCGCAGGCATAAAACGTCCTTGCATTAATTTCTTTGTAGAAATACTATCTAGGCATACAACCACCTGGACTGCGTGATGCTGGCCACCCTGTACACCAATCCGGCACTCAAGATTGCCGAATCTTTCATCGATAATGTCGTTCGGGACTGCATCCCGGAGCCCGCCCTGGGCAGTGTGGTCTATTGCGCCCTGGCGATGGGCTACCTCGACCATTCCGGAATCTATATCGGCAAGAACCAGATCGTTCACCTCGACGGCAGTGGCGAAATCGAAATCGTCAGTCCGGAGACATTTCTGAACAGGCTGGGGGGCCTTAACCTGGCAATCAGCATCACGGTCTCGTGCGCAGCCGGCAAGCCTGTTGGCTCCAGACAGGTGGCAGCAAGGGCCAGGCGGCAGGTGGGCCGCACCGTTGATTACCGTCTCCTGACCAACAACTGTCACGTCTTCACGGCAGGATGCATCAGCGGCGACTTCGACAACTGGTCGGTGACGATGAGCGCACTCAAATCAGCGGCACGCGACCATCTGGGCGCGAAAGAGTGGCGCGTGTGGGATCAGTCGAGAACGCCGGCGGCAGGACAGCAGGCTGACCGCAGGAAGGCCAAAGGCGCTGCGACGGCGAGCACGGTCCTCGCACCGGCAGCGAAATGGCCATTTCCGACAAGCAGCAGACCCTGATCTGAAAACACGAGCAGAATGCTCACGGTCGAGCACGAATACGCAGCGCAGCGGATTTTCGTGGAGCGGTTGGCGCCAGGGGGGCAGGGCTCACGACTGCTCATCCGCCGGCGTGGCGAACCATGCCTTCAAGTACTGTCGGACTGGAAAGCAGAGTCCGATTGGCGTGAAGGCGCCAATCTGCTGCTTCCCGGTTCCATGGGGTGAGCTGTTTTGGCAAGGATCAGACGCAGATCGTCGCCACGCCTGACAGCTGAGCTGGCCGGCAGTGCAATGGCGTCACAAGGCTGGCTTCTCCAATCGGATTGTCCGAGCGGTGGACGCCAACCTGCATGAAGCTCTGCCGGGCCAGCCCGTCGGAGTGGCACTGGCGCCACCGGCTCATGCCGGGTGCAGGGTGTAGGCGTTGTCCTCCTCAATCTCAAAAAACAGTTCGCCAACAGCTGTATCTGGCGCGTCGGACCAGAGGGTGACCATGGAAGCGAGTTCCTCTACCAGTTCACGCAGGGGGGCATTCCTGTCCATTTCTGCCGTCAGTTCAGGGCGCGTAATCCCGGGCAGGAACAGCGGTGCCAGCGCCAGCCTCTCATCGAACCCTGGCGGGTTCCGTCCCGACAGTTTGTCGTGGACCGCTTTCTGCAGGCGTTTGACGTCCGGGTGATAACGCGCGTCGGCAACCGACAGCTGGAATGTCTTCGGTGGTGTGCGGCACTCGACCCGGCAGGCGACGAAACCGTTGCGTGGCCGACCGACGCCTGCCGCGCCGTCGAACGCCAGTTCAACTGTCGGGCTGGCATAAACGGCATGGCGCCGGGAGGGTTTGTCGTGCGGACGGGTAAATTCCCACATGTTATCGACGAAATACGGAACATTTCCCGGCAGGCGGCTCCCGGGATGGCGCGTGTGTTCACGTCCGGGTTCATGGGTGTCACGGGGGACGGCGCGGTAAATTGGCATAAAACTCCGGATGTTTTCTGGTCAGGACCAGCATAATACATTTCCATCAGACACCTGATTGGATCGGAAATGAGCTTCCCTGCAGGGCCCTTCGCAAAGCTTCAGGGCATGCAGGCATTCATTCGCGTGTTCTGCCATGCACATTCCTGGAAAAGGCGCCGAACAGTCCGCGATCATCGGAGAAGACCCTCATTCTGCAGGCTGGCGATTAGCGTTTCGCCGTCCGTTGGTTCACCGAAATCTTCATCAGACAGCATCATGGCTTCCTACAGAATTTCTGCGTCGAGCCCCCCGGAATGTTTGCGGATTTCGTCAACCAGTGCATGCGCTTCGTTCAGTAGTTTAAGCAGTGTGATCATGTGATCCAGACGACAGGGAGATTGGCCTTGACACGTCAGACCGCCCAAATGAAAACGGAGTGACCGGATGATACGCGGGCAGGAATCTTCGTACTTTCGGACAGAGGACATTTGTCGCCGCGACGCGCTTTTCAGACAGAGTCTGCCCGGTACCGTTCAGTCACACCTACCGGTGGCCACCTTCAACAACCGGATCGGTGTCCTCGTCCCACGAAACGGCAAACTCCGTGTTTGCCCATCTGGCGTGCGTGAGGTCCCACGGATTATCCGGATCTCTCCGCGGTTGCCTGAACCCGTAAATCATGCATGAGCGTCGTTTTCGAAGAAGACGTTCCACTTCCTTCTGGCAGTCCGCATTGCAGAGTACAGGGGCGTATTTGAAGAAATCGCCGTCTTCCCATGGGCATTCCAGGCTGAAGGTGCGCCAGTAATATTTGTAAAAGCGCGGATTACCCTGTGGTCCAGGCGAGCCGCTGCAGATCGAGAACGAAGGCTTCCACCAGCTGGTCGTGGCCTTGAGGTTGTGATAGGTGGGAGACATCATGAGCGTTCCGATACGTGACATTCGATAATACACAGCGACACGTTGATCAACTCCCAGTGTTGACCAGCAGGGCAGCGTCTGCCACAGCCGGAGCGCCGTGCGTCATCCCCGTGTCAATGAATTCCCGGACGCAGCCGCTGGAAAACCGGCCAACCCAGTGACGGCCCCCATGGTAAGCGTCCGTGCGACGCACGGTGTCGCGTCGGGGCCGGTAGCGACAGTTCCGTTATCCCTGCGGCGCTTTGCGCGCTTGTTGCCTCTTCGGCACGCCCCTCATGGTTCAGCAGGATACTGCGTGACATACCGGAGTGCGGCAGCCGGACGACACGCTCCTTTTGCCGGCGCTGGTGACGAAGTTGCCCTGTCAGGGCGCCCGGTCTTACCAGACAAATTTCTTTTCCTGGCTCCAGTTATCGGAACTTGCCCTCACATCGCGCGCCTCGCGCGTTGCCATGAACCGGAAGACGACACGCCCCTTATGTGCGTCTTCGGTAGCGACACGAAAGCCGAGAATGTCACCGCCAAAGTGTGACCGCCTGTCCTGGGCCGCATGCAGATAAATTGTTCCGCCAACTAGGCGTTGTGCAGTGTCCGGAATGATCGCCCAGAATCCACTCTCCCACTCATTCTTCTCCTTATCCACACATTTGAGATTTTCGGAAAATTCTCCTTTCTCAATCAGATGCAAAGCGGGCATGATGCGTTTCCTTTTCGATGGCGGATGTGAATTCGATCCCGGCGCAGCATGTGCCCGGCTCCAGAGCAGAGCTCATCATACCGAAAGACTGGAGGCACAATTGCACGCAGGCATGCGTTCTCGGTGCGGGCGATGCCTGGCAAGCTGACGACAGGGGCACATCCCGGCGAATTTTACCGCCGCATCCTGCACGGCGACCTTATCGCGCCAGGCGCTTTGCAACCTGCGCACACGAGCAAGCGGCCGTTCGCGATACGGTTGCGTACACCTGGACGTGCAGGCTGCTCCCCGATCGGCATCGGCGCGTTCATCAGCATGAAGTCGCAGGTACCGGCTGCGTTCGGTCGGTTACGGAAAGTCGTGGTGAAAGCGCCGGTCAGTCGCGCTCTTCGTGCCTGATCGAGAGTAGTCACACTGATTGGTCTGCCTGATAGTGAAGGCCATGTTTATCCACATCAAAGTGTGTCGTCTTTCTGCATTCGAAAAAGTTGATAATGTGCAACCAGTGTTGAGATGGGTTATGATGCAAAGCGACGGTATCTGCCGCTTTTGGCAGATCGAGTGAGAGTATCGCCGTGCCGCCATCCTGTCGCCGGTTCGTGACTGTCTGGTTTTGTTGACCAGGTAACGATTCCGGGCCGCCGGCACTACGCCAGCGCATGCGTTCGACAGTGGCGGGCACGGCTGCCCGTGACGGCCTGCAGGCTGCACTTTCAGCCTGAACGGCAGGCGCTCTTCTCCCTTCTCTTTCCGAGCTGATCTTGGCCCATATCGTACCTTCCGGCTGGCATGAAGCCGCCGTTACCGGCGCCATCGGGCGCGAATTCGACACCCTTTCAATCCTTGCCGCGCAGCTGCCGGACGATTACACGGTCTATCACGGGGTGCACTGGACGCGCATCGAGCGCCGCATGTCCGCCTACGGCGAGATCGATTTCATCGTGCTGGCACCGAACGGCCGCATTCTCCTCATCGAGCAGAAATCAGGCTTCCTGACCGAGACGCCGGACGGCCTGTACAAGCAGTATTCCGGCAGGCGCAAGCACGTCCCCAGCCAGATCACGCGCAGCGTTACCGGTCTCATCAATCGTTACGACAGGGGGGAGGAACGGCTGTCGATCGACTACCTGCTGTACTGTCCCGACCACCATGTCAGCCAGCCGTCGCTCGCGGGGATCGAGCCGGCCCGTATCGTGGATGCCGCGCGTGCTGCGCAGCTGCCGCATGTCATCGGGCAGATCCTGCCGCTCACGGAAGAGACGCCGCAGCGGGCAAAGGTGGCGCGCTTCCTCGGCGACGTACTTGAACTCGTGCCCGACGCCTGCGCCATGACTGCTAGCGCCGGCCAGCTCGTCACGCGGCTGTCGGGTGGTCTCGCAGTGTGGGCCCGGCAGCTCGCCTTTACCCCGTTCCGCCTGCGCGTGACCGGCACCGCCGGAAGCGGCAAGACCCAGCTGGCACTGGCCGAATGCCGTGCCGCGGTGGAGGCAGGCAAACGTGCGCTGTATGTCTGCTACAACCGGCCGCTGGCGGACCATGTTGGCCGGCTCATGCCCGATGGCGTGCAGGCCATGAGTTTTCACCAGCTGGCCGATACCGTGGTGCGGGAATGGGGCGTCGTTCCCGGCTACGGGAACCCCGGCATCTGGCGCCAGCTTGAGCAGGCCCTGCTGGAAGCGGACTTGCCCGAACGCTGGCGCTTCGACGTCGTGGTCATCGACGAGGGGCAGGACTTTTCGGACGCCTGGCGCGATGCCGTCCTGCGCATGCTCAGGCCGGAAGGACGTGCGATCTGGCTGGAAGACCCGATGCAGAACCTGTACGGACGCACGCCGGTGGCGCTTGATGGCTGGGTCACGCTCAATGCGCACACCAACTACCGCAGTCCCCGCGACGTGGTCGACATGCTGGCCCGTCTGGACCCGTCGCGAATGTCCGGCGCCGGCATCGCGGCTGCCAGTCCTTTCGTCAGCGCCGACATCGATTTCCTGTCCTACCCCGATGGTGATACGGGAGCAATGTACGAGCGTACAAGGCAGGCTATTGGCGGCTGCCTCGATTCAGGATTCGTGGCGGGTGACATCTCGCTCGTTTCTTTCCATGGCCGCGACCGCTCCCGACTGCTGCACCTTGACCGGCTTGGTACCCATACACTCAGGTCCTTCACCGGTGAGTATGACGATTCGGGCCGGCCCGTCATGCGCGATGGCCTGCTGCATGCCGAATCGGTGTACCGCTTCAAGGGCCAGTCAGTGCCAGCCGTTGTCCTTACCGAGATCGACTTCGCAGTGCTCGATGAACAGTCCTTCCGCAAGCTGTTCGTGGGGATGACGCGCGCGCGCCTGCGGCTCGTTCTTGTACTGAGCGACAGTGCGGCCACCGCGCTGATGGACCGGCTGTCCTGAGCTGGAATACCGTTCCTGCAGCATCTGCGCTTCGTCACGACTGCCTGTCGCGTTGCGTCCGCGGCGGATGCGAGGTGAAGCACGTCGCCTGGTACGAATAAATATGCATGGGGAACGTTGCGATCATATCCGACATCTGGTGTCCCGCCTGCGCCAGATGGTTTTTGATGGCGAGGCAAGCGGTCTTCGGATACAGGCGTAACGGCATGCCATATTCGGTCCGGATTGTGACTGCATCATCACATTCTGGAAAAAGGGAACCGTAATGCCCAAAACTCTCCTCCACGCACTGCGTTAGCGGAAACTCGTCGTTCCCCAGCACCCACAGGCTGTCCTCAAGGTCCGCAAGCAGGTCCTCGCCGCGGGGTTTCGTTTCGTCGAATTGCATGAAGTCGTCGAGCCAGTGCGTGTACTCTCCGAACTGTTCAAGGAATTCATCCCAGGTGCGCGCAGTTTGTCGTGCAAGATGGAACCGGTCTACCAGCCGATAGTCGTCCCTGCTGAGCACCACACCGTATTCGCTGTCAGGCCACCAGAGAAAAACAAACTCGACCGGTTCTGCAACCGGGTGATCCATGCCGTCTCCTTTATGCCTTGTCAGGGGCTCTGGTCTGCAGTTTTCTGTTGGTGGGCCCCCTGCATCCTCAGCCGGCGCAGTTGATGAAGTTCCGCCACTCCGGCCCCGAGGGATACCGGCTGGATATGTGGCTCCCATCAGCAAGCACTGGTCAGTTGCGATGTTTTGAGAGAATGATTTGCAATCCTGGCACGGCCACCCCTGTGGAGTGGCGGTAATCGATGTGCGCGGACAGTCCTGCCAACGCTTTCTGCAGGCCCTGGTTTCCGTATTCTTCCCGGATCCGGCGCAGGAAGTAATCTGTCGCATCCAGTGTCAGCGCACGACGGTACCGCTCACCATTGAGCAAATGACGCAGTGAGCGGATGGTCATGTTTACCGAATTGACGTTGAGTCCCCAGGTGCGCGCCAGGTCGTCCCTGCCCTGGGTCAGGGTGAGGTCTCCACGATCTACCTGTTGCGTAACCCGAAAAATTTCTTCCAGCGTTTCCTGTTTCAGCTCCACCGTGTTCCCCTTTGTGTGTTCCCAAGTCGTCCATCCGACTCCGCGCACGCAGCCTGTAATGGAATCGCAATTTTTCCAGATGTCATTTTCATTATATTTCAAGTACGCAATAATGGTCCGGGTACATCCGCTTCGGTTCAGGCAAATGCTGATCAATCGGCTTCGAATCAGCAAGAGGCCGTAGTCACGATCCGCTGGCAGCTGTTG